>Ga0308164_10002612_pt1 | contig 17555 bp, 14 predicted proteins | sample PhyTR2_FD_201031 | JGI IMG/M metagenome (GOLD analysis project Ga0308164, IMG submission 201031) | Phyllosphere microbial communities from UC Gill Tract Community Farm, Albany, California, United States - DLSLT.R2 | ecosystem: Host-associated > Plants > Phyllosphere > Unclassified | place: USA... | reverse complement strand
ATCCATCGACATACCGATGCCTTGCAAAAGCCTTAAAAGATCAATGAATAATGGCAGTTCTTCTGCGGCCTTACGTCGCCGCTCTTTGGCTACGCGCAGCATGATCCATTTGGGCAGCATGTACCCAGCGCCAAATCCCAGAAAAACAATTATCAGTACTCTGGAAGTACTATGGTCGGTCGTTAGCAGCCAGGCAAAGATAGGCAAGCCTAGACCTAACAGGAAACGGCTGAGGAAGAATAGGGTTTTTCCCTTGGTGTCATTGACGCCACATTGATCCAGAAGATGGCGATCCTGTGGCGCGACAAGCTGACGACCGATGGGTGTATCGACCCATTGCGAGGCACGAGCAATTGATCGGTCCACCCAGTGTTGCGGAAGCTGCGGCTCCTGTTGTGTATGCGATATCTGTGTAGATGCGTCGAGTCGAAAATCAAGCATGCGTTCGCTTTTTGACATATCGATAGTCTGCCGCATGAGCATCAGACCTATCAGCCCGATCGCACAGGCAAGGAGTACAAGCGATGCGATTAAAAGGATGTGGTGGTTGAACATGGTTGCCTCAAATTGACTTGGCGAGGCGATAAAGCCAGAAAGCACCAATGACTTCAAGAATGGCTGCGCCGATTAGTAATTTAAGGCCGACAGGATCTGCCGCCATCATCAGAAATATCTTATCGTTGAACATGAGCATGAACAGACCCACACCGATTGGCAGCAATCCAAGAATCCATGCTGACAGACGCGTTTCTGCTGATAGTGCCGTCAGCTCGTTCTGTGCCTGTTCACGATCACGCATAAAGGCACTCATGCGCGCAAGCACCGTATCTGCACGGCCGCCAAAACGAAGTGCAACACCAATGACGGCGGCAACCAGTTCCAGTTCAAGCAGACGAAAAACACGTGCTTCCTGAATCAATGCGTGTTCAAGGCTGATGCCAGCCTGAATAAGGCGATTGGCGCGATCAAGCAAAGGGCGTAGTGGATCATCGGTTGTTAGTACGGCTGATTGGAAGGCAGATTCGACACTGTTTCCGATTGTGGCAAGTCTGACCATGGTGTCCAGAAATCCAGGTAGTTGGCGCACCATTTTCTGGTGTCGTCGAACAACGATGAACCAGATGCGGAAATAACAGAGAATGCTGTAAAGCAGCAGCGCCGCCGCCGTGGATAGCGGCCCGGCAAATGACGCGGTGAAAAACCCAATAACGATGGCGGGTAATACAAGCATGGTATGAAACTTCTGGTCCGGCTTGATACCTGCACGCAACAAGAAATGCTTCCAGGCCTTAGAATTAACTGTGCTACTCGTCGCGGACGACTGCTCTTCATCAGAAATGCGATGTTGTACGACTTTAGTATGTTGATCAATCAGTTGTATGGCTGCGTGTTGCTGTATACGACGTTCCGCGTTATGCCAGAGAAGAATGGCAACACCGATCAACAAGAAAGAAGCAGCAGCAAGCAGTAAGGCAGCGGTCATGATCAAAACCTTCTTGGCGTCGGATTGTTGGCCGGCGTGGTTTGCTTGCGGCGTTGCAGTTTGGGCGAGTGCGGTTGTATTCCCAACGTCACCCAACGATCCTGTTCTTCTCCATTAAGATCCAGATAGCTTTCGTGGCGATACAATTCCTGCGTGGTGATGATGTTGTCACCTACACCAATGACTTCGGTGATCGATACAATCCGGCGCCGTCCATTCGAGAGGCGGCCAATCTGCACGATGAAGTCCAAGGCGCCAGCGATTTGACGTCGCAAGCTTGACTCACTGCCCTGAAAACCAGCAAAGCCTGCAAGCATTTCGATGCGATGCAGGCATTCGCGCGGGCTGTTGGCATGGATGGTTGCCATTGATCCATCGTGGCCGGTATTCATCGCTTGCAGCATCTCGAGTACTTCTGCGCCACGTACTTCGCCGACGATAATGCGATCAGGCCGCATGCGCAGGCTGTTACGAATCAGATCACGAATGCTGACGCCGCCGGTACCTTCAAAGCTGCCAACGCGTGATTCAAGACGGACTACATGCGGATGATTGAGAGAGAGCTCTGCCGTATCTTCAACAGTGACGACACGCTCGTTTTCCGGCAGAAAGAAAGCAAGCGCATTGAGTAGCGATGTCTTGCCCGAACTCGTGCCGCCTGATACCAGAATGTTGCAACGGGCCTTGACGGCACTTTCCAGCAGGGCGAACAGATCGTCATTGAAGGTGCCAAGTTCCTTGAGGTCACTGGGTTTGAGCGGGTCCTTGCGAAATTTTCGGATGGAGACCATCGGTCCATCGACGGCAAGCGGCTCGATCACGACATTCAGGCGACCACCATCCGGCAGGCGTGCATCGACCATCGGGTTCGATTCGTCCAGCCGTCTTCCAAGCGGTGCAAGAATGCGTCGCACGATGCGCAGCAGATGATTGTTGTCCGTAAAGCGCAGGGTTTCACGCTGCAAGATGCCGTGGCGGGAGACGAAGACATCGTTGTAGCCGTTGATGAGGATATCCTCGACCTCGGAATCGGCCAGCAGGTCTTCCAGGGGGCCGAGCCCGGCCAGTTCCTTGGTCAAGGCATCTGCGATCAGTCGTACTTCATTTTCATTCAACGGAATACGACGCAGGCGTACAAAACCATCGACGTCAAGATTGACGAACTGTTGAATGGCTGTGCGTGACCAGCGACCAAACTCCGCACCAAGTTCTTCAATCCGTGTCAGCAGATTGTCATAAGCAGCGGTCTTGATGTCCTGAAATTCCTGCGAATTGGCAAACCTGCTGCTTTCGCTATCCACGATTTGATCGTTCATTGCTTTGCCTCTGTCTATGTCTATTCTTTTGCTTTGCTACGGCCGGGCATGCAACGTTGTAACCAGCCACGCAGGCCACCTTTTTTGGTGTTGTCATCACTTCTATTGATTAATGCTTTTGCTAATGCTGATACTGCGCTGAGGTAAGAATTGGAACGCGTCGTTTCGTGCAACAACTTGCCGATATTGGCGGCTCTGACCAAACGTTCGCGGCTTTCCGGCAGCGTCGCTTTCAATGGCACCTTGAAACGTTCTGCAATCTGCTCGGCACTCATGGCGAATGCAGTTTCATATCGATTGACGATCAGGTGGCGTTTGTTTCTGGCGATCTGATTCTTGTCCATCGTCTTGATCAGGTTATCTAGTGAGACGAGAGAGCCGACGCTTTGATCGGTCAGTAACCAGATTTCATCCGAGGCATTCGCAATGCGCATCGTCAGATCCTGCTCGGGAAAACCACCCAGATCGACAATTAATACATCAAAGTAAGAACGCAGTTGCGATATCAAGCCCAGCACATCATTGGCAACCAGCGCATGCAGACTCTCTGGTGTGCGTGGCAACGAGATGATTCGTATGCCATTGTTGTTGTGTGCAATCGCAGTCTGTACCAGAGTTGAATCGAGACGATGCCGGTTCCGGATGGCATCGAGCAGGTCAAAAGTGCTGTTGATATTGAGATAGAGCTGCCCGTCAGCGACCGGCATGCCAAGGTCAAGAAGGGCAATTTTTTGGCGCATGGCTTGTGGTGTTTCCTGCGTTTGCAACATGTCGGCGAGATGTACAGCGAATGTCGTCGTGCCGATACCGACACGAGCGCCTAGAAGGGTAATTACAGAACATGGATCTGCGCTATGAACAGGTAGGCCAGTAATCATGGTGCGGATGACTTCGCGCGCCTCCGCTTCATCAGATTGCATGTCGATGAAATGATGAACGCCTGCACGCATGGCAGCCACTGCACCATCCGCATAGTTGCTTGATCCTACTGCGACCTGATGGACATTTGGATGCCGGATTTTCAGGGTCTGTGCCAAGGCAATCATTTCCTTTGCACAGTTTTCTTCCGTATCGCGACAGTTACCTGAGAAGTCCAGCAGAACCAGTTGTGGGCGGATATGTGCGATCTGTTCTGTCAAAAGATCCAGTGGCACCAGATCTTGATGCAGCACCTGCCAAGTATTCAGTGCCTGTTTGATCCATTGAAAATGGACGTCATTTGACGAACAAAAGACGAACTTGTTGCTGTTCTTCTGTATGTTTGTTTCGGGTAATGTCTGTCCCATGTATTTATCCAAGCTATGCCTCACTTACTTTGAGAAACCCGGAAGTTCGTCTTGGGAAGCAATACCCATCAGATAGGCACCCCATGCATTACCGGCACTGTCTCTCTTTTCCTGTTCTTCGCCTGGTAGCGGTAGTTTTGCGCCTTTCGCCAATGGACGTACCAGATGTGGCGTCACAATAATCACAAGCTCTTTTTCATCCTGTGCGTATTGCATGCTGCGGAAAAAGGTGCCGATGATTGGCAGATCACCCAGCAATGGGACCTTGCTTGCATTAGAGCGGGTTGTACGTGATACCAGTCCACCAATGACAAAGCTTTCACCATTGCCGAGTTCCATGGTGGTTTCTGCTCGCCGAGTAGCGATGCTTGGAATGAGGGTGTTATTGATGACAAGACCATTGCTGAGATCAATGTCGCTGGCTTCTGGTGCAACCTTGAGGACAATGCGATCTTCTGAAAGAACAGTTGGCGTGACCGTGACGCCAATGCCAAATGGTTTGAAGGTAATTGTGGTTGTACCGAGGCCGCCAGCTTGTGGAATTGGCAGTTCGCCACCAGCTAAAAAACTTGCGCTGTGGCCGGACAGTGCTATCAAGGATGGTTGGGCTAGTACACGTGCCAAGCCGTTCTCTTCGATCACTTTGATACGTGTGTTGATGGCGCCACGGTTCAGTAAATTGAATGCCTGCGAGGCAGGATTCATAAATGTGTATTGTCCCGTGATCGTATCGACGCCAATCAGGTTATTGCCATTTAAAAGTCCAAAGCTGAAGAGTCCGCTGCTCTTGTTAATCAGAAAATCGAAACCCGCTTCCTTTAGGACTTTCTTGCTGAACTCAACGATCTTCACATCAATCTGCACCATGCCACCCGTGCGTACTGTAGCGTTGTCGAGTACTTTCTCCTTTCCGGTTGCCGTGGCCGCGACTGCTGTGGTGTTCGCATGAGAAATCAGCGAGGGAGATTCGCCGCGAATCATTGCGTTACCTTCGCTAACTTGAATGTTAGCGCCGCCTTCTTGCCGTGTGCCGAGCAGCGCGCTTTGTACGCGTACTTTCCAGACAGTTTCGATGCGATTGCGTGACCATGCGGAAATACTAGTTGATCCAGGTTTCTTTCCGACCAAAATTATGCTGCCGGGCTGATTACGGTTGCCTGCTATAACGACGACATCTGCAATGTCTGGATCAGCAACAGCAATGCGCTCCAGATCTGCAGGAACTGAAAGTGTGCGTTGTTCTTTGACCTGTACTGTCAGATCAATTTCTTTTGCTATCGACAGTGCATGTGTCGAAAGAAGAGTCGCAGCGATCACGAGGAATCTGATTGTTTTCATTTTGTTGGCGGCTCGACTGATTTAATTGAATATCGAATGATCAGAGGGTTACTTAGAAACGAACCTGTTCTCGTTGTGCTCCTTTGATGACTTCGAGTGTGCGTTGCGAGCTTCCACTCGCAGTGGTGCTTCTAGGCGGAGTGGCTCGTTTCTGCTTTTCTCCTGCCCAACTTGCTGTTTCAACTCCTGCAAAGGCCCGATTGTCCGGTGATTGCAGCATTATTTTTTCGTCATTGTTTAAACCTGTTCTTGGTGCGATAGCCAGATTGGAAGACGGGAAAAGGTGAGCGCTGGCAATGCCGGCATCACCGGGATGTCTCAGAGCCAGGCTGAGTTTTCCGTTCTGACTGGCCAGCAGTAAGGAGTTGATGTCTTCGATGGGCGTGGCCAACACGGCGGTACGAACTTGTGCTGTCTGGCCTTGGGGTCTGTTAAGTGGCGTACTACTTGATGTATCGATCGTGCCGATTACTTCTGTGCCATAGGCAAGAACACGTAGCCGGGATGCAATGAGGCGTGCATGTCCTTTTTCGGCAGGATTCCCTTGCTTGAGAATGACAAAGACATCGACGTAATCACCCGGATCGAGTTTGTTACCAACACCGACGACTTCATCTACCGGCAATGCAATCGCTCTCTCTCCATCTGACAGTTGCAAGGCAACGCCTTGAAGAAGATTGCCCTCTGTAAGCAAGGTATCTGCGGGGATATCGCCGGATGCGATTCTGCCAGTGACATGCGCAATCGAGTGGTAGGCGCCGGGAATAGGTCGTGGCGAGTCGATGACCTTAAGATCTTTTGCTTCGATACGAGTACCTTTGGTGATCGCGCCATCTGCAATCACGAGGGTATGAAAAGGCGCAGGCTCAACAGCCGCAACAGGAGTGATCGTTGTTTTTTGATTGCCTAACCACCATGCAAATGCAGCGAGACATGCAGCCAGCAGGATCAGGAACGAGGCAAGGATTTTGGTTAGCTTGTTCATGCTTATTGTTGTCCGATTTGATGATCAATCAATTTGTACAATCGCAGTACTAGACAAATTGTCTGGTACGACGACGCGCATCAGTGGCCCCAACAGCAATGGGATGATTGGCTGTTGGGCATAGGGATATCGAACTGTAACTTTGTAACAGCGCACCACATCGACCCCGCTTGTGTAAGGGCAATCTATGGGCTCTCCGTTGAATGCCAGATGTTGTCTTCCCAACCAAGCTGCAACGCTACGTGTACCTGTTGCCGCATCTTCGGCATTGATAGTTCTTGCACTTTCATCCGGTACATGGCGTAAAGCCGCTCGCGCGCCCTCTGCTGCAGCAAGAGTGACGGATTGTTGCGCAATCATGATCATCCCGTAGGTAATGATCCCGTAGAAAATGACAAAAAAAACAGGGAAAACTAATGCAAATTCAATCGCTGCAGAGCCCTTTTGCTGAAGTTTGCGAATGGGTTCACCTTGCTTAAAAGTACGATTTTTCGCATAGCTGTTTGGCAATGCTGATGCATTGCAAACATGCGTTTTATTCTTGTGATGACATGTTGCGCTCATGAGTGCGTTCCTCAGCAAACTTGTCTAGCCAGTACTGGCCACGATCGCAGCGATAGCCAGATAGGCTGCGAAAGGAATGCCGCGTCTTCCTGCTCTTTGCTTTAATAATGTTTGGTAGGTCTGACTGTTTAGAACTGTTGCCTGAATGCGATGCCACGTCGCTGATGCCATTACGACAGGAGTTGTCGACATATACCAAGCAACAGCATGGATGCCCGCCAACACACTGCCGATTAACCAAATCGGCAATAACATCTGTGGCCCAAGTAAAAATCCGAATAGAGAAAAAATCTTGACGTCTCCTGCTCCCATTGCTTTTAGATAATAGAAGGGTATAAAAATCAGGAGTCCAACCAAGCCTCCAGCCAGTGATTGCCATCCATTGATATCTCCTACACTTTGCCCTGTTACCAGTAGCCATCCCGCGTGTACCGTAATGGCTATTATCAGAAGCCAGTTAGGAACACGACGGAACAGCAGATCGTAGAATGCGACGATAGTGCAAAGTAAGAGCAGCACGATTGCCATCAAGACTTTCTTTTAGTCACTAATTACGCTTTGCAGTTTTGATGAGATTTCACCAAATACCGCATTTAAATCTGTAGCGACTAATTGGACTGCCGTGATGATCGCTACCGCAATCAATCCAGCAATCAGGCCATACTCAATTGCTGTTGCGCCTTCTTCGTCTTTCAAGAACTTGATGATTTGGATTTTCATGTTGTTTCTCCTGATTAAAAGCAATTTGCCTTGATGTAAATGTCATCTTTTACAGATGACTGGCTCCCTTTTATCCACCTGCTTTGCTACATGACCAACGAGATTTTCTCGCTCGTCATTCAAACTGGTATGCGTATGAGAGATTCAAACGTGGCGAACGCTTGCTTGCATTCACCGGAATATTGCCGATCGGTTGTGCTACCGACAGATCAAGCGAGTAATGCTGTTTGTCGGTCAGTCTTACGCCAAGCCCTGCGGAAGCGATATCGCCATCAGGGATGTCGAAATTGTTCAAATAGGTGCGTGCAGCATCGGTGAGGATGTAAGGCTGTACTTGCTTGATGTATTTGCCATCCATGGCGAAGACACGATTGAGTTCCAGCGCAATTCCCCAGCCTTTGTCGCCTGCAATTTCGCCAACTGGATAAGCGAGACCGAACTGGCGTCCGCCAAAACTAATTTGTTCCGATATGGGCATGGCATTGTTGCTGTATTGGCCGCTACCGCTGAATGCAACGCCATAACCATTGCTGAATAGATGGCTTTGCAGAAAATTGCCGCGCACGCGCAGGAAGTCGAGATCGATATCGCTGTTGAGTTGTTTTGCGCCAGCACCGTCGATGCCTTGATACAAGCCGAGCATCCACTGTGTGCGAGTGTTTTCTTTGACTGCGATGGAGTTCAACTCCAGCGATACGGCGCGGATATCAGAACTGAGTTCGACCACAGGAACGGGAGCCGGAACCGAGCGTGTATAGCGTGCGCTATTGCGTACTGCATACACACCGCCACTTAACGTCAGGCTACGCGTTGCCGTTAACGTCAGCGGATATTTGAGGCTGATGCTTGCGCGTTCTGTTTCTGTCTGATGGCGCGCTTCAAATTGTTGTTCGACCAGATTGCGGTTCTCCGGCACGGCGCTGTAACGCGAGAGATTGACTTGCAACAGCATGCCTTGATGACGGATCGGCTGTACATAATTTACTGCGTAATATTCTTCCTTGGCTGAACCGCGCGGTGCCAGTGTGCTGACCGTGATTTGTTCCCCCAGAGGGCTCAGGCCGTTGGCACTGGCGCTGAATACAGCACGTGGACTGGAGCTCGCCGTGTCGAGCCCAAGCGATGCGCTGATCGGCGTGCGTTGTACATCCAGTACCATTTCAGCCGCGCCGTCTGTGGTGACCGGCGGTTTGACCGTTGCCTTGATGCGCATGCCAGGCTGCAAGCCGAGGACACCTGTGATCCGCTCGAAGTTCGCCTTGTTCAGCGGGCGATCCTGCGTCAACTGTTCGGCAATGGTACGAAGACGTTCTTCGGAGGCGCCGGGATTGCCTTCGATCTTTACCGTGCTGACATAACCTTCGACGATATTGACCACAACGACGTTGTCCTTAAAGGACTGATTCGGCACGAATGCGAAGGAAAGGGGATATCCTTTTTCCTGATACAGTTTGGTGACGTTGTTCGCGGCTTGCAGCAGTTCTGCAATGCTGATCTCACGATTGGTGATCGATGCAAATTCGGCAGCGACCTGTTCGAAAGGAATCGATTTGACACCGGCAATTTGAAAGCGTGACGGCTTGATGCGTGCTGACAGCAAGCGCTGCATTGCAGCATCTGCCGATGGTTTCTGTATGTCGATTACGACAGGTTTCGGTGCTTGTGGCTTGACCTGAGGCAGCGAGTCAAGCGGGTTGCCCTGGCCTGGGCTGCGCGCGTCTGCATAGGCAGGCATGCCGATATGGCATAGCACTGCAGACACACCAATCATTGACCATTTATTTGGAGGGATCCACATCACTTGTCTGCTCTAGTAACCATATTCTTCGGGCGTTTTGTTAAATCAACCCTGTAAGGAAATCATGCCTGTCGGAAAGTGGGATGCACATACCATAAACATGGTATTTAGATTCAATCCTTGACCTGACTACGTTTTCATGGCGAATCAAAATATCAACAGATGATTTTTTGATATGCATAAATGTTAAAAAAAGGCCCTGACGCTTCAGGGCCTTTCTTATTTCTGACACGTTATTTGTTGTTGGCCAAAACGCCGCCGAGCAGTGAAGTTACTGGTGTCAAAACAGAGTGCGCTGGACCGCCATTGCCAGGAGAGACGACAGTGCCGACCAGCGCCTGTACGGTAATGACAACGGGTGCCAGTACGTTGCCGGTCGGTCCGCCAGTCAAGCCGCCAGCCAAACCACCGACAATGTGATTGACCGGATTGGTGCCAGGGCTGACGCCGCCAACCAATGAGCCAACGACGTTGGTTACCGGTGCCAGAATAGTGGTTGCACCGTCAGCACCGCCAAGATTGCCACCGGTCAGACCGCCGACAAGGCCGGTCACGGGTGCGAGTAATCCGCCGGCAGTCCCATCTCCACCGATGCCGCCAACACTGCCACCAAGGATGCCGGTGATGGGGTTAAGCAGATTGCCCAGTCCTGGATTGGTACCCATACCCGCTTCTGGAGTCAGCAGAACACCGAGGATGGAAACCGTATTTCCGGTTGCGGTGACGACGCCGCCCAGATCACCGACGATGGGCGTGCCGCTTGCAGACAAATTGTTACCGAGCCCCGCGACGTTGCTGCCGATGGCGCCGAGCAGACTATTGACTGGTTCTCCCAAGCCTGTCGTGCCACCGACCTGATGCGTCAAGGACGTCACCATGCTTGTAAGGGGGACGATGCCGCTGCTAAGTGACTGGGTGACTTGTTCGATCGGCGTCGATTCCAGAACGCTTGGCAGTTTCGTCGATAGATCGATAACGACTTCTCCAACTTTATCCACGAGACCGCCAACAGGTGTTGTAACAGGCGCTAATGCGCTCAACTGCCCCGTACCGAGATTGGAAACCAGTGTGCCAGCGCTTTGTACCGTTACACCGGTTTGTGCGACGACGTTATCCACGATGGTGACTGTTGTGCCGACCGGGTTGGTGATCAATCCCATTTGACCCAGCCCCTCACCGAGACCATCGCCCAAAGTTGTCACGATGTTGCCAGCATTGCTGACTACAGTGCCGAGATCGCTGGTGGTTTGTGTTGGGACAATCGGCAGATCTAGGCCGCCAACCGTAGTGCCGATATCCGAAACAGCTGTTCCGGTTGCTGAAATGATGTTGGCGTTTTGTTCAACAACCTGGCCGGTTGGCGTCGCGAAAGTCCTGGCGCTACCGCCTCCGTTGTCGCCACCGCCGCCGCCACTCGACATGCTGCCTGAGCCGCTGGCACAGCCTGCCAGTGCAACAACACTAATCAGGATCAGACTACCGGATGTTTTTTTGCTGATGTTCATGTTTGTTCTCCTCGATGCAACTATTAAAACGGAATGTCCTGATTTCTATATGGCAAAGCGTGTGCCAATACGAAAAGACAGCCACATCGTTTCTCGGGAGGAATGATTTGTATATATAAATCAAATACTTATGTAATTTATCGATTGTTTTCGTCATTTTTTTGCGGGCGCGTTACGGGCGGAGAATGTTACTTGTAACGTTACATACGGAACAAAATGTTTCGGTTTTTATGATTTTTATAGTTTGTGATGTAACGTTTGAACACGTTCTTAAATATTTCCAGGGAGAATTTTTTGAGGTCCTTTTTAACCATTTTGGATTGCATGACGTTCCGTCGCCGGAACGCTTGCCTGTATAGTGGCGTCAACTGATTTACTTTAGTCTCGGGAATTTTTATCTTGGCCAGATTGCATTTCGACCCTGAATCGCTGCCTGTGGATTCGCTGGGTGGAGAAGAGCCCGTTTCTTCCGAGCGGCTCCAGGCGAATTTTTTGCGCGATCGTTTTCTGCATCCGCCGACATGGTCGCCGGAAATTACCGTGGAGCGCCTGGTGCGCCCGATGGCGGGGCCGTTGACTGCCGCAGCAGTGCTGGTCCCCATCGTGTTGCGTGAAAGTGGTCCGACCTTGATGCTGACACTCAGAGCAGCGCATCTGAATGATCATGCCGGTCAAATCAGTTTTCCTGGCGGTCGTTGTGAGCAATACGATGCGTCGCCAATCGAGACGGCATTGCGCGAGACGGAAGAAGAGGTCGGACTTGATCGTCGTTGCATCGATGTGCTTGGTACTTTGCCTGAGTACCATACCGGCACCGGTTTTTGCGTCACGCCGGTGGTTGGTATCGTGCAGCCGCCGTTCGAGTTGACACCGGCACCACTAGAAGTAGCCGAGATTTTTGAAGTGCCACTGGCATTTTTGATGGATGGCAAGCACCATCAACGGCGGACCGCCGAGTTCCAGACCGGAAGCCGTACCTTCTATGTCATGCCTTATGAGCGCTTCTTCATCTGGGGCGCAACGGCAGGCATGTTACGCAATCTGTTCCACCTTTTGAGAGCATGACGTATCCACGACGTCGTCGATTTACTCTGGCAAGTGATTTGATTCCATTCTTGCCCTGCGTTATCGTATGGCTTGACCGATAACCAAGGCATCCCATGACATTTTTCTCCATCCTTTTTGCGCTGCTGATCGAACAGTTAAAGCCGCTGCGTGCAGACAACCCGGTCTATGCAGGCGCGCGATCACTGGCAGGGCAGATCGAGCGCTCATTCAATGCCGGCCAGGCACATCATGGTCGCTTGGCATGGGGATTGATGATCGCTGCATTTGCGGTGCCTGTGGCATTGTTGTACTGGATGGCGATCAAGCTCGGGATTCTTGCTGTCCTGGTCCTGAATGTTCTGGTGGTCTACATGACCTTGGGCTTTCGTCATTACAGTCATTTTTTCACATCGATTCAATTGGCATTGAATAATGGCGATGAAGTAACCGCGCGTGCCTTACTGGCGGAATGGACGCGACGTGATACAACCGGCATGGATGCCAGTGAAGTCGCGCGTATTGCTGTGGAGACCGCATTGATCACCACGCACCGTAATGTGTTTGGTGTGTTTTTCTGGATACTGACCCCATTAGGACCGATTGGAGCGGTGGTCTATCGCGTTGCCGAGTATCTTGCGCGGATCTGGAACGAGCCGGGCGGCGGTGCAGAACGTGAAGAGTTTGGACGGTTTGCGTCCAAGGCGTTTTACTGGATCGACTGGATTCCTGTTCGACTGACGGCTGCTGCGTTTGCGATCGTTGGCAATTTTGAAGATGCGATTTACGCATGGCGCAATTTTGCCGCACGCTGGCAGGATGAAGGAATCGGCATCATCCTGTCGTCTGGCGGTGGTGCCATGGGTATTCGTCTCGGTGCGCCGGTCGAAGCCGCTGCTGAATTGATGCCTGCAGATGCCGCCACGGTGGATTCGATCAATATCGAGGCCGAGCCGGCTTTGGGTGAAGAAGCGTCTGTACGTGCCCTGCAAAGTACGGTGGGGTTGGTATGGCGTGCACTGCTGTTGTGGATGTCGCTGGTCTTGCTGTTGTCGATTGCGAAATGGTTGGGATAGAAACAAGCGAATCTTTTGTCAGACAGTACATAAAAAGCGGCGCGATTGTTGCTTTCATGTGTTTGGCTGGGTTTGCATGCATCATTTTCTTATCAAAAACGATCAAATAAGTTACCCTACGGCAATAATTTGTCGGTCTCTGCACCTTGTGTATTTGTGCGCCGGTTATTTTCAACGTACTTCCGATGTAGGAATGGGGCCGTCAAGGTGTCTTACTGATGCAGCGTAGTCACTTTTCCCCGTCAATGGCAGCGCTGCTGACCCTGATCGTCGGCCTGATGATCAGCGCGATTCTCTTCACATCAATGCGTCGTCTCGCGCATGACAACGTCGATACCGAATTCCACCAGCATGCCAAGGTCCGTGTCGCCGCGATCCAGGATGGCATCAATAGCTCGATTGATGTGCTGCGTGATGTCAATCAACTGTTCGTCGCCTTTGGTGATGTCTCGCGCGAACAGTTCAAGGCGTTTTCCGAGCCGCTACTCGAGCGGAATCCGTATATTCAGGCACTGAACTTTCACAAGATTCTTTCCGACGATGAGCGGGATGCTTACGAGACGCAGATGCGGGAGCGCTTTCCCGACTTTTCCATTAAACAGGGGATTGGCCGCAAGCAGGCGATCGCCAGCCGACGTGCCGAGTACCGTGTGGTGGATTACATTGAGCCGATGGCAGGCAATGAAGATGCGCTAGGTTTCGACGCAGGTTCTTCCGCTTTTCAGAAGGATGCCATGCAGCGTGCTGTCGATACCGGCGAGCCATCTGCAACGGGTCTGTTGCCATTGGTGCAGGAAGTCGGGCAGCAATCCGGATTCATTGTATTGATGCCGGTGTATCGCAAGGACGCAGTATTGAAAGACGTTGCGGCGCGGCGCGCTGCATTGATCGGAGATGTCGCGGCTGTATTCGCCAGTCACGATCTCATCATGAAGTCGCTGACTGCAGACAGCTATCTGTTGGCAACGGACAGTCAACAGAATATTAATATCAGCGTTTATGCCGCACCGCATTCGGAGCCGAACGCACTGATCTTTGGCAGTGGTCAGTTGCCCGCTGACTCTCCTTCTGTGCTTGGATTGCCTACTTGGTTGTTCTATGACCATCCGGAAGCCTACGTTCGCGCGTTTGATGTGGCGGGCAAGATGTGGAGTATTGTGGTTTCGACGTCGCCTCAGTTCTTTTTCGGGCGTAACGATAACGCGCTTTGGGCATTGCTGGTGGGTGTGCTGTTCAGCTTTGCCGGGGCAGGCTATTTGCAGACGATCGTGACTCGGTCACGCCGTATTCAGATGCTGGTCGATGAGCGGACCATGCAGTTGCGTACTGCCAATCAGGATCTGGTTGCCGATATCGCTGCCCGCAAACACGCCGAACAGGAACTGCAACTACGCGATCGTGCGATTGAGGCCAGTGCCAACGCCATCATCATTACCAGCTCGGAAGGGCCGAACTACGGCATTGAATACGTCAATCCTGCCTTCGAGCGCATCACTGGTTATTCGGAAGAAGAAACACTCGGCCGCAATATCAACTTTCTCTGGCGTAAAGATAGCGAACAGCCTGGCATTGAAGAACTGCATTCCTGCCTGCATGAACAGCGTGAAGGGCAGGCGGTCATGCGTAACTATCGCAAGGATGGCACGCTGTTGTGGAGCGATATGTACATCGCGCCGGTACGCGATGACTACGGTCGAGTCAGCCACTATGTGATCGCGCAATACGACATTACTGCTACCAAACGTTATGAATCCGAGCTGGAATTTCAGACCAATCGCGATTCATTGACGGGATTGGCCAATCGCACACTGTTGCGTGATCGTCTGAGTCAGGCCATTTCCTATGCCTACCGCTACGAGCATCCGATCTGGATCTTGTTTATCGATCTCGATCGCTTCAAATTCGTCAACGATACGCTCGGGCATCAGGCTGGTGACATCTTGCTGAAAGCCGTGGCATCGCGCATGAACTCGGTGTTGCGCGATACCGATACGATTTCGCGCATGGGCGGCGATGAGTTTGTTGTTGTCTTGCCGGAACGCACGGATTCAGGATTGTCGACCTCGATTGTGCGTCGTCTGATGGAAGCCATCGCCCAGCCACTGACGATCGAGGGGCACGAGTTCTTCATCAGCAGCAGTGTCGGCGTCTCGGTATATCCGGCCGATGGTGCCGAGCCAGAGACTTTGATCAAGCATGCCGACATTGCGATGTATCGCGCCAAGGAAACGGGCAGAAACAACTTCCAGTTCTACACCTCGGAAATGAATGAACGTGCACTGGAGCGATTACGTATTGAAGGGGACTTGCGTCTGGCAATTGAGCGCGATGAGTTCCTTTTGTATTACCAGCCGCAAGTCGATCTGGTAACACGCGAAATCATCGGTGTCGAAGCGCTGATCCGCTGGCAGCATCCTGAACTCGGCATGGTGCCGCCGGCACGTTTCATCAGCCTGGCGGAAGAAACCGGCTTGATCATCCCGATCGGTAACTGGGTCATTCGCGAAGCATGTCGCCAAAGCAAACTGTGGCAGGATGCCGGCTTTACCGGCTTGCGTACTGCGGTCAATCTCTCTGCACGACAATTCGCCCAGCAGAATCTGGTGCAGTCGATCGAAGATGCATTGACAGCGGCCTCGCTGCCGCCAGCAGCCCTTGAAATTGAGTTGACCGAGAGTCTGGTCATGTCTGACGTGGAGCAAGCCATCGGTATTCTGCGTGACATGAAGACGCTCGGCGTGCAGCTTTCCATTGATGACTTTGGCACGGGTTATTCCAGCCTTAGTTACCTCAAACGCTTCCCGATCGATGTGCTCAAGATCGATCGCTCCTTCGTCAATGACATTACGACAGATCCAGACGATGCCGCGATCGTCACTTCCATCATCTCGCTCGCACACAGCTTGCGTCTGCTGGTAATCGCAGAAGGTGTGGAAACGCGTGAGCAACTTGACTACCTGCAGCAAAATGGCTGTGACCAGATTCAGGGTTATTTTTTCAGTCGTCCTGTGACGCCTGAAGTGATGACGCAAATGCTGCGTGATGGCGTACGTCTGCAGGTAACGGCGGACGATCTGCCTGTCTAAAAAGAAATAGAAAGCAATCGTCTTCCTTGTTGGCGCCATGATGGTCTTCGTCATGGCCGTGGACATGCAATAATTGCATCTGACCTGACTATCAGATGCCATGCGTATTCAAAAAATTTCTCCTCTCGTTGCTTCTCTCATTTTTATAGCCGGGTTTATGCCCGCGAGTCTGCCTGCCATCGCGCAGGTGTCACAGTCCTTACCTCCCGCTGTTGCTGAGGCGTTGTCACGCAGCGCCATTCCCTTGCAGTCCGTTGGTGCTTACGTACAAGAAGTTGGCAGCCCAAAACCGCTGATGGCCTGGAATGCGGAGACCGGTTTTAATCCGGCCTCGACCATGAAGTTGGTGACAACCAATGCTGCGCTGGAGTTGCTGGGACCGACATTCACCTGGAAGACACGCGCTTACACGCGCGGCACGCTAAGCGGTGATGTGCTGCATGGCGATCTGATCATCAAAGGGGAAGGCGATCCCAAGCTGGTGACGGAAAAATTCTGGCAGTTTCTGCGGCAGATCCGCGCCAGCGGCATTCGAGAAATTCGCGGCAATCTGATTCTGGATCGCAGTCAGTTCCAGAGCACTGCCCACGATAATGGCGCTTTTGATGATGCACCGCTGAAGCCGTACAACGTCGGCCCGGATGCCTTGCTGCTCAACTACAACGTCATGAGCATGCACTTTTTGCCGGACGCGGCACGTGGTGTCGCGACATTGCAGTTTGATCCGCCAGTGGCATGGTCGGATGCACAGCCGCCAACATTGTCCAATGGCGCATGTGGCGATTGGCAAACCGCATTGAAGCCGCAGTTCAATCCGCGTGGGGTGAAGTTTGATGGCGCTTATCCGTCTGCCTGCGGTGAAAAGACCTGGTACCTTTATCCGTATCGCGTCAATCCAACGACGTACTTTGGTCAGGTTTTCAAGCAGTTATGGACGGATGTGGGCGGTAGTTTCAACGGCACGGTGACAGAAGGCAGCGTGCCTGCCGACGCACGCCAGATCGCGGAGTGGCAATCGCCGCCGCTGCCGGAAATTGTTCGGGACATCAACAAGTTCAGCAACAATGTCATGGCACGCCATACCCTGCTGGCGATTGCTGCAGCGCATGGCAATATTCCGGCAACACCGGAATTCGGTGCCAATTTGGTCCGTGCCTGGCTTGGGCGCAAAGGGATCGATACTGCCAAGCTGGTGATCGAAAACGGATCGGGTTTGTCGCGCATCGAACAGATCACTGCGGAAGAAATGGGGCGCATGCTGGTGGCGGCCTATCAGTCACCGGTCATGCCGGAGTTCATTTCATCGATGCCGATTGTCGGTCTTGATGGCACCATGCGGCGCCGTCTGGTCAAT
>Ga0308164_10002608_pt1 | contig 17598 bp, 10 predicted proteins | sample PhyTR2_FD_201031 | JGI IMG/M metagenome (GOLD analysis project Ga0308164, IMG submission 201031) | Phyllosphere microbial communities from UC Gill Tract Community Farm, Albany, California, United States - DLSLT.R2 | ecosystem: Host-associated > Plants > Phyllosphere > Unclassified | place: USA... | reverse complement strand
CGAAGCGGATGCCGCTGCCGGCGTAGTAACGGCGCCCGGCAATCGCATTGATCGCCTGCAGGTCCTGCGCCGTGAGGAACTCGAGCTGCGCGCCTTCTTCGGCCAGGCGTTTCAGGCCCAGCGCGCGGCCGCGGCTCCAGGCGCCTTGTGCATCGCGCTTCTGCTCGCGCGGTTCGATTTCCTGCACGCCCAGGTGCGGGTCGTGGCGGATCAGCCAGACCAGGCGCGATTCCTTGACCTGCTCCACCGTGAGGGCGGGCTGCAGGTTGATCAGCGCATTGAGCTGGCGCTCCCACGGCTCTTCGCGCGTGAACCAGAGCGCCATGTCGGGCAAGCGGTGGCGCTGGCGCAGTTCGCCCGCGCGCGCCTCGTGGATCAGATAACCCGCCTGGCCCATCTGCGCCAGCACGCCGGCCAGCTGCGCCGACCACAGGTCGAACCCGGCCAGCTCGGATTGCGCCAGCATGTCTTCCAGGCGCGCCCGCTGGCTGTTCAATGCGGGCAGCGCCAGCCAGTAGTGGATCAGCGCGCGGAACACGGTCGGTTCCAGCGACAGTTCCCAGCTGCGGGTGGCGAACAGGCCGGCGTCGACGGTGCCGCGCCGGATTTCGTGCAGCATGCCGAGCTGGAACCAGACCGCGTTGTCGGGCCGCTGCACGGCGCGCGTTTCGATCTCGAGCCAGGCGTCGGCCAGCTTGCGGTGCGCGGGTTCGGTGCTGCGCAGCAGGGCGGCCACCGCGATGTGCGCGCAATGGCCGCCGAAGGTGGCCTTGCGCTTGCCGGTCTCGCGTCGCAGCTGCTTCAGGGCCGCTTCGACGCCCGCCAGGCCGCCGTCGACATCGTCGCGCAGCAGCTGGACGACGCTGCGCAGGAACAGGCCCGGTGAATCGGTCATCTCGGCGACCAGTTCAAGCGCATCGTCCAGGCGCCCGCACAGGATGTAGTGCTCGCCCAGCGCGCGGCGCAGCAGGCTTTCCGGGCTGCTGCGCGTGATGTAGCCCTCGGCGCAGGCGCGCACCGCCGGGGCCAGCGCCGGCTCGCTGCGCACATGCACGACCAGCACATGCAGCACGGTCTCAAGCAGGCGCGGGTGGATGCGCTCGATTAGCGCCGGCGTGAACGGACGCGCGCAGACGTCGACCAGCGGATGCAGGTAGCTCGCTTCGTGGCACGCCAGGCAGGCGTCGAGCAGCGGCGTGACGACGTCGATGTCTTGCCGCGTCAGCAGCGCGATGCGCAGCAGGGCCAGGCCCTGGCGGTAGCTGCGCAGCATCAGGTGGCCCTGCCAGTCGCGGCGCACGGTCGATACCGCGCCATACGCACCCGCGACGACGTCGAACAGGCCACTGTCGAGGGCAAAGTCGAGCACGGGCCAGCTGGCCGCCGGGGCCAGTGCCAGCCCGCGTTCGTTGGCGTCGACCAGCAGGCCTTCTGCTTTCAGGCGCGCCAGTTCATCGGCCCATTGCGCGGCCGGCAGCGGGGCATTGAGCGCCCGCATGTGCTCGAGGATGCGCTGGCGGCCCATCGGCTCGCCGGCGATCGCCAGCAGCGTCAGGATCGCGTGTTCTTCGGCGCTGCAGGCCGCCAGCTGCGCCCGCACGTTGTCAAGCAATGGGCCACCCTTCATGCGTCGAGATTCTCGATCTCGATGGCGGGCAGGTCGGCCGGCACGGCAATGCCGAACACGCGCAGGTAGAAATACAGCTCGGCTTCGAGCGTGCGCACCACGCTGTCGGCCTTGCGGAAGCCATGGCCTTCGCCTTCGAGCGTCAGGTAGGCCACCGGCAGCTTTTGCGCGCGCAGGGCGTCGACCATGCTCTCGGACTGCTGCGGCGGCACGACCTTGTCGTCCAGGCCCTGGAAGAAGATCATCGGGCTGCGCAATTTGTCGCTGTGGTGGATCGGCGAGCGTTCGCGGTACACGGCCTGGGCGCGCTCGGGCGGCGCAGTCAGGTAGGCGTTGTAGCGCGACTCGAACTTGTGCGAATCCGCATCCAGCCCGGCCAGGTCGGACACGCCGTAATAGCTGGCGCCGGCCTTGAACACGTCGTGGAAGGCCAGTGCCGACAGCACCGTCAGGCCGCCGGCGCTGCTGCCGCGAATCAGCAGGCGTTCCGGGTCGACCGCCCCGATGGCCGCCAGGTGGCGTGCACCGGCCACGCAATCCTCGACATCGACCACGCCCCACTGGTGCTGGAGCAGGTTGCGGTAATCGCGCCCGAAGCCCGTGCTGCCGCCGTAGTTCACGTCCAGCACCGCGAAACCGCGGCTGGTCCAGTATTGGGTGGAGAGCTTCAGCGTGCTGGTCGCCATGCTGGTCGGGCCGCCGTGGCCGATCACGATCAGCGGTGGCAGCTCATCCGGCAGCGGCGCGTAATCCGGATTGGCCGGCGCATAGTAGAAGGCGTACGCGGTGCGGCCGTTCATGCTTGGATAGCTGATCGCCAGCGGCACGGCCAGGTACGACGTGGCCGGCAGTTGTGGAATCGAGTGCGCCAGCACCTCAAGCGGCGCGCCGGCCAGGTCGATGCGCGCCAGTTCCGGCGCAATGGTCGGCGCGCCGCCCAGCAGCGTGACGATGTCGCCGCTGACTTTCACGTCGCGGATGTCTTCATACGGCGTTTCCAGCGGCATCAAGCTGCCGTCGTAAGTGGAGACGATGCCCAGGTGGCTCACGCCCGCCTCGATATACGCGCAGACGATCTGTTCTTCGGAACGGAAGGCATACTGCGAACCGCCGAAGTTCCACTGCGGGACGCCAAATTCAGCCGCGCGTTCGCACAGCGCGTGAACGGCGTCAGCGGCGTAACGGTACAGATTCCACCAGCCGCTGCGATCGGACACGAAGTGCAGCACGCCGCCCGGCGACCATTCGGGCTGGCAGATCGCTTCGTCCGCCCCGCCGGCGATCAGGCGCCGATTGACGATGGTGCCGTCGGCGGCCACGTCGCCCAGCCACAGTGCCGTGCCTTCCCACGGCATGTGCGGCAGCTCCCAGCACAGCCAGGCCAGCTGGCGGCCATCGGGCGACAGGCGCGGCGCAGCATAGAAGTCGCTGCCTTCGACCAGCACGGTCTCGGCGCCATCGAAGCCCACCGCGCACAGCGTGTTGACGGGGTAGGTCGCGCCCAGCGAATGGTCTTCGCGCACCGCCACCAGGCGACCGCGCCCGGCGTCGAGCACGAAGTCGGCAAAGCGGTGGCCGGTGTCGGCGGCCGTGACGGCCACCGGCTGGCCATCGTTCTCGACCCGGTACAGGCGATTGTCCGCATGGTGCGAGAACCAGGCGCCGCCGCCGCTCAGCAGGTACGCACCGCCACCGTATTCATGCACGCGGCTGCGCACGTTGAACGGCGACGGCGTCAGTTCGCGCGTGCCGTCGGCGTCGTGCACCATCAGCGTCATGCGCCCGCCTTCGCTGGTGCGCCCCTCGAGCCAGCCGATGGCGGCGCCGTCGGGCATCGGCTGCGCCAGTGGCACGGCGCCGGCAGCAACGACGGCAGCAGTGATCGGGGAAGTCCAGGCGCCGCATGGCGTGGCTTGTTTGCTGGTGGCAACGGTCATAGAGGGGCTTTTTCGAAGGGTGGACGAGCATTATAGTGCGCCCCCAAGAATGCGATAATAGGCGTCTGCCTATCAAACCGATGCCTCCCATGCCACAATTTGCCCCGCTCCAGAACGACACCTTCCTGCGTGCGCTGCTGCGCCAGCCGACCGACTACACCCCGGTCTGGCTGATGCGCCAGGCGGGCCGCTATCTGCCGGAATACCGCGCCACCCGCGCGCGCGCCGGCTCGTTCCTGGGCCTGGCAAAAAATCCCGACTACGCCACCGAAGTCACGCTGCAGCCGCTCGACCGCTTCCCGCTGGACGCGTCGATCCTGTTCTCGGACATCCTGACCGTGCCGGACGCGATGGGCCTGGGCCTGTATTTCGCCGATGGCGAGGGCCCGAAGTTCGAGCGTCCGCTGCGCACCGAAGAGCAGGTCCATGCGCTGGAAGTGCCCGACATGGCCTCGCTCGACTACGTGTTCAAGGCCGTCACGCAGATCCGCGGCGCCATCAATGGCCGCGTGCCGCTGATCGGTTTCTCGGGCAGCCCATGGACGCTGGCCTGCTACATGGTTGAAGGCGCCGGTTCGCGCGAGTTCCATACGGTCAAGAAGATGCTGTACAGCCGGCCGGACCTGATGCACCGCATCCTCGACATCAATGCCAAGGCCGTCACCGCCTACCTGAACGCGCAGATCGACGCTGGCGCGCAGGCCGTGATGATCTTCGATTCGTGGGGCGGGGCGCTGGCCGATGGCGCCTACCAGACCTTCTCGCTGCAATACATGCAGCAGATCCTGGCTGGCCTGCAGCGTGAGAAGGATGGCGTGCGCATTCCGGCCGTCGTGTTCACCAAGGGCGGCGGCATCTGGCTCGACCAGATGGCCGATATCGGCGCCGATGCGCTGGGCCTGGACTGGACAGTGAATCTGGGCACTGCCCGCGCGCTGGTCGGCGACCGTGTGGCGCTGCAGGGCAACCTCGACCCGGCGATCCTGTTTGCCGCGCCGGAGCAGATCGCGGCGGAAGTCGAGCGCTCGCTGACGGCCTATGGCACGCCATCGAATGGCCACGGTCACGTGTTCAATCTGGGCCATGGTATCTCGCAATTTACCCCGCCGGAATCGGTCACAGCGATGGTCGAAGCGGTACACAGCTTCAGCCGCAAGCAGCGCGCCCAGTAATCCCGTCACGGCTTGCACTCGTTTCGCGAAAGCAGGATTGCAAGCCGACACCATCACTTGTTCACAACTTCCGCAAATCCGATAAAGCTTCCTGTGGACATCTCGGCATTTCGTGTTTCCCTGTAAGTTAATGATTCGTAAGCGATTTTTGCCAGTGTTATGCGGTCTGGCTGGTTTTCCCACGAACGTTTTTCAAGAGAATTCGGCGCCATTCGGGGCCTTGTTCACAAAGTTATCAACAGGCGCTGCCAGCGTGGGGAAAAGTACTTGGTTTACCGGTACTTAGCGTGAAACTTCATGTATTGCCTTAACTGTATGACGCAACGCAGCGAGTTTTCCACGGAAAATTGCAGAGTTATGCACAAGCGGCCGAATGCGGTCAAGGTTGTTAACAGGTTTTTGACCGGTTTTTCAAGTCATTGATTACAAAGACTAAAATTGTCTTGAATTGAGGAATTATCGTTCCGGACTTGATCTAACGTAAACCTTTGATGGGGTCAAGTCCCCGACTATTCACAAAGTTCTCCACAGATTTGCACAGGGCCTAGATTGTCAACCAGCAACCAAGCACCGGTCACACCGCACTGTTTCCTCGAAGTCGTGATCGATACGCCGCTCAACAGCAGTTTCGACTACCGCTGGCCCTGCCAGCCGGGGGACGAACCGCTGCCCGGCCAGCTGGCGCTGGTGTCATTTGCGCGGCGCGAGGTGATGGCCCTGATCGTCGCGGTCAAGGCCACCAGCGACGTGCCGCCGGAAAAACTCAAGGATGCGCTGGCCGTGCGGGGCGAGCTGGCGCCGCTGTCCGGGCGCTGGCTCGCGCTGGCGCGGTTCGCTGCCGAGTATTACCAGCGCCCGCTCGGCGAAGTGGCGTTGCCCGGCTTGCCGAAGAACCTGCGGGTGCCAAAAACGGTCGCGCTGGGGCGCGCGCTCAAAAAACTGGCCAAGCTGGACGCCGGGCAGGACGCGACTGCAGTGGGCATGCCGGTGCTGAACACGGCGCAGCAGGAGGCGGCCGACGCCATTGGCGGTGCCACCGGTTTCAAACCGTTCCTGTTATGGGGCGTCACCGGCAGCGGCAAGACCGAGGTCTATCTGCAAGCCTGCGCCCAGGTGCTGGCGCGCGATCCGCAGGCGCAGATCCTGATCATGGTTCCCGAGATCAACCTCACGCCGCAGCTCGAAGGCAATATCCGGGCGCGCTTCCCGGGCATGATGCTCGCCACGCTGCACAGCAGCCTGTCCGAGGGCGAGCGCATGCTGCACTGGCTGGCCGCGCACCTGGGCCAGGCGCGTATCGTGCTGGGCACGCGGCTTTCGCTGCTGGCGTCGCTGCCCCACTTGCAACTGATCGTGATCGACGAAGAGCACGACCCGTCGTACAAGCAGCAGGAAGGCTTGCGCTATTCGGCGCGCGACCTGGCCGTCTGGCGCGCACACCAGCTGGGCATTCCGATCGTGCTCGGCTCGGCCACGCCATCGCTCGAATCGTGGCATCACGCGCGCTCTGGGCGCTACACGCGGCTCGACCTGCGCGAGCGCGCCGTGCAGGATGCGGTGCTGCCGCGCGTGCGCCTGATCGACATGGAGCGCGACCGCGGGCGCGATGGCCTGACCGCCGAGATGGTCGCGGCGCTGCGTCTGCGCCTGGAGCGCGGTGAGCAGTCACTGCTGTTCCTGAACCGGCGCGGCTACGCCCCGGTGATCTCCTGCGACGCCTGCGGCTGGATCAGTGATTGCACGCGCTGCACCGCCTTCATGGTGCTGCACAAGCCCGAGAACCGGCTGCGCTGCCACCACTGCAGCCTGGAACTGCGCATCCCGCGTTCGTGCCCGACCTGCGGCAACGTCGATATCCAGCCGCTGGGACGCGGCACGCAGCGTGTCGAAGAGGGTTTGCGGGCGATGTTCCCCGAGGCGCGCATCCTGCGCATCGATGCCGACTCCACGCGCCTGAAGGGCAGTGCGCAGGCGGCGTTCGACAGCGTGCACCGGGGTGAGGTCGATATCCTGATCGGCACCCAGATGGTCGCCAAGGGCCACGACTTCAAGAAGCTCACGCTGGTGGGTATCCTCAATCCCGATACGGCGCTGTTTTCGCAGGACTACCGCGCCAGCGAGCGCCTGTTCGCGCAGCTGATGCAGGTGGCGGGGCGGGCAGGGCGGGCCGGCGCGCCGTCCGAGGTGCTGGTGCAGACGCGTTATGTGCAGCATCCGCTGTACGGCGCGGTGATGCGCCACGATTACGAGCGCTTCGCCGGCCAGTTGCTCGACGAACGGCGCGAAGCGGGCCTGCCGCCGTATATGTACCAGGCATTGCTGCGGGCCGAAGCGCGCGAGCTGCCGATCGCGATTGCGTTCCTGGAAGGCGCGCGTGACTGCCTGGCGCACGACGGGATCCTGATCAACGACCCGATCCCGATGACGATGACGCGCGTGCACAATATGGACCGCGCCCAGTTGCTGGTGGAGTCCAGCTCGCGCCCGGCCTTGCAGGCCTTCCTGCGCGAGTGGATGGAAGCGTTGCGGGCCATGAAGGCCCGCGTGAAGTGGTCGCTCGAAGTCGACCCCCTCGATATTTAAACTGCGCTGGCAGCCTTGTGCGCCGCCTGGCGGCGACGGTTTGCGTAGCCCATCATGGCCAGGCCTGCGCCCAGCAACAGGCCGCTGGCTGGTTCCGGCACTTCCACGTTGACGGGTTCGATGCCAAACGTGATGGTGCCGAAGTTCCAGATGCCATCGACGCCAGCGAAGTCATCAAAGTCTTCATAGAATTCCAGGCGCAGGATGCCGTCGGCGCCGACCGCGAAATCGAGGTTAAGGTCGACCAGATCGCCAAAACCCGTGTAGGTCGCGGTGCCAGGACTGTTATCGCCGAGACCCGGGTTGAAGACAACGCCGCCAAAGCCGTCCGAGTCGGTGAGCGCCAGGCCGATTTCGGACAGCCAGCTCGGGGAGAACGCCGTCAGATTGAACGAGTAGGCGACGCTGGTAATGACCGAATTGGCGCCAACGTTATACGTCAATACGGTATTGCCGGAATCGCCGATCTCACCCTGGCTCTGGATCCCGGCAACATTGACAACCAGCGGCGCGGCGAACACGGAAGCGCAAGCGAACAGCGACAGGCTAACAAGCAGTTTGTTGAAGGAAGCAAGTGACATGGGATCTCCTTGGTGGGTGAACCCGAAGTGGCAGCAAGTATCGTGCCGTATTTACAGTTCATCGTAGGTAGTTGATTCTTATACCTAAAATTTCCGACGTTAAATTATTAACTTGAAGTATGTAATATTTATCGACATACACTCGGCATGGATGCGAAAAACCCTGGTGCTCGATGGCATCATGAATGGGTTCGTGCTGCCCCCAGCGGCGTGAAATAGCGTATCGTTTTGCCTGTCAACAGCGAAAGAGCACCATGAAACAACTGAACGTGGATGTTGCCGTCATTGGCACGGGCACCGCCGGCATGACCGCCTATCGTGCCGCCAGGGCGCAGGGCGCGCGCACCGTGGTCATCGAGGGTGCGCATTACGGCACCACCTGCGCCCGGGTCGGCTGCATGCCAAGCAAGCTCCTGATTGCCGCGGCAGAGGCGGCGCATGCGCTGCACACGTCCGGTCCGTTCGGCGTGCATGCCGGCGAGGTGCGGATCGATGGCCCGGCCGTGATGGCGCGCGTCCAGCGCGAACGCGACCGCTTCGTCGGTTTCGTGCTTGAGGCTGTGGAAGCCATTCCCGTCCAGGACCGCCTGCAAGGCCACGCGCGGTTTACCGGCCCGTGCACGCTGCAGGTCGATGACCATACCGAGATCCACGCCGGGCGCGTCGTCATCGCCACCGGTTCGACGCCGCTGCGCCTGCCGCAGCTCGAGAACGTCGGTCCCGGCATCGTCACCAGCGACGACGTGTTCTACTGGAACGACCTGCCCGCTTCGGTGGCCGTGATCGGCACCGGCGTGATCGGCCTCGAACTGGGTCAGGCCCTGAGCCGCCTCGGCGTGCGTGTGCGTTTCTACGCGCGCGGCGGCTCCATCGCCAACATCAGCGACCCCGAAGTACTGCGCTGCGCTGCGCGCGTGCTGGGCGAAGAAGTCGACATCGCGTTCCAGAGCGAAATCATGGGTGCGGTGCAGGAGGGCGACGAGGTCGTCCTGCGCGTGCGCGACGCGCTGGGCAAGGAAAGCAGCGAACGCTTCCAGTACGTGCTGATGGCGGCCGGGCGCACGCCGAACGTGCATGACCTGGGCCTCGAGCTGACCGGCCTGGAGCGGGGCGCCGACGGCATCCCGACCTTCGACGTGCGCACGATGCAGTGCGGCACCAGTCCGATTTTCATCGCGGGCGACGCCAACAATGAGCGCCCGCTGCTGCACGACGCGGCCGATCACGGCAAGATCGCCGGCGACAATGCGGGCCGTTACCCCGACGTGCGCCCGGGCCTGCGCCGCACGCCGATCGCGGTGGCGTTCACCGAGCCGAATATCGCCACGCTGGGCAAGAGTTACCGGGCCCTGTGCGCGAGCGGCCAACCCAAGTTCGCCGTGGGCAGCGTGTCGTTCGAGAACCAGGGCCGCAGCCGCGTCATGTTGCAGAACAAGGGGATGCTGCGGGTGTATGCCGAGTACGGCTCGCGCCTGTTCCTGGGCGCCGAGATGATCGCGCCGCGCGCCGAACACCTGGCCCACCTGCTGTCATGGGCATGCCAGATGCGCATGACGGTCGACCAGATGCTGGAGATGCCGTTCTACCATCCGGTCATCGAAGAAGGCGTACGCACTGCGCTGCGCGACCTGGCCACCAACCTGGCGCAGGGCGAGAGCAGCACCCTCGCCGCCGACTCCCAGCCGGGTCTGTAGACCGCGCCGCCGGATCGCCGGACCGCCGGATCAGTTGAGCAGCGTGGTGGCCAGCTTGCCCTGGCCGGCCAGCTGGCGCAGGACGCGCACGGTGTCGATGTCGGCTTCTTCGTACGCCGACTTCTTGAATTCGTCGTACATCGCATTGGCCTGGTCGACGTGTTCGCCCATGCCGTCGTCGTAGCAGAAGCGCACCAGCAGCATGGCGCTGGTCGGCGCCTCGATGACCATGCGCAGCGTCGATGCGGCGATGTCGCCCTGGGCCGGCACGTCGTAATGCACTTCCTGCAGCGGGGTCAGGGTGACCTTGTCTTCGATTACCAGCGGACCGAAGGTCAGGCGGCGGCGCATGACGCCGGCGTCGCGCTCGAGGATGTCGCAGGCGTCCAGGTGCGGAATGAACAGTTTTGGCTGCTCGGCGCGCAGCACCAGGCCGTGCCACAACTGCTCGCGGGTGAGCGTGTCGAGCAGCGGGTTCATCGGATCGTTGATTTCGACGAGATGTTCGAATTTCATGTGGCAGATTTCCAGAAAAATGGGGCTGCAGCGTCGCGTCTGGCGTCTCGCTGGCAAAGGTCGCATGGTACCCGATCCCCGGCTGACTCGCAGGAGCGTGCCGGGCAGCAAAGCCGGATAGCGGCTTGTTGCAATCCGACCTTGCCGGAAGCGCGCCATCGCCCGCTGCGCCCGCCAGATTGTTACAATCGCTCTCTGTCCCACCGAAAACTTCCCCATGTCAAACGCACCAAAGTTCGGCCTCAACGGGCCGCAGAGCGAAGCCGCGCTGTATCTGGACGGCCCTTGCCTGGTGCTCGCTGGCGCCGGGTCCGGCAAGACGCGCGTGATCACGCAAAAGATCGCCTACATGATCGAGCACTGCGGCTACGATCCACGCACGATTGCCGCCCTGACCTTTACCAACAAGGCGGCGCTCGAGATGCAGGAGCGCATCGCCAAGCTGCTCAAGCAGCCGAAGCAGGCCAAGCAACTGACCGTGTCGACCTTCCACTCGCTGGGCGTGCGCATCCTGCGCCAGGAAGCGGCCGGGGTGGGGCTGAAGGACAAGTTTTCGATCATGGACAGCGACGACTGCTACACGATCGTGTCCGACCTGGCGCTGAGCACCGACAAACAGGAAATCCGCCGCATCCAGAACACGATTTCGCTGTGGAAGAACGGCCTGGTCGACCCGGAAGACGCGATCAAGGCCGCGCGCGACGAAGACGAAGCCCAGGCCGGGCGCGTCTACCGCAGCTATGTCGCCACGCTGCAGGCCTACCAGGCGGTCGACTTCGATGACCTGATCCGCTTGCCGGTGGAATTGTTCCGCAACAACGAGCCGATCCGCGACCGCTGGCAGCGCCGCCTGCGCTACCTGTTGATGGACGAATACCAGGACACCAATACCTGCCAGTACGAGCTGGTCAAGCTCCTGGTGACGGGCCTGGGCAAGAAGCCGATGTTTACCGCCGTGGGCGACGATGACCAGGCGATCTACGCCTGGCGCGGCGCCTCGGTCGAGAACCTGAAAACGCTGCAGGTCGATTTCCCCGACCTGCGCGTGATCAAGCTCGAGCAGAACTACCGCTCCACCACCCGCATCCTGCAGGCGGCCAATGCCGTGATCGGCAACAACCCGAAAATCTTCGAGAAGTCGCTGTGGTCCGAGCACGGCCTGGGCGAGCCGATCAAGGTGATGGGCATGCAGAACGACGACCAGGAAGCCGACCAGATCGCGATGCTGATTTCGTCCGAGCACTTTCAGCGCAAGAACAACTGGTCCGATTTCGCCATCCTGTACCGCGGCAACCACCAGGCGCGCGTGATGGAGCAGGCGCTGCGCAAGGAGCGCATCCCGTACACGATGTCGGGCGGCCAGAGCTTCTTCGACAAGGCCGAGATCAAGGACATCATTGCCTACCTGCGCCTGATCGCCAACCAGGACGACGACCCGGCCTTCATCCGCGCCATCACGACGCCGAAACGCGGGGTCGGCATGGCCACGCTGGAAGTGCTGGGCGAATTCTCGAAACAGTGGAATTGCTCGCTGTTCGAGGCGGCGCGCAAGGGCGGCATCGAGGCCAAGCTGGCCGAACGGCAACTGGGATCGGTGCGCAACTTCTGCCACTTCATCAGCGAGCTGGAAGACCGCGCGACGCGGCCCGGCCCGCTGGGCGCCGGCGACCATGCGGCCGAGGTGCTCGACGACATGATGAAGGAAATGAATTACGAGCATTACCTGTACGAGGGCTTCGACGACCGCGCAGCCCAGGCCAAGTGGCAGAACGTGCTCGAATTTACCAACTGGCTCAAGGACCGCGGCCGTGGCGGACGCGACCGCGATGGCGAAGAAAAGAACCTGCTCGAACTGACGCAGATGGTGGCGCTGATGTCGATGCTCGAAGGCCAGGATGAGGAGCAGGATGCCGTGCGCATGTCGACGCTGCACGCGTCAAAAGGGCTGGAGTATCCGCACGTGTACCTGGTCGGCGTGGAAGAGGGCATCCTGCCGCACAAGGGCGACCCGGACGCCTCCATCGAAACGATCTCGGCGCGTATCCAGGAAGAACGGCGCTTGATGTACGTGGGCATTACGCGCGCCCAGCGCACGCTGCACGTGAGCTGGTGCAAGCGGCGCAAACGCGCAGGCGAGCTGGTCAATTGCGATCCGTCGCGCTTCATCAAGGAAATGGCGCTGGACGTTGGCGAAGCGGCGCCGATGGAATCGGAAATCCTGAGTCCAAAGGCAAGATTGGCAAGTTTGAAAGCCTTGTTGGCAACGCCGAGGCCGGTTCCAGAGTAAACCGTTGTGCGCAAGCCTTGATGGATCGGCAAGTCGTGCGCACGATTGAAATGCTATTTGACTTCAAGTGTCGAGCAAGAAATACTTGCCGGAATAACTGATTTTGATATCTAAATTCCCACGGCATTTACCTTGCTGCAACGATTATTGACTGATTCATGGCAACTCCTTCCGACATCACCGTCACCCCGCTTACCGGACTGAACCATATCGACGCCTTGCTGGACAAGGGACCCGACTGGAACTTCCTCAGCAATAACAACGCCAACGTGCTGTTCTACACGTTCTCGACCACCTCGGGCAATGAAAGCGGCCGGACGGGCCAGGAAACGTTCAGCGTCTCCCAGCAAGCCAATGCACGGACGGCGTTCAATTATCTGCAGCAAGTGACGGGGATCCAGTTTCAGGAAACCACGTCCGGCGCGAGCGCCCAGTTTCATCTGGCCAATCTGAACCTGGATGGTGCCTACACGACTGGCCTGAACAGCTGGTTGTCGCAGCGTAGCGGCACCGAGACCACGCTGACCGCGTACAACGCCAATGCCTACGTCTATCTGGACAACACCGAGTGGCGCGCGATGACCCAGGACCTGACGGTCGGTGGCCAGGGTTACGAGACCCTGCTGCACGAACTGGGCCATGCCCTTGGCCTGAAGCACCCGTTCCCGGAACCCGGTGATGAAAACCTGGCCGTGCTGCCCGACAGCGAAGACAACACGAGCAATACGATCATGTCGTACACCAGCGCCGGCGGCTGGCACAGCACCTACCGGCCCTACGACATCGCGGCACTGAACTGGCTGTATGGCGGCGACGGCCTGCGCGGTGAGCTCGGCATCAACAGCACGACGGGCGCACGCTATCTGACGGGCAGCTACAAGGACGATGTCCTGACCGGCACCCAATTCAACGACACATTGCAGGGCAACGGAGGGAACGACATGATTGACGGCGGCGCAGGCACGGACACGGTAATTTTCAATGGCAATCGCGGTGGGTATGCATTTTCCACGCTGGCCGATGGCGCGCTGGCGGTGACGGGGGCCGATGGCACCGATACGCTGCGCAATGTCGAATGGCTGCAGTTTGCCGACATGCGTGTCGAGCGCGCCAATGTGGCAACCGATACGATCGCACCGGCGGCACCGGTCATGGCGGTAACGCAGAACAGCGCGAAGTATGCGACGACCGGCAGCATTCTTGCCATGAACGGCCGTGCTGAGGAGAACTCGACAGTCAAGGTCTATATTGGCGACAAGGTGATCGCGACCACAGTGGCAGATGCAGCCGGCTTTTGGAGTGTACGCGCGACGGACGCGCTGCCCGATGCGCTGGGTTACAGCGCCTTCGCCACGGCGACCGATGCGGCAGGCAATGTGTCCGGCGCCAGCAATCAAGTGGTATTTCATATTGATTCGACGGCGCCACCTATCCCGACCATGAACGTGGCACTGGCGGGTGGCGCTAGTCGTCCTGTGTTTACCGGCACTGGGGAAGCCGGCAGCATGATCGAGCTGTACCGCGATGGCGACTTCATCAAGATTGGCACGACCAAGGTCGGTGCAGATGGCAACTGGGCATTGGCGTCGCAGCCGCTGCCGAATGGTAATTACAACGTCATCGTGGCGTCTGTCGACGGCGCAGGTAATGCGCGCGCAGGACAAGTGACCAGCGCGTTGACGATCAATAACAATGGCTTCCAGGCAGGCACCGCTGGTGCAGATCAGGTGACGATGAATCCAGGCAGTAATGCCTTCGACGGCGGCGCCGGCATCGATACCGTGGTGTTTGGCGGCGCGCGCGCCGACTTCGCCGTCAAGAAGGAAACCTGGGGCTACTCGGTAACGGGCGCCAACGGCGAAGTCGACGGCCTGTTCAACGTCGAGCGCATCCAGTTCAACGATGGCTGGAAGGCGATCGACGACAATTCGGCCAAGATCTTCCGCCTGTACCAGGCTATCATGGGCCGCGAGTCGGACGAAGGTGGCCTGGGCTTCTGGACCAAGCACCTCGATAACGGCACGCTGCTGACCACGATCGCCGCCGGCTTCATGGAAGCGCCCGAATTCGACACGCTGTATGGCGCCGCGCCAAGCAACGACGAGTTCATCTACAAGCTGTACGAAAACGTGCTCGATCGGAAGCCGGATGCCGGCGGTTTGCTGTACTGGACGGTGGAGATCGGTCGCCTCGGCCGTGAACAGCTGGTGATCGAGTTCAGCGAAAGCCCGGAAAACCAGGCGCTCGTTATCGACACCGTTGGCAAGGGACTGGACTTCGTTCCGTACCCGGATATCTGATCATCCCTAAGCGCACCCGGTCATGCTGGCATAATGCCGGCTTTACCGGAGTGCGCCGTGGACCAGGAAGAACGTTTCGTCAATCTTGAAATCAAGCTCTCGCAGCAGGAAGACCTGCTCGATGAGCTGAACAAGACCATCTACCGCCAGGAGCGCCGTATCGACGAGCTCGAGGCAATGGTTGGCAAGCTGGCCGACCACCTGCGCTCCCTGCGCGACGCCGGCCAGGCGCCACTCAACGAACGTCCGCCGCACTATTAAGTCATCCGACTCGCGCCAGGTGCTGCCCCAGGCGCTTGCCCAGGCACAGCAGCGTGAGTGTCGGCGGCAAGCCCCATGGCTGCGGGATCACCGACGCATCGCACACATACAGACCCGGCGCACGCGTGCGCAGATCGGCGTCGACCCCGGCGCCGATGCGCACGCTGCCGCCCGGGTGCGCCGCGAAATGCCAGCTCTTGAACACGTGCCGCGCACCGGCCGCCTCCAGGATCGTGCGCGCCATTCGTTCGCCCGTCTGCAGGCGCGCGCGATCGCCATCGCTCAGGCGCTTGTCGGCCCAGCGCGGTCCGATCCGCCCGCTGATCGTGTCGCGAATCTTGACCATGATGCTCAGGGTGCGCCGATGTGCGAACAAGCGGTCCACGCGCCCGACCTGCGTCGCAAACGCCTGGTACATCGGGCGCGGCAAGGTCAGATCGGCCAGCGCGATGCCGGCTTCCGGATCATGCCAGCCGGCCGCCATCGGCACTTCAGCGCCGCCATCGATGTCGGTCACGCTGCCCATCACGGCCACCACCGGATCGCTGAAGAACGGGGCATCGCGCGGCCCCAGCCCTGATGCATGCAGGATGCGCGGGCTGCCGATCCCGCCGCCACTGAGGATCACCAGCGGCGCGTGAATCGTCTGCAGCTGGCCACCATGCCGCACCTCGACACCGCTGGCCCGGCCGCCCTCCAGCAGCACGCGCGTAACGCGGCTGGCCGCCTGCAGCACGGCGCCAAATCCGACCGCCTGCTCGACGAAATCACGGGCACTCCACTTGGCGCCGAACGGGCAGCCGTAGGTGCAGCGCCAGCAGCCGCTGCGGCACAGCGCCGGCCGGATCATCTTGTCGAGCTTTTTCCAGTCGATGCCGGCCGCGCGCGCTGCCGTCATGATGCGCGTGGCCATGGGCCCGACCAGCGTATCGGGCAGGGGCGCGAGCGGCAATTCCGCGCGCAGTTCGGCCAGGCTCGGAGCGAGGTCGATACCGTATGCGGCAAAGTAGGCCGCCGGCGGCGCTGCCGCAGTGGCGAAGTTGACGGCCGAGCTGCCACCCAGCGTCGTGCCGCCCACCAGCAGCGATGCATCGCGGTGGATGAAGGCGCCGCGCCCGGGCACGGCCGCCATCGATGCCATCTGCGTGACCGTGCCGGCGAGGGGCGCCGCGCCGCCCTGTTCGAGCAGCAGGACCCGGCTGCCGGCGCGCGCCAGTTCACGCGCGACGCTGGCGCCGCCAGGGCCGGTGCCGACCACGATGGCGTCGAAGGAAGAGGAAGAAAGGGTCATGGAAAGGGGGCGGCAAAGGGGCCCCGATGCTAGCACGGTCGCCACGAATCTTCGTCAATACAGCGCCCGCGGATTGATACATTGCGGTACTTTTTAATTGTTACAAGCGTCATGCAAGCCTGCTATGATCTTCAGCGCACTGCTGTCGAGCCACTGGCGACAGCGCCCTTCCTCAGTGTTAGCGAAAGACCTCATGATCCGTCCTCAACTGCTCATCGTGGCAGCCGGCGTCGCGCTGGCGTGTTCCGCCATCGCAGCGCCTGCCGCACCCGCCCTCGACGCATCCAACCCGTTCGCCAAGCCCAGCAGCCTGCCGCTGCAATACCCGGCGTTCGACAAGATCAAGGATGCGCACTACCTGCCTGCATTCGCTGCCGGCATGCGCGAAGAACTGCGCGAAGTCGAGGCGATCGCCAATGACAAGGCGGCGCCGACGTTCGACAACACGATCGTGGCGCTGGAAAAATCCGGCCAGTTGCTGGCGCGCGTGAACGCGACCTTCGGCAATCTGCACGGCGCCAACACCAACGACACGCTCGACGCGGTCGATCGCGAGATGTCGCCCAAGCTGGCGGCGCACACCGATGCAATTCACCTGAACGCGAAGCTGTTCGCGCGCGTCAAGGCGCTGCACGACAAGCGCGCTTCGCTGGGCCTGGACGCCGAATCGACGCACCTGCTCGAGCGCTACTACAAGGAATTCGTGCGCGCCGGCGCCAACCTGTCGGCGGCCAACCAGGCCAAGCTGAAGGCCTACAACGGCGAGATCGCCTCGCTGCAGTCGGACTTCCAGCAGCGCGTGCTCAAGGGCGCGAATGCCGCCGCCCTGATCGTGAATACCCGCGCTGAACTGGCGGGCCTGTCCGATGCCGAGATCAATGCCGCCGCTGCTGAAGCGACCAAGCGCGGCCAGAAGGGCAAGTTCGCGATCCCGATCGTCAACACGTCGATCCAGCCTGGCCTGTCGGTGCTGACGCACCGCGCCACGCGCGAGCGCCTGATGAAAGCCTCGCTCGAGCGCGGCACCAAGGGCGGCGAATTCGACACGACCAAGCAGGTGCTGCGCCTGGCCAAGCTGCGCGCCGAACGCGCCGTGCTGCTGGGCTATCCGAACTTCGCGGCCTATTCGCAAGAGCTGGAAACTGCGCGCAACCCGGCCGCCGTCAACAAGCTGCTGGGTGACCTGGCCAAGCCGGCCGTCAACAACGCCAAGAAGGAAGCAGTCGAGATCCAGGCCGCGATCAATAAAGACGGCGGCAAATTCGAGGTGGCAAGCTGGGACTGGCCGCTGTACGCCGACAAGGTGCGCGCCGAGAAATTCAATTTCGACGACAGCCAGCTGCGCCCGT
>Ga0308164_10002607_pt1 | contig 17600 bp, 14 predicted proteins | sample PhyTR2_FD_201031 | JGI IMG/M metagenome (GOLD analysis project Ga0308164, IMG submission 201031) | Phyllosphere microbial communities from UC Gill Tract Community Farm, Albany, California, United States - DLSLT.R2 | ecosystem: Host-associated > Plants > Phyllosphere > Unclassified | place: USA... | reverse complement strand
CGGCTGGGTGAGATGCTCGACGGCGACGAGCCAGTGCTAGGGTCTCGCATCCACCGGCTCGTCAGCGATATGCGCCTGCGCTGGATTGCCCTCGACGAGCGGATCTCAGATCTAGATGCCGAGTTCATCAGCGCGGCGCGCACCGACGAGCAAACGCGTCGCCTCCTGACTATTCCAGGCATCGGCGCACTGAACGCGACGGCGCTGGTTGCGGCCATCGGCGACGCTCGAACCTTCGGACGCGGCAGGGATCTTGCCGCTTGGCTTGGGCTCGTGCCGCGCCAAGCGACGACCGGGGGCAAACCTCGGCTGCTTGGCATCACCAGGCGCGGAAGCCGGTACTTGCGCAAAAACCTAATCCGGGGCGCTCGTTCGGCACTGCCGACAATGAGCAAGAGCGACACACGGCTGGGCGTGTGCTTGCGCGGCCTGCTGACGCGCTCCCATCCGATCACGGTCGTGGTGGCGTTGGCGGCCAAAATGGCACGCATTGTCTGGGCGCTGCTGCGGCACGAGCGCACCTACGACCCGGTCGCGCAAGCGGCGTGAATGAGATCGGCCGATGCGATATGCGCCGGCTGTATGATGTCTGCGGGAAGTGAGTGAAAGATGGCCTGACAGTCGACCGGTGTCCTGGAACCCTTTGGCTAAAAATGGCACTCGATGCCGGCCCTGTTATGAGGACTAGAACGCGCGGATTTTCATCTTGGCCAACGACCTCGTGTCGAAAAGCCGGATACGTTTTCGCAGACTGCTCAGAACATCAGACAAAAACCTCTTGCCGACGGGGCGAGCCTCCATGCCAACCAAGCATCTTGGCAGCGCCGCCATATGTCGAATCAGTTGAGATCGGCTAAGCTTCTTCTTCCACTGGATGGATCCCGCGACATCCAAGCCGATCAGGTGAAACGAGGTCTTGCCAATGTCGGTGCCAACCACTGCTACTTCTGTCATGACGGTCCTCCTCGATATGAAGGCGCTTATGATGCACCCGACTCGTCCAAACCGTAAGAGGGCGGACCATCCCAAAAGCTCTGACGCCTGGACGACGACGCGAACTCGTCGCGTACGTCCAGGCGTCCCATGCCGTGAGCGAACGGCGCAGTTGCTCGGCGCTGGGCGTCGCGCGGTCGTCGGTGCGCTACATCTCGCGCAAGCCGGACCAGACACCGCTGGTGATGCGCATCCGTGATCTGGCGGCGACGCGGACGGGCTATGGCTATTTTCGGATCTACATCCTGCTGCGCCGGGAAGGATGGGTCGTGAACCACAAACGCGTCTATCGGCTATATCGGAATGATGGACTGAGCCTTCGGCTCAAGAGGCCAAAACGCAACGTCAGCGCTGCCAACCGCGAACGCCAACCTGCGGCACTGGCAGCGAACGAGATGTGGTCGATGGATTTCGTCTCGGACGCCTTGTTCGACGGCCAGCGGTTAAGAGCGCTGACCGTGGTCGACTCCTTCACCCGCGAAGCGCTGGCGATTGACGTCGACCAGGGGATCAAGGGCGAACAGGTGGTCGAGGCGATGGCACGGATCTCGTCTATCCGCGGCGTGCCCAAGACCATTCGGGTGGACAATGGTCCGGAGTTCATCTCGAAGGCGCTCGACTGCTGGGCGTACGAGAACGGCGTGACGCTGGACTTCAGCCGACCAGGCAAACCGACCGACAATGCCTTCGTGGAGTCATTCAACGGCCGCCTTCGCGGCGAGTGCCTGAACGTGCATTGGTTCCTGTCCATCGCCGACGCCCGAGCCAAGATCGAGGCCTGGCGAAGGGACTATAACGAGAGCCGTCCTCACACATCGCTTGGCTGGATGACGCCGATCGAATATGCTGCTGCCGCGGCCATCAAAGCGGCCGAGCTACCTGCTTCACAAGCTCGCCGCCGACGTCCTCTGAGCCGTTGACCACCCAACGGCTGTCGCTTTCCGGCTGTAAACGGGTCTTAGCGCTCGATCATGTTCAATTCTGGCCAGAAACGCGGCTGTTCGTCGTTTGACGAGGCTGAATCGCGTGCGTCCTCCATTGCTACGACAATTGAATGTCGCGGTGAGTATTTTAGACGGAAAGCACTGCTTCTGTGGTCGCAACGTCCGAGTCGGTTCGCCGCCGAGCGTGCGAAAATCATTATTGATGAAAAACCCTCAAGCAGTCTCGAAGGTATAGTTGGTTTCAGGGATCTCGACGGGTAAAATAAAACTAGAGGAGGTCGGTATATTCACAATGCGACAAAGCTGACGGTCTCACTCACGCAACCCCATCGGCTTGCAATCGATCGATCTATTCACCTCGTTAGTCCGTCACTACCGAAGGCAACGTCGGCTTACGATTCTGGATACTAGCGTACTAGCAAAATAATCAACCGTTGACCGTCGGGGGAATCGCCCGTCGATAATACCCAATCAATTTCTTTTAATATTGACCGCGCCTATTTGTCAGATAATAAGGGGGGGTGAACCGCCTGTTAATGGCGGTCATCGATTGGGAGAGGCTTGTATGAATACGTCCAAGGCTGCGCTGTTGAGCGGGGCATCACTTGTCGTGGCAATGCTGATCGTCGCAAGTGCAAGCAGCGCCCAAACGGGGCCATCGCCCACAGGACCCGCGGGAACGACGACGAACACCGACGTGACCGAAGCAGGTACGCCGGCGTCTTCCGCGCAAACGATCCCTCCGGCGGCCGCTTCCGCGCGGGGAGCGGAAGGCTCAACAGCGGCCGATGGTGCTGAGCCAAACGGTGATATAGTCGTTACCGCACGCCGAAAGGCGCTGCAGAGTGCGACCGATCGCAAGCGTAACTCTGACACGATCATCGACTCTGTAGTCGCCGATGATGCGGGCAAGCTTCCCGACAACTCGATCACGGAAGTGCTGCAGCGCGTTCCCGGCGTCTCTATCGTGCGGTTCGCGTCGCTGGGCGATCCCGATCGGTATTCGGTCGAGGGTTCTGGGATCCAGGTCCGCGGTCTGTCGGGCGTACTGGCGACCTTGAACGGTCGCGAGATCGTCGGCGCGAACGGGGGCGGTGGGATCAGCTGGGGTGAAGTGACGCCGGAACTGATGGCGGCGGTGGACGTCTACAAGGCCAGCACCGCCGACCGTATCGAAGGCGGCATCGGCGGCGCGGTCGATCTCCGCACCAAGATGCCCTTCGACTTCAAGAAATTTACCGTATCCGGTACCGCGCAGGGCGGTTATGGCGATGCCTCGAAGAAGGCCTCATACGGTGGCTCGTTCCTGGTCGCGAACACGTGGGACACCGGCATAGGCAAGCTCGGCTTCGTCCTCGATCTCGCGTACAACAAGCTGCGCTCGCAGAGTTCGTACGTGCGTGCGGAGCCCTATTATCCCCGCATCGTCGGTGGACAGGACCGATACATTCCTGGCGGGTTCGACTTCGGCCAGGAGGATTTCGAACGCCAGCGTCGCGGCTTCTACGGTGCGTTGCAGTGGGAACCGACCGATGGGCTGCGCTTCTTCCACACCACTTTCATTAGCAACTATCGCAGTAAGCGCGGCGAGCGCGTTGCATTCGCGGTGCCCAACAACACCGACGTAGCGCAGTTCCCCACGCCGTCCGCAGACGCCATGTATGACAGGAACGGGATCCTGGTATCAGCGAGTGCGCTTACGGCGGCAGGGCTGCCGAACTTCACCTCCGGCTCGCTCACCGCGTCGGCGACGGCCAGCAGGCAGGAAAACGAGACCCGCGACTACAGTCAGGGCTTCACGTGGGACGTAGCGCCGAACCTCCATGTCGCATCCGCGCTTCAGTTCATCGAGTCGAGTTCGAATTCGGACACGATGAGCGCAGCGCTAGGTGCAGGTTTTGCTTCCTTCGGTTTCGACACGACAGGCAATCTGCCGAGCTTCATCGCCAATCCAATCGGATCCTTCGAGAACCGTGCCGATTACACGTGGCAAAGCTTCGCATTCAATCCCGATCGCAACCGTGCCCGAGAAGCAGCGGCCAACATCGATCTTTCCTGGGATGTCGGCGAAGGCTTTCTCCGGCAGCTTCAGGTGGGCGCACGCTACGCCAATCGTCGCGAACGCGACAACCAGATCGGAACCTACTGGACGGGGCTCGGCGACCGGACGAGCACTTTGAACGACGGCCCCACAACCGACTCCGAGTTCGGCAACTTCAAGAACTTCTTCAAGGGGGACGTGGCGCTGCCTGCGACGTACTTCGTCCCGAGCCAGTCGCTTCTGGGCACGTTCGATCCGATCCTGATCCAGACCCGCTACGGCTATGACATGGTCGCAAATCCGAACGGGCCAAACCCGATCGGCCGACAGGATCGAGCTGGGATCATCCAGACGCGGCTGCGCAACAAGGCCGCGTACGCGCAGGTGCGGTTCGCGGACGCGAATGGAAGCCTGCCGTTCGACGGCAACATCGGGTTGCGCGTCGTCCGTCTGGAACGCGATGGCGTGGGCAACAGCGTCGTCAACAACGGCAACTTCTACTTCTCGCAGGCAGATGCCAATGCCGACCTGGCGGATGGCGTTGCGGACAACTTTGTCCAGCAGCAGGTCACGACGGGTATTAATCGCGAAAGCAAGAACTTCACGCGGTTCCTGCCCTCGTTCAACATCAATTTCAAGCCGATGGACAATCTCGCGGTCCGTCTTGCTGCGACCCGAACGATGTCGCTTCCCGACTTCTACTCGACCCGGGCCACACAGAACTTCGGGATAAACACATCCTTGAATGCCAACAATACGGACACGCTCAGTTATAATCCGATCTTCAACGGTTTCACGGCGGATCGTGGCAACGCGGCGCTGAAGCCCACCATGTCCATAAACCTCGATGCCAGCGCGGAATACTATCCGAGCAGCGACTTTAACGCGCACGTCGCGGTGTTCCGCAAGATCCTGACCGACCAGATCCTGTACGGGACGACGCTCAGGCCGTTTTCCCAAACGTATACGCGCCCGGACGGTACGTCCTTCACCGGCAACAGCATCATCAGTTCCAACGAAGTCTACAACGCCGAGAAGAAGTCATTCGTCACGGGCACCGAGATCGGCGGTCGGAAATTCTTCACCGAGCTACCGAAGCCGTTCGACGGACTCGGTGTGGAGGCGAACTACACCTATATCGACAGCAAGTCCCCCAGTGCACTGGCGCGCGATATCAACGGCAACGCCTTGTCCAATATTCCGATCGTCGGCCTTTCGAAACACAACGCGAACGCCCAGCTGCTCTACGAGCGCAATCCTCTTTCCCTTCGCCTCGCCTACTCCTGGCGGAGTCGTTACCTCCAGACGACCAACGGCAACGGGACGACGCCGAACTACCTGCTGGTCGATGCGACCGGCGCCAGCCGTACCGTCAACGCCTCGCTGCCGGTCTATGCTGCGGCGTACGGACAGGTCGATGCCGGCATCACGGTGACCGTGACGAAGAACGTGCGACTGTACGTGCAGGGCACCAACCTGACGAACTCGGTCACTAAAACGCTGATGGGCGGTTATCCTGGCGATCGGTTGCAGACCCGGAGCTGGTTCGTTTCGGATCGACGCGTCGAAGGCGGCATCAACTTCACGTTCTGAGGACAGTCGTCATCCGCTGGGGAACTTGGGATACGCGACGGTCGTCGCCGCTTCGTCGTCAACGCCGACAACGACCGGAAGTCGTAGGAAGGGTTTGAATTGGTCCAGAGCGTCATCATCGTCGGAGGCGGCACGGCCGGGTGGGTCACGGCCGCGTACCTCGCCAGTCGCCTCAACGCGGCGGGCGGTGGCATCCGGATCACCGTCGTCGAGGCACCGGACATTCCCATCATCGGTGTGGGGGAAGGGAGCTTTCCAAGCATCCGGAAAACGCTCCAGGCAGTGGGCATCGAAGAGGCGGATCTGCTGCGCGAATGCGGCGCGACGTTCAAGCAGGGGATAAGCTTCAACGACTGGCTGTTCGTCCCGTCCGAGCGGGGTCGCCACCGATACTTCCATCCATTCCAGGCCAGCGACGATCATGACGGTCTGGACCTTCTTCCCTATTGGCTGATGGGCGTCGCAGGCGATGCACCCTGGGCGAGTTGCAATACCGTGCAGCAGGCCACTGCCGATGCTTGTCTAGGTCCTAAACTCGCCAGCCACCCCCCGTATCGCGGCCCGTTGACCTACGCCTATCATTTCGATGCCATCCTGCTCGGCAAGCTGTTGCGCAAACGGGCGGTGGCACTGGGCGTCGAGCATGTCGTCGATACCGTCGTCGACGTCGAGCTCGCAGAAGACGGGGCGATCTCCAGCCTGTCGTGCCGCAGTGGGCAGACGCGAGCCGCCGACTTGTATGTGGACTGCACAGGCATGCGTGCGCAACTGATCGGACAGGCGCTTGGCGTTCCGTTTCATTCGCGCCGTGACGAGCTGTTCACCGATCGGGCGGTTGCCATCCAGGTGCCCAACAGGACCGCTTCCGATCCGATCGCCTCGCAGACATATGCCACGGCTCAGAAGGCCGGCTGGATATGGGATATCGCTCTGCAGGAGCGACGTGGCACCGGCTATGTCTACTCTTCCCGCCACATCGGTGATGCTGACGCGGAACGGGCGCTCCGGCAGTACATCGGGCCGGACGCCGACGGTCTGGACGCGCGCCTGCTGTCGTTCGAAACCGGTTACCGGACCACGCAATGGCACAAGAACTGCGTAGCGATCGGCTTGTCGAGCGGGTTCATCGAGCCGTTGGAAGCGACCGGCATCGGGTTCGCGGAGATCGCAGCGCTCAACCTCGTGAACCTGTTTCCCTGGTCGGGCGAGATGGAAGTCAATTCACGGCAGTTCAACACGATCATGATCAAGCGCTACGACCATGTCGTGGATTTCATCAAACTGCATTACTGCCTGAGCCAACGCGATGACGATCCCTTCTGGCTGGACAACCGCAATACGGAGAGCATCTCGCCAGCGTTGCTGGAACGCCTCGAGCGGTGGAAGTATCGTGCGCCGGCCTTCATGGACGTCGATCTGAGCCACGACATCTTCCTGGCCGATAACTGGCAGTATGTTCTCTACGGCATGGGCTATTGCACGGACATGAGTGCCCAGGTCCGCTCGTTCCGCTACCATGACGAAGCCAGGATGGCGTTTGCCGAGGTTCGCAGGCAGCAGGCCAATGCGGTCAAGCTGCTGCCGTCGCATCGGACGCTGGTGCAGCAGTTGTCCGTTCCGGCGGCGCGGACGGGCTTCGCATGAGCGAGCCGCTTGGATCGGTCGCGTCCTCATCGTCGGCGGTGCGGCCGCCGGCGTCCTACGAGCCGTCGAGCGACTGCCCCGACGTGCAGATCCATTCATCCGCCGCCGTGCGGTCAATCCAACGACACAACGCGAGATCATCCATGCGCAGACACCTTCTGAATGCCATCGCCTCCCTGTCCGTGCTGACGGCCAGCGCACCAGCCATCGCCCAGGAGACGCTCGACCCGGATCCGAACACTCTCGCGCCGTCGAAGGATCCCAGACGTCAAGCAAATGGTCTGGCGCAGAAGCCGCCGATGGGGTGGAACAGCTGGAACAAGTTCGCCTGCAACGTCAACGAGAAGGTCGTCCGCGACATGGCGGACGTGATCGTCGCCAACGGAATGAAGGGGGCGGGTTACGAGTACGTCGTCATCGACGATTGCTGGCACGGCACGCGCGACGCCAGCGGTTTCATCACCGAGGATCGCACGCGCTTCCCCTTGGGACTGAAGGCTCTCGGAGATTACATCCATTCGAAGGGTCTGAAGTTCGGAATCTATTCGGACGCGGGCACGAAGACGTGTGGAGGGCGCCCCGGCAGCCAAGGGCATGAATATCAGGACGCACAGCAATATGCTCGTTGGGGCGTCGATTATCTCAAATATGACTGGTGCTCGACCGGCGTACGCAATCCCGAGGAGGCCTACGCCTTGATGTCGGATGCGTTGAAGGCGAGCGGTAGGCCGATCCTGTTCTCGATGTGCGAATGGGGCAATTCCAAGCCCTGGCTCTGGGCGTCGAAGATCGGCAACATGTGGCGCACGACCGGTGACATCACCGACAAATGGCAGGGCAAGTACAACTACAGTTGGGGCATCGCCTCGATCGTCGACATGAACGAACCGCTCTGGCCATATGCGGGTCCAGGTCATTGGAACGATCCCGATATGCTCGAGGTCGGAAACGGCGGCCTGACCGACGTCGAATACCGCGCTCACTTCTCGCTTTGGGCGATGATGGCGGCGCCATTGATCGCCGGCAACGATCTGGCGACGATGACCGATGCGACCCGCACCATCCTGCTCAACCGCGACGTGATCGCGGTCGACCAGGATCCACTGGGAAAACAAGGTCACCGCGTAACCGACAAGGGCGATCTGGAAGTCTGGTCGAAGCCGATGGCAGATGGTGGACGCACGGTACTGCTGTGGAACCGCGGAATTACGCCGGCTCGGATCGCGGCACAATGGCCGGCCTTGGGGCTGCCCGGCAAATTGCGCCTGAAGGCGCAGGACCTTTGGACGAAGAAGGATCTTGGACAAGTGTCAGCCCGCTACGAAGCGGACGTCGCTCCGCACGGTGTGGTAATGGTGAGGTTGAAGCCATGAGCTATCACCGCCGTCCCCCCGTCGCGCTCCCGTTCTGCGCCGGCCGAGCCCTTCGCGAGCAGGTCCGATCAACGGGCGGGCGTGTGGCCGAGGGGATATCCGACCTACCGAGATCGAAAATCGATGGGGCCGCAGACGACGGTACGGGAGAGAAGTCGATGGACGTGAAAGACCTGAAGCAGCCCGTTTCGCTACAGTGCGATTCGACGGACGAGATCGATCGTCCTGTTCTATCGCGGCGAAACTACCTTCTGGGAAGCGTTGCAGTAGGGGTGCACCTTGTAGCGCCCCTGAGCAACGCGGCTGCCGCGCCACGGAAGACGGGCAACATCGTCAAGCTTGACGGTTCTGCGGGCGGCAAGCGCTTCGACGGGATCGGCGTCGTGAACGGCGGGGGCGCCACTTCCGTGCTGCTCAAAGACTATCCCGAGCCTCAACGCAGCCAGATCCTCGACTTCGTCTACAAGCCCAAGTTCGGCGCATCGGTCAGTGCCCTGCTCGTCGAAATTCCCGGTGACGGCAACTCGACGCAGGGCTCGATGCCCAGCCATATGCACACCCGCGATGACCTCGACTACAATCGTGGCTACACATGGTGGATCATGAAAGAGGCCAAGAGGCGGAATCCCAAGCTGTCTCTCGACGCCACGGCATGGAGCGCACCCGGATGGATCGGCGACAATAAGAACAACGAGGTCAATCAGGTTGACCGGGATAATGCCGACTTCTGGTCTCAGGACGCGGTCGAATATTATATCAAGTGGCTTGAGGGACTTCGTTCCGTTCACGGGCTCGAGCTGGACGCGATCGGCTGCCGGAACGAGAAGGGCGCCAGTGCAAGCTTCGCGAAGGCTTTGAAGAAAGCGTTGCTGACCCGCAATTTCAAGAACGTAAAGCTTCATGCTTTCGACAACTGGGGCGAAAACAAACTGGATTTCGTGTCCGGAATGCTCCGAGACAAAGAGCTGCGCGACGCGATAGACGTCATAAGCGCGCACACCTTCACCGAGATACCAGCCTCGCCTGCCGTGATTTCAGCCGCGAAGCAGATGCATAAGCCAATTTGGAATACTGAAGACCATGTCTATCGCAAGGGCTTCGATTGCGCGATCAGTATCGTGAACTGCTTCAACCGAAACTATCACGAAAGTGGCGCGACGAAGGTCGTCAACTGGTACGACATCGGCGGCCTGTACCCCGTCGAGCCCTATGCGGAGGATCCTCCGGCGGTGTTGGCCTGGGAGCCGTGGAGCGGGCACTATAAAGTTCGTGAGGCTCTGTGGGGGTATGCGCATTACGGGCAGTTTTCGGAGATCGGGTGGACCTACCTGAACGGCGGCAGCGGGCGGTTGGACAAGGGTGGGACTTACGTCACGTTGAAATCTTCGGACGGCGATTACAGCGTCATCCTGGAAACACGTGACGCAAAGATAAACCAGACGTTCCAGTTGGAGATTGCGAGCAACCTTTCGACCAAACCTCTATGTGTGTGGCAGAGCAACGCCGCCGAACAGTTCGTGCGCAAGTCCGATTTGGTCATGCATGGCCGTGTCGTGACGCTCACACTCGAGCCAAACACGATCTATTCGCTGTCTACGACGCGAGGACAGCAGAAAGGTGCGTTCGACGGCATTCCCGAGGCAAGGCCGTTCCCCTTCCCCTATGTCGAGAACTTTGATTCATACGATGTTCCGAAGCGGACGGGCTACCTCCCCCGCTATACGGCAGACATCCTGGGTGCCTTCGAGATCACCGATCGACCAGACGAGAAGTCGGGAAAGTGTCTGCAGCAGGTCGTTCCAGCGCCCACCCTCTCCTGGGCACCGGAGTGGCAGCCCTATACCATTATCGGCGATCGCGAATGGTCAGATTACGAAGTCAGCGTCGACGTTTGGCTGAAGCCCGGAGACACCGCTGGTGTAATGGGGCGCATCAACCATGTCGGCACGGGTTATGGCGTCATCCCCAAGGGCTACTATCTCGAGCTCAAGCACTCCGGCGAGTGTCGGCTGATCGCCATCCGAGGCAAGAAGGACCCGAATGAAATAGTCGGTGATGCGGAACAGCAAAGACTTATCGCCTCGGGTAAATCCGAAGGCGAAGGGGGCGAGCTGGTGCTCGATAGCAGAAAGGCTACTCTGAAAAGCGGGCAGTGGGTCCGCCTCAATCTCCGCCTGGAAGGTGAGACACTTACAGGCTCAATAGATGGAAGGCCCATCGTATCGGGAACAAGTCGCCTCTATACGGCGGGCATGGCTGGCCTCCTTGTGGGACAGGAACCAAAGCATACAAGTACGCCATTCTTCAAAAGTCTTATCATCGATGCTGTTGGCGAAGGATCCTCGGTGAGATCATGACCATAGCCAAACTCAGGGACGCGGTGTTCGTTCGTCTTGGTAGTTACGGAGTTGACCTTATTGCGTTATTTCTTCGGCTGCGATTGAGTCTGGGAGCGCGAATATGGATCGGCGCTGAAAAGTATGGCTCTGATAAACTTGTGATAAGACACTGAATATGTCCCGGTAACTTGAATGGACGGGGTTTTAATCGGCACTGATCAGGATCCCGCCTAATTCGCGATTCTTCGACGAAGGCCGTTATTTACCTCCCTCACAACGGGTGAGCAGCCCCACCGGGTGGTCCGGGTAGATAGTTAGGTGTTTGATCCCACGGTTTGATGGTGCGATCCTTTCGCTGGAATGGAAGGAAGCCATATGGGACAAGTACGTTACGGGAGCGCCACGACCACGCACGCCGTCAGAGCAGCAATACAGCGATCGCAAGCTTCGCTCGCGACGTTGAGCCAGGAACAGGGGATCAACCCCAAGACGGTCGCAAAGTGGCGTAAGCGGGCGACGGTCGAGGATTTGAAGACCGGGCCGAAGGCCCCTCATTCAACGACCCTGACCCAAGCTGAGGAGGCGGCCGTCGTCGCGTTCCGCCGGCATACCCTGCTGCCGCTGGACGACTGCCTCTACGCATTGCAGCCGTCGATCCCTCATCTGACCCGATCGGCGCTGCATCGATGCCTCCAGCGGCACGGCATCTCCCGCCTGCCGGACATCGAGGGTGACAAGCCGAAGCGCCAGCGCTTCAAGCGCTATCCGATCGGCTTCTTTCACATCGATATCGCTGAGGTGCAGACCGCCGAAGGCAAGCTTTACCTGTTCGTCGGCATCGACCGCACCAGCAAGTTCGCGGTCACCCAGTTGGTCGACAAGGCCGATCGGCGAACGGCGAACGGCGTGGGAGTTCCTCGAACACCTCTTGAAAGCGATGCCGTACCGGATCCACACGATCCTGACCGCGGGAACTCGCATTCAAGGCCATTCGGTCGCGACCGCCGGGCACGTCGCCGATCGAGGCACTACGGATGCTCGCGCACGACATGCTCACGCAGCAAAATTCGACGTTTCCGTTGTTTACCAAAACGCAGGCGCTCGTTGAAACTTCGCTGGCGAGCGAGACGCTGAAAGCGCGCGCACGTCAGATGCGCGATGATTTCGTCCACGCGCTGGCGGCGGTTCTAGCTGAAGAGGTTGGCCGTGCGCAGGCAGACGCCGAGGCCTATCTCGGCGCTACACTTATTGCATCTACATGGAGCGTCGCCTTCGTTCGTGCACACGACCTGCTGAGGGGAACTGGCGGTGCCGAGGCGGCAAGACGCATGTTCCTGACCTTGATCGATCGTGGCTTTACCGGCACGCGGGCTGCGCTTTCAGGTACACCCTACACGTAACGGCGGTTAACTGCCGATAGCTTGCCGGATCGTAGCTGAAACGCTCTTTGGGGAAGCGGCCGTTGGCGACCGCGCTGCCACGCTGGGGTCGGGCGACATAAGGAGTGATGCCGTTCGCCTCGCACGCCTCGATATCCTCGCCTTCGTAATAGCTCATGTCTGCCATGGCTGCGATGCGCTCGACGCCAAGAGTATCCTTGGCCACCCCGGCAGTAGCCGCCGGCAGGCCCATGTCGATGGCGGCGTTGGTGACGTGCTGTTCGACGATCAGCTTGTGCTTCGCATCGACTGCCAGCCGTGTGCTGTCCACCGCCAGAAGCTCACGCCCGAATAGTTCGAGCTTGCGGCACAAGACAACAAAGGCACGGAACACCCCCTATAAGGCGCTCCGATTGTCACGGCGGAAGTCTGCGATGGTCTTGTAGTCCGGCCGCAGCCCACGCAGCAGCCAGATCAGCTCGAGGTTGCGTGTCGCCTCCGCTTCCAGCCGTCGGCTCGACCGAACTCGGTTGAGATAGCCGTACAGGTACGGCTTGAGCATGTCGCCGGCGTCATAGCCTGGCCGTTCTGTGGCCTTTGGTCGCGACCGGCAGAAGCCGGCCTCGCCCAGATCAAGGTCATCGACGAACGCATCGATGAACCGAACCGGACTATCCGCCGCCACATAGTTCTCTACCGATGCCTGCAACAGCAGCGCCTGGTCGCGCGCATGACCCTCGACGTACGCCATGAACACAGCATACGCTTATCAGCGGCCTGATGGAATCGGCCCGCGAGTTTTCGCACAGTCTGCCATGGCATTTCGTGAAGAGTTGAAGCTACGTCAGAGCGTATGGGTACGCGCACGCGTTAAGACGGCCCTCAATGCGCCCGAGGCAAGCCGTCCTGCATCATGCCCGGTAAGGCCGCTTCCTACTGGACCGTAGGTAAGCCCAACGACAATCGCGACGATTTCGTCGGGCCGTAAAGTCAGATCACGATCCGGAAAAAACGCTGTGATCGCTTCACCTACCTCGCCCCATCGAGCAGCGAAGAGTGCAGGTAAGCCGCCAGTCGCAAGCCCACCAATGCGAACAGCTTCAAGGATCAGCAACGCTACATCCTGAGATTTACTTCGCTCAGCCACCCACCCCGAAATCGCAGCAATCACCTGATCGCCAGTCGTGCACGCCGCGATCAACTTCAACAGGCGCGGCGTCGCTTCGTCCGCAAGCTCGGTCACGAGGCAAACCAGCACCTCATCCTTGGACGTGAAATGGGCGTAGAATGCCCCGCGCGTAAAGCCCGCTTCCCGCACGATCGCATTAATGGTCGTGTGCGCGAAGCCTTCCTTCATGAAGAGGGCGGTTGCAGCCGCTAGCAGGGCTGTTCGGGTGGCGGCTGCGGTTTCAGTGCGTGTCGGGCGGGTCATACGCAGAGTATAGCATTGCCAAGTTTCAGATGCATGGTGTATCCGGATACATAGTATATCTGAGTCGGAGTTGTGATTTGCCTGAGCGTTCTCCCCATCGGCGTCCTCTCTCTCCTCATTTGACTATCTGGCGTTGGGGACCGTGGGCGATCGTCTCGATTGTCCATCGCATCACGGGTTTTGGGCTGGCGCTTGTTGGCGTGCCTGCGTTGATCTGGTTTCTACGCGCGGTAGCTTCCGGTCCGGAGGCATATGCCCACTTCCTTTCTTTCTGGTCAGGCTGGTTCGGACGGCCGCTGCTTATCGTACTGACATGGGTGGTGTTCCAACACATGCTATCGGGCGTCCGCCACCTTTTCATGGATGTAGGCGCGGGTTACGAGCTTACGACAGCACGTCGGTCGTCACTGATGGTTTTCGCCGGGTCAACCATCCTGACTGTCGGCTATTGGGGCTGGCTCTTGCTCCGCTAGTTTTCCAAAAACGAACGGCGATCGAGAAGACCGGAGCGTTCTCGGGATCGATCGAGTTTCGGGAATTGCCGAGGTCGGTGGCATAGCTGTAGACATCAGCGCTGATTGGCACAGGCTGTCAGAGTTAAATGGCACGCCTTTGTGCGACAGGCAGTCTCGCTAAGGATGCCTCGCGAAACACCGGGATGGACGGAAAGCATATATAATCAACTCGCTCCATCATATATTACCTAGTGACTTGAGCATGTAGACGCGTCGTAAGCCGTTCTCTTCGATCCGATACGTTTCCGCATAGCCAATGCGCGTATAGAGCGCAATGTTCTTCGTCATCGCCTCATTTGTGTAGAGCTTGATCGCAGAGTAGCGCGCCTCGATAGCTGCGCGCTCGGCAAACTCCAGTAGCCTTCGGCCCAGCCCCAAGCCTTGCGCCCCCGGTGCTACAGCGACGTTGTCGAGTAGCATTGCGTCATCTTGAGGTGTGAGCACAAGAATCCCCTGCACGACGCCGTTGTATTCGGCGACGTACACCTGATCTCGCGCAATCAGCGCCCTGTAGTCATCGCGCATGGGACCAGGCTCGCGCCCGATACCGACGATGTAGGGGGTGTAGGCCGCGCAGATGATCTCTTGAACGGCTGCGAGGTCGTTTCTGGTGGCGAGGCGAAGTTTCAGTTTCATAGCTCCAGGCTGTCACAGCCGTTGTACGCGGGGAACGAGGGATACGACGTCGACTGGTTCAGGGATGCCTTGCAGGCCAAGGGCACTCAACCATGTATCCCAGGTCGGAGGTCTCGGGTCGAGCCCATCAAATACGACAAGCGCCGCTACAGGCGCCGTAGCCGTATCGATATCATGTTCGGACAGCTGAAGGACTGGCGCCGCGTTGCGACCAGCTACGATAGGTCCGACGGTCTTCTTGTCCGCCATCGCCCTCGCTGCCACCGTCAGCCTCTGGCTTTGATCAACGAGTCCTGACCCTAATCAGGACCCCGAATTGGTGCGTTTAACATCTGGTCGTCTTCGGCCGCATGACCGCTCGTCGGCGATATCATTCCGGCCGAAGCAGCGAGGCGTCTTAGAACTCGCGAATTATCCTGAGCCCGACCCTGGGACGGAGAGGGCCGACATGCCCGCGTTCGGCGCCCGCGCCGATCTGTGCCGACACCTTCTTGCCGATCGCGCGGTGAAGCTGGGGCATGAGCAGCCAATACTGGCTTGCCCCCGTCTGGCGGTTCACTTCGAAGCCGAGCACCGTTTCCGGATCGACGTCCCAGAACGTCGTGTGGTTGATGATCAGCCCGGTGCCCTTCGTGCTCTTGAGCGTCACGTCGCCAGCGCCGATCATCGTCATCGTGCTCAGGCTCTCGCCGAAACGATTCCCGAGCAGATAAAGCAGACTACTCGACCAGCCGCCATCGCGGCGGTTGTGGAGGCCAAGATACTGGACGCCGTGGATGCTGCGGCCCCCGCGGAACGTACTGAGCGTGCCTTGCAAGCCGATCTTGTAGTCCGTCAGGCGGCCGTCGGTGAACGGCAGTTCGATTTCGACTGCAAAGCCGTCGACGACGGCGTATTCCACTTCGGGTGCCCATTCAACATGCCGGCCTGGGCCGCTGAGATTGACCTGTGCAAGTGCGTTGACCTCGAGTTCGCCGCGACGCGCGCCGAGCGGGCGCACCATGTCGAAGATCATCGGTTCCGGAATGGCAGGGATCGTAGCAGACGTCGCACCAGGAATTGAGGTGGGGATCGCCGATTGCGCGTTCGCGCCAGTGGCGACGGCTGCGCCGAGGACAACGAGCGATACGCCGAACAGAACGCGGATGGACATGCTGAGGATTCCGATAGACCGAGCGGATGGATGCCCCCTCATCTCGCGCCCGGCTTACGCCGACCTTACACGTGTGGCGCGCAGTTCGGAGGTACCGCACAGTTCATGGATCCCGAACAGCAGCATGCCGATCGCCAGCGGGATCAGGTAATAGACCACGCGGTAGGCGAGCAATGCAGCAAACAAGCTGGCGCGGTCGATCTCCGGCAGGCTGACGAGCATCACCGCCTCGAACACGCCGACACCGCCGGGAGCATGCGTGATGAGGCCGGTGACAATCGCGACGAGATACCCGAGCAGCAGCACGGGAAAGATCGCCGCTCCCGCACCCGGCATCAGCACGAACAACGCGCTGGCCGCCAGGACGATATCGATGCTGGCCAGCATAATCTGGACGAGCGCCTGCGACACACTCGGCAGCGGTATCGAGCGGCCGAACAGGACGAACCTCCGCACGGCACGACGGTTCAGGCCAAGGAGCACCGCGGCAAGAATGGCAAAACTCGAGGCGCCGATCGCAGCATGGACCGGATAGGACAGCGCCATGCCAGCGACCGTCACCGTCCCCGGCTGGACGATCAGTCCGAACCCCAGCAGCAGGAGGACGCCCGACCAGAAGGTCACTCCGGTCAGGACCATGATATGCGCCACCTCACCGATCGTCAGGCCTGCCGGCTGGTAGATCCGCAATCGCGCGGTCCCGCCGGTCAGCAGCGCGAACCCGAAATTATGGCTGAAGACATAGCTGGTGAACGATGCGAGCGCAGCGCGTCCATAATGGACGTGTTTCCCAACGATCCGTAGCGCGATAACATCATATCCCGTCAGCACGCCGTAGCTGAGCGCGGTCACGGAGGCTGCGGCGAACAGGCGTGGCCAACCGATCCGCGACAAGGCCGCGCGGATGTCGATCCAATCGACGCCGTCCAACAGGTGCGACAGCGCCGACACGGCAATGCCAACGATCGCGATCATCGCCACCGCAGCAACGCTGGTGCGAACCGACGGTGAGGATGTCGCGCGACGCAATCCTGAGCCGCGCCAGCGTTCGACCACGGCGATCAGCCCGAGACCGATCGGTTCAATGGCCCGACGGTCTCGCCAGTTCGCGCCTCATCCTTGCGCAGGAACGCGCGATACGCGTCCATGACCATCGCCGACGCCCTGTCCCAACTGTAATCCTCGCTGGCGGCTCGCGCGGCACGCGCCATCGTCGAGCGCAGATCAGAAAATACCGCGAGGCGGCGCACAGCGGTAACTGCGCCATCGATATCACCGACTGAGTAGAACATGCCCGTTCCCTTGCGGAGGAGGTTCCGGCCGCTCGGGATATCGACGCACACGCTCGGCAGGCCTGATGCCATCGCCTCCAACGTCACGTTGCCGAACGCTTCGGTGATGCTCGGATTGACGAAGATGTCGGCGCTGGCGACCGCGCGGCCGAGCTCCTCGCCCGACAGACTCCCCAACAGCTGCGCGTTCGGAAGGCGCTTGGAAAGCCAGCGCCGTTCCGGACCGTCGCCGACGATCAGCGGCCGGACCGCGACGCCCGAGGTTG
>Ga0308164_10002604_pt1 | contig 17614 bp, 15 predicted proteins | sample PhyTR2_FD_201031 | JGI IMG/M metagenome (GOLD analysis project Ga0308164, IMG submission 201031) | Phyllosphere microbial communities from UC Gill Tract Community Farm, Albany, California, United States - DLSLT.R2 | ecosystem: Host-associated > Plants > Phyllosphere > Unclassified | place: USA... | reverse complement strand
AGAACAGGCCGGCAGCGACGGCGACAGCGAAAATCTTCTTCATGATCAACCCTCTTAGTGGTGCCACACGCATACACGACACCAGCCGAGATTCAACGCCGATCCGTTAGGTGGGATATCGAAGCGCGGCGGTAGCTGATTCTGGCAGACACGCGCGCGTCAGGATTTCGAACCCTAGAACGCCTTTGAGTGTCTTGCCTTATCAGTTTACCGCCTGAAGGTTACCACGCAAGCGCCCGAAGTCCCCAAACCTCTGATCGCCCTTTGCACAAATACAGCCCTAGCGAATAAAGGGCCGGCGCCACACTTATAACGAGTGGCGCAAAAGGACGTCATCGCACGAGGCAGCCATCATTACTTCCTACGAAATAACATCTTTCATAAGGCTTTCAGCGAGACACTGACTATCTGTCCGCTTATTCCCGCTATAGCATTTGATGGTTGAGCGATAAGCGACAACGTCTGCACCTGACATGCTGATGGTACCTCGAAATCACCCGCAAAGTCTTTCCCGTTCTCACCAGAAACCGGGACACCGACCCGTCCTAACTCACGGCCATCGCGACAGGTCAGCACCCAATAAGGCAATGATTGCGAGTCGCCGACGATACCTGTGGCACGGCCCGACAAATGATACTTCCCTGCGGAAAGCATCTGCGTTTGCTGAAGCAGAGTGCCACTCACACTTGGCGCGACAGAAAAGTCAAAAAGGCCACGCTTGCCGTTGCGCTGAATCGACGACGAAATGCCCGGCCCGTCGACGGGCATCCAGTCGAAAATTGACGGTGCATCCAGTTCGGCAGCAAATTGCGGATCGCGCGAGTGGTCACGCGAGGTCTGCGATCTGATCGTAGCATAATAGCGCCAGGCGGCATCGACAGCATCTGCCGTTACCAGTCGGTTGATGACGGCAGTCGTAGCGGCGGACGGTACTGGTACACCGGCGCGCGTGAGCCCGATAAACAATTGGGCAGCCGCTTCGGGCTCAGCATCAGTCAGCGAGACGAAGTTGACGAAATTCAGCATCCAAACAGGCCGAGCGCGCAGTGTGTACAGGACATGCATACGCACCGCCGGATCAACCAGTGCCGCGGCCAGCACAGGAAATAGTACATCTGGCGCTGTTTTCGAAGTTCGCAGAGCAATATCGTAATGATGGACGACGTCACGTACATCCTGACGACCGACGGCGTCCTCGATTGCCCAAAGCTGCGTTACCAGATCACGCCGCGAAAGCTTCTGCGAGTAGCCGAAAAGCTGCCGTGAGCGCGCAATATCCTGGAGAGACGAAGACTCTAGGCCCAGGGTGGTGACCGCCTGAACTGCGGTCGGTTCAAGCCGTAGTGCCGCGCGCGCACGCGCAACGACCGCCGAGCGCGCCCGAACATCGCTTGCTTCCACATAGTCGACGGCAGCCGATCGCGCGGCGATCAGGCCATCACCCGGCGCCAACCGGAAGGCTGCAGCCGGATCGCTGCGAACAAGCACTTGCGCGAAACTGTACCGAACAGCGAGAATCCCGCCCAGCGCAACGGCCAAGGCCAACACCACACGTACCAGCCACGCTTTTCCCGATCGCCGAATTACGACCTTGCGGGCTGGCGTGGAGCTAGGCCTTCTTCTCGGCCTGTCCATAGCCGTATCCATATTCATAGCCGTACCCGTAATTAGCTTTCCGTGCGTCGAACTTCGTTAGCACGCCGCCAATCACATGCGCATTCGCGCTACTCAACCGGCCAAGCGCCGTGCGTACCATGCTCGAGCGAATGCCGTGCGACTCGATGGCATAGATCACGCCTTCCACGCGGCTTGCGATCAGGGGCGCGTCGGCTAGACCCATCACCGGCGGTGAATCGATTACGATATGGTCATATTGATCAAGCAGGCGCTCGATGAGAATGGATAAGCGGGCTCCTGTAAGAAGCTCTGCAGCGTTCGGCGGAATTGGCCCTGCCGACATCGCAGTGAATCCAAGATCGTGCATCTCAAAGGTCAGCGAAGCAATATTGTCTTCACCGGACAGGAAATTGCTGAAACCGCGATCGTGATCAACACCGCCGAGGTGGTGGATCGACGGAGACCGCATATCGCCGTCGATGAGAATGACCTTGCGCTGCGCCCGAGCCAGAGTCGTGGCCAGCGCCAGCGCCGTGGTCGATTTACCCTCTGCAGGCCGCGTCGACGTCACTGCAAAGGATCGCGGGACACCATGCTCGGTCGTAAACGAAAGATTGGTCTGCACCGCCAGATACGCATCGACCATGTCGGACTTCCGGTCGAGCAGTGCCTCCTTCGGCGTCCTCCCCTCGACCCTCGGCACCGACCCGAGCAGCGGCAGGCCGAGCCTGCGCTCGACCTCGCTGGGGTCTGCGATCGCCTCGTCGATCTGCTCAAGCGCAAGGGCAGATACTGCGCCGATCACCAGCCCCGCAATCAGGGCCAACGCAAGGTTGAGCAACAGTCTCGGGCTCGATGGCCGCTGCGGGATATCGGCAGGGTCGACGATCGAGACGTTATTGACACCCACGCCACCGGCCACGCCGATTTCCTTGAAACGCTGTAGAAGACCGTCGTAGAGCGCCCGGTTCGTATCCACCTCTTGCTGGTAGATATTATACTGGATCGAGCGGCGCCGAAGATCCAGGTAACTGGACTTGAGCTGATCGACCTTCGACTTGAGCGCACGCTCCCGCTCGAGCGACGCAAGATATTCGGTCTGGAGCGAGCCCTTGACGCGCCCTTCCTCGCGCGAGATCGAACGGTCGAGCTGATCGAGTTGCGACTTGATCGACTGGGCAGCGGGATAGCCGGGTTCGAACTGGACCATCAGACGCTGATAGTCGGAAGCAAGTTCGGCGCGACGCTGACGAAGATTGTTGATCGCTTGGTTGCGCAGAGCCTCCGTGCTCGCGCCGGCCTTGCCCACCTGCGTATAGCGCGCTTCTGCCTGGATGCGTTCCGCGGTCGCTTCGTTAAGCGTCGCATTGATCGCTGCCAGGTCATCGGCGACGATCGACCGCTCCGAGGTCGTCTTTCCGTCGCCGCTCGATTGAGCGGGGAGATTGATGATCTGCTGCGCGGATGCGTAACCAACGAGCTGACGCTGCGACGCGTCCAGCCGCTGCTTGAACTGCGCAAGCTGCTGCTGGAGCAGATTGCGCCCGTAAGACGTCGCCTGGACTTTCCGCTCCAGATTCGTACCGATGAAATTCTCGGACCAGGCGTTTGCGACTTTCGCGGAAAACTCGGCATCGGGACTGGTGAACTGAATGTCGACAAGCCGCGACAGTCGCGTCGGATCCACCGACAGATGGTCGAGCAGTATCTCGCCTGCCTTGCGCTGCCGGACCGCGCGACCCGCGGCGGAGTATCGCCCGTTTTGCAGCTGGAATGCCGGCTCGCTGCTCGAGTGATTGAAGCGTTCATAGAACGCCGGATCGTCAACCAGACGGAGCTGGGCGGCGACGCGCTCTGAGAGCGACCGCGACTTTAGCAATCCATATTGCGTCTGATAGAATTCCTGATCGGTGAAGCTGTTCTCGCGTTCGACGCCCTGGAAATTCGCGACCTTGTCGGCTTCGCGCGATATCTCGATTGTCGACGTCGCGGTAAATTTCGGCGTCATCAGCAATGTGATAACCAGACCAGCCACCAGGCAGGCCGCGGTCACACCGATGATCACGTAGCGCCAGCGGATCGCGATACGCAAATACTGCCGTATGATCGATGCGCCCTCGACTGGCGGCACCATGACCGATTGATTCCTCGAGAGCGGCATGGTGCTGGCGGAGTGCGGCGAAATCATATTCATGTCAGCCAACTGCCTTACTGTACGAGCGCGACAAGGGGCGCCGCAAGCAACGGCGCGACCGAAACTATGTCGCGGAACATGCGACGCTGTGGCGAGTCACCGACTACCACGACGTCGTTTGCGTAAATCGCTGGATCTTCATATGCCCCGCGCTGGATCGCGGCGACGTTGTAGAGCCCGGCCATCCGGCGGCCATTGACCGTACGCAGAATGACCACATCATCCTGCTTCGCAAACTCAGAAAAGCCCTTGGCCGACGCGATAGCCCGTATCAGCGTCATCTGGTTCGTAACAGGATACAGGCCCGGCTCGACGACCTGACCGTCGATCGTCACGACCTGGCTGACCGAGCTCTTGATATTCACGGTAACTTCGGGCTTACGCACATAGCGCCCCCGGAGCGCGGCTTCGATCGCCTGCCCCAACTCGGCCGCGGTCTTGCCGCGTGCGTCAACGGCGCCGATCAACGGCATGGCGATCCTGCCGCTCGCATCAACCTGCAACTCGCGGGTCAAGTCCGGGATATTAAAAACATCAACCTGGATCGTATCCAACGGACCGATCAGCGACGGCCGATCCGCTGCGGTCAAATCCTGACGCGTCGGCACCGGCAAGCCCTGAGCCGTGTCGACAACCGTGAGTTGGGCTGTCGAGACAATGTGTTCATCCGAGGCACATGCCGACAAGGCGAGTGCAACCAACGTGGTCGTCCAGAATTTTTGCACGCGGACAATGGGCCTTTAGGTTGGAGGTGCGCCGCCGCGCTATAGAAGCTGCCCCTCTTCCGGTAAAGCGTCGCCATGCTCGGTTGATACTCCCGCTAGCCACAAGGCCGCGATCATGACAACCGCCATGATAAGCGGGGTGCGCGCTGGATAGTCGGCGATACTTGCAATGAATACAAGCAGAAGAACGAACGAGCCTAGCCGCGCCCGCGTGCGCACGCCGCCCGGACGATCGCGGCGCCAAGCCTTCACGCTTGCCCACCCCCACCACGCAATCGCAGCCAATAGAGCGAGCAGACCCGCAAGGCCCGCATCCAGCACGATTTCCATAAAGTCGTTATGGGCGTGGTTGAAATAGGTCGGCTTGAGCAGCCGGAACGGCTCGTGCAGGCGAAAGACCGGATCGAACCCGCCTAGCCCGGACCCGACAGGAAAATAGTCTCGGACCATGCCGGTGACCACGCCGAGCGACCGGCTGCGCATATCCTGGCTCAGGTCCAGCGACAGTGCACGATCGATCGATACCGCGCGATTCGCGAAGACGCTCAGGAGCAGGATCGCCGCCATAGCCAAGCCCAAGCCACCCAATATTGCCAGCCGTATACGGCGCGGAAATCGCGCCAACTTGGCGCGGGCGTCACCGGCGATCAAGGCAGCTCCGGCACCCATCGCCACTACGCCGACGACGATCCCGCCGCGCGATCCGCTCGCCAAGATGGTCAGGATCAGGAGCATGACAAGTCCGGCCGCAACCGGCACGCGCCAGTTCGATTTCGTACCGCCCCCGAAACCCCATACCAGGCTTAGCAGGCAGCCGATCGCCATGAACAAGGCGAAATGGTTTCGGTTCGCGAACAGGCCGTCGACCGCCCCCTCACCGTTGACGAACGGGTTGAGCAGTGCGACGCCCGAAAACTGCAGCAAGCCGCTCAACATCATGATGCCGACGGTGCCCAGGAGCACGACGACGAGGGCCTGGTCTTCCTTACGGCTGAGCCCCGCCGCGAGGACAAAGACAACGAACGGCACGATCAGCGACGAGGCCGCATTCAGCGTCGCCGATGGAACGATCGCGATGGGCCGCCAGGGTGCCCCGCCAACAAAGGCGTCCGCCGCGACGAACGCCGCGCGCCCGGGCAGCGCTTGCCACACCGACGGAGGCAAGGGCACGAGCTGGACGAGGGGAATGGCGATCGCGACGACGAGAAGCACCGGTATGGCGCGGCCCCGCACGAGCGGCTGGATGGGACGGGTGCCGAAAAGAATGACCGCGACCAACGAAGCCCATGCTGCCGCCCGCACGACGACTTGCCCCATGACGTTCGCGCGTGACGCCCCCCCCGCGATGCAGAGCACGAGCAGAAGAGCGGTCAGAAGCCAGAAGTTAAGGCCAAAAGCCGTCCTGTTGATGAGGGGGATAGGCTTGCGCATAATGTCCAAGCGCTTACGACGCATGACGCGATATGGAAACCTCAGCGATGCGAAAAAGCGCGGGGATTTCGCTACGGACCTCTAATCACGCTCTGGCCACCGGACATAATCGGCATTAAGGCACATCGCCAATCGGTTGCCGGCGTGCGCACTTGGGGTGCGAGCGCCTGCTCCAGGGAGGGAAATACCCGGACGAACGCCCGTCCCTGGGGAGCGCGGTGCCGGCGTCATATCAATTCGGCTTTCGGAGATCACGAGTTATGAAGCCCACACATGAGGGGAAAGTCGCGCTGATCACTGGCGTGACCGGACAGGACGGCGCCTATCTTTCTGAGTTGCTGCTCTCGAAGGGATATACGGTCCACGGCCTCAAGCGGCGATCGTCGTCGTTCAACACGAGCCGGATCGAGCATCTTTACCGGGATCCTCATGACAAGGATTCGCGTTTCAAGCTGCATTATGGCGACATGACGGACAGCACCAACCTGATCCGCATCGTCCAGGAAGTTCAGCCGGACGAGATTTACAATCTTGCTGCGCAGAGCCACGTCGCCGTTAGCTTCGAAACGCCCGAATATACTGCCAATTCCGATGCGCTCGGGACTCTGCGCCTGCTCGAAGCGATCAAGATTCTGAAGCTCGAGAAGAAGACGAAGTTCTACCAGGCGTCGACGTCGGAACTGTACGGCTTGGTCCAGGAAGTGCCGCAGCGCGAGACCACGCCGTTCTATCCTCGTAGCCCCTACGCAGCGGCGAAGCTCTATGCGTATTGGATCGTGGTCAACTACCGCGAAGCCTATGGCATCTATGCCGCCAACGGCATTCTGTTCAATCACGAGAGCCCATTGCGCGGCGAGACCTTCGTGACCCGCAAGATCACGCGCGGCGCAGCGGCGATCAAGCACGGTCTCATGGACCGCCTGTATCTCGGCAATCTCGACGCGAAGCGCGATTGGGGCCATGCCCGCGAATATGTCCGCGGCATGTGGCTGATGATGCAGCAGGAGGAGGCCGAGGATTTCGTTCTGGCGACCGGCGTTACCACGCTCGTCCGCGACTTCGTGACGCTCGCATTCGCCGAAGCCGGGATCGACCTTGATTGGCAGGGCGAGGGCATCGAGGAGAAGGGCATCTGCCGCGAGACCGGCAAGGTCCGCGTCGAAGTCGATCCGCGCTACTTCCGCCCCACCGAAGTCGAACTGTTGCTCGGCGATCCGTCGAAGGCGCGCGAAAAGCTCGGCTGGGAACATGAAACCGATTGGCGCAGCCTGTGCCGCGAGATGGTCACCGAGGACCTCAAGACGATCGCGCGCGAAGGACGCGGCAATGCCGATTGAGCCGACCTATCCATTGGCCGGCAAACGCATTTGGGTTGCCGGCCAGCGGGGCATGGTCGGCGCTGCCGTCGTCCGGCGACTGGCCGGACTCGGCTGTGCGATCATCCCGGATCGGTCGCCCCGCCTCGATCTCCGGCGTCAGGCCGACGTCGAGGCGTGGCTCGAGGAGGTCCGCCCCGACGCGATCGTGATCGCGGCGGCGCGCGTCGGCGGCATTCTTGCCAACGACAGCTATCCGGTCGACTTCCTCGAAGACAATCTGCTGATCCAGACCAACATCATCGGCACGGCGCATCGGATCGGGGTCGAACGGCTGCTCTTCCTCGGATCGAGCTGCATCTATCCGCGCATGGCGGATCAGCCGATCACCGAAGCAGCGCTGCTGACCGGACAGCTCGAAGAGACCAACCAGTGGTACGCGATCGCGAAGATCGCCGGCATCAAGCTGGTCCAGGCCTATCGCAGGCAGCACGGCCGCGACTATATCTCCGCCATGCCGACCAATCTCTACGGCCCCGGCGACAATTTCGATTTCAACAGCAGTCACGTCTTGCCCGCGCTGATACGCAAAGCCCATGACGCCAAAGCGTCGGGGGCCGAAAGCATGACGGTGTGGGGATCGGGCACGCCCCGACGCGAGTTCATGCACGTCGATGACTGCGCCGATGCGCTTGTCTTCCTGCTGCAGAATTATTCGGACGCCGAGCATGTCAACGTCGGTACCGGCGACGACATCGCGATCCGCGACCTCGCGGGCCTGGTGTCCAAGGTCGTCGGGTTCGACGGCGGCATCGTCCTCGACAGCAGCCGTCCGGACGGCACGCCCCGCAAGCTCCTCAGCAACGAAAAGCTTGCTCGGCTCGGCTGGACGCCAAAGGTGGCGCTGGAAGACGGCATCCGCTCGACCTATCGCTGGTTCCTGGAACAGCCCTCGATCCGCGCGCTCGCGTAACCGCCCATCGCAATACGATCGACATTGGGGACAGTTAAACAAATGACTTACAAAGTGCCACTCGCCTTCAACACGTTAGGCGCAGCCGAAATCGAAGCAGCAACGCAGGTGCTGGCAAGCGGATTCGTCACCCAGGGCAAGATCGTCGAGGACTTCGAACGACAGCTCGCCCGCGATCTGGGTGCGCGTTACGCCATCCTGGTCAACTCAGGCTCGTCTGCCAATCTGATCGCGATCGAGGCGATCTCGTACATGAGCGCGTTGCGCCCCGATCTGACGTTCGACCGTCCGATCGAACGCGGTGATGAGGTCATCATTCAGGGCCTCAACTGGCCATCGACGATAACGCCGATCCTCAATCGCGGGCTCGTGCCCGTATTCTGCGATGTCGATATGGGGTCGCTCAACGCGACCGTCGCGCAGGTCGAGGCCGTGCGCACGCCGCGCACGCGCATGGTCGTCGCGGTGCCCGTGCTCGGCAATCCGGCGGGCCTCGAAGAGCTGCGCGATTATTGCGCGCGCGAGAAGCTGATCCTGATGGAGGACGCCTGCGAGAGCCTGGGCGCGGTGACCGAGCGCGGCAACGCGGTCGGGACGATCGGCATGGCGTCCGCGTTCAGCTTTTACTTTTCCCATCATATCAGCACGATCGAGGGTGGGGTCATCCTCACCGACCTGCCAGAACTGGCCGATCTCTGCTATGCGTTGCGCTCGCACGGATGGACGCGCCATCTGAAGCTGAATCTGTTCGACTTCGGTGCTGACGATGCCGCGATCGATCCGCGCTTCTGTTTCGTGCTCCCGGGCTACAATGTGCGGTCGACCGAAATCAACGCCGCGATCGGCCGCGTACAGCTCGCACGACTTCCCGAAATGGTCGATGCACGGCGTCGGTTGATGGCGGGACGGATCGCGGCGATTGCCGACGTGGCGGACCGCCTGACGATTCCGGGTTCGGATATCATCGACCGCCACAGCTGGATGACGACGCCTCTGCTGTTCACGGACAGCGAGCATCGCCGTCGTGGGCAGGAAGCGCTCGAGCAGGCCGGTGTCGAGACGCGCCCGATCATTGTTGGCAACGTGTTGCGCCATCCGCTCATGCGGTCGTTTGGCCTGAAGGCCGATCAACCGGACCTCCCCGCCTGCGACGACATCTTCGCGCGCGGGCTGATGATCGGCCTCAACCCCTTCTCGACTCCGGAGATCGAACAGGTCGTCGCTGACGCGCTCAACCTTGCCGCGAGGGCGTGACATGACGATTGGCTTGACCGGTGCTCGGGGTGTTCTCGGACGCCGGTTGGTCGAGGTTCTCGACGCGCGTGGCACGCGCGTCGCCCCGTTCGACGGCGACGTGCGGGACGCTGCCGCGCTGGCCGAGTGGGCGACGGGCTGCGAGCGGATCGTTCACGCGGCCGCGATCGTGCCGACGATCCAGGTCAAGGAGGGTACCGGCACGGCGATCGCGGTCAACGTCGCCGGCACCGCCAACGTCGCGACGGCAGCGGCGTCCGCGGGCGTGCCGCTGACGTACATCTCGACGTCGCATGTCTATGCCTCGTCTGACAGCGCGCTCCCCGAAGACGCGCCGGTCCACCCGGTGTCGCTCTACGGGCTCACCAAATGGCAGGGCGAGCAATGGGTGAACCAACTCGCCCCGGCCCCCCTGGTCGTACGGCTGTTCAGCTATTTCGACAGCCGTCAGGCTGCGAGCTTTCTCGTGCCCGCGCTCTATCGGCGGATCCGCGAAGCGCCCAAAGGGGCTGAGCTACCCTTGTATGGCTATGGCAGCATCCGTGACATGGCGGACGCGCGCTGGCTGTCAGAACGGCTCGCCGATCTGATCCAGTCCGGCGCAAGCGGCACGCTGAACCTTGGCACCGGGGTCGGCACGTCGATCGCGACGGTCGCCGCAAGGCTTGCCCTCGCCGTTGGACGCGACGACATTTCCTGGACGCCCGCCGACGATCATCCGGGCGACACGCTCGTCGCCGACGTCACCGCTGTTTCCCGCGCGGTGGAAATGCCCGCATTCGATCTCGACGCCGCGTTTCGCGCCTTCGTTGCGGACTCCGCATCATGACCGCACGACCTAAGGTATCCTTTGTCGTTCCGACGCTGAACCGCGGTCGCTACGTCGTGCGCGCGGTCGACTCGTGCCTGGCCGCCGCGACTGCCGCCGTCGACGTCGAGGTCGTGGTGCTCGACAGCATGAGCGATGACGGCTCGTGGGACCTTTTGACCGAACGCTTTGCGGGGGATCCCCGCGTCGTTCTCGCCCAGAACAAGCGCGGGTTGGGACCGACACGCAGTTGGCTCGATGGCGCGCGTCTGATCACCGGCACGTACGCGACCTTCCTGTGGTCCGATGACTATATTTCACCGGCTTTTCTCGATGTCCTGTTGCCCTCCCTGCTTGAGGGCTGCGATCTTGCGACGGGCGACGGCGCGGTGCGCGATATCGACGACGACAGCCCGCTGCCGGCCGTGCAGGACGTCGTCACCATGTTGGACGGAGATGCCTTTCTGGGGCGGCACATGGGGCTTCTGCCAGGTCCATCGCTGCCGGTGAGCCCTGCGGTGGCGCTATTCAGCCGCGCGCTGTTTGACCGATGGATCGCCGCGGTCGAGGCGTGGTGCACGATACCGGGGATCCGTCACGACATCATGTGGCGTCGCGCCATTGGGCCTGACCTGATGCTGTTCCTGGCAGCAGGTGCGCGCCCCGAGCAGCGCGTCGCAGTCCATCGTCAGGTCGTCGCCCAGTTTTCGGCTCACGCGGGTTCGATCACGGTTTCCTCGTCCTCCTGGCCGCTGCGTGCCGGTTACTGGCTCGCCAAATGGTGGGCAGTACAGGCCGCCATGGAGCGGCCGCGCCAGGCTGCGATCGCGGCGTCGGCGCGGTTGGTCGTGCAAGGCGAATTGCTCAGCCGGATGGCGCGCCATGGCAGAACGAAGACCGGGGTCGATCCCGCATTGGTCCGCGCGTTCGACGACAGCGTCGCCGAAGCCCGCCGCTCCTTGTTTGAGGCGGTCGGGAAGCGACGTGGCGTGAGCCTGATCGCCGGATCGGCGGCACGATTAGCATGGCGGATGGCCGCCCGCCTGATCCGCTGAAGCCAAGCCGACCCCGTCGCGGTCGATTGTGAATGGTATCGCCAATGAGTTTTCCCCTGCGCGACCGGTTGGGACAAGTGGCCCGGCTTCGCCCGTTCGATACATCGACCGCAGAGGGTCGCGCACTGGAGCGCAGGCGCCGCGCAGGCCTGACCATCATTGCGAACTTCGTCGCGAGGGTGGCGTCGTTCAGCGTGATCACGCTCGCCTCGCGCCTTGCGCTGGAAAGCATGGGCGTCGTCCGGTTCGGAATCTGGATGACGATCGCAGGCTTCATTGCCCTCCTGAACTTCCTCGATTTCGGTATCGGCAACGGCCTGATCGGCCCGATCGCGCGCTCGAGCGAAGACGATGCGAGCGGCGACCAGGCGCGATTGATCACCATGGGGCTGGCAGCCACGCTGGTCGTCGGCCTGATCAGCGGCGCGCTGCTGACGATGGGCGCGGTGTCGATCCCGCTGGACTGGCTCTTCCACGGCATTGCCGGTCCGGATCTTGCCGAGGCGCGGTCCGCCTTGTGGGTGTTCGCGGTCCTGCTGGGCATCTCCCTCCCCCTTCAGACGATCAATCGCGTCTTCGTCGGCATGCAGCGGGCGTACGTCACGCATGTGCTGTCGATCGCAACGTCGCTGGGCATGGCGGCCCTGTTGCTGGCGATGCGCCACAAGAACCTGACGATCGTCGATTATGTCTTCGTGACCTTCGGATCGCTGCAGCTGCCGGGATTGCTGTCGCTGATCGTCCTGATCGCCGAGCGGAAGATCCTGCCCAGCACATTGCGCGGCACGCGCCTCGCCGAATATCGCCCGCTATTCGCGGTAGGCGCGGCATTCCTGGCGCTACAGGCGGGGGCCTTGATCGGCTGGGGCTGCGATCAGATCCTCGTGTCCGTGATGCGGGGGCCGGCTGAAGCGGGCGTCTATGCCATCGCGGTACGCATCTTCATGCTCGCCTCGATCCCCCTCTACATCGCGAACGCGCCGATGTGGGCGGTCTATGCCCATGCGATCGAACGCGGCGACATGCACGACGTCCGCAAGGGTCTGCGACTGTCGTTGCTGGGGTCGCTGGCCGGGGCCGGCGCATTGTGCCTCGCCATCGTCATCGCAGGGCCGATGGTGTGGAATGTCTTCAGCGGGGGGCATATCCCCTATGCGTCGACGTTGATGATCGCCTTTGCACTCTGGACGGTGATCGATTGCACCGCCAATGCGCTCGCGATGTTCCTCAACGGTGCGCACATCATCCGGCCGCAATTGCTCACCGTCGGCGTCTTCGTGGTCCTCGCCATCCCCATCAAGATCGCGGTGATCGGCCGCTATGGCATTGCCGCGATCCCGCTGGTCACCGTGGCTATCTATCTTCTGACCCTTGCCGTCGTCTACACGGTGTCGCTGCGCGCCGCGATCCTGAAGATCCTCTCCGGCAAGGCGTCAGCCCAGAACGTCGTCGATCCAGCCGTCTAGGCTGTAGCGATAGTACATGTCGGGCGACAGCGGACGATACGGCGTCGCAAAGAACGCCGCCGGGACCACGGGGCTTTGCCGGTCGATGACCAGGATGTTGTCGGGATCGAAGAAGTCGTATTCCGCGGCATGACGATTGGTGGTGATGAGCTTGCGATTGAGGCCCATCGTCTCGAACGTCCGCATCGTGAGACCGCGCTGCCGCGGATGCTCGACATCGACGATCGCCAGCGACTGCTCGACGACCTGCTTGAGCCGTGCCTTGTCCATCGGCGCGAATTCGAAATCGCCACGCTCGGCGCCACGCATTCCGGGCTTCGTCGCCTTATAGACCGAAAACAGCCAGTTCGACTGCAGATACAGATACCAGAACGTCCTTACATCGCTGTCGAACGCCGCGTTCAGGCGGGTGATGACCGCGTAGCGATCGCTATGCGCCGTACCGACGAAGCTCGCATCGTACAGCGCGGCCTCGGGCGCGACCGGGTCGGCCACCCGCGTGTAGAATAGCGGCCGCAGCTGCATGCCATGTTGCTGCACGGTCAGCGGGTCGAAGCTGAGAAGCTTGTCGAACAGTCCGAAGTTCTTGACCGTCCGCCCCCGGTTTTCCAGCGAATCCCACATATAGAGCGTCAGCCGGCCCTGCGGAAAATTGCGCCGCAGCGACTGCAGGAACGCGTGCGACACCGTCTGCCCGTTGATGACGAGAATATGGTCGTACGCCGCCGGGCTAAGCGCCTCGAGCTGCCGGCGATAGAGCCGGTCCGCCAGCGGCAGGATCGCTTGCGGCACGAACCGGGTCGTCGCCGCCATCATGGGGGAATCATAAGGACGGTCGGCAAGCCAGTCGACATGCGCGCCGCGGGCCCGCAACCCCGCCACGATATCGCGCTCGTAGCCGAAGAAGCGCGGCGCGATCAGCAATATGCGCTGACCATCAAGCGAGCGCATCGCCATCCTCTCTACCCGGCACCACGACATGCGCCGGCACGCCGACGGCCAACGCACCGGCCGGGACCGATTTGACGACGACCGCATTGGCCCCGATCCGCGCGCCCGCGCCGATCGTCACGCCGCCAAGAACCTTGGCTCCCGACCCGACGATGACGCCGTCGCCGACGGTCGGCCGCGACCCTTCGCCGTAGGCGAAGTCGACCTCGCGCGCGCCGAGCGTGACGCCTTGATAGATCGTGGCATTGGCCCCGATCCGAATCGCGCCGATGACGGTGCCATGCGTGTGCGGCAGAAACAGTCCGGGTCCGATCGGACACCGGATCGCGATCTCGATTCCGTAGAGAAAGAAATTGAGCGTCGAGAATATCTTCGCGACGACCGACAGTCTCTTGACGAAGAAGAAATGCGCCAGCCGGCAGTTGAGCACGGGGAAGAAGCGCGGCGACAGGACGCCGATCCACAACCGCCAGCCCCGACGCGGCGCCGCGGTCGCGTGCGCCATGCGATGGGCGACCGCCAGATCGGCCGCCAGGCACAGGCGCAGTCGGAAGGGCGGTGTGGACTCCATCGGCCTCAATCCGCGCTGTGCTGCGACCCGATCAGCAGATTATGCCGTCGAAGTTCCCCAACCGAGCGGCTGTACGCGTCCTTGTCATGCTCTTCCTGCGCCAGCGCCCAGGTCAGGAAGGCGTTGAGGCCATCGCTGAATAGCGTCGCCGGCCGCAGCCCGAGAACGCGCTCGAGCTCGGTGATCTCGGCCACGTTATGGCGAATGTCGCCAAGACGATATGCACCGGTCACCGAAATCCGGCCCGTGCTGCCGAAGAAGTCGGAAACGTGCTGCGCGACGGTCAGCACGTCGGTGCCGACGCCCGAACCGACGTTGAGCGCGCCGACATACTCCCCCTCATACTCGACGCACCGCGCGGTGGCGGCAGCGATATCGTCGATATAGACGAAGTCGCGCGATTCCAGCCCGTCCTCGTAGATCTCGATGTCCTGGCCCTGACGCGCCAGGTTCGAAAACACCGCGAGGATTCCGGTATAGGGGTTTTGCAGCGACTGACCCGGCCCGTAGACGTTCTGATACCGAAGCGCGAAGCCACGGATGCCGCGGGTCCGCGCGAACAGCAGCATGGCCTGCTCCTGGACCTGCTTGGTGATGCCGTAAAAGGAGGAGGGCGAAAACGGTGCCTTCTCGCTCGTCGCAACCAGCGCCACCGCGCCATCGCAGACCGGGCAGGTGGGATCGAACTGCCCGGCGGACATGCGGTCCGCCGTGCGCGCGTCGGGATACACGGTGCCGTGCTCCGGGCACGCATAGGCGCCCTCCCCGTAGATCGCCCGGCTCGAGGCGACGATCAGCGTTTCCAGCGCGCCGCCCGCATCGTCTTCCTGCAGTACATCGAGAAGCGCTGCGGTCGCCTGCACGTTGACGTCGAAATAATGGCCGATCCGGTACATTGACTGCCCGGTGCCCGTCTCGGCCGCCAGATGAACTATGCACTGCGTGTCGCGCACGGCTTCGCGCAGCACCGCGACGTCGCGCACGTCGGCGCGCAGCAACGTCACGCGATCGGCGATGTCGTGGGGCAGCGCGTCCGTCTTGTGGATCTGCGGGCTGAAATTGTCGAGGATGGTGACGGCATGCCCGGCCGACAGCAGCAGACGGGTGAGCGCGAGGCCGATAAAGCCCGCACCGCCCGTAATCAGGACGTTTTTCTTAGTCACGTCGAACACTCCGCTTAGGCTGACGGTCACCGGCGCGCGACCGGGGACCCTTTGACGACATTGGCGATACGCTGCTTGAGCGCGACGGTCAGGCGGTATGCCGGACCGAAGTTTTCGCCCGCTATCCGCGGCAGGTCGCGCCGGAAGCGGAGATCATGCGCCGTTTGCGATGCGCCGCCGGTCGCGAAATAGGAGACCAGCTCGGGCGAGCGACCGATCCGCAGGCTGCGATCGGCCAATATTTCGATATTCGCCTTGTGATCCGCCTGAATCGCGTAATCGAGGTCGAAGGGGTGCTGCACCAGATACTCGCGGCTGTAGAACAGTCCCTGATGGCACCAGTTGCGAAACAGGATCGCGGTGCGCGCACGCGCCGGTTTCGACATCCCGATCCCCTGCATATACGCGGTGGCCGCATACAGGTCGTAGACGGGGGATGACTGCTCGAGCGTGCCGATCACCGAGTCCATGCCCGGGAGCGCGATATCGTCCACGCCGAAGAACAGGAGGTACCGGCCGCTCGCCTCGGCGATACCCCGATTATACGCCGCATACACGCCCTTCGGCGCCATCTCGACGCGCCGGAACGCGTGGAACGATGATCCGAATCGCGCGCATGGCTCCGGGAACACGCCGCTATTGACGATCACGATCTCCAGGTCCCGCGCGCGGTTCAACCGCGCCAGCGATGCCAGGCAGCAGTCCATCAGGCTCTGCGGCGCGTCTTTGGCCGCGATAACCACAGTCAATATCATATCAGACGGCTTCGTGATGAGAGGAGGGTTCGGGCTCCAGCGCCGCGCGAACGCGGGGCAGCAGCGCGATGACGATGGTCATACCGATGAGGAAGTTAATGTCCTGCATCAACAGATTGAAATCCTGACCGGCGGTTGTCATCGAGAAGACGGCAAACGCGTAAACGACCGGGAAAAACCGGTTTTGTCGATCGGCGGTCTTAACCGCTCCCGAAATCAGGACCAGGTACAACACCGTCATGATCAGGCCGAACATGATTCCGAAGCCCGGAAAGTTGCACATCAGATAGGCCGAATAGCGCGCGTTTGGCCCAGTGAAGGTATTCACGCCGACATATTGGATCGTCCAGGCATAGCCGAACAACGTGTCGATGTTCAGCGCGGTCGGATCGCCCAGCATACGCGCCCACCCGCGATGCATCTTTGCCAGCAGCGTGAGCGATCGACAGGCAGCGGTGGGGTCGGGCGCGAAGTAGGTGAGCAGCGTCGGCTCGCCGAACAGCATGATCCGGTCCCACAGGTCGGCCACGGTCAGTTTCAGCCGCTGCAGCGTCAGGACGAGCCCCACCGACAGACCCGCCACTGCGATCACGACGTCGATGCGATTGAGACGAAACTTCGAGGTCAGTTCGAGGTCGCGAACCATCAGCAGCGCCGTCACCGCATTGATGACAAACGCGCCCTTTGAGCCGGATGCCACGCTGCCGGCAATATTTGCTATCAGGATCGCATAGGCGAGGCCGCGCCGATTGTGAACGAAAAGCACGATGAAGACCGACAAGTATGCAACCGGGCCGAATATCTGAACGACCGGCTTGACCAGCGAATACCAATAGTTGGTCTGATACTCGATACGCGAAGTGCCATCTTGCGGCGTGACGGCGTAGACGAACACGGCCAGCATCAATGCTATCGCAATGATGACATAGGGCGTCAAACCAGAAAAATATCTGATGATCAGCTGCTCTTTACTGCGCGCCATCTTGATCAGCCTGACATACACGGCGCAGATCGCCGCGATGAACGCGAACTCGGTCAGGAAGAAATGCAGGACGCGGTCGATGCCGAGATAATCGTCAACGAAGCCGGCGATGATCGGCACGGCATTGAAGATGAAGATGATCTGCGACGGCACCAGCGCGTTGACGTACCGCAATCCGAACGCGCGATTCAGCGCGACCACCGCCGCCACGACGAGCAGCAGGCCTACCCATTCCGAGACATAGTAGAATCGCGCAAATTGAAGAAGCTCTACCATGGCCTATTTGAGCAACTCGCCCTGCTTCAAGATCGAAGAGTAATGGGCAAGATAGCGCATCAGCATATAGTAGCGAT
>Ga0308164_10002601_pt1 | contig 17642 bp, 12 predicted proteins | sample PhyTR2_FD_201031 | JGI IMG/M metagenome (GOLD analysis project Ga0308164, IMG submission 201031) | Phyllosphere microbial communities from UC Gill Tract Community Farm, Albany, California, United States - DLSLT.R2 | ecosystem: Host-associated > Plants > Phyllosphere > Unclassified | place: USA... | reverse complement strand
TGGCATTATGTCGGTCATAAAGCTCAATGGACGCTCGATGGCTCTGCCTCGGGACGCCCGTGACTATCTGATTCATTTCGTTTGGCCGCGTCTGGCGGCCGGTCCTGCTGGAGCGACCCAATGAGCGAGAGCGCTTTCTCCAATCGCATCGTGCAAAGCTTGCTCGACACCGACCTGTACAAGCTGAGCATGATGCAGGCGGTGCTGCACAACTACCCGAACGTCGACGTCGAGTGGGAATTTCGCTGCCGCAATGGCGAAGACTTGCGGCCCTATCTGGGTGAAATCCAGCAACAGATCAAGCAACTCTGCGATTTGTCACTGAGCGCCCAGGAGCTGAATTTCCTGGAGCGCATCAACTTCATGAAGCCGGACTTCCTGAGGTTTCTGGGCCTGTTCCGCTTCAACACCCGTTACGTGAAAACCTTCATCGAAGACGACCAGCTGTGCATTCGTCTGCAAGGGCCATGGCTGCACGTGATTCTTTTCGAAGTGCCGGTACTGGCGATTGTCAGTGAGGTGCGCAATCGCCATCGTCACCCGGATATTTTGCTCAGCCAGGCGCGCGATCAGCTGTATCGCAAGTTTGACTGGCTGACCGCCAACGCCGAGGCTGATGAGCTGGCGGCACTGAAAGTCGCGGACTTCGGCACCCGTCGGCGCTTCTCCTATCGCGTCCAGGAAGAAGTGGTCGATGTGCTCAAACGTGACTTCCCCGGCCAGTTCGTGGGCACCAGTAATGTGCATCTGGCGCGCAAGTTCGACCTCAAGCCGTTGGGAACCATGGCCCACGAGTGGATCATGGCTCACCAGCAACTGGGCCCACGACTGATTGATAGCCAAAGTGCCGCACTCGATTGCTGGGTCCACGAATACCGCGGATTGCTGGGCATCGCGCTGACGGACTGCATCACCACCGACGCCTTTTTGCGCGATTTCGATCTGTACTTTGCCAAGCTCTTCGACGGCCTGCGCCATGACTCGGGCGATCCGGTGAAGTGGGCCGAAAAATGCATCCTGCATTACCGCCAGCTCGGGATTGATCCCATGAGCAAGACGCTGGTGTTCTCCGATGGCCTGACGCTGCCCAAGGCGCTGGAAATATTTCGCGCTTTGCGTGGTCGCATCAATGTCAGCTTCGGAATTGGCACTAACCTGACCGCAGACATTCCGGGCGTCGAACCCATGAGTATCGTCCTGAAAATGACCGCTTGCGCGGGCCAACCGGTGGCCAAAATCTCCGATGAGCCGGGCAAGACCCAGTGCAAGGATCCGAATTTCGTTTCATACCTGAGGCATGTGTTCAAAGTCGCAGACTGATTTGCAGCACTGAACCATTGGCCTTCTATTTGTTACCAGCTAGCTGCCACCACCTGGCTGCCAACCCTTACCAAGGAGTGAATCATGCAAGCCGTACAGCTCCAGATCGCTGAACAGCTCAAGGTCCAACCACCTTTCGCCGATGAAAACGCGCTGCAGGCCGAAGTGGCCCGCCGTATTGTTTTCATTCAGGACTGCCTGATCAATGCCCGTCTCAAGACCCTGGTGCTAGGCATCAGTGGCGGGGTTGACTCATTGACTGCCGGCCTGCTGGCTCAGCGCGCAGTTGAAGAGTTGCGCAGCAGCACCGGCGATAACGGCTATCAGTTCATCGCCGTGCGCCTGCCCTATCTGGTGCAGCACGACGAACACGAAGCCCAGGCCTCGGTGGATTTCATCAACCCGGACGTGCGTCACACGGTCAATATCGGCAGCGCGGTCAAGGCATTGGCGACTGAGATCAAGTCGTTTGAAGGTCAGCATGCCAGCGCAGTGGATTTCGTGCTCGGCAATACCAAAGCGCGCATGCGCATGGTGGCGCAGTACACCATCGCGGGGGCTCATCAGGGATTGGTGATCGGCACGGACCATGCGGCGGAAGCGGTCATGGGTTTCTTCACCAAATTCGGTGATGGCGCCTGCGACCTCGCGCCTCTGAGCGGGCTGGTGAAGAATCAGGTGCGCTCGATTGCCCGGCACTTTGGCGCGCCGGAATCGCTGGTGGAAAAAGTCCCCACCGCCGACCTGGAAGACCTGATGCCCGGCAAACCGGACGAAGCGTCACACGGCGTGACCTACGCTGAAATCGACGCCTTCCTGCACGGCGAACCGGTGCGTGACGAGGCGTTCAAGATCATCTGTGACACCTACACCAAGACCCAGCACAAACGGGAATTGCCGTACGCGCCTTGATTAACAGTAAGGCGCTGATTTTTTGGTGGGAGCGAGCTTGCTCGCGAAGAGGCCGGTACATCCGATACAAGTTGTCGACCGGTAGATGGTATTCGCGAGCAAGCTCTCTCCGACAGAAATCAGCGCATTCGAGGTGCGTTTACTTCAGGGTTACCGCACCTTTCATGATGCTGATGTGGCCCGGGAACGAGCAGAAGAACTGGTATTTCTCAGCCGGGTCCAGTTTCGAGACGTCGAACGTGACGGAATCCTTTTCACCCGCGCCGATCAGTTTGGTGTGGGCGATGATCCGGGCGTCGTCGGCTTTCAGGTAATCCTTGTCGGCACCGGCCGCCATGCCTTCGCTGGCGATGGCTGGCGCGTCGGCCTCTTTGCTCAATACCCAGTTATGCCCCATGACGTTCTTCGGCAAGTTGCCGGAGTGAGTCAGGTTGACGGTGAACGTCTTGCAGCTTTTGTCGATTTCGATGGCCTTGGTGCTGAAGGACATCTGGTCGGTGGAATCGACCGTGACGCTGCACTCGGCTGCCAGTAGATGACTGCTGGCCAACGTTAGCAGGGAAACAGCAACAAGCTTGCGAATCATGGGGAATCTCCAAGGCAGGTATTAAGTTATTGCGTGAAAGAGTGCCTGATGTCCCGCCAGGTTCCAATGACCTGCGTCAACAAGGCTCAGTGGCGTCTCGCTATCAGGGTAATGGAAAGAATCAAACAGCCAGTAGCCTTTGGTGCGAGCACCATGAGCCATCGCCGCTCATCGGGGCTTATCAGCCAGACATCAGGGATGCCATCATGCCGCTCAACAATCTTTTCCGTAACCTGTTCGCCGCCTACGCCTGTGCCGCCAGCGGCTGTGATGCGGGTGAATCCGAAGCTCAATAACCGCACATCAGGGACGAACACTGGCTGTTCGAAATTAAGCCTTTGGACCATCGGACGCACAACGCCGTGTGTCCGGCCCCGTTCTCAGGCAGAATGGCGGCATTTCCAGCCCGCACAGAGGATCGCCCATGGCTAAACCTAATTACTCCTTCGCCAAACGTCAGAGAGATCTGGCCAAAGAGCAGAAGAAAGAGGAAAAGCTACAGCGCAAGAATGCTGCCTTGGCCGAGACCACCGCTGAAGGCGAGACCGTTGAAGGCGAAGAGTCCGTTGATGACGCGCCACCGGCTGATCAGGCAAATACTACTGACGACAAGCCAGCAAGCTGATCAAGCGTATTCATGTGGGAGCGGTGCTTGCCCGCGATAAGGTTTCGGTGATCCACCTGTAAAACCGTGGTGCTCCTATCGCGGGCAAGCACCGCTCCCACAAATGGGTCATTTGCACCCAGACCTCACCCCTCAATCGGCATCACCGTCACCCGCACTTCCGGGTCATGACTCCCCCCTCCCAGAATCACACCGCGCAACGGCGAAACGTCCGAGAAATCTCTCCCCCAGGCCAGGCTGATGTGCTCCAGCGCAGGCTGTACGTTGTTGGTCGGGTCGAAATCCACCCAACCCAATACCGGGCAGAACACTGAAACCCACGCATGTGAAGCATCGGCGCCGATCAATCGTGGCTGCCCTGGAGGTGGCTGAGTCAAGAGATAGCCGCTGATGTAACGCGCCGACAAGCCTCGTGAACGCAGGCAGGCCAGCATCAAGTGGGCGAAGTCCTGACAGACACCGCGACGGGTTTCCAACACTTCCACCAGCGGGGTTGCCACCTGTGTCGCTTCGCCATCGAAGGTGAACTCAGTGAATATTTTTTCCATCAATGCCTGCACGCAGAACATCAACGGTTGACCGGCCCTGAAACAATCGGCGGAAAACTCGATGAAAGACTGTTTCAGATGCACATAGGGCGACTCGAAGCGGTAACGACAGGCTTCCAGAATGTCTGCCGACATTGGCCGGGTGCTGTACATCATTGCGCTTCGAGTGGATTCCCAGGCTGGAGACTGTTGGAAATCCAGCTGCGGACGTTCCAGCACTTCAACCTGCAAACGCGCATTGACCTGCAATTCGTCATGGGGGCGTTCGAAGGCCAGTCGAGTCAGCGGGTTGCCGAACACATCAAACTCGTCCCGGCGAATGGTCGGGATCGGGCTGATCAACAGCTGTTGCTCGGTGCAACGCTGCCACTCACTGGGCCGTGGCCATAGATGCGCCAACTGCTGGGCCAGGGAAACCGGGCTGTCGTATCTGTAGTGGGTGTCGTGAAAAATCTGGTAATGGGCACTCATCAGACGGACACCGTGCGCTGGCTGATATCGTCGACATGGGCAAAATGGCGCAGGGCCAGGCGATCAGACACCTGCCCGCTGGCGTCGCCAATGGTTTGCAGTAAATCGGCAAGGCCGTCGAGCACCGCCCGCAGGCCGCTTTCACCAAACAATGGATTCTCCAGACAGCTCAGATCAAAGCTCGACAGACGTCGAACCAACGTACCCAGGCTTGCGTCTCGCGGCGCGCCGAAATCTTCGTTCAAACGGTTCAGCGAGCGCGACACCAGCTTGAGCTGGAACAGCACTGCGTGGGGGTTCTGATCGTCGAGCAAGAGCAGATCCAGCACTGGAATCAGTTGCGGCACGGCCAGGTAACGGGAGCGATAGGTGATGCTGCTGTTGCCCAGCTCCAGCAACCACTCCAGCCCGGCCTGATCGGTCGCGGCCACACCTCGCAAGAATGCCGCCAGACTGGTGCTGAGGAACTTCAGACGCTCGACCCGACGACCAATCATCAGGAATCGCCAGCCTTCATCACGGGTCATGTCATCCAGCGCGAAGCCAGACAACGCCGCCAGGGACATCACCAGCCGATTGAGGAAGTCCAGCAGTTCTCCGAAGTCCGGCTCTTCGGCTTCCAGGCTCAGGGCCTCGCGTTGCAGCTCTACCAAGGCCTGCCAGTTTTCCCTGGACAGCTTGCCGCGTACTTGCGATGCCGCCCACTGCAGACGTTGCAGGTTGGCGCGCAGGCTGAAGGGCCATTCTTCCCCCAACAGCGCCGCCAGCAGCCGCTCATGGAGCTCGCCGCCCTCTTCCTCAGTCGGCAGCAGGTTCAAGCGCTCACCCAGCGCCACGGCAGCCTCAAGGGCCACAGGGTCATCGCCATCCACATAGCGGGCCAGCATGATGCGCAGCAAGCGAGCACTGTTGTCGCAGCGTTCGCAATAACGACCGAACCAGAACAGGTTTTCCACCACACGCGAAGGCAGGTAAGGGTCGCGACGAATCAGGTCATGGACGCCCAGGGTGCGCTGGCCTTTCCAAGGCTCGCCGGCCTGGGAAAGCTCACCCAGCACCCAGGTGTCCTTGCTCGCCCCGCCGCGCTGCATCGACACTACGTCGGCATCGGCTTCGGCAGCAACTCGGGTGAGACCGCCGGGTAGCACACGATAGCCATCGTTGCTGGCGACGGCATACACGCGCATGCCGATGGCCCGGGGCTGCAACTGTTCGCCGTCAGGCTGCCAGATCGGCGCGTGGGAGAGCTGGGCCAATTCCTGAGCGACATAAGCATAAGGGCGCGCCTGCATTCGTTGCGCCAGGCTCTGCCGCTGCGCCTCATCGAGGTCCCGGCCGAACACCGGCGCGAAACTCTGGGAAGGAAAGGCGGGCTTGATCAGCAGTTCCGGTAACTTGGCCAAGGCTTCGGCCAGCACCGGCGGCTCACCGCACCACCAGGTGGCGACCGACGGCAGGATCAGCTCCTCGCCAAACAGGTGCTGACAGATCTTCGGTAGAAAACCTAACAGACCCGGGGATTCCAGCACGCCGCTGCCCAAGGCATTGGCGACCAGAACCCGGCCTTGACGCACGGCTTCCAGCAGGCCGGGAACCCCCAGTGCCGAATCAGTGCGCAGCTCCAGCGGATCACAGAAATCATCGTCCAGACGTCGCATGATCGCGTGGACCCGGCGCAGACCGCTGAGGGTCTTCAGATAGACCGTCGCGTCGCGCACCGTTAAATCGCCGCCTTCAACCAGCGGATAGCCAAGCTGACGTGCCAGATAGAGGTGTTCGAAATAGCTTTCGTTGAAACGACCTGGCGTCAGCAACACCACCAGCGGCGTTTCGTTATTGGCCGGGGCCTGACGCGCGAGGGTTTCCTGTAACGAACGGAAGAAGCCGGACAGGTGCTGAACCTGCAAGTCGCGGTAGGTTTCGGGGAAGGCCCGAGACACGATCTGGCGGTTCTCCAGCGCATAACCGGCACCCGACGGCGCCTGAGTACGATCCGCCGTGACCCACCAGCGACCATCGGGGGTGCGCGCCAGGTCCACGGCGTACATGTGCAGAAAAATGCCTTCCGGCGGCACCACGCCCTGGCAAGGCCATAGAAAGTTGTTGTGACCAAACACCAGCTCGGCGGGCAACAGACCGTTGGCGATCAGGGTCTGCGGACCATAAAGGTCGGCGAGCACGGCGTTGAGCAAGCGCCCCCGCTGCGCGATGCCAGCCGCGACGTGTTGCCATTCTTCAGCAGGAATCAGGTGCGGGAGAAGGTCTAGCTCCCAAGGCCGGTCGGCCCCCTTTGGATCGGCATAGACGTTGTAGGTGACGCCGTTTTCCTGAATCTGCCGGGCCAACAGGGCCTGACGCTGGATCAATTGCGCGGGTGAGCTGCGTTGAAGATGCTCATACAGGCGCTGCCAATGCGGGCGAACGGCACCGTCGGCATCAAGCATTTCGTGATAGGTACCCGGGAACAGCGGGTAGCGGTCAAGCAAGTCGGGCATGGAAGGCTCGGCAGAGACTAAAGATTTCAGATTAGCGCAATCAGATGTCAGCCAATGAACGGTTGCATCGGGCTGGCGGAATCACTTTTATAAAAATGCATAAACGCCTGTAGGAGCTGCCGAAGGCTGCGAAAACGTCGTATCTGACACAACGCGATTCGCAGCCTTCGGCAGCTCCTACAGGTTCCGAGCGCTGCAATGACAACCGGTTTTTAGTGCAAACGCATATCCAGCGTCATCGGCAGTTCGTCGTTGATGCTCAGCAGTGGCACTTCCAATTTGCCGGGGGTGTGGCCGATCCTGAAGAAGCGCGCCAGACGCCGGCTTTCCGCTTCGTTGGCGTTGACCGGTAACGTCTCGTAATTACGGCCGCCAGGATGCGCGACATGATACTCGCAGCCGCCCAGAGAACGCTGCATCCAGGTATCGATCAAGTCGAATACCAACGGCGCATGCACGGGGATGGTCGGTTGCAGGCAGTTGGCCGGTTGCCAGGCGCGATAACGCACCCCCGCAACAAACTCGCCAACCCGCCCTGTGGGCTGCAATGGTATCGCAACGCCATTACAGGTCAGTACATATCGTGTCGGCGGCAAGCCATTAATCTTGACCTGCAAGCGCTCCAGTGAAGAGTCCACATACCGAACCGCGCCCCCTGCCGAGCCTTCCTCACCCAGCACGTGCCAAGGCTCAAGGGCCTGACGCAATTCCAGTTCGATGCCACTGACGCTGTAATCGCCCACTTTAGGGAAGCGGAATTCCAGATGCGCGGCGAACCATTCGGCGCGCAGCGGATAGCCAGCGCCGTCCAGCTCCTCGATCACATCGGCAAAATCCTGCTCGATGAAATGCGGCAACATGAACCGGTCATGCAACTGCGTACCCCAGCGGGCCAGCTTTGCAGGCGCATAAGGCTCACGCCAGAATTTCGCGACCAGTGCGCGCAGCAACAATTGCTGCGCCAGACTCATGCGTGCATGGGGCGGCATCTCGAAAGCCCGCAACTCCAGCAAGCCAAGGCGGCCGGTCGCACCATCCGGCGAATACAACTTATCGATGCAGAACTCGGCGCGGTGGGTGTTGCCGGTGACGTCGATCAGCAAATTGCGCAACAGACGGTCGACCAGCCACGGTGCGACTTCTTCGCCCGGCTCCGGCATCTGCGAAAAGGCCAGCTCCATTTCATACAGTGAATCGTTACGCGCTTCGTCCACCCTGGGGGCCTGGGAAGTAGGGCCGATGAACAACCCGGAAAACAGGTACGAAAGCGACGGATGGTTATGCCAATAACTGAGCAGACTGCGCAGCAGATCAGGCCGGCGCAGAAACGGTGAATCAGCTGGCGTCGCGCCACCCATGACAAAGTGGTTGCCACCACCGGTACCGGTGTGACGACCGTCAATCATGAACTTCTCGGTGGTCAGTCGCGTCAGGCGCGCCTGCTCATAGAGGAATTCCGTGCGCTCGACCAGCTCGTCCCAAGTCGCAGACGGCTGAACATTGACCTCGATAACACCGGGGTCTGGGGTAATCCGGAAATTGGCCAGACGCGGATCGCTCGGTGGCTCGTAACCTTCCAGCAAAATCGGGCAGTTGAGTTCCTGGGCCGTGGCTTCGATGGCGGCCGTCAGCTCCAGATAATGCTCAAGCTTCTCCAGCGGCGGCATGAACAGGTACAAGCGCCCGTCCCGGGCCTCGGCACACAGCGCCGTGCGGGTCAGCCAGTCGGCGGACTCGTCGACCTTGGGGGTGCGCTCGGCATTGGCATCCTGCGCCTCGCTCAAACCGCTGAGTTGCGACTGAATCTGCTCGCCATCCGGCAGCTGCGGGAAGTCCTGGTTGTGGTCGGTGGGATGGATGAACGGATATTCCGCCGCCTTGACCCAAGGCTGCGACGCCAACGGCAGTCGATAGCCCAGGGCCGAATCTCCCGGCACCAGCCGACAATGGTTGTCACGCAAGTACCAGCGGCCACTCTGCCAGCGATCACCGTCAGCACTGCGCGCCAGCGGCAACACCTGACCGATGATTTTATCCAGGCCCTGAGCGAAGACCTTGCGCAGACGCGCTCGCTCCAGCTCATCCCCAAGCCGCGAATCCTCGGCGCTGACGTTGGCCGGCAACGCACCCTCGCGCCACAGATAGTAGAAATTGTCTTCGTAAGCCGGGAACACAAAGCGCGCAGGCAGCTTCAGGCGTTCGGCAACACTGGCCAGAAACTTCCCGGCCAACTCGCCAGTAGCGCCGTAATCCTGGGTTTCCTCAGCGATCAGGGCGTTGTTGCGCCACACCGGCTGACCGTCCTTGCGCCAGAAGCAGTTCAGCGACCAGCGGGGTAGTTGCTCGCCGGGGTACCACTTGCCCTGGCCGAAATGCACGATGCCCAGCGGCGCGTAATGTTTGCGCATGCGCTGGAACAATTCGGCAGACAGCTCACGTTTTTTCGGGCCCAGGGCGGCAGTGTTCCACTCCGCCCCGTCACGATCATCGATGGACACGAATGTCGGTTCGCCGCCCATGGTCAAGCGCACGTCGTCGCGGCTCAGATCACTGTCGATCTTGTGCCCAAGGGCCTGAATCTCGGCCCATTGCTCTTCGGTGTAAGGTTTGGTGACACGCGGCGCTTCCCAGATGCGCTCGACGGACATTTCATGGCTGAACTCGGTTTCACATGGCTCAACCAGTCCGCTGATCGGCGCCGCCGACGAAGGCTCCGGGCTGCACGCCAACGGAATGTGTCCTTCGCCTGCGAATAGACCGGAGGTGGCGTCCAGACCGACCCAGCCAGCGCCGGGCAGATAGACTTCGCACCAGGCATGCAGGTCGGTGAAGTCCACATCAGTACCGGACGGCCCGTCCAACGCTTCCACGTCAGCCTTGAGCTGGATCAGGTAGCCAGAGACAAACCGCGCCGCCATGCCCAGATGACGCAGCAACTGCACCAGCAACCATGCAGAATCGCGGCACGAGCCTGAGGCATTTTCCAGGGTGAATTCCGGGGTTTGTACACCGGGTTCCATGCGGATCAGGTAAGCGATGTCCTGACTCAGACGCTGGTTCAGGCCCACCAGAAAATCGATGGCCGGCAGCGGCGTGCGGTCGATACTGGCCAGATACGCGGCAAAGCGCGGCGAAAGCGGCAGCTTTTCCAAATAAGGAGCCAGCTCGCGCTGCTCTTCACTGGCGTAGAAGAACGGGATCTTCTCGGCATAGGGCTCGAGAAAAAAATCGAAGGGGTTGAACACCGCCATTTCGGCGACCAGATCGACTTCGACACGCAGCTCGTTGGTCTTCTCAGGGAAAACCAGACGCGCCAGATAATTGCCTTGGGGGTCTTGCTGCCAGTTGATGAAGTGATTCTCAGGCAGGACCTTCAGCGAGTACGACAGAACCCGGGTACGGCTGTGAGCCGCCGGACGCAGGCGAACAATCTGCGGACCCAGTTCCACCGCTCTCTCGTAGCGGTAATGCGTAACGTGGTGCAAGGCAATATGAATCGACACGGCGTGCCTCCTGCGAGCCTGGACGGTAATGGAACCGCGCAAGACTTATGCCATCCGGGCAAATACGGCGGTTCCTCGGCGGCGAGGCAAAACCAGGCACCATTAAAGCGCCAGCCGTGCCCCGCTGTGCAAGCGTTGCACAGAAATAAGGCATGGGGAGGGAAAATTTTATGGGATTAAAGCTTTAGAGCTGGCTTTAGGAGCTGCCGCAGGCTGCGAATGGCGGTGCGTCAGTTGTCTTGCTTTCGCAGCCTTCGGCAGCTCCTACAGGGCTTTCGCTGCATCAGGCAAATGGAGAGTCATTCATAGATTGCGGCCCGCGTGTTCAATAACTGTAGTGAACGACAATTGAATCTTCACCGGCGGGGGCTCCCTGGTCTCTTCCGCCTTTGACCATATGCCGGAAGGTAATTCTTGCATACTTGTCAAAACTGTAATTATTGAATTCGTTCATTTCCCCCGAAGAATTAGGGGAGATATATCGACAATCATCATAATTAATACTCCCTGGCTTGGTATAGCAAATCTGAACCGTTTCGTTCATATTCTCAGGATAATAAGTCGTTCCCCAGTTGATACCTTTAAGTTTTTTCGGAGCAAAACGATGATCACTTGGAAAGTCAAAACTCATCATTGTAAACTGCGACAGCGCAATGCCGGCCTTGGCCACTACAATTCGAGAAGGCTCTGCAGACTTGCTGATGTAATTATCTGCAGCGAAGCTGTTTGCAGATAGAAGCGCGAGAGTAATTACTATTGTTTTTTTCATGGGTCACTCCTTGAGTGTTGTGTTTGTTGACCCGAAGCTTACTCAGCCGCTTGAGCGGCACGACATACATATGTATGGGTAAAGAAAATATTAGCGACAACAAATCTTTATGACTCAAGCATTCGCTTAGCCTCAATCGCAGCGTTGAAAGCATGAAAAATCAGATCTTCTCAGCTGGTGCGGTCCCGCCCTTGCCCCTGCCTGACCGCTGCGAACGAGCCCGGGCGTTACTCTTTAGCAAGCCTGTCCCACAAACTCCCAAGCCAGCCCGGTACGCCAGGAAGGCGTTCATTGCCGTGCCATTGGCGTAATATCTCCAGCCCTTGTTTGGCTCGTACGAGTTCAAGGTGAGGACGAACCGCCTCTCCGGAATCCTCGTCCAACGTCAAACCAAGGGCACGCCCCTTTTCAGTGAGGCGTCTTACTCCATTCTCTGTAACAAAATCCGGCTCGGGTATTTCAATCCTGACCGTAGTCGAGGTCGTCATCACGTAGCCCTCACCTATTTTCTTCGGTACATGTTTCGAAAACTGACTACCCAGAGGGACAGCCGTGTCGGCTTCGGCAGAAAACTTCGTCAACAGGTGCTCCATGAAATCAAAGTCGCCTAGCTTACCCAGCGCATAGGTAGGATTCAGTATGTGCCGCAAAAACCCCTGATCGAACCGGGTACTATTGATAGCCGCCCCATTCAGCACTCGCGATGCGGCAGCGGCATCTTTCTCTGTGAAGCTCACAGTCACCTGCCACCCCTGATGGTTATAGCTACCCCCATTGAAACCTGAAAGGAAACGACCGTTTCCAAACAATCGGTACCCTCCAATATCTAAAGCCAGGAGGTCGACATATTCCATATCAACATTTTTGTCCTCAACATAGGCATATATCTCAGAAAGCAGCTGACGATCCTGCTTCGTGAGGAACTCATAGTTAACACGAGCCAAATCCGAACACTTTATACCGTTTGTAGTGTCAACGACCGGAGGCTCATAACTGCCGAACAGTCGACTCACCATCAACTGGCGGCCACGGTCAGCGGTGGTGCTGGCTTTGGTAACAGGCAGGTCAGCTTGCGACGGGCGTGGTACTGCCGTGGGCTCTTCCGGTGGGGACGATTTGAGAAAAGCGACCTCAGGGAGAAATCCACGAACAATCGCCATAGGGCTCGTCACTGGAGAGTCTGCGATCAAGGTCTTGTTTGAACCGGCCGCGACTTTACTCTGAAGAACAGCCGCGTAAGCGCTCGGATACTGCGTTTGCTCAATTACGGGCAGCGACTTGAAGTGGCTCAGCGCTTCATGGAAAAACCCGGCCGTTTTGCCCGTCGTGTTGTACTCGCTTAGCGCCCGAGTCGTAGCGCTCTGCCGCCAGAGCTGCTCCTGCTCAGCGGTTTCCAGTCTGGCTGATGCACGCTCTGCAAGGCTGAAGGTGCCGCTTTCGTCATAGGTAATCAGAGCAAGCTGATCTCTAGGCATACCCTTGAACGAGCCGCTGTCGGCACTGCCAAGGGCGCTGGATAATTCGCCTATTATTTGCGCTGCTTTTTGACCTAGAGCTTGCGGATCGAATGTGGTGTCTCGGATCTGCGCTTGCAGCGCCGCCGTACTCAATCGTCGGGCAAGCTCTGAAACAACGCTCTCGGAGTGGGGTGTGTTTGTGTCGCTGTCAGCAGGCACTGTCGGCGATAGACAGGGTTTGATTTCTGCAGTCGTGCAGACCGCCTGAGTTCTTGTGGAATTATTATTGGTGATGAGCATGACGATTCCCCCGACAGAGCGCTTCCATTGGATTGAGAAGGATAGGAATTCGGCAACCGGATGGATGTAGGAATGCGTGAGCTATGGCGTATGACAATTCCGCGTTGGCCTTCGGTAATTGCTGACCCCTCACTTTTGGATGGGCTTCAGGAATTTCACCAGCGCCTGAAGTTTCAAAGAGTACGAAACTACAACATACAGAGCGGTCGCAACCTTAATAAACTAGATATATAACGCTCCCGCCGAGCAATTTCCTGCATTACCTTTAACTCAAACGTGCAGAGTACAAAGTCCACTCGACAAATCGCACATTCCTACAACAGCCTGTAAGTTTTCCGGTAGAACCACCCCAACCAACCTGCTTAATTGACTTCATTCTTCAACGAGCAGGCATCATGAAACTAAATACCACTGAAAACATCCACGGCATCATGCAGGGCTTTTCTACCTTGACCACTGAAGCGGAGGATGGCTGCCGCACAGCACTGCATAACGGAACATTGTTCTGTGTCTATCTGGGAAAGGGACGAAAGATCATGTATATGATCAAGCCCCCAGAGGGAAGTTGGGGAAGTCCAGCCTCGCTGGTGCGTGCCGCCTCCAGCAACACTAACTACGTCATTGAAGGGCAGCCCGCAGACACTGAGCACTCACACTACACAATAAATACGACCGACTACGACAATATCCCGAGTCTCGTTTCCTTCAATGACAAATTGTGGTTGATCTATACCGATGAGTTAGGCTCCACCGAGTTTCACGCTTGGGACGAAAGCCATGCATCCTTCAAGTATGTGCGCCAGCGAGCGTTGGATATCGTAGAGTCGGCGTCTTACGCACAACTCAATAACATCCTTTACATGTTTTACAAATTGCATGACAGCAGCAATATTTACTCTACCTACACGACTGACATGGAACACTGGAGCAAGCCCGCGCTGGTCCAGAAAGATGGCGTTAACATGGTCAATACCTATTTAAGCCCCGTGGCGATCACTTACCAGGGTTTGATTCACCTCATCTACAAAGACCGAGACGGTGGTTTCTTCCTGCTCAAGGGCGATGGAGAGTATTGGACGAGCCCTATCGCTTTCATCGGTGCCGATTACGGCCACTCTCCGGGTATTGCTGTGCATAACGGATTATTGAAGCTGGTTTTCTGTAACCTATCCAAAGCCAGTTCACTCGCCCTGTATCAATACAGTTATGACGGCAACGCGCTCAGCCCGGTCGTTGCCAGCACAATGCTCAGCGCAGGCGGCTCTCCGGCGCTAAGCACCCAAGACGGAAAGCTGATCGCTATCTATCTGGAAACTGCTCCAACGCCCTAATCAATTCTCCGCCTGGCGGATTCATTTGCCAGGCACATCTTGGCCATTAATTCTGGAGGTCGCGCCATGCCCGTCGATCAGCGCATACGTACCTATATTGCAGATCAACTTCTATCTGGCGATATTGAAACTCAACTTGAAGTCGTTATCAGTGACATCGTGAACCTTTTGGCCACGGCTCCTGCCGACGCTGTACACACCAGCGCCTACTTGTCTTACTTCTTATCCTCACAAAGTATGAGAAGCGATAACGAAGTCGAGCAAGCTGCCTTCGCTGTACACATGACTTTCCTGTTTCGCCGGCTCTATAACGATGCCAGCTTTATCATGCATTTGCGTGCGGGGCCGCTCACTGACGCCTATGCCGTTCTGCTCAACCTTTACCGTATTCATTATGCTTTTACCCTCAATGGTCTGAGGTCCCCGCTGGGCCCGCTGACGCTGGACTACGCAAACCCTTTGAGAATGCTGCAAATAATTGTGGGCGCCGCCTATGGCCCCTGGAGCGTTCATATTCGTTTGATGGGCGAGATCAGGGATTACCACCACACCCGAATTCGACGCTACGCCACCACGCAGCACATTGAACTAGGCAGGTTGCGAGCACCCACGCACCAGCAATTCCGCGTGGCAACCTGGAACATGCAGGGCACATCAGAGACGTTCAACACCAAGTGGCGAACCAAGGTACTGGAATTAGCGCGAGCCAATGATGTGGTTTTAATTCAGGAAGCAGGCGTGAGTCCATTTTCGGCAAGACTTATCAGCCATCTGAACGTGCAGGATCAGTTCGGTACAACACATGTTGTTGCGCAACTGCTTTGGGAGGCGGGAACCACCAGCCGACCGGAGAATTACCATGTGTTCTATCTGGATGTGAAGCGGCTACGGGTCAATCTGGCGATTGTGGTAGCGGCCAGCAGGGACATTGACGTTCGCGATGTCGTGGTCCTGTCTGACGGGCTGCCGGACAGTAATGGCGACCCGATTACACGTCCCGCGCTGGGGGTACAGATACGCAGACAGAGCCCTGCCCCACAACCTCCCACAGAGACGGTCACCGTGCTCAATTTCCACGCCATATCCGGAGGCGGAGCCAATGCCCCACGCATGCTGAGGGAGATCAGCTGGCACACCGAGACGCCTTACGTGCTTGCTGGAGATTTCAACCGAGATCCGAGAACAACAAACAGCGCATATCCCTCACGGCGAGGTAACTGGATATCCCCGCCAGACATCGCACAACTGGTGATGGCCGAGGCGGCGACCCATCCCAGTACAGCGCCACAGAATATGCTGGATTATGCGATTACCAACGGCTCCTCAGAGGTCGCTCGGGGAGGACGCGTGGACACCCTGGGGCCTTCAGATCACCTCGCGGTCAGCTACCAGTTCAGCTTTCCCTGAAAGAGCTTGAGGGGGATGACTCCCCCTCCAGACTTAACGCGGAACGACGGGCTTACGCTTCGGCGGCTTGGGGCCTTTGCCTTTTGCCGCGTCCATACGTTCTTTGGCCGCTTGTTTGTTACGGGCCATGGCGGCTGCCTTGGCTTCTTCGCGCTTGTCCCACGGCTTGCTACCGTCGCTGCCGCGCGGTGGCAAGCCAGTGTGCTGGGTCTGGATCAGCGTGGTCTTGGCCACTTTATGGCTGCCAGCTGGCGTCGAGTTCTTGCGACGGGCGCTCTGGTAGCTGTCGGTGGCAGGTTGATGCAGCGGGATCAGTTGATCCTTGCCCGAACCAATCAGATCGGCGCGGCCCATGCGGGTCAGTGCCTCACGCAGCATCGGCCAGCCTTTCGGATCGTGATAACGCAGGAACGCCTTGTGCAGACGGCGCTGATCTTCGCTTTTCACGATGGTCACAGCATCGCTCTTGTAGGTGACCTTGCGCAGCGGGTTTTTACCCGAGTGGTACATGGCCGTAGCGGTGGCCATTGGCGACGGATAGAACGCCTGCACCTGATCGGCGCGGAAACCGTTGCCTTTGAGCCAAAGGGCCAGGTTCATCATGTCTTCATCGGTGGTGCCCGGGTGGGCGGCGATGAAGTACGGGATCAGGTACTGCTCTTTGCCCGCCTCTTTCGAGTACTTCTCGAACATGCGCTTGAACTTGTCATAGCTGCCGATGCCCGGTTTCATCATCTGGTTGAGCGGACCTTCCTCGGTATGTTCCGGGGCGATCTTCAGGTAACCACCAACGTGGTGAGTCACCAACTCTTTCACGTACTCCGGCGACTCCACGGCGAGGTCGTAGCGCAGACCGGAGGCGATCAGGATCTTCTTCACTCCCGGCAATGCACGGGCGCTGCGGTACAGCTGAATCAGCGACGAATGGTCGGTGTTCAGGTTCGGGCAGATGCCAGGGAACACGCACGATGGCTTGCGGCACGCGGATTCGATTTCCGGGCTCTTGCAGGCGATGCGGTACATGTTCGCGGTCGGGCCGCCGAGGTCGGAGATCACCCCGGTGAAGCCTGGGACTTTGTCGCGGATCTCTTCGATCTCGCGAATGATCGACTCTTCGGAACGGTTCTGGATGATGCGGCCTTCGTGCTCGGTGATCGAGCAGAAGGTGCAACCACCGAAGCAGCCACGCATGATGTTCACCGAGAAGCGGATCATGTCGTAGGCCGGGATCTTCTCCTTGCCGTACGCCGGGTGCGGGACGCGTGCGTAAGGCATGCCGAACACGTAGTCCATTTCTTCGGTGGTCATCGGGATGGGCGGCGGGTTGAACCACACGTCCACTTCACCGTGCTTTTGCACCAGGGCGCGGGCGTTGCCCGGGTTGGTTTCCAGGTGCAGCACGCGGTTGGCGTGGGCATAGAGCACCGCGTCATTGCGCACTTTTTCCACCGACGGCAGGCGGATCACGGTTTTGTCGCGGGTCATCTTGGGGCTGGCGAGGATCTGCACGACCTTGGCTTCTTCCGGGTCGTCGACCGGGCCTTTCTCCTGCTCGATGGCGCAGGCCTGGGTGTCCTGGGTGTTCACATACGGGTTGATGATCTTGTCGATCTTGCCCGGACGGTCGATGCGGGTGGAGTCCACTTCGTACCAGCCCGCAGGCGTGTCACGGCGGATAAACGCGGTGCCGCGCACATCGGTGATGTCTTCGATCTTGTGGCCCCAGGACAGCCGCTGGGCCACCTCGACGATGGCCCGCTCGGCGTTACCGTACAGCAGGATATCGGCGGTGGCGTCGATCAGGATCGAGTTGCGCACGCGATCCTGCCAGTAGTCGTAGTGGGCGATGCGGCGCAGGGAAGCTTCGATGCCGCCGAGCACGATCGGCACATTCTTGTAGGCTTCCTTGCAGCGCTGG
>Ga0308164_10002599_pt1 | contig 17645 bp, 13 predicted proteins | sample PhyTR2_FD_201031 | JGI IMG/M metagenome (GOLD analysis project Ga0308164, IMG submission 201031) | Phyllosphere microbial communities from UC Gill Tract Community Farm, Albany, California, United States - DLSLT.R2 | ecosystem: Host-associated > Plants > Phyllosphere > Unclassified | place: USA... | reverse complement strand
TCCCCAAGCCGCCCTCGCACATTTTTATCTCCAGTTGGAGATGAGCAGGTTGGCCAAAGATGAAGCTTTGAAGACGCTGCAGGCACGGTATGAGGAATTGGATCAGCCCGTGAGCATTGCACTCACACTCATCCACGAGCTTGATCCCACCGATTCAGACAGTGCGATGGAGTGTGTTCGACTCGCCGAAAGAATAACAAAGCACTACGTACTCTCGCCTGCGATGGCGGCGCGCCTCGGGATGGCGTTGGTAGCTTTGAAAGATTGGCAGGGCATCGTAGAACTGTGTCAAAGCAATAAAGTCCGCGTTGAGTCGGGTGATCGAATGGGGGCCTTCGAGGCATTGGCACTTGATCATCTAGGCGAAACGGAAAAAGCGCGCGATCGGTTGTTGAAAATTGTTGCTACAGGATCCGACGACCCACTGGCTCTGAACACCTATGCCACGATCGCCACTCGCTGCGGCTACCTCGATGACGCCGTAGAGGCGGCGGAGAGGGCTCTCGAAACTGCAAAGTCCAAAGGAGAACAGCTGGAGTTCGTGAAGTTACTGTTCTTTCTCATTCAGTTTTCCGACCCAACGAGCGACAGACTATTGGAGCTGGCCCTGCGAGCAGGCGAACTGGTGGATCAGAGCGTAGAGAGCCAGGAAGGCACCTATTTGATGATGCACCTGAGCGGTACCCTGGGTGGACGCAGTGACATCGACCTTGCTAAGGATAGGGAGCAATTCCGAACACGCGCTGATGCATTCTTCAGAAATTTTCCGAATTCCCGGATGCTCTGGAGAGGCGAGGTTCGAGATGGCGCCTCTGGCAGGGAGTTGGTTGAAAGCCTAAAAGCACTGACTGGGCTGACGCCCGACAGAGAAGCGTTCCAGAAACGGTTGGAGCGCTCCCTCCGGCAGGGATTATCCACCATCCCTTTCTCATGGCGCCCGCGACTGGTGCTGTCCTGCATTTGCGATATCGTGCATCTTTGGGAAGTTGCCAAAGTGTCCAGCCGCGATGATCGCCAGTATCACTTGGCGATGGTCAACGATATTGGCTGGCAACCCGCCGGTGCCGATTCCCTGCGCAAGCGTGTGCCTCTGCTGGATTGGACAGCGCTGCTAGTCCTCAATGATTTGGGGCTCATCGACGCCGTCATCACTTTCTTCGGTCAAATTGCAGTGGCCAGAGCCACAATGGAGGAGCTTGCCGAGTTCACGAATCCTGTATTCGGAAGCCCGATGCGAAGCAAGTGCTTGGCACTACAGAACGCCTTGAAAGCCCATCTCGCTTCCATCCTCCAGCCCTCCTCGTCAGAAGAAGCAAACGAAGCACTGCCTTCAAAAGTCATTGGGCGAAGCAACAGCGAAATGGCGGAGATATGCGCCAAAGAGCCAGAACGGTACCGGCTCTATTCTGATGACGAAGCGCTGCGCATTTTTTGCGCCGCAGGTTCCAAGGTGGATGACTTCTGCACACTTGACGTCCTTTACGCCCTGACAGAAGTTGGGCAGCTTTCACCACTTGAAAAAGCGGGCAAAATTGCCCAGCTGTGCGAATGGCGGGTCGGGATAATCGTACAGCTATCCGAAATTGTGCAGTTACTTCCTCCGGATGTCTTTACTGCACGAACCGTACGTCAAGGCGTAGCAATCCTTGATGCAGAACCTGGGTTCATTTCAATGATCTCGGCGCTCTGGGATTACCGCGTACCCTTTGAAAAATCGCTGGGGCATGCAGCATCGGCGTTGCATGTACTGGTGGAGCATGCTCAGCTTCCTGAGATTGGACTAGCTTCGCTGATGCGGCACTGGCATATCAAAGCAGCCATGAAAAAGGATGCTCCTCATCAGGCCCTTGAGACCATAGTCCTTCTGATCATCACCTCGGCACTCATGGGCCATTTGTCGAAGGCTTGCGCCAAACGACTTTGGGCGGTTTACAGGCTGTTGGTCGAGTCCCACCATGGTGACTACATGGACGAACGTCTAGAGATGGTCGCCATCCAGCTGCTAGGTTCAAAATGTGCTCAGTTGGAATCCGTAGAGGCTGGCGAAGGTTTACGAATCTTTACTGAGCTCAATGAGAGCCTAACGAGGGGCACGATTGACCAGTACGAGTTCGCCAACGCTTACACCGCAGCGCGAATAGCGGCGCAAAACCCCAAATTCGGACGATGAATGCAAGGGCGTCAGCGATGGACGCTTCGCCATGCGGCTTCGGTGTAGTCCCGCCTGGGGACGATTCAATCGTCAACTTCGTGTAGATCAGAAGAGCTCAGTTGCACCGCCTGCTCAACTCCTCAATACCTTTCCGACCACTCGGCACTTTGTTGGTAATTAACTACCATCGTCCAGACGGCACCCTACTCCATGCACGGAGCAGCACCGGAGAGAACCTTTTTTGGGCGATAGGTTTACGACTCGCATTGGGCAGAGCCCATGCCGTGAGAGCCGTTTAGGCCAGTGAACTGGGGCTCTACAGCTTTGCCCTTCCGGACATGGCGTCAACGTAGATCAAGCCTCGTGTTTGAGCAGCCTTGATCTTGCAATCCAGCATCTGTGTGAACGTCAGCAATCCTTCTAATACGAGTATGAGATCGGCCCCGTCGATGAACACCGTCTTGATAGCTTTTCCGGCGATCAGCGAGTTCACAACCTGCTCACTGAAACCGTGGATCGAGATGAAGAGACCTCGGCCATACATCTTGCCTTCAACCTTGCCCGCAAACTGGTACACCGACTCGTTTGCAGCCGCCTTTTCTTGCCACTTCGCCTCGATGAGGTAGTGCTCCCCGTCGTATTTGATGGCTCCGTCAATCTGCTCACCCCTTTCTCGAAATGCCTCGGTCACCTCCAACGAAGAGACGCGAGCGAGCTCATGAAGTATTCGCTCCAAAGCATACCCGCGCTTACTTCCAGTTTGCTCGCCCTGAAGCAGCGAAATGAACTGCTTCTGGAGGTCTGGCAGGGTAGATTTGGCTGTTCGATTTTCCGACTCACGCCGCTCCCGCTCTTTTCTGAGTTCCTGGAGTTTATGGTCACGAATTTCCTGCAATTGCTTAAGGTGCGTGATCGCATTCTGAGCATGCACACGATCCAACTTTTGCAGCCGATCAAAGTAGTACTCGTCAAAATGCGTCCACGTGACAAGCGTCTGTAACATCGCCCTAAACTGACCCAGTCCCTCATCTGGCTTCTGGCTTAAGTGAGTAAACATCGCGTCAACGATCGCTGAGCGGGAGAGCGCCTTGTAATCACCCAAGGCGTTAATATCTGCCTTGGTACAGCTGTTGCTGCCAAAAAAACTCAGGATGTCGTCCTTTGGCCAAAGCACGTTGAGAATACACTGCCGCATGGCCAGCTTGATGTCGGATGGAAAACTCATTGAACAGTCCAAGCGCGTCAAAGGGAAGCCCAGTGTAAGGTCAGACGCTGCTTGCCACTACCACCTTTCAATTGACGGCTCACACCTCGCTCTTGCGCAGGAGCGTGTTAATTGAGCTAGCGACAACCGAGGGGCATTCAACCCCATCACTTGATCTATCAGAGGAAGCGAGACAAGCTCCGAAACCCTGATCCGGCCCACACCCGTGACGACCATTTTTGACAAGGACGACTGCATGCCCAACGTACAACGGATACTCCTACCCGACACCAATCAGAGCCCTGTGCACATCTTGGCAGGTGTCAAAGTTGCAGACCGTCTCTGCGAAACCTCCGGCACGCTCGAAGTCATTTTCTTGGTACCTGCCAAAGCATCACTCACCTCTGGCGCCCTCCATGAGGCGCTAGGGGCGACGATTCACACGAAGCTAGTCAAAGGAGTGCCTGTGACATTGCCTAGCGGCGCCCAGATGCGCTGCGAAACGATGAAGACCTTGAAATGGGTATCCAAACCATCCGTGCTGATCGCCATCTTTGCCGGCCAGGACATGATGGACAAAATCGATTCGCTGCAAAATCTGGTCGCTGTCGTGGCTGTCCCATGGACGCCCGATGCAATTGAAAATTGGAATAGAACCTGGTCACCCCAAGTGCTGGGTAAGCCCACAAAATCCGGGAAGTCTGCTGCCCCGGCGCTCAAGCTCATCGCCGATCCAATCGTTGAGCAAGCGATGAAGTCCCTGACCTCAGTGATCAACCTGGGCACCGCCGTCCTGAACGCCTCCGATGATGATCACGCCAAACGCATCCTTAGAATCCTGCGCTCGCGTAACCACCAAGAGCCCGCAGAGAACATCAAGCTTTGGGCGATCAAGAATGGCTGGCTGCCGAAAGCAGCAGAGCGGCTGGAGGCCTTGGCTGAAAAGACGTTCGCTTTGCGTTCAAAACCGAAGCTCGATAACCCGGTTCACGCCGAGCAGAGCTATCAGCGCTGGATGGACGCGGCGAAGTCCTAGCTCCCCTCTTGGCCCACAGCTGACAGGGTCAGGATCGTGCCACCCACTGTTGCGCTACGCTGGCCCAGGTGCGTTCAGGCCTTACTCGCTTGACGCTGTCGCTGCCGAAATCGCTTGATGAATTCGGCATTTACCAGTTCATCGACAGCCAAATCAAGGCCACAGTTGACGAGCGAGGCCATGCCGCTATCAGACAGCGTGAATTCATCAGGGATGAAGCCACAATTTTTAATTCTGCTGCCGTCGATCCGCGTCATAAACGCCCTCACGAAATCTGAACGCCCTGATTTCCTACTTGCGGTGGCAGCTGCAGTAGCTGGGTCGGTGGCAGTCACCTCTGCGCGCTCGGCGTCAGTGCCGATTGCCTGAAGCACATCACTCAGCGGCGGCCAATATTTCAGGTCGAATTGGTACTGAAGACGATCCAGATCTTCTTTCACATAGCTCTCATACAGACCATTGTGCTCAGACGCTTCGTGCACGATATCCAAGATGTGATAGTGGGTATTGGAACGAAAACCTGAGTAGTTATGAATGGCATCACGCCGATCCAGCAATGCTACCAATTGGTCAGCGAGCTCGCTAATCCGCCGGTTTACACCAACCAATTCCTCACGGGCTTGCCGCGCAGCTCGATTCTTCTGGAGGTTCCAACCATCAGCAGTATGGAGGAAGACATCCCAGAAAATGGAGAGGGCTCTGGGTGCGTGCGCCAGGGAGGCATGAACCTCTTGGTACACCTCCGCAAGCTCTATGCGGCGTTTGAGCATGCCGTCGATGATGCTGGACATGTTCGGCCAGATTCGCTTGGCCTGAAGATCCTCCATCATAGTGCGCAGTAGGATTTCGCATTTTTGTACCGCTTCGGTAGATTCGTGGGGCACTCAGTGATACCTGTCTGATTTATGTCTGCATAGGCTAGCGTTCGGCACCTGCAGAGTCGGTACCTATTCAAAACTTTTCCAGCTCACGATAGGTACGCACGCTTCCCATAGCGCAACGTTCATTGCGAAGGTACAGGCCCGCCGTCCTAATCAACCCGAAAATGCCCTCAAGCTTGCTCTCTTCCAGACACCCAAAAAGCGTCCTGTCGCAACAGCGCTCAGGCCAGTAGACTGCTTGCCTCGATCGCCGTTTACCTGAGCACCGGCTCAGCCACGAAGGAGAGGTTTCTTCAAAACGTATACCAATCGGCGGTTAACTCTGACGCTGGCCGTGTAAGCAGATCGCCAAGGTGTGACTCGATCGCCTCAGTTTTGCCCCATTTGTTCAACACCTGACCCGTAGTCCAGCCCCCCTTCACTACCAGTGAAATGCTCTCCCGAGCCATCGCGGGACAAGGTCTCGACAACGAGCCGTCTAAGAATCAACGCAATCTTTTAGGAACTGCCATGAATGACAGAGAATTTATTTATCGACATCAGACCGCCGCTCCGTGGAGCAAAACTGATGGCGCCTCTTTACGCTTGCCCGTGGTAGATGACGCGGAGGCGTTGGCAGTATCGTTCGTATACTGGCCTAAGGGCCGATCCGATGGATCTGCGCATGATCCAGGTGGTTTGATTTTCGAAATCTGTGAGTGGTGCAAGGCCTTATCCCCTGACGGCGAGAAGCAATGGGATGTGAAATTCAGAAAAGCGATCGAGGTCTCTGGATCCGTCAGTGGTTTGTTCAAATACAATGAGAACGTAGGTTTAGCTCGCGGAGTGAGAGAGCTATTCAGCAGGGGGACTCCCATTGAGGTCGAAGGCTTTGTAGCAGAGACGAAGGGCGAGCCTTACCTAGCGATCAAAGGGGCCAAAGACGCCATGGCCCGGTTTTATGGCGTAGATTCTACTGCCATCACAGTCACCCTCCAGGAATAGCCAATACTTGGCCTAGGCTCCCGCCTGGGCCGTAACGAGCGTTACGGAAGGGGAACCGTCGAGGTGCATTCGCTTCTACAATCGCAGCAAGTAATCAACACAGAGGCGGTAAAGCGTTATGGCACGCAGATGGTTGAAGCAGGAACGCCGGACGAAAGAAGAGCTCTTCGACGCCTTGGTACGAAACGCCCTGGGCTTCGTGAATAGCTCTATCGACCATCTCCAAACCAAACCCAAGAATGCCATCGTCGATCTGTACACGGCGGTCGAGTTGTTCCTGAAAGCCCGGCTAATGAAAGAGCATTGGACGCTCATGCTTTCAAAGCCCGAGACCGGCGATCTTCAGAATCTCGCCGTAGGTGATTTTCTCTCCGTCTATCTCGATGACGCGCTTAACCGAATCCCATCCATTCTTGGCGAGAGAATCGACAAGAACGCCTCGGACAATTTCAAGGCCCTAGGCGAGCACCGTAATCAGATCGTCCATTTCGCTCATTCAGGTATGGATAATCCGAGTAAGACACAGGCCGGGGTGATTGCCGAAGCATGGGCATCTTGGCACTACCTGCATGCGCTCCTGACCGGGCTATGGGAAGGCGTGTTTCAACCCTATGCAGTAGAGCTACAAGTGCTCAACCAGCGCATGATGCGCCAGGGCGAATTCATCAAAACCCGATTCGAAATCCTGAAGCCTCAAATCGAAATCCAAGAGAAGAAAGGCAAAAAAATCGTCCCCTGCGGCCATTGCCACATGCCCGCCGCTATTGTTGGCGAGACCCACTCATGGGGTACTGACTACACCTGCATGGTGTGTGGCGTCGATGACACCGTTGTGGAAGAGTGCAACGCAGAGCTGCCCTGCCCCGCCTGCAACGCTCCATTTAAATTCTTCCAAAAGGGTTTAAACGCTTGTCCAAACTGCGGCCACGGCATCACCATCGACGTCCTGACCAACCTCTGCGCCAAGCATTATCCTCAGGGAGATGAGTGGTGTGAGGAAGGACAGGAGCATATCGCGTCCTGCCACGAGTGCGAGCACCCTGAGCCTTCAGTATTCTTTATCGACGGGATGTGGAGCTGTGTATCGTGCTTCGACCGGGGCTGGGGTGCTGTCACGTGTGAGCGATGCGGTGAATTCGTCACTGGGGATATGGAGAGAATCAAATACTTTGCCTGCCACAAATGTGAGCCCCTGGTAAGGGAGCAGATGCTGCGCATGGTTGAGACTAATGAGAGCGGTAGTCGGGCTGAGGGTAGCGAGGAGCCTGCGCCAATAGCTCAAGAATGATGGGAATGGTATCTACGCCTCATGACGGCGGAAGACTCAGCCATTCAGGATGAGATGGCTGATGCATCTGAGACAAACGACCAGAATCGCCTACGTCCGTGATCCAAAAACCGTGTTGATGGCCTGTATGTGATAACCACCCGAACCATTGCGGCTGCTCCACAAGCGATTGCGTAACTCAGGTCTCCCCATGACAGAAATTTACACCTTGGATCAGAATTACTTCCGCTCGGAGGAGCTGAAGCAATTAATTGAAGACAGGCCCAAGGCCAAGTTTCTAATTCCGGACGCTGCACTCCTCGAAATGTGCAAAGGCCCCCAATGGCGCGAAACCATGCGCGGATCACTGGCCACCCTGTCGTCTATCCCCGGTCGCGTGTCGGTTTCGCTTTCTGTCGGCGTCGCGTTTCAAATGGAGTGCGCCGAGCTGAAAAGCATGGAAGGACGCTTGGTCGACAAAGCTTTCACCAAGGTCGTTCGAAGGGCGATGAACGATTTGAAAGCAGGATCTGATTCACCTGCCGGGCTAGGCCTCATCGCTGCACATATCGAGGAAATTCAGCCAGATATTGAAAAGCACGAGCTAAATCATGTCAAAAACCAAGAAAAGTTCTTGAAAAGAGACGGCCTGCTGAAAACTGTTCTGGGGCCGACCGCATCCAAAGAACTACGACAAACCCCACCGGATGAGCATCGGCTTGGGGCCATTTATTCAATGGCCTTTGAGTGTGCGACAGTATTTCTCAGGAAAAAAGGATTTTCGGACGTCCGCATCAAAGGGTTTCTGAAAACTAAGCCACTGGTTCTGAGGTATTTCATATCTTGCTTTTGGCACAATATGGAATGGGTCAGCAAGGGTGGGATCGACAGTCGCCCCGCCGCTCGCATAACAAACGACTTGATTGATCAGGATTATGTAATTACAGCTTCATTCTTTGGTAAGCTCTTGACCAAAGACACCCCGGTCGCAAGAGCCTATTCGGAAATGAAACAGCTCCTAGCCATACAGGGAGCCATCTGATCATAGCAGTATCTCAATTCAGAATTGAGTTAGCATCGAACTTCACTATCTCGCCGACACTAACCATTCAGAATCTGGAAAATTCAAAATCAGCCGCTAAGTTGATATTTTGAAAATACTACTTAACTCAGCTGCGCTCAGGCTTCGCTTGATTGAACCAAGACTCAAAGCTTCGGTGCCCAAATTTTTCCCTCCATGCAGCAGCATTTGAGCTGGCAGGTCGCAAACCAGATTCAGGTGCTGTGCTCGCAGCAGCCTGCTTAGCAGGGGTTGGAGCCGGGGATTCGCTTTTCAAATTCCCCACATCAGCTAGCTCCTTTCGAATTGCGCGGGGCGCATCGGGACGGCCCAGTAAAATCTCCAACAAGCGCTCCCTAGGAACGCCAGATTCGTCCAAAAGCTCGTTCAATTTCCTTTCGAATTCCAACGCCCGAACGAGCTCTCCATCCTGAAGCATATGCTCTTTCTGTTTTTCCAGCGTATGCACTAACTCAGTCAGACAAGCGAACTCTTGAAGACAGCCCATATCAGCCCTCTATTCAATTAACAGATGGGTTAACTCTACCGCTATCCCACAAAAAAATGTGAGGTACTCACCATTTTTGTGAGCCGGCCAACATTCCGTCGATGGCGTTAGATTGAAGGGGCGCGGATTATGTTGAACCCGGAGTTCGCAGCAACAATATAAGGCTAAAACGAACTTTCAATGGAAGCAGAGTCGCCCTGATAAAAACCTTCAACTAAGGATCGTAAAATCGATGGTGAGGCTGGATTACTGAGTCATCGAAAGGTTGATCAGGAAGGCAAAGTCACCAGACTTTATGGATGACATGGGCTGATCGCGACCGTCAATTCAGAATTGGCCAGATAAGACCTCGATCAAGGCCCCTCGACTCACGGCGTGGCTTCCCAATTCTGAATGCCACAGATCTGCGAAAAGAGCCTGGATTGGCCTAGCTCGGCCCATGCCTATAACCACACATAGACTATGGCTATGCACCAGGCCACGCCGCGTAGCCATTCGACGCACGCACCCCACGACTAGATCAGCCGATAGTCACGATGCAAAACGCCCAGCTCATCAAGCCCTCGCGCAAGCATCTGACTGTACCCTTGGCGATCATGGATGAAGGAGGATGAAAGACTGTGCCCTAGCCACTGCTCAAACCCATTTTCGGCGACGTTTGCCAGCGCCATTCCAACCGACCGCACGTCTTCAAATCGCCCATGTTGCAGGTCATCTTTGCTCAGGTTGTCGTAGACGTACCAAGTATCATCATCGAGCGCCGACCAACGCTTAAACGAGGCGCGTCTCACCTGGCAAGGCACGCATCGGCCACAGTGCTTGTAGCCGAACCGCTGGAAACGCCCGCAACTTGTGGATGCCACAGCATGCTGCTTGAGCAAATCCTGGTTTTTGCATCCCACCATCATTTCCCCTTTCGTAACCAAGGCATAGGGGTTACGAATCTGAACGTTGATGCCTGCAGCATCAAAGATCTGCTGAAGACGCCCAAGGTACTCAGGATGTGCGGTGCGCGTGCTGAGGCTTCCCAATCGGGACATAGTCAGTGGTGGATTGATAGCGATGAATCCGTTCTCGCAGATATAAAGCGGTACAGTCTCGCCGAGATGGTAGCGATCAAGCGATGTCGCCACCGCTAGGCCGAATGCTAAGAATACGATCGAGCGAGCACGCTGAGACGGCTCCTGCTCCCCCGGAGACTTGGCGACATGGTTTAAACCGATTCGGCTCAGTCCAAGGCTCTTGGCGAAGAGATTCTGCTTTTCGCCATCACCTCGGACAATCTGACTCACTGCGTAGGGCTTTACCCCCTGCTCGACCAGATCAATAGCACCAATCAAGCTGTCCAGGCCACCCGAGAGCAGCACAACGGAGTCTTCGATAGGGTGCAATGCCTCCATCTGTGCCGGCGGCCCATAACCACCAGGATGAAATGCCAGCGTCCACTGATCCGTTGTGAGGAACCGCAAAGCCGCCTCCAAGGCACGCGCTTGCGTATTCCAAAACACCGAATCCTGCACAGCAATTTCAAGGCTGATCTGGCGAGTCCAGGCATCAGCACTTTTTGCTCTCAAAGCAGTGAAATCCGCAGCTACCACCGAAAGGGCGATGTTCAGGAAGTCCCAGGCTTGAGGGCTGATCTCCAAATGGGCCTTGTCCAGCAGTTCCCTGGCGTAGCCACCAACGCTGACTTGCCCATCCTCAGCTTTGCCGTAGATCACCACTTGCATGGCGTCTTCCACACCCGGCACTTTGAAACCAGCTGGGCCGCACACGAATCTCATTCTACGTACCCCTCGAAGACTTCAAAGGTGTCTTTCAACGCCTGTGCGACAACCTGAGAAATTTTCCCTGTGGTCAGGGGCCTTCTGGCGGTTGCGATCTTGCGGAACGACGCGCTCACGCATTCTTTGATGTAATCCTTAATTTCCTTTAAACGACGCATGGCCACAGTCGCCGACGGAGCTTTCTCCTGAACAGTTTTTCCCAGATCCAGCTCATACCGGTGAAACACGTCCATGGCGGTAAAGCGCTCGATAGCAAACGCCCGCTGCTCGACCGACAGGTTAAGCAAGTCGGCGTCCGGGTAACGCAGCAGAACGTCAGACAGCGAACCGCGAATCGATGCACGCTCGGCTTCCGCATCCTGGGAGCCATCAACAGGGCGCACCGCTTCGACCAGTGCATCCATGACCTCAGAGGCCGAACGGCCCTGCAACAGCGCGCGATCAAGCACACCTGGGCCGGCTTGCGGGTTACCTTCAGCAACCGCCTCAAGGGCGCTGCCGAAGACCCCTGCGATCGACGCAGTGCCCCCAAAGCGAGCAGTGGTTGTTTTGGCCCCGCCGTACCCATGCCGGACATATTCCCGCAGACTCTTGCGCAAGCTGTCGCGATTACCACTGCTCGCATAGTCACCAAGCCCCCGCCGCGCGCCCGCAAATCGTCCAGGAGGCGCTAGCGGCGACGGTGCTTGAGGCGCCTGGCTCGGGTCATCAGCTTGGTCACCGTCCTCAGGCCTGTCTTTGTCTGGCTCGGATGGCCCGTCGTCATTCGGATCCGGCTCAGGCGGTTCAGGCGGTGTTGGAGGCACAGGCGGCGCAGGCGGCATCGGCGGCAGCGGAGGAGTCCAAGGGGGAACGAACGGTCGGTTTTTACCAGGCCCGTCATTATTTTGCGAAGTGCCCATCGAATCTCCTTATCGCAGCCTTCACAGGCCCGCTCACTTCAGCGGTCATCCAGAATTCGTACACTGACCTAGCCCATGGCTCGTCGGTCAGTTTCGGCACAATGGCCGCCTGAATTTGTGCAGGCGGGCGATCTTTGAGAAACGCAGCCAGTCGAAGCCCTTGCTGAGGGTCAAGGCGCCCAACCACGAGTAAGGCCTCCAAGATGTCCGGCACGCCCCACTCTTGCTCAGCACCCGCTTTATCCAGCAAACGATCCATCACCACGTTGATATCTACGGGCGCAATGAGAGCCAGCCGATCTTTCAACTGCCCGGCCATGTCAGGGGTAGCGAGCAGTGCAGTGAGCAGCTCGGCGGCCTCGGAAGACAGCCGGTCTTCGTCCGTGATAATCGGGGCGTGTTCACGACTGACGTAGATGGCTCCCCGCAAATCCTTGTCCGCCAACGCCGGTGGCAGGGCCAGCCATTCCTTTACGAAAGGCAGATCCCAGGGCTGCTGAAGCGTCAGGGCTTTGCCTACCTTCACATCCGCTTCCCAATCGCCAAGCATGGTCGGCTTACCATCCTTATGGGCAGCCACGGCCTTCATCAACTCTTCATATGCCTTGGGGTTGCCGCTACGCTCAAAGAGCATCAGCTTGACCAGCACCGCTTCGTCAACACCCACCCCGTGGGCACGAGAAATGCTCATCCGGATAGACAAGGCGTTCAGGAAACGCTTGATGAGTCGCGGGTTTCCCTGGATACCTGAGGCGGATGTCATGACTGCAGCCAGGCGCTCAGCGGTGTCGAACTTGCCGATGAGATCTGTGGGGAAGCTATCGTACAAACTCTGCATGAACGCGCGATCCACTCGGTTGCCCTGCCATGTCGACCGAAGCTGCCCGCGTACCTTGATCCGGATGTCTTCGATCACATCTTTCTCCAGCTTACTGTTCTCCAGGAACAGCATCATCATGTACGCCCTGACTTCCTGGGTACCCAGCGGAGGCACACGAATCGGCACTTGGATCAGTTTGTCGAAGTAGCTGGTCACCAAGACATCGTCAGGCACGCCGCTAAAGTGCTTTCGCACCGCGTGCTTGATCATCTCGTTGTCCGCAGCGATCACGAACGCCGTGTTGCGCAGGAACAAGAAGAGCCGAATGGCTTCCAGCGTGGAGATGGTGGTCTCGGGCAGGCAGCGATCTAGGTCGTCGATTAAGACGACCAGCGTGACTCCAAGCTCCTCCAGGATGGCCTCGAAGTTATCCCTGAGTGCCTGGATTTCCTTGGGCGGAGACTTTTTGGCAGGTGCGCTATTCCATAGCTTACCGGCCTCGTCTTTAGCTTTTTCGGCGGTGTCGTGCAGCGCCTCGATCGCGTCCTGATCGACCTGGCCATTTCGAACTCGGTCGATAAGCCCAATGACCTCGCTCAGCAAGCCGGGAGCAGGTACGCCCGTCGCAAAGGACATTGCTGTGCTGCCAGCAAGCTTCGCTGCCCGAAGCCAGTTTACTCGTGAGAGAAGCTCCGTGGCCTTATCCAGGCCTTTCGCGCGTTTCTTGGCCTCAGCCTCCAGCCGCGTGGCAATCACATCCATCAGGGCAGCGCGGGCGTCATCGTAACCTTGATAGAGCCAGGCGTTGAACTCGACGAACACAAAGTCCTTCTTTGGCTTCTCCTCGCCTTGGGGAGGATCTTTCAGCGACGCCTGGATCAGCTTGATCATGGACGACTTGCCCGCGCCCCACGCTCCAGATACGCCGATGGAGATCGGACGGCCATTAGCTTGGTAAACGATCTCGGCAACCGTGTCAGCCACCCCAGAGAAATTGAGGAAGTCTGTTTCCGTCTCGTTATCTACCCACATGACAACCCTCCTTGGACGTCTTCAGCGTGAAAGCTTTCCGAGTGAAAGTTGTCAGCGTGAAGCAATGGCAACAACGCGTCATAGTAGCCTTTGCACTGGGCCAGTGGCCACCACCTACAAGTGCACTTGGATGAGAAATATTTCGTTACGTGGAGGTTAGTCAGGAAAGGGGCGCGCCATGCTAGATCCCCAAGTCACCAGCAAAGTACATGTCCCGAAGATAGTCAGGTAGCTTCTGATTCAGAGCGAGCCGAAAACCAGCCCGGGTAAGCTCATGCCAATTCTGGTTTTGGATGGCCAAGGTTCCAGCAAGCTCGGATATCCAGGCAAACTCGTTCAGGTGCTACCCCCCCGACAGCCATCGTCGGTTAGATCAGATCGAGGGTTAGACCTAGGCCCTGCTGGGGAGGTCAATCAGACGGTCACGCAATTGGTGGTGTTAGCTGATAGACTGCGCGTCGTAATTACTTAGAGGATTTTTTTGATGGCCACTAACCGCTCCCGTCGTCTTCGCAAAAAGCTTTGTGTGGACGAGTTTCAGGAATTGGGCTTTGAGCTGAACCTGGAATTTAAGGAAGACCTGGATGATGAGGCAGTCGATGCATTCCTCGATGCCTTCCTGAGCGAAGCGATGGATGCCAATGGCTTGGACTACGTCGGCGGCGACGATTTCGGCCTGGTTTGCAAGGCAGAACGTGGCTCGGTTACCGAAGAGCAACGCGCAACCGTCGAAGCATGGCTCAAAGGCCGTAGCGAAGTGACCAAGGTTGAAGTCAGCCCTCTGCTCGACGCCTGGTACCCCGAGAAGCCGGTCAACGCTGCAAAGTGATCGCGCTTAGCTGCAGTGAATAACTGCTAGCTTGTGAAAAGACCACCCCATCGGGGTGGTTTTTTTTGGGCTACCGTGCGGCGCGGGACAGCAAGCATCCGGCCTGATTACAGTTTGCTTGAAGCTGATGACCGCGCTACCTGGCAGCTTCGGCGATGCGCCTCGCGTCCCAGAAAAGTGGCTTCCAATCCACTGTAGTACCGTCAATGGTCACCTCGCCTTTCAACCACATCAGCGGTATCACCGGCTTCGGAATACTTGACGCGAAAACGATGGTCGAGCCAAATTTCATCGCTCCTAGCTTCCACCGATCAACATCTTCTTGTGATACTGATGCCAAGTCGATTTCTGGAAAGTCCGCAGCGTTTCCTTCCTGCATCGCTTGAGCCTGGCGCTTTTCTCGTGCCTTCCGAGCCAGATACGGCCTTACGAGCTGCTCTCCTATGTCAGAGCACACCTTTCTAGCATCGTCGCACTCCTCCCCCCAAACCCCAGCTACACCAAACACATATGGCTCAATATTGGCGTCAATGGCCGCGCGGACGGCTGCGTCACCTTTGTCGATCAGGTCAGGAAACTGAAGATCGATCCCCGCCGGCACAAATGAAAAGTGATAACCGGGTGCGGCAGGCTGAATGTCGAACAGGCGATGATCAAGCTTGCTGCTAGCATGCCGTGCGGCAGCGAGGCCTGCATCACAGGTCACGCAGTATCTGAATACAATTTTCGTTTTGGACTGGGCTAGCGCCTCAATTTCGGACAGCGCCTTCAAACGCTTTACGATCTCGACCCCACTCCACAAACCGTCCTCATACACGTAGAGGACATCCGCTTTCAGATCCTGAAAGTAGGATAAATCAGCAACATCCAGAGCCGTAACAGCCCCTTCGGGCAGCATGTGCTCAAGAATGTTTTTCACCGCGATACAGCTTGAGCCCGGTTCATTGTCATGAAAATAGGCGTGAGCGATCGTGTAACCGATACCTTCAGCATCAGAAAGCTTGAAGGCTGTACGCAACTCAGCATCCGTTATCACGCGCAGGGCCTTCAACAGGCTCCGGCCCGTACCGGGGTGGCCAAGCTTGCCAAACTGAGTCACCCACTCCTTGGGTGTGAGGTGACCCAGGGAGCTTTTCGCCCACTCCTCTTCAGCACGTCTTTCCCAGTGAATTCCGAAGTCCATCAGCGATTTCTTGATCTCACGGCTCAGCGCCTCAGCGGACGGGCGTACGGTGAAATCTATGCCCTCCTCCTGGAGAACCTCCTGATCCAACAATCCCTTTTGAAAGTAAACCTTCCGGAAATCGGATTCGGAGTGATCATCAATTACATACTCGGTGAGGTCATCCAGGGAAAATTGCTTAGCTACAACCTTGAACCTAACTTGTTCTTCCCAGCCAAGCCCACACATAAGCGCTATCTTCCGCTTCAAGCTGGCAGCATCTGCTTCACGCACCACGACGAGGATGCACGGGCGGTGGTTAGCCCTCAGGTATCCTTGCACGACTACTCCATGATATCAGTTCAGAATCCGCCCAGAGCCGAGCCCGCAGTCACTTCTTACCGAGTATCCCTAGGGCATCAGCTACTGCGCCCACCGGCAACCTCAGTTCGCGCAGCTCAGCGATTGAAAGGTTCATCACCGCCCGTACCACCAAGTCACGAAGGTCAGCGTCTTTATTGGCAGCACATGACGCTGAGACCAGCACTTCCGCGCATCCGATGGCATTTCTGCTTTCGAATGTATTACCCGCCGTTTTGGGGGGCGTCTTGGGCAGACGGGCACTGCGCGAGCGGTTCATGAAGTCTGTAAGACTCTTGCGGTCATGCTCATTAACATCAGCAGCTTCTAACCTTTGGTTGAACAACTGCAGGAGACGGTCAATACGGAAGTCTATCCATCTCCGGTAGGCGGGCCTGTCGCGCTCGCGAAGGCTGGCAGTCCAGTGTGCATAAGGCAGTTGGGTATCAGGAAGAGCACTACCCAAGGCAGCTTGCTCGGCCTGCACAAATCCATTCATTATCCCGCTCAGTTCATCTTGAGTGACGCTGGGAATAAGGACAACTTCCGTCTGACCCGCATCAACGTTGCTGTCAGCGCCAAAAAGCATCAAGGATTTACTGGCTGTAATTAGTCCGACTTGGTATTTAGATTGAGGCCGGACAAAAGCCTTCCAAAGGGCATAATCAGGCTCAACACCGGTATCGGCAGTCGGGGCGCCAATGTTGTAGACCGAATCTTTGCCCTGAGCATGCGATCGGAAGAGAACCCCTTCGAAGTACTTTTCGATGAACCGTGAAAACGTAGCTTTAGTCGGAAGCCCCAAAGCTTTTATGTCTAATTCAGGTGTGGCTTTACGAACCATTTCACCGAAGACTGCTCCAGTGATCTTTTTATCACTACGACTTTCGAGCGAGGCCTTGAGCAGATTGATTGCGGCGTCAATTTCTTCTGTTGACTGCATTCTTCGTCCTTGCAAAATTAGAAAGGCTCGCCGATGGGCGAGCCTTATTTTTTTCCTACCATCTTTAGCTTTAGCTTTAGCTTAGCCAAATTAGTAAGTTAAATCCGTAATAGACAATAGACCAGTAATAGGAGTCAATCCCTATACCGCGCTACCATGTCAGCAGAAGGCCCGAATGGTCATCCGGTGCTATGTTCCCTCTGAAGTCTCGGGACGAAATATGATCCATGTTTCATGATTTCTACCGAGACCGCACCGCCATCCGCACTATACCTCATCCATTCGCTACCGGACAAATCCCTGCACATTGCGACCCGAGCTTTAGCTAGCCGGATCTCTGTTGGGGTTGGCTTGTGAGACTGGGCGCTCTCCGGCAGGCGCGAAGGGCAACGCCAGGCTTCGCATGCAACGCTGATGGCAGGGATGTCAGGAACCGCGCTTTCCTCCGCACGGCCACCCCAGGTCACTTGGGTACACAGGCGAACTACGTATTAATTGCTGAGCTTACGGGGCTGGAGGGCGTAGAGGGCGTACTAGGGAAGGGGTGGGGATTTTTGACAACCAACCGACTATTTTTTGCTAATTAGCAAAACCTGGAATTCATCTACGCAGAGTTTTTTGCGCAGACGGCGGGAACGGTTGGTAGCCATGAAACAATCCTCTTAAGTAATTACGGGCGGCACTTTACCAGTTTCCGGGGCGCAGCGGCGCTTTTGTG
>Ga0308164_10002598_pt1 | contig 17650 bp, 14 predicted proteins | sample PhyTR2_FD_201031 | JGI IMG/M metagenome (GOLD analysis project Ga0308164, IMG submission 201031) | Phyllosphere microbial communities from UC Gill Tract Community Farm, Albany, California, United States - DLSLT.R2 | ecosystem: Host-associated > Plants > Phyllosphere > Unclassified | place: USA... | reverse complement strand
TTCTGGTAATTGGCGATCTGCGCCTGCAGGCGGTCTTCGAATTCTTTGTACTGGTCTTCTTCAGCGCCGGTGAGGTCGCGACCCGCGCCTTCAACCAGCAAATGCTGGGTGGCTACGTAGCTTTCAACCCATGCACTGCGCACAGTACTGCTGTAGAAAACGCCGGGGAGCGCGTCCAGGCGTACCGCATCGCCGCTGTTTTCAATCACCAACAGGCGATTGAATGCCGCAACCACCATCAACAGCATGATGGCGATGATGACAGCGAAGCTCGCCAAAATCCGTTGACGCAACGTCCAGTTCTTCACAGTCAGCCCTCAAGGGTTCAACGCCGGCATGACCGGGTTCAAGAAGCGGACCGACAGACGGTCCAAAGCGAGCGGGAGTATAGCCCAGTGCCTTACCGATATTCGGAGTGTTTCTGACGGGAAAAACGCCATAACACACAGCCAGATCGGAATTGTCTTACACGCTATCGGCTTGATGTGGCGTTGCTTGATGGTACGGATGCGTTGAAGGCGGATGTCTGGAATGGGGCTTGTTGATCAGGGCAGAAGAATGCGGATCAGGCCCAACGAGTGTTGGGCCTGATCCGGCAGCGTCGCGGGTTTCAGGTTACTTGTTATGGATCGCGGGCACGCCCCCTGGTTTACGGCTGCGCCTGACGCACCTGTTGCTCAAGCTCGGTCTTCAGCGCCGGGTCGAGCTTCAATTGCTTGGCCAGTTCGTCCAGGTAAGCCCGCTCCATGAAGTGTTCTTCGTCGACCATCATCACGCTGGCCAGGTACATCTCGGCAGCGATTTCAGGCGTATGCGCCGCGCGGGCGACATCAACAGGATCCAGCGGTTTGTTCAGCTCGGCGTGCAGCCATTGCTGCAGTTCGTTGTCGCCGGTGATCCGGGTGAATTCGCCTTCGATGAGTTCGCGTTCACGCTCGTCGACGTGGCCGTCGGCCTTCGCTGCTGCCACCAGCGCCCGCAGGATGGCCTCGCTGTGCTGTTCGACCTGGGCCGGGGGCACGCGGTCCACAGTCTGCGGCTCAACCGGTTGCGCCACACCCTGACTCGCCTGCCAGTTGCCGTACGCCTTGTACGCCAGCACGCCCAAGGCTGCGAGCCCGCCATAGGTCAGCGCCTTGCCGCCCATTTTTCGTGCGCCTTTGTTGCCCATCAGCAAGCCCATCGCACCCGCCGCCAACGCACCGCCGCCAGCACCGGAAAGCAGCCCGCCCAAGCCGCTGCCACCGACTTTGCCAAGCAGATCGCCAAGCCCGCCCTGCCCGTTTTGCCCGCTTTTGCCGCTCTTTTCGTGAGCGCCGGCCTTGTTTTGCAGCAGGTCCTGACCGGATTTCAACAATTGATCAAGCAAACCGCGCGTGTTCATGACTTCACCTTCAGAAATGGGGACAGACGATTCGACCCGCAGGTTAAGGCGAAGGCACCAGCAGCCGTTGAGCAGGTTTGCATCTGAATGTTGCGGCGATGGGTTGTCCTGAGGGCCGGATGACGACAGGTTTTCACTCCCCCGTCTCCGCCTCCACGAATGGGCTCGGTATTTGCTGCGTCAAGTTTGTCGAGGATCGAACTGGGCACTACGCTCTGCATCACCGATCTCTGCCCACACAACCACCATAAGGCAAACCCAACATGTCCGTGCACAAGACCGCGATTCTGAGCGCCGTGATCACCGCACTATTCACCAGCGGCGCGGTGCAGGCCGCTGAAGCACTCACGGCGGTGGGCGATGGCGAGGGGCAGCTGGATATCGTGGCGTGGCCGGGCTACATCGAGCGCGGCGAAAGCGACAAGGCTTACGACTGGGTAACCGGCTTCGAGCAGGAAACCGGCTGCAAGGTCAACGTCAAGACCGCCGCAACGTCCGACGAAATGGTCAGCCTGATGACCAAGGGCGGCTATGACCTGGTCACCGCATCGGGCGACGCGTCGCTGCGTCTGATCGCCGGCAAGCGCGTGCAGCCCATCGAGCCCACGTTGATCCCGAACTGGAAAACCCTCGACCCACGCTTGAAAGATGGCCCTTGGTACACGGTTGAAAACAAAACTTACGGTACGCCGTATCAGTGGGGCCCGAACGTGCTGATGTACAACACCAACGTGTTCAAGACGCCGCCCGTGAGCTGGAGTGTGGTGTTCGAGCCGCAGGATTTGCCCGACGGCAAACCGAACAAGGGTCGGGTTCAGGCCTATGACGGACCGATCTACATCGCCGACGCCGCGCTGTATTTGAAGACCGCCAAGCCAGAGCTGGACATCGTCGACCCTTACCAGCTCACCGAGACCCAGTACAAGGCCGTGCTCGACCTGCTCCGCGCCCAGCAGCCGCTGGTTCATCGCTACTGGCATGACGCGACGGTGCAGATGAGTGACGTGAAAAACGAAGGCGTGGCAGCGTCCAGTTCGTGGGGCTACATGGTCAACGGGCTGGTCGCCGACAAACAACCCGTCGCCTCGACCATCCCTCAGGAAGGCGCCACCGGCTGGGCCGATACCACGATGTTGCACGCCGAGGCCAAACACCCGAACTGCGCCTACAAATGGATGAACTGGTCGCTGCAACCGAAGGTTCAGGGCGACGTCGCCGCCTGGTTCGGCTCTCTGCCGGTGGTACCTGAAGCGTGCAAGGGTAACGAACTGCTCGGCGCCGAAGGCTGCGAAACCAACGGGTTTGATCTGTTCGAGAAGATCGCCTTCTGGAAAACACCCCAGGCCGAGGGCGGGAAGTACGTGCCGTACAGCCGCTGGACCCAGGATTACATTGCGATCATGGGTGGGCGTTAGACGCCTGCATCGCCCGCTCCGTGTAGGAGTGAGCTTGCTCGCGATAGCGCTGTTACAGCCTGGTCGCAGGTGACTGCCAGGACGCAATCGCGAGCAAGCTCACTCCTACAAAGACCGTGTTCATTCAGATGCATCCAGCCCGGTTGCTGTGAGGGCAGCAGCTGTCAGTCGACTTGATTTCGGGAATTAACCACCATGACCCACGCCGTCCAGTTCTCCCAGGTTTCGCGGCTGTTCGGCGAAGTGAAAGCCGTGGACCGGGTGTCCATCGACATCGAGGACGGCGAGTTCTTTTCCATGCTCGGCCCCTCGGGTTCCGGCAAGACCACCTGCCTGCGCCTGATCGCAGGCTTCGAGCAACCCAGCGCCGGCTCGATCCGCATTCATGGCCAGGAAGCCGCCGGCCTGCCGCCCTACCAGCGTGACGTCAACACCGTGTTTCAGGACTACGCGCTGTTCCCGCACATGAACGTGCGGGACAACGTCGCCTATGGCCTGAAAGTCAAAGGCGTCGGCAAGGCCGAGCGGATCAAGCGGGCCGACGAAGCCCTGACCATGGTCGCCCTCGAAGGCTACGGCGCGCGCAAGCCCGTGCAACTGTCCGGCGGCCAGCGCCAGCGGGTGGCACTGGCGCGGGCATTGGTCAATCGGCCCCGCGTGCTGCTGCTCGACGAACCCCTCGGCGCCCTCGACCTGAAGCTGCGCGAGCAGATGCAGAGCGAACTGAAGAAACTGCAGCGCCAGTTGGGCATCACCTTCATCTTCGTCACCCACGACCAGACCGAAGCGCTGTCAATGTCGGACCGGGTGGCGGTGTTCAACAAGGGCCGCATTGAGCAGGTCGATACGCCACGCAATCTGTACATGAAACCGGCAACGACCTTCGTGGCCGAATTCGTGGGCACCTCCAACGTGGTGCGCGGCGAACTGGCGCACGCGTTGAGCGGCAACCCGGACGCTTTCTCGATTCGACCCGAGCACATTCGTTTTGCCGAGGGCGTCGGGGCGAGCCACGAAGTTCATGTCAGCGGCGTGCTGCACGACATTCAATACCAGGGCAGCGCCACCCGTTACGAGGTCAAACTGGACAACGGTCAGACGCTCACGGTCAGCCAGGCCAACGATCAGTGGCTGGACACCGGCGCGTGCTATCAACCGGGGCAACGCCTGACGGCATGCTGGGCGCGGGAAGCGATGATTGTGTTGCAGGACGCGCCGGCTGAGGCGCATTGAGATGGGTCAGACGCTCAATGCCTCGGCACCGACGCAACGGCAATCGCCACGTCGGCGCTTTTCCAACCTGCTGTATCGACGCCCGAACCTGTACCTGTCACTGCTGCTGATCCCGCCGCTGCTGTGGTTCGGCGCGATTTACCTCGGCTCGCTGCTGGGCCTGTTGTGGCAGGGTTTCTATACCTTCGACGACTTCAGCATGACCGTGACGCCGGACCTGACCCTGGCGAACTTCGGCGCGCTGTTCAACCCGGCCAATTTCGATGTCATCCGCCGCACCCTGGCCATGGCGATCGCGGTGTCCATCGCCAGCGCCGTCGTCGCCTTCCCCATCGCGTATTACATGGCGCGCTACACCACCGGCAAAACCAAGGCGCTCTTCTACATCGCAGTGATGATGCCAATGTGGGCCAGCTACATCGTCAAGGCCTACGCGTGGACGCTGCTGCTGGCCAAGGGCGGCGTCGCGCAATGGTTCGTTCAGCATCTGGGATGGGGGCCGATGTTGCAGTGGCTGTTGAGCGTCCCCGGCATTGGCGGCAGCACGTTGTCGACCTCGCATCTTGGGCGTTTCATGGTGTTCGTCTACATCTGGCTGCCGTTCATGATTCTGCCGATTCAGGCCTCCCTCGAACGCTTGCCGCCCTCTTTGCTGCACGCCTCCGCCGACCTCGGCGCCACGCCCCGGCAGACGTTCATGCAAGTGATTCTGCCGCTGTCGGTGCCGGGCATTGCGGCGGGCTCGATCTTCACGTTTTCGCTGACGCTGGGGGATTTCATCGTGCCGCAACTGATCGGCCCGCCGGGCTACTTCATCGGCAGCATGGTCTACGCCCAGCAAGGCGCCATCGGCAATATGCCCATGGCGGCGGCATTCACGCTGGTGCCGATGGTGCTGATCGCGATTTATCTGGCTATCGTCAAGCGTCTGGGGGCTTTCGATGCACTCTGAAAAAGCGTCGTGGGGCCTGAAGATCGCCGCCTGGGGCGGGCTGATGTTTCTGCACTTTCCGATCCTGATCATCTTCGTCTACGCCTTCAACACCGAAGACGCCGCTTTCAGCTTCCCGCCGAAAGGCTTCACCCTGAAGTGGATCAGCGTGGCATTTGCGCGGCCTGACGTGCTGGAGTCGATCAAGCTGTCGCTGCAAATCGCCTGCGTTGCCACGCTGATTGCACTGGTGCTCGGCACGCTGGCCTCGGCGGCGCTGTACCGGCGAGACTTCTTCGGCAAGGACGGCATTTCGCTGATGCTGATTCTGCCCATCGCCCTGCCCGGCATCATCACCGGACTGGCCTTGTTGTCGGCGTTCAAGACCTTGGGGATCAAGCCGGGGATGTTCACCATCATCGTCGGCCACGCGACCTTTTGCGTGGTGATCGTCTACAACAACGTCATCGCCCGCCTGCGCCGCACCTCCCACAGTCTGATCGAAGCGTCGATGGACCTTGGCGCCGACGGCTGGCAGACCTTTCGCTATATCATCATGCCCAATCTGGGCTCGGCGCTGCTGGCCGGCGGCATGCTGGCGTTTGCCCTGTCGTTCGACGAAATCATCGTCACCACCTTCACCGCCGGGCACGAACGCACACTGCCGATCTGGCTGCTCAACCAACTCAGCCGCCCACGGGACGTGCCGGTGACCAATGTCGTCGCGATGCTCGTGATGATGGTGACCCTGCTGCCGATACTCGGCGCGTACTACCTGACTCGGGGTGGGGAAAGCGTGGCGGGGAGTGGGGGGAAGTAAAGGGGTTGGAGCAGTGAGCCTTCCACGACTGGCGGCAGATAGAACGAGCTAGGGAGGATAAAGACGCAGGAGCCCTAACGCATCTCCTTTTCCTACCGCGAAACGCTAGGCTCAGGCTTGTCAGTAGCCTACTTTGCCCGCTGCACGCAGGAGTAACTCCATGAGAATAATGAACTACAAAGGCTACTCAGCCCCGATCAACTACAGCGATGAGGACGGCCTGTTCGTAGGTCATGTCGCCGGGGTCGAAGATGTGATCGGCTTCCATGGCCAGTCGATCCAGGAAGTTCGCAAGGCATTTGAAGAGGCTGTGGACGATTATCTTGATGTCTGCGAACGCATGAACAGTGAGCTATCTAATCCCATCTGACCGGGATCAAATGCTCCTGCATTTCCAGACTCTATCGTCAGGCCTGACGCGCTTGTCGATCGCTGTCAGCTCCGGTCGATCCCGATTCACTGACCGGACCTGACATCAACAAGCGCGGCTATATCAGCTATTCAGCGGCGTGATCAGTCGCGCAGATCCGACTCATGAATCGGCTGGTCGCGGTGCGTTGCGCGCTGGTACTGCGCGGGCCATGTGGCCTGACGTCCACCGAGGGTCTCGTCCGCTTGCAGCGGCCAGTACGGATCGCGCAGCAGTTCACGGGCGAGGAAGATCAGGTCCGCTTGGCCAGTACGCAGGATGGTGTCGGCCTGGGTGGGCTCGGTGATCATGCCTACGGTGCCGGCGGCGATGCCGGACTCGTTGCGCACGCGAGCGGCAAACTCGGTTTGATAACCCGGGCCCACCGGAATCTCGGCTTTCGCCGCAGTGCCGCCGGAAGACACGTCAACAAGGTCGACGTCCAGCTCTTTCAAGCGCTTGGCCAGTTCAACGGTTTCATCCACGTTCCAGCCACCTTCCACCCAGTCTGTGGCCGATACACGGACAAACAATGGAAGGTCTGCGGGCCAGACTTCGCGCACCGCTTTGGTGATTTCGAGGGTCAGACGAATGCGGTTTTCGAACGAGCCACCGTATTGATCCTGGCGCTGGTTGCTCAGCGGCGACAGGAATTGATGCAGCAGGTAACCGTGGGCGGCGTGGATTTCGACCACTTTGAAACCGGCGGTCAAGGCGCGTTTGGCGGCATCGACGAACGCCTTGATGATGTCCCGAATCTGGGCTTCGTCCAGCGCTGTAGGCACGGTGTAGGTCGGGTCGAAAGCGATCTTCGAGGGGCCCCAGGTCGCCCAGCCGCCCTGGTCGGCAGGGATGGCGCCGCTCTGGCTCACCCACGGACGCCATGTGCTGGCCTTGCGTCCAGCGTGGGACAGCTGAATGCCGGCGACCGCGCCTTGGGCGTTGATGAATCGAGTGATGCGTTGCAGCGGCTCGATTTGCTCGTCGTTCCAGAGGCCGAGGTCTTCCGGGGTGATACGCCCGTCCTGGGTAACTGCCGCCGCTTCGGTGAAAATCAGCCCGGCGCCGCCGACCGCGCGACTGCCCAGGTGGACCAGATGCCAGTCATTGGCCAGGCCGTCGGCACAGGAGTACTGACACATCGGTGAAACCACAATGCGGTTGCGCAGGGTCAGTTGGCGAAGGGTAAAGGGTTCAAGCAGCAGGCTCATGGGGGACCTCTCAGATCGTGTGGCAGGTTCCTTACGTGCGAACCTTGAGCCTAGTCGACAACCCGAGCGAAGTGAGGGTTCAGTCATTTCCGGCTGAACCCGGTCCAGCTGAAACACTGCATACACCTGTAGGACTCGCTTTGAATGATCGTCCCCACGCTCCGCGTGGGGATGCCAGCCCTGGACGCTCCGCGTCCATCGCTGCGACGCAGAGCGTCGTAGCATGCATTACCACGCGGAGCGTGGGAACGATCAGGTTGAGGGTGCCCACGCGGGCCTCTTCCCGGCTGAAGCCGGCCCCACTGAAAGAACGCGTCCCCCTGTGGGAGCGGCTTTAGCCGGGAAGGCGTCAGTAGGCACACCGCGAATTGATCGTGGCTCAACGCGGTGAAAGGTGAACCACCATCAGTTGCACGGTTTCGTTGCCGCGAAATTCGTTCAGGTCCAGCTTGTACGCCAGCTCGACCCAGCGCACGGTCGGGTTGGGCCACACGTCGCGGTCGACGCTGAAGGCGATGCCTTCAAGCCTGACGCTGCCGCATTCGGTCTTGAGTACCATCTTCAGATGGCGCTCGCCGACCACTCGCTGTTCAACCAGCTGGAACACGCCATGGAACAACGGCTCGGGAAAGTGTTGTCCCCACGGGCCGGCGTTGCGCAGCGCACGGGCCAGCTCCAGGTGAAACTCTTCTACCGCCAGGGTGCCGTCGGAAAGCAACCGGCCGGTCAGGTCCTCTTCCTTGAGCTGACGGCGGACCTCGGCGTCGAAGGCCTCGGCGAATGCCGGGAAATTACCTTCAGGCAGCGACAGCCCGGCCGCCATCGCGTGACCGCCGAATTTGCTGATCAGCTCGGGATGTTTCGCCGCCACGGCATCGAGTGCGTCGCGGATGTGAAAGCCCGGTACCGAACGCGCTGAGCCCTTCAACACGCCTTCACCTGCACTGGCGAACGCAATGGTCGGACGGTGATAACGCTCTTTCAGACGCGAGGCCAGAATGCCGATCACGCCCTGGTGCCATTCAGGTTCGAACAGGCACAGACCAAACGGCATCGACTCCAGCGGCAGGTCCTTGAGCTGAGCGAGCGCCTCGCGCTGCATGCCCTGCTCGATGGATTTGCGGTCCTGATTGAGTTCGTCCAGACGCACGGCCATTTCCCGCGCCTCGGTCTCGTCATCGCACAGCAGGCATTCGATACCCAGGCTCATGTCATCCAGACGCCCGGCCGCATTCAGACGCGGGCCGATGATGAACCCCAGATCGGTGGAGGTGATACGCGACGCCTCGCGCCGGGCGACCTCAAGAATGGCACGCAACCCTGGACGTGCACGTCCGGCGCGGATGCGCATCAGCCCCTGGTGCACCAGAATCCGGTTGTTGGCATCGAGCGGCACCACGTCGGCGACGCTGCCCAAGGCCACCAGATCCAGCAATTCGCCCAGGTTGGGTTGAGCGCGGCCCTCGAACCAGCCGATGTCCCGCAGTCGCGCGCGCAAAGCCATCAGCACATAAAAGATCACGCCGACACCGGCCAGCGACTTGCTCGGGAAGGTGCAGCCCGGCTGGTTCGGATTGACGATGGCATCAGCCGCCGGCAATTCGTGCCCGGGCAAGTGGTGATCGGTGACCAACACCTGCAAGCCTGCCGCCTTCGCCGCCGCAACGCCCTCGACGCTGGAAATGCCGTTGTCCACGGTCATGAGCAAATCAGGCTGGCGCTCAAGGGCGACCTGGACGATTTCCGGCGTCAGGCCGTAGCCGAATTCGAAACGGTTCGGCACCAAGTAGTCCACATGGGCAGCACCGAGCAAGCGCAGGCCCATGACGCCGACCGTACTGGCCGTCGCACCATCGGCATCGAAGTCTCCGACGATGAGGATGCGCTGGCGCTGCTGCAACGCCGTCACCAGCAAATCGACAGCGGCGTCGATGCCCTTGAGCTGTTGATACGGAATCAACCGGGCGAGGCCCTTGTCGAGTTCCGCCTCCGACGCGACGCCGCGGGCCGCGTACAGCCGGGTGAGCAAGGGAGGCAGATCGCCAAGAAAAGGCAGGGTGTCAGGTAACTCGCGTGGTTCGATGCGCATTCAGGTTCCGCTGGTGTTCTCGTTGGGACTGGCGGGAGGTGGCGCTGCCGTCGCGATTCCGTGCCAGTAGCGTCGCGGGGCAGTCGTGGTGCAGGACTGAATCAGCCCCGCTCGCCCGCCAGCCACTGCAGTTGCACTTCGTGCTGGCCGCGATCATCTGTGACGAAGATCGTGCCTTCGCTGATCATCACGTCCCACTTGATCACCCGGGGCATGTCCTTGGCCAGGACTTCCAGCACTTCCTGGGGGACCGAAGCGATATTGACGTTCTTCAGTGTCTTGATCGCCGGTATGACCTTGCCTTCCCACACCCGCAGACTGCCGTAGGCCAGCAAGCTCGTGCGTTCGGTACGGCGTGAGCACCAGGTCAGGCGATCGGCATCGGGCTGGCCCACTTCGATCCAGTGCAGAACGCGATCGTCCAGACTCTTTTCCCACAAAGCAGGTTCGTCGACGTCCGACAGACCCCGGCCAAACGACAGGTGCTCGTTGTACCAGAAGGCGTAGGCCAGCAGGCGCACGGTCATGCGCTCTTCGGTTTCCGAAGGATGACGGGCGATGGTCTGCTTGACGGTTTCATAGACCCCGCGGTCAAGGTCGGTGAGATTGAGTTCGAACTTGTAGGTCGTGGACGGCTGGGCCATGAACGGGCTTCTAGAGAGACGGGAAAGGCGGCAAGTCTACCCGATGCAGCACCGTTGAACGACCGAACTCGATGAGCGATGCGGCTGGCCCCTCAAATGGGAGATGGGGCACAACGTTCGCGAGGCGTTACTCATGCCCCCATGACATGTGTTAAATAAATGAAGCACATCACTGATTCCTTGCTGCGAGACGCTGTCGATGAAGGTCAACGCTTCCATGCATGTCACCGGTTCCCGAATGCGCGCCTTGCTGATCGCAGGTGTGTTCGCCTGCCTGCCCGGTAAGGCGTCCGCACGTGAAACGCTGATCTGGCTGCTGCGCGACTTCCCGCCCCTGACCATATTTTCCGGACCGTTGGCGGGCCAGGGGGCCATCGACAAGCTGATGCCCGAGCTGACTGCCCGGATGCCGGAATACGATCACCAGATCATGCACGTCAACCGCGCGCGCGGAACGCAGATGCTCAATGACCATGACGTGTTCGCCTGCGACCCGACCCTGCTGTGGACGCCCGAGCGCGACAAAACCATTCTGTTTTCCATCCCTTCCTATGCGACCCCCAGTAACGGCGTAACGATCGAGAGCAGGCGACACGCACTGTTCGCTCCGTTCATCGATGCTGACGGCCGCCTCGACCTTGCCGCCTTGCTTGCCAGCGACAGTATCGATGTCGGCATCGTCGGCGAACGCAGCTACGGCCCGGTCATCGATAACGTGCTGCGCGAGACCCCTCACCCCGAACGTCTGGTCCTGCACTACGGCAATTCAGCGGTGGGCAGCATGCTGGAGATGGAACGGCTGGATCGCTTTCAGGCGATCATCAGTTACTGGCCGGAAGCGCGCTTTCACGCGCAGCAACAGGGCATTCCTCTAACGGAGCTGGAGTTCCTGCCGGTCAAAGACGTGCCCAAATACCAGTTCGCTCACATTGCCTGTTCAAAGACCGATAAGGGGCGCGCCGCGATGGAGATCATCAACCGGGAAATGCGTGTGCTGCGAGTGACCCGGCTGGTGGGGTTTTACGCGGAGTGGATGGTCAAGAAGGAGGAATACCTGCGCGACGCTCAGACATTCTTCGATGAAGTGCCGAACTGACGCCGGGTCAAATCCGCGCCCGGCATTGAGGCGCTGAATTTCAGACAAAAAGAAACCCCGAGCAGCGGGGAGACTACTCGGGGTCAACCGTGGCCCATCTTGGACCCGTACGGCAGGCAGCATGAACACCGGAGCACAATGCCTGCGCCTGCCGTAACTGATAGGAGCCTACTGAATCGAGAAGGTTCCCTGCGGCTCAGACGAAAGGTCGGGCGGCAGCGTAAGCAGCAGACTGAGAAACATTGCGCATGGCGGCGATCACACAAGGCTCGATGCGCCCTTCTGCCACCATCAAATCACGGTGAAGACCATCTACCACGTCAGTCAGCTGACGCTTGTCGCCCAATTGCGATACAGAAAAAACACGTTCAATCACAATCGCACCCACTGGGTTTTTCAGCGTCACCAGACGCTCACCCAGAATACCGGCAGGGCCAATGCTCACCTGATAAGGGGACAGCGCTTCGCTCAGTAGCAAGCTGATATTTTCCATCCGGATCACCACTCAACAGTTTGAATGCAAAGGTGCTAACCAATGACCATTGGCAGCAGTGGAAAGTTCTGAGCACTGTGGCGCTTTGACACATGCGCACTGACTGCAACAGCTTGACTCCGGAGCATGCCTGCCGAATGTGACAGGCAAAATTTACACCCCCGATGCCTTCGCTTGCCCCAATTCGTCGAGCAGGCCCTTCAGCTGCCCTGCCGCCTGCTCCGCGGCTTGACGTGCTTCGCGCAACTCGCTCTCCAGGCGTTTGCGCTCGGTGATGTCCATCCAGCCGCCGAGCAGTCCCTGCATCTGTCCGTCGGCGCGATGGTAGGGCACCACCCATTGCCAGGCGTGGACCACTCGCCCGGCCAGCGTAAGGGCGCGCTCGGTAAACACGGGCTCCTGCGTCTCCAGCAGCTTCATGTAATCGGCGTGCATTTGCTCGGCCATTTCACGGTCAACGAGATCCACATCGATCAGGCGTCGGCCCTGCATCTGTTCGTAACTGATCCCGAAGCTCTCCTCATAACTGCGGTTGCAGGCGACGAGTCGGCCTTGCAGGTCACGCACATAAACAGGGTTCGGGAAGGCATCAAGCAGGGTTCGCTTGAAGGCGAGCTGATCACCCAATTGCGCTTCGGCGCGCTGCCGTTGATGGATCTGATACCTCAGGCGGCTACTCCAGAGCAGCGACACCAGGCCCAGCAGCAGTGAGGCGGTCGTAACCCAGTAAACCCAGTAGGGAATGCGGTTCCAGACCGAAGGCGGAGCGGCCGCCGCACCGAGCCATTTGAGACGAATGGCGCGCATTTCCGTCACGGAAAATTCTTCCAGGGCCTTGTTCAAGATGCCGAGCAATTCGGGATGGGCCTTGACCACGGAAAACCGGTCGGGAGACCACAACCCTTCGACGCTGCGCCCCACTTTCAGCTCGCCTGGCGGATACAGCCAGGCGCCTGCCTCGTTCTGAATAGTGGCGTGCGCCTCACCCTCCTCCACGAGCTGCCGGGCCTCGGCGTAGGTGGGCACGAGCCGCAGACGGATTTGCGGATAGCGTGTCTGAATAAACTCCAGCAACGCATGTCGCGACGGAAGCGCAAGTACCTTGCCGGTCATGTCCGCCAGCTGAAGGGACGCGTCGCTGTCGGCGCGCTCCAGAAACACCCAGCTATTGCCTCCAAATGCATAGGTGAAATACAGCAGTTTCTTGCGCTCGGGGTTCTCCGCCAGGGTGGTGTTCATGTGCGCGCCGCCGTGGGCCAAGGTTTCAAGCAGCGAATGGGTGGAAGGCGTTTCCTGATACACAAACTGCAACCCGGTCAGACGCGAAATCCGCGCCAACAGATCGACATTCAACCCGGCCCATTGACCACGAGCGTCTTTGTAAATGTAGGGAGGGTGCTGAGTTGACGCTACCACTACCCGCGGATGCTTGCGAATCCATAACTGTTCAGCAGGATTAAGGCTGACTTGCCGACGAGCAGGGTCAGCCCCAAGCCCGACGGTCCATCGCCCGAGAATTTCCCGATGCAAGGACTCGTCCATGTCTGCCAGCACGCGGTCGAACAGCAGGCTAAGTCTGGAGTCTTTCTCGCGAAGGGCGAACGAAAAACCAACGGCTGGCAACAGACTGTCGAATTTTCTGTGCAGCCGAAGGTAGGGCCGCAAGAGGCTGTAGGACTGCACCACGAGTTCATTGGCGATCAGCGCGTCGGCGTCGTCGTGGGCCAACGCTTCCATGGCGCTGTAGAGCGTGGGCGCAAGTACGATATTGCTTTCGGGATAGATACGCTGCACAACCGCAGCATCGGCATAGCCGTCCAGCAGCAGCACGCGTTTACCTTCCAGCGTAGGCTTGAGGCTGGTGTCGTTGGCCCGCCCGAACACCACCGCCCGGTCCGGCACGTACTCGCGCGTCAACGCCAGCCCGGCTTTGTTTCGCTCGAATCCGCTGGCGCTGGTCAGCACGTCGATGTCATCCGCCAGTAATGCCTCCACGGCCTTCTCTCGTTTGGCGAACCCTCGCAATTGAACGGGAATTGCCAACCGGGCGCTGACCACGCTGAGGTAATCCGCGCTGATGCCCTGATAGCGATTGCGGTCGGTGGTGATGTCGACGGGCTCGTGATCGGCGACGGAAATGCCGACACGGAGTGCTTTGCGTGCGTCCAGCCACTGACGGTCCGCGTCATCGAGGGCGAGGGGCTGCTGCGGGAGGAAAGGTGCGCCCACCGCGAACGGCAGGTTTTCACCGGCGTGACCAGCGCGACTGTAGAGGCACACGAGCAGCAGGAGTGCCCACAGCGCCGGTCCGATATCAAGCTGACGGCCATTCAATGCCGCTGAGTAAAAATGTTTAACAACCACAGGCTTATCCGAGAAATTGAAATTCTTCGGAAGTGTGGCACGCAGAAAAAACAAGGCCCGCTGCGAGGCGGGCCTTAGTTGTTACACGGCGATACGGTCAGAGGGGTTTGCCACGATTACCGTGTTGGCTGACAAAGGCCTGCACGGCCTTGAGGTCGTTCGGCAGGACGGTGCAGCGTTCGTCTCGCTCAAACAAATCAGACAAATGTGCAGGCAGCTCAAGCGCTTTTCCTACACCGGCCTTCAGCACTGCGTCCGGGAACTTGACCGGATGCGCCGTTCCCAGAATCACCATCGGCGTGTCCAGGCTGCGGCGGCAGTCCCGCGCGGCCTTCACGCCGATCGCGGTGTGCGGATCGAGCAGCTCGCCGGTGCTGGCGAAGACTTCGGCGATGGTTTTGCAGGTGTCTTCGTCACTGACCGCCAGGGAATCAAACAGCTTGCGGGTTTCGGTCCAGCGTTCTTCATCCACGCTGAAACCGCCGCCTTGCTTGAAGGTGTCCATCAGCTTGGCAATCGCGCCGCCGTTGCGACCGTGCATGTCGAACAGCAGACGCTCGAAGTTGGACGACACCATGATGTCCATCGACGGGGTCAACGTTGCGTGCAGGGTCTCTTTGACATACTGATTGCCGCTCATGAAGCGGTGCAGGATGTCGTTGCGGTTGGTCGCGACCACCAGCTGGCTGATCGGCAAGCCCATGTTGCGGGCCAGGTAGCCGGCGAAGATGTCGCCGAAGTTGCCGGTCGGCACGGAGAACGCCACCGAACGCGCCGGGCCACCCAACTGCAGCGCCGCGTGAAAGTAGTAAACGATCTGGGCCATGATCCGCGCCCAGTTGATCGAGTTCACTGCCACCAGACGCGTGCCCTTGAGGAAGCTCTGGTCGGCGAAGCTGTTCTTGACCATTTCCTGGCAGTCGTCGAAGTTGCCTTCGATCGCGATGTTGTGAATGTTCTCGCCGAAGATGGTGGTCATCTGGCGGCGCTGAACATCGGACACGCGATTGTTCGGGTGCAGGATGAAGATGTCGACGTTGTCGCAGCGACGGCAGCCTTCGATGGCGGCCGAGCCGGTGTCACCCGACGTTGCGCCCATGATGACCACGCGTTCGCCGCGCTTCTCGAGCATATAGTCCAGCAGACGACCCAGCAGTTGCAGGGCGAAATCCTTGAACGCCAGGGTCGGGCCATGGAACAGCTCCAGCACCCACTCGTTGCCGTTCAGCTGACGCAGCGGCGCGACCGCCGCGTGGGAAAAGACGCCGTAGGTTTCTTCGAGAATCTTCTTGAAATCCGCGTCGGGAATGCTGCCCGTCACGAACGGGCGCATGACCCGAAAAGCCAGCTCGTGATAAGGCAGGCCGGCCCAGGACGCAATTTCTTCCTGAGTGAAGCGAGGCAGGTTTTCCGGTACGTACAGGCCGCCATCGCTCGCCAGACCGGTCAGCAGCACGTCTTCGAAATTCAGGGCCGGTGCCTGGCCGCGGGTACTGATATAGCGCATTTTTCAAACCTTCGGTTTGGGCGGCAAGCTTCAAGTGGCGAGCTGCAGGTCAAGACGATTCGCCTTCCCCCTGCCGCCCGGAGCACGAAGCTCACCGCGATATGATTTTGCTCTCACTTGCAGCTTGCCGCTTTGGACTTATCGCTGCTTTCAGTTCAGATGCTCGACGCGGATGCGCACAACCGGCCCGGCAACATCTTCCAGCGCTTCCAGCGCTTCGATCGCATCGTTCATGCGTTTCTCGACCACACGGTGGGTCAGCAGAATCATCGGCACCAGGCCGTCGTGTTCTTCGACTTCTTTCTGCATGATCGATTCGATGTTGATGCCGCGCTCGGACAGGATGCTCGCCACCTGCGCCAGCACGCCCGGATGATCCTTGGCCTGGATGCGCAGGTAGTACGCACTTTCGCACGCATCGATCGGCAGGATCGGGTGAGCCGACAGCGAATCAGGCTGGAAGGCCAGATGCGGGACGCGGTTTTCAGGATCGGTGGTCAGGGCACGGACCACGTCGACCAGATCGGCCACGACGGATGAAGCGGTCGGCTCCATGCCGGCACCCGCGCCGTAGAACAGGGTCGAGCCGGCCGCGTCGCCATTGACCATCACGGCGTTCATCACACCGTTGACGTTGGCGATCAGGCGATCCGCCGGGATCAGCGTAGGGTGAACGCGCAGCTCGATACCACTCGGCGTGCTGCGGGCAACGCCAAGGTGCTTGATGCGGTAACCCAGTGCTTCGGCGTAATTGACGTCGGCGGTGGTCAGCTTGGTGATGCCTTCGGTGTAGGCCTTGTCGAATTGCAGCGGGATGCCAAAGGCGATGGACGCCAGAATGGTCAGCTTGTGCGCGGCGTCGATGCCCTCGACGTCGAAGGTCGGATCGGCTTCTGCATAGCCCAGCGCCTGCGCTTCGGCAAGAACGTCCTGGAAGGTACGGCCCTTTTCACGCATCTCGGTGAGGATGAAATTGCCGGTACCGTTGATGATGCCGGCGACCCAGTTGATGCGGTTGGCCGACAGGCCTTCACGAATGGCCTTGATCACCGGGATACCGCCCGCCACTGCCGCTTCGAAAGCAACGATGACGCCCTTCTCCCGGGCCTTGGCGAAAATCTCGTTACCGTGCACGGCGATCAGCGCCTTGTTGGCGGTGACCACGTGCTTGCCGTTTTCGATGGCCTTGAGCACCAGTTCGCGGGCGATGGTGTAACCACCGATCAGCTCGATGACGATGTCGATTTCAGGGTTGCTCGCCACGTCGAATACGTCGGTCGTGGTCGGGGTACCGGTAATCTGGCAATTGGGGTTTGGTGTACGCATGGCAATCTGCGCCACTTCGATTCCACGCCCGGCACGGCGGGCAATTTCCTCGGCGTTACGCTTTAGCACATTGAAGGTACCGCCACCGACAGTACCCAGCCCACAGATGCCTACTTTGACCGGTTTCACTATGAACTCCCCATAAAACGGCCGACGCGAGGCCGGCCGTGGAATCAGCCGCATTCAACACGGCTCGCTATTGATGAAGCGCTGCGCACAGGCCGCTTCAATGTCTACCGCAGGAGGCTGCGATAAACGAAATTACTTGGCACTCAGCGCCAGTTTGGCGACTTGTGGCGCCGGCTGGTAGCCCGGAATCAGCTGACCGTCGGCCAACACGATGGCCGGTGTACCGTTCACGCCGATGGACTGGCCGATTTCAAATTGCCTGGTGACCGGGTTGTCGCACTTGGGCGCCTGAATATTCTTGCCGTCGACCATGCGGTCCATGGCAGCGCGGCGGTCTTTCGAGCACCACACGGCCTGAAGTTGCTCGTCGCCCGGCGAACCCAGGCCCTGGCGCGGGAACGCCACGTAACGCACTTCGATGCCGCGCTTGTTCAGCTCCGGCACTTCGGCGTGAAGTTTGTGGCAGTACGGGCAGGTAGTGTCTGTGAACACCGTGATGTGTGACTTGGTTTCGCCAACGGCTGGATAGACAACCATTTCAGCAGCAGGAATGCCATTGATGGTCTTGGAAATCGCCTGACGCTCAACCTTCTCGGTCA
>Ga0308164_10002597_pt1 | contig 17654 bp, 12 predicted proteins | sample PhyTR2_FD_201031 | JGI IMG/M metagenome (GOLD analysis project Ga0308164, IMG submission 201031) | Phyllosphere microbial communities from UC Gill Tract Community Farm, Albany, California, United States - DLSLT.R2 | ecosystem: Host-associated > Plants > Phyllosphere > Unclassified | place: USA... | reverse complement strand
TGGTCCAAACCGACAATGGGGCATCAGCAAATATGCGGCAGAACTGCACCCGGCCGATCCCACAGGACGGCACGCCGTCGCATACCTCTGTCATGGAGGTTCGGTCTAGGCGTCGAGAAGGTGAAGCTGTGGGTTGGCATTATACCTGCGGCTCTCTCCCTCGGCGTTCGGTACATGCAAGACAGCCGCAACGCACAAGCCTGCGGCGAGACACATGTTTTAAGGCAGAAGACTGCGGCGATACAGTGATTACAGTGACTTAGGCGTCCCGAAATGCGATCGCTCGCTTGCGCTCCGGGCATTTCACAGCGGCCCAGAGTTCAGGCTTGAATTCGCTATTGCTCCGGCGCGTCTGTGATAGCATCGACCGCAGCCGCGACACGGCGCCAATCCTCATTCCATGCCGAGCCACGAAGCAAATGGGCGGAGCGACACGCGAACGGGTCTTAATCGTCGTTACCGAACTACGTGATGAACGCGTCCGCCTGTTCTCAAGCTCGCGCTTCTTCATTATGACGGGCTCAGGCGCGACGCCGCCCTCACGGATTGAAGACGATGCAATGCCACACCCTCGTTTTAGTAACCTTTGCCGTTACCGTGGAGCGCCAGATCTGCGCGATGTTGAGCATCGGCCGCTACTTACACGCCCTCAGCGTCGATTTATCGACTGCTGGTCTTACTGGGAAAGATTTGATGAATGTTGACGGCAAGAGGACATCATCGTGCCAAAAGTTCTAAGAATGTTCAGACACTAGGCGGCTTGCTACGATCAAAATCCATTTTGAATGTCCCGTCAGCCCTTAACACGTACGAACAATGATGCCAGTCCGCCTGGCCCTCTTTCAGCATGTCACGCCGCAATGCAGATAGAGCATCGTTAACTGATCGGTTCACAAACCGCTCACCTTCAACGCCCTCTACAAGCTTCGCGTTCTGTACGATATCATATCGGCGCTCCAGCCAATCGTCATGAACTTCTGCAATGACTCTAATTTCAGACACGGAGTCATCGAGCATCGTTGCGATTGCGACGCCGATTTTCTCTAACTGACGATGACTTTCCATTCCGTATTACCTAACCGCCTAAAGGATAATCGGCTTGTATGACGCAATTTTCTCCACGACTCCCTTGACATCAAGATTTTCGGCCTCGTCGTAAAATTCCGACGAATGGAAGACGTATTTCGACCATTCTGGATCGGGAGATAGCTGATCTATTTTATCATACACTGCATCCTGCTCTTCTTCCGTCTTTTGTGAAAGCATCTGACTGATCAAACGTGCGATCTCGGACTTTGTCTCGTCGTCCATGGTCATTTTCCTTTCAAGTGATTGAGCGGGGTCCGGACAATAATATTGTTGAGATCGTATATGTTCCCACCTTTTGCCACGGGCTGATTATGGTCGAGCTCGTAGCGCCTGTTTTTTCCGAGCCTCTGGTTCGGGACGACGAAGGGTGCAAGACCTTGGGACATTAGCGTCCGATTGCTAGGCGAGAATTGCGCGCTTAAAACCGGATCGCTGGCAGCCGCTTTCCAAAATTCGCTTCGAAACTCTCTGAAATTACGGAACGATCGCCCGTTCAGCTTTTCGGCAATCTGAGCCGGAACGCGTCCTGCGTTTCCATCGGTCCCGCGAAGCCAAGTTTGTCCAGCGTCGATCCTTGGCAACGAGCCGTCATGTGACACGACGCCAGCCTCAAGCCTGCGCGCACTTCCCGTTGCGCTGGGAGCCGGCAGTCCGGATGGACTTGTGGGCTCCAGAATCGCGTCCGGAATTTCCTGCTCCACCGTTACTTTCGCGGACGGAGTTTTGTTCAACGCCTTCGCGACCGATCCCACACCAAGGATCGTGACGCCGGCTTGGGTCAGCGTGGTTGCTTCGGAAGGTTCCTGCGCGGCGTGGGCCTCCTCCTCCACCCGGTTGCTGGTGCTCAGGATCGCCAACCCGTTGCTGCCCAGCCATACCGCCATCTGGGCGGCCTTCTGGTCAAGTCCCGTCCTCTTCATGACGTCGCTGACGGCCTGATCCAGCGCGTAGCTCCCGAGCGCCCCGACCGGCCCCTTGCCGAGACTGATGCCGATTTCGACGATACGTTTCAGCGTCGCATTCTCTTCCTCAAGGCTATTGAGGTAGGACTGCGTTCTGACCAGTGTTCGCGCGACCGCGTCTCCAAGGGTGGGATCGCCTGTGACGACTACCTCTGCGGGACTGCTGACGGCAGCTGTTGCTACGCCGCTGGCGAGCGGCAGGCCAATCAGCTGCTGGGGATTGCTGAGCGATCCGCTTCCGTCACGCAGGGCAATGATCGCTTTGCCATCGGTGTCGAAGAACTCCTGCAACGCTGGCGAAGCCGCCACGGCGGCACGGAACTCATCTGCTTCCGCCTTGCCTAGGGCGCGCTCGATCTAGAGCGCCCGACGCTCGGCCAGGACGTCGCCGACCTGACCGTATGACAGCCCATTGAACTGCGGGTCGCGGCCGAGCGCGTTGACCTCCGACATGTTGACGGCATCGTTACCACGAGCAAGCCGGTCGATCCCTCCAAGCAGCCGATCGATGGCACCGCTTTCCGGAATGCTGTCCGACAAGGACTGTATCTCGGCGACGATCTGCCGCGCGGGCCGTACCGGATCGGTCAGCAGCTGCTGCGCGCCCTTCAAGATCACGCTGCGGTCCGAATTGCCGGTGACTAGCGCACTGAACTCGCGGCCAGCGGCGGCGTCGGCGTATAAGGTGAATCCGCTTTGCCGATCGGCCGTGACGACTTGCGAGCGGTCCGTGTCGCGATTGGCGCTGGCGAGTGCGGCGGTCCCGCTCGCGGTCCCGACGACGACCGCGCCCAGTGCGGTGAGCGAGAAAGCCGCCACCAGTCGGGCGGTCGCTCTCGCTTTCGGGATGGTGGTGTGACGCCGATGGTCCGACCTGTCCCACCGAGCATCGTAGGCGGGGCCGGCAGACCGCCGATCGTGCGGCTTGCGCCACTGGCTCTACGATGTCGAAAGGCGGTTCCGGAGCATGGGCTCAACCAATCGCGCTGCTGGCCATGGGCAGCGTCCACCGATGGGCCGTTGCCGGATCCGTTACGCCGCGCCGGTTGGCGTACCGTCGGTCGGACCGTCCATCGTCGCGTCGACCTCCGAGGGCGCGGCCGCGGTCGGATCGGCGGGAAGCTCCCATTCGCCGCGGATCCACATCGTGTACAGCTCGAAGGGGGATTCCGGATTCTGATCGGGATCGTCGTAGATCGCCGTCTCGACGTACGGGATGCCCACCTTCAGACGCTTGCCGGGCACCTGACCGAACAGGTGGTCGTAGCATGCGAGAAGCACGGCGATCGAGAGCAGCTTGGAGGACAGCGGCGAGACGAACGCCTTGCAGCCGCCCAGTTCCCCGAGCGCGCGGCGATACCGGTCCATCGCCTCGAAGACCTGCTTGTAGGCCTCGAACGGATTGTACTCGCACGCCAGGAGGATGTTGCGGGGCTCGATGTTGAACGTGTCGAACAGCAGGTCCCTGTGTTCGTAGATGATCTCGTCGCCGCGGCGTGGCCTTCTCGAAGGAAACGGCACGACCGGGCATATCTCGTCGGGAGTGAGAAGCTCATGGATCTTGTCGAGACGATCGCGCTGGTTCTCCCCCAGCACGGGGAACCACACGTGGGGGAGATCCTTCGTGGTCTGTGCGGTCAACTGTCCCGAGAAGCCGCGTACGAACGAGACCTGGTCGCGCAGGGAGCCCTGTCCGGCGGAATTGTCCGCCAGCACGCTCTCGGCGGTGGACACGTGGAGGTTCACGCACCTTCCCCCGTCCGCCTGCACCTTGTCGAGACGATTGAGCAGTACGGCCACGCTCGTCATCGCGACCATCCTGGGCATGGCGCTGATGTCGATGATCACGTCGTCGAATTCGGTTGGGTCGCCTGCCGCGCGGAGCTTTGTGTAGGTGTCGTGGGACGCGATCGGCGAGGCGAACGCGCTTCCTATGTCGATGTCCACCTCGAGTATGCGCTCGGCACCGAACAGCGCCTCGAGCCCTCGGGCGTTCTCGTCGGTGCGCCGGCGCCGCAGATCGCTGTCGTCCTGCCCGTTGTGGAACGCCAGTCGCCAGACGGAGACGTCGGCGCCGCAGGCGTGGAGACGCCGAGCCGTCTCGAGCGCGCGAACGTCGAACCCCTTGCCGACGATGAGCAGGAGGCGACGTTCGCGTTGGGCGAGATGTCCCGACCAGAACGCAGCGAAGTCCTTGTCGTCCGTGAGCGAGTAGGGATCCCAGCGCATGACGGCTTCGGTCTCAGACAAGGGTCGGCTCCTCCTGCTTGGCGCCGTGCTCCTGCCAGTCGATGAGATCCTTCAGCTTCTTCTCCCGCCAGCCGCCGTAGCCGAGGGGGAGGCCGAAGTGCACGCACAGCAGGCGGTTGAGGTAGAACACCACGTAGGACTTCTCCTTGTTGCGGTGGTCCAGGCGGGGCACGAGTAGATTGTGCGCGACCAGGGACGTGAGGACGTCCCGCAGCCCGATCAGGTGTCTGATCCTGTCGTCGGGACTGTCGATCAGCAGTTCCCGGTCCTGCATGGTTATCGCCACGCCCGTCACGCCAGGGGCGTACGGCGCGTTCTCCCTGAAGGTCTGTGCCCTGCAGAAGGCGCCGATGCCCTCGAGGAGTGTCCGCGCCTCGCGTCCCCGGGGAAGCCGGCGCATCAGGCCATCCCACCGCGTCTTCGCGACTTCGCGTATTATCGCGTCCTGCCGATCGGGCGAGAGGGGCATCGGGTTGTCCCGGAGATACTGGAACTTCGCGGTGACCTCCTCGAACAGCTCGCCGGTCACCTCCAGGTACTGGTCGACGTTGTAGGAGGAGACGTCCGCCAGCGCGTCCCGGCCGAAGTAGATGGGCGCCCGCATCTCGGTTCGAAGGAAGTGCTCGGCGGCACGTGCCATCCCACTGCTCTGACGTTTGTCGAACTCCTCGCTCGACAGCGCCACGAAGTCGAACGAGCCCTGCAGGTTCTTGCGGTCCCGCGCGATGAGGATCTCGCTCATCCGCCAATGGATCGCGCGCTCCACGGCGTTCCCGCGCTGTTCACGCGCCGTGCGGAGCCACAGGTCGTATCGCGGACTTCTGCCGGAACCCGCGAGTATGCGCGCCTCAATCTCGGATGCCGCGTCCTCGAACCGATGTCCCCAGACCGCGAGATCGTCGCTGTTCGACAGAAGCGCGAACAGGTCGCGCTCGCCGAAGTTGTCGGCCTTAGCCGCCCGCAGCTTGGCGATGGACTCCACGAACTTCCCGTAGGTCGCGGCGCGGCGATCGCTCCAACGACGCTCCAGCTGGATCACGCCGCTGTAGTCCCTGTCCTCGAGGGCTCCCTGCGACAGCAGATCCTTGTGGGTCAGAGCCTCGAGACGTTCCGCGATCCATACGCCGCAGTTCTCGCGGGCGCCGGCGATGAACTCGATCAGCGAGTGGCGCTGGCTTGCGGAAAGGGTCTGCAGCTCGTCGAAGAGGAGGACTCGCTTCGCCACGATCTCGCCCTGGGGACCCTGGATGCGGGCGTTGGCGAACCACTTCAGCCCGTCGAGACGGGCATGCCCTCCAACGATGGGCTCTGGTTCGCCCAAGACGTCCATTCGGCCGTAGAAGTCCGTTTCGATCCGCGACGCCCACTCGAAGAGCGTCTCGCCGGATGCGTTGGCGGGGATCGTGCTCCCAGATTCGGGTTCCCATTCGAACCGTATCGTCGCGAGATCGTGTGGGAAGGGGCGCTCGATGCGTTCGAGGACCGCTCTGAGGGTGGCGATCACGATGCGCGAGTTCACGAGTTCGCGGAACAGGGAGTTCCCGCGGTCGAACGCTGCGAGCTCGCGGTACTCGCTCGTGAACTCGACCATCGTTCCGAGCAGTTCCGGTCCGTGCGGACCGATGGCCTCGACGCCCCGCAGCGCCTCCTGCGTCGCCTTGACGTTGCTGCTGCCGCTGGCCAGCGTGTCGGCGAGGCGCAGCGGGCGCGGCGTGAGAAGGCGAAGGAACGTCGTCTTGCCGCCTCCCGGGGCGCTGCGCATGAACACCAGGCTCCCCCAAGGGTCTCCGACGTTCTGCATGAGGTCGAGCGCGCCGGCGCCGAAGAGGCGTACGAACTCCTCGTCCGTGACGGCACGCTGCGAAGCACGCATTCGGAAAGGGTTTCTCACGGCTGCTGCAGCTTTCGATGACGGCTAACGCGGGGGAACAGCCCGCGGACGGTATGCACGTCCTCCGCCCAAAGGACGTAGACGGAGTTGTTGGGCGTGTTGTGCGCCAGGACCAAGGGGAGTCGGCCATTCGCGTAGCCGTACCGCTTGGTCGTTCCCCCGACCGCGCCGTGCTCGTCGTCGGCGTCCTTGTCGAAGTATCTGTCGTCGGCCATGAGCGAGTAGAACGCCTCGTCCCGCACCGGGTCGAGGCGTACGTCGGGGCCGAGCTCGCATACCACGCGGAATTCGACCGTCCCCTTGGCGAACGGCAGCTTGGGCAGGAGCCTGCCTATGTGGTCGATCGCCTGATCGCTCGCGATGTAGGCCACGATGACGACGTTCACTCCGGTGACGACGCAGGCCCCCAGTCCTTCCGGCTTCTCCAGCTCCTCGATGATCTTGGGGATCTTACCTTTCCACCGGCCGCTCTTCTCGTCGTAGCGTATCGCGCTGGTGCCGCTGGCCGTGAAGTCGTCGAGCAGCACGACCGTCTCGAAGAGGGCGTCGTCCCCGGCCGGTTCGTTGCCGAGGATCGCAGCGAGATCCTTCTTGAGGCTGGCGACCATATCCGTGCTCTTGACCTCGGAGACGTCGTAGGCGTGGAAGACCTGCTCGTTCGATATCGTCGGATTGGCGCGTCGGAACCAGTCGGTGTGCGCACCATCGCTCATGCCGAGGTACAGGGTCCGGCGATGGGCCGTGGCGTATTCGATCGTCGCCACCGCCGCCTTGATGCGATGCGACGCGACTCCGCTGCGGTCGCAGGCGACAGCGATGAGCCGGGGACGCACGACGGTGGGGAACGTCAGCTCCACGAGGTGGTTGATTTCGCCGGTGCTGAAGAAGATGAGCCTGTCGCAGACGAAGTCGTACGCCGTCCGCCGTTCCTCGTCGGGTTCGAACTGCGCAAGCCAGAGGGCCAGGCTTTCGATGAACCTGCGTCCGGGCGAGAACTGCTGATACTCGTCGTACTTGTAGCTGGCGAAGGTCTCGAGCCGGGCCCGTTCTCGCGCCTTCTCCTGCGTCGACCATCCCATGATCTTGGCCAGAAGCGCCTCGGCCAGCTCCTTCTTCACTTCGATCCCCCCAAGGTCTCCGTTCGGTCTCCGGATGCGACCTCGATGGCTCGGGGAATACACGCCCTCTGGAATATTGCACTTGGATAATCGTCGCCGTGCACCGTTTCGTGGGCGGCGGATCCTAGAATGGGCCGGGTGGGACGCTCACGCATCCCGTCCATGCCGATCTATCGCGCGAACGAGCCGTTCCGCGCCCTGGGGGGCTCCTCCCGACGGCGCCGGATTGATGCGTCGCGCCCGCCCCGGCTCATGCCCCGCCTGCGCTCCCCCCGCCAACGCGCATCCGGGTCCGCCGCCTGCGTGCGCACGGCGGCCTCGCCTCGGATCGGCATAACGCCGCGACCGGATGCCGCCGTTCGACGAGCCGCCGCGGCCCTAGGTCCGTCCGATGCGGAAGACGGACTTTTCCCTTTCGCCCCGATTCGGCATCATGCATATCGACGGACATCAGTCGTGCCGATTTGCAGTGGAGTGGCGCCGTGTCCGAAGACGAGATCCGCTTCTACCGAGCGAACGAGAAGCCGTTTGGGGCGTTCAGCAACCTCTATCGCCGTCCGGTCGATTTCGAGGGCGAGACGTTCGCCACGAGCGAGCACGCCTACCAGGCCGGCAAGGCCCGCAAGCCCCAGGTCCGCGAGTGGATCCTGTCGGCGCCGTCGCCGGCGCTGGTGGCGATGGCCGCGCACGGACTCTACTACTGGGACATCGCGCCGGGTTGGTCGCGCACGAAGTTCGACCGCATGCGGGGCGTGCTCTTGGCGAAGTTCACTCAGCACGAGGACCTCCGCGACCTGCTACTGTCCACCGGGGATGCCAGGCTCGTGGAGAGCGCGACGGTCGACAACGAGGTCAATCGTCTGTGGGGAGAGGTGAACGGCCAAGGTCGCAACATGCTCGGCACGCTGCTGATGGAGACGCGGGACCTTCTGCGTCGGCAGCTCGGCGGGGCCGTCAGGCAGGCCGCCTGACCCGCCTCAGTCCGCGAGTATCGTACGGACGTGTTCGGCTCCGCGTTCGCGGAACAGCCCCCGCGCGCCGACGTACGCGCAGTTTGCCGCGGCCAGACGCTGCCCGGCCAGAACGCCTTCGAGAACGATCTCCGGCGAAAGGGAAGCGAACCCCGAAGCCCCGGATTGGAGGACGGCGTCCAGAAGTCCGAGGGTCACCATGTCGCCGGAGCCGCAGGTGTCCCTGACCACCGCTGCGGGAGTCGCCGGAAGGCGATGGACCTCGCCCCGGTGCCGGACTTCGAGACCGTCATGCCCCGCCGTCACGATGCTGAAGGCGTCAGGACGGAGCCCCGCGACGGCCTCGGGGGAAAGTCGGTCTATCGAGTATTTGAAGAAGTGGCAGACGGCCAGAGCGCGCTCGAACAGTTCGGGGTCGGCGATGCCGGACGGTTCGAAGTGGACGATGGCGCCGCCTGCCGCCGCCGCTTCCATCGCATCGCAGATCGTTTCGGAAAGCCTGTCCGCGTAGAATATCCCGCAGGTCGACACGACGGGACGCGCGCGCTCGAACTCCTGCCGGGTTATCGACTGGAAACGACCGAACCGCTCCGACGACCGTGGGCAGGTGAAGGAGAACTCGTGTTCGGTGGAATCCGGGTCGAGCAACTCGATTATTATCGGCGAGCGGACATCGCGTCGTTGAGCGACCAGACGCGTATCGGCTCCCGCTTGACGCAGATCGCGTTCGAGTCGCACGCCCACTTCGTCCATCCCGAGGCGGAGAAGCGGTGTAACGGAGCGGCCGAGCAGGGCCAACGAGATGAGCACGTTCCCGCAGGACCCGCCGAGTTCCTCGAACAGGTGATGGGCAGTGCCGACGTGGATCCTGTCGAGTGCGACGAGACCCGTGCCGACCACTCGCGAACGGAACCGGGCGGAACTTGGTGACGGCATTTCAGGCGGACCCGGCGGCGAGGGAAACAAGATCGAAGGACGCATGCCCGTTTTCGGTCCGCAGCGCCCGCAGAATCCGCAGCAGCGCGGCGGGGCCGGTCGAGGTCCTGCCGAACGCGGTCCAGCAGCCGCTCGCGAGACCGCATACCATGTCGACGCTTATGCTGGGTGGTTCCGAAAGCATCTCCAGGTCGTTTCCGCCCGGTTCGCCACTGTCGCCGACGGCCAGCACGTCGCTGTCCGGCGACATGTCGCCACGCAGCACGTCGCAGACCGAGGTCTTCGAGATGCCGGACGGCAGCAGGTCGAAGCTGTGATGCGAACTGAGCAGTCGGAGCCGCCCCTCCGACACGTCCGGGAATGCCGCGACGTCGGAGGCGAAGGAGATCGGATCCAGCACGTCGGTGTGGTTCAGAGTGATCTGCGGACGACCCCGCTTGATCGAAACGCCTGTTGCGACGAGCCCACGCTCCTCGATCCAGTCCGCCAGGGCAGCGAGATCCGGATGTTGGACCGGTGCCTCGTCCTCGATGTCGACGTCGAGCGTTCTGATGAGGCCGCCGTTGTAGTAGCCCATGACGACCCCCGGATGCAGATGCGCCGGAAGCGCGCCGCGCAACGCCTCCCCCGCCGACCCGCCGCGACCGGTGGCGAACGCGATTCGGATGCCCGAAGCCGCCAATCGCGACAGTTCCGCGATGATGTCGGCCGAAGGTGGTTCCAGACGCGCATCGGTGGCCACCACGGTGCCGTCGTAGTCCAGCACGATGGCTCCTACTCGCGCGGCCGCCAGCGTGCGCATCCATTCGCTTCGCGTAGCCCGCGTGCAGACGCCCGGATCGCAGGGCTCGTCGTAAAGGAGCATCGCTTCCTGCTTGTGGCGGACGGCTGGATCGAGCTGCCGGGCGAGAACGGCGAGGCCCCGATCACCATAGACCGCCCCGGCGAATTCGCCGCGACCGGGTCGACCGGGATCGATGCCCGCTGCGTTGCCGAGCGCGAGTATCGCCGCCAGCCCCTCCACGACCGAGACGGCGGTCCTGAACCGACCGGCGTGCCCGAAATCGATCTCGGCACGGCGCATGGTGGACGGAAGGGCGTCCCGGATGCCCGTCCAGATCTCACGCGACATCGCCGTCGTCAGGGCGATCGTAAACATGGCGTCGAGATGCTTGGCCGCCCATACGTGGCGACCATGGGCGAAGTTCCTGAAGTCGACCATCTGGACCGGGGCGATGCCCGTCTCCCAGAGCGATGTCTCCACGAGGGTCGCGAACGTTCTGCACTGCGGGTCGTGGAGCAGGACGACCGTGTCGCCGCGACGGAAGCCCGCGACCGAGGACAGGGGTTCGACGACGATGCGATCGGCGTCCTGCGCGAACCGTTCCAAAGCACCGGATCCCGAGGGTCGCTTCGCGACCCGATCCGAAGCCCCGAGCAGTCCGGCCGTCATGGCGACCAGGGAATGCGTGGCGAGGAACCCGTCCTTGGAGTCGGCGACGGGAAGCACGAACGTCATGCACCGCGCCGTCCCGGCCGCCGTGACCGCGGTTGCGCCTGCGGCGTTGACGGTGACCAGTCGGATGCCGGTCGCACTCGACCCGAGAGCGGCGGACAGCGCCGCCGAGACGTCGGGATTGTCGGCGCCCGCGCTGAAGATCCAGACGTCGAAATCTGCCCATCGCTCCTGCGACGACACGAAGTGCATCGGAGTGCAGACGATGGTCATGGCATGACCGAGCGTCGTCCGGCATCGAGCGAAGTACTCCGCAGCGATCGCCGATCCGCCGGACCCTATCGCGACCGCCGGGCGTCCGTCGCCCTCGCGAAGAGCCGCGGCGATCGCATCCACGGGGCCATTCGCCGCGAGGCGCACCGTCGCAGGAAGCGACTCCATCTTTTCCGCGAAGATCGTCATTCTGTCTTTCCTATCAGGTTATCCCGCAGGATCGACGCTCATGTCGCATGATCCATCGATGATCATCAAACCACCCTCCACGAACTCCGCGACGCCAGATGCGTTCTTGCTATGTTCCGTTACTTCCAGGCATCGGATCTGACAAGATGCGGCTGCCGGTACCATTCGACGCCGTCGTTCGAGGACGGTAAGCGGCCGTTCCAGCGCCTCCGTCCGAACGTCGACGTCGCGCCATCGGTCCGACGACGGGCGCGGCGCATCGGGGCGGACGCGTCATTGCGCGAGGGCGTGGCCATGACCAAATGGCTGCCATGAACGCGAAAACCGGTACCCCAGTCCTACGCGTGATCGCGCGTGTGGAACTGCCCGATGAGCCGAAGGGCGATTACGACGTCCTGCACGAGGCGATGCGGCGCGCCGGCTTCTCCCGGACGATAGTCGGCGACAGCGGGCGCCGTTGGCACCTTCCGCACGCCGTATACACCAGGCGCAGTTCGGAGGACCCCGTTACGCTGCGCGACCGGGTGGCGCGGTTGGCGAAGGCCGCCCATCCCCGGCCACGGGTGATGGTCGAGGTGGTACCCCGGTGCGCGTGGTCGGGCCTGCGCGAAGTGACGGACGATGATCCGGATCCGGACCCCGTCGCTTGAGCGGACTCAATCTTCGCGTGGTTCGGACGATGACGCACGGGACGCAGGGGCGACGAGCGCTCGAGCAGACGTCGGTCCGCCCTCGACCATGACGTCGGCCGAACCACCGACGAAGGAGACCAAGGCGGCGCGAAGGGTCCTCGACCGGAGCGTGCGGGAGTTGGATGCGGACGCCATGCGGGCGTGGTTGGCACTGTCGGGCGTCGGGCCCGACGATTCCGCCTCGTTCCTGGCACTGCTGCGTCGGGCGCTGCCGTTCGAGAAGTGGGCGGCCGACGGCAGGGCGGAACGACGTTGCGCGTTAATAGCGGACGTCCTGCCCCTGGTCGCCGACCGCATGGGGGCGGCGACGGCATCCGGGGTGAACGAGGTGTCGCGGCTCCTGGAGACCATCGAACGGGGATACGGCGAGCTGCACGCGGATCGTCTCCGCGCCCTCCCCGTCTCGGAGACGGCGGAGCGCAGGGCCACCGCCGTCATCGCGCGTGCGGCCATCACGCTGTGCGCCATCCAGGGCGAACTGGAGGGTCAGGCGACCGGTCCGTTCGTCGATCTGATGGGCATGTCCGTGTCCGAAGCGGACGGTCGGCCGATGCAGCCCGACATTCCGGTCGACGTCGTGGTCAGCCAGGCGACGCACATCCTGAAGGCGGAGGCGTACGACGGTTCATGGTTCGACGATGCCGATCGCATAGTCCTGCCCGCGCTCAGGCGCGCCGATCGCACGATGGTGGACGCCGTCGCGGACATGCTTCGCAACGCGAGCGCCTTTCGGCAATGGGAATGGATCGAGGAGGAGTGCCGGTACTTCGGAGGCACGGTGGTGATCGACGACGCGTCCGGGAGGGTCCGTTACGAGCATGCGGCAGCGGACATGGAGTGGCTGGAGCGGGATCTCGCCGCGAACGAGAGGCTCCACAAGATGCTGGTGCAGAACAGGGCTTCAATGCAGGCCTTCGTTCCGCCTTCCGCGACTAGGTCGCTACGGGGCGGCGTGAGGTTGCTTCCGGACGAGGCGCTCGACGACACCGAACGCCATTCCGCCGACGCCCTGGAAGTGATGCTGCATATCGACCCTCTCGCCGACACGGATTCCCATCTTGGCCTGACCCTCGTGGAATGGCTGCGGGGCTACGCGACGCTGCAGGCGATCGTGGCGGACGGATACGATCGCAGAAGCATCCCGGATCGCCTGGTGCCGATCGTGAAGCGCCGGGACGTCCTCGGTCGTCTTCGACGCAACGGACTGCGTGGCGACGCGGCGGATCGCTTCGTGGATCTGACATCGCTGTGCCGCACCAGCCGGGATCTGTTCGACACGCCGCTCATCAGGGTGGCGGACGGCAGTATGGTTCTGTTCGGACCGGCCCTTCTAGGGGCGATTCCCGCGCAGACGACCTTATCGCGTCTGGCGTCCCTCGGAGACAGTCTGGAGAAGAAGGGTCCGGCGTTCGAGGACGCGACACGGGCGTTTCTGCGCGAGCGGAAGCTCGAAGTGGGGCATCGCCGGGTCAAGTACGCGGGCGAGAAGGAACTGGACTACGACGCGCTCGTGAAATGGGACGGACGAATATTCCTACTCGGGTGCAAATGCCGTTCGCTCTCGTTCAACAGCGTCCCGGCGGCGGCGAACTTCAGGAGCGAAATCCTGAACGCGGTCGCGCAGGTCCATCGCCTGCGTGAAGGCCTTTTACGCCACCCCGAGATCCTCGACGAGATGTTCGGCCCCGGCACGTCGAGCCTGCCGGTCGTCATGTGCGTCCTCAACTCGCTCCCGTTCGCCACGGTCCGACCGATCGAGGGCGTGAGCTTCGTCGACGACTCGGCGTTCCGTCGCTTCTTCGATTCACCGACGTTCAATCTGATCGCTTCGGGACCGGGTGCCGGCGATCGCCGCGACACCCTGCCCGCTCGGCGATTGTGGTCGGGAGCCACGCCGTCTGCGGACGACTTCGAGCGCATGGTCGCTGGCGCTCCGCAGATTGAACTCGCACCACCAGATCGAGGTAGTGGAAGTGGAGACCGATCTTGGCGAGGGGACGGCGTTCAGCAGGCGGTGCACCTGGCGTCCCATCTCGCTCGTCGCATCGGCGGCGGCGATGGCCGAACTCGGGCGACGCCGAGGCTGACATCGCGCCGGCAGACCGAACCATCCTTCGCATTGCGCTCGAAGGCGTGGGCATCGTCCGGAAACGGTAGATCGGCTCGATCGTCGAGTTCCGGTCGATGGTCGAAACAGGGGGCCGCCCGACATCCGACCGACGCCTGCCTTATGCCAGTGCGAGTTCGGCAAGGACTTCCCGCAGAACCTCTGCCTGAGCTTGGTAGGCCAATCGCAGGCTGGGCATGCGTGTTGCCGTTGCGTTCGCGTCGCGATCGTTGATCTTGGCGAGCAGAAGAGCGCGGAGGCAAGCTTGGTCGTACTTTTGGATCATCTGATTTTCCTTTACAGTTAAATTACGTCCACATCCGATCATTTCCTCTGCTTGCGTGGCGAACGGGTGTTGTTCAGAACGTCGCGATGACTGACGACAGAACCGACCGACAGGCTCTCCAACACTATGAAATGCAGGGAGCCACCCTGCGACCGCATGACTTGAAGGCGGGCCTACCGGCCATCCGCAGTGCCGTTCACCGGAAGTCCGGGCTTCCTGTCATCGTAAAGTCGTGGCCTCGACGCGAGACCCTGGACGACCACGAGCTGGAGGAGATCTGGCGTCACGAGATACGTCAGCTCCAACGGCTGGTGAGCTACCCGGGGGCTGCCGATCGGCTGACGATCCTGCAGGACTCAGCCGAGCTGGACGACGCATTCTATCTCATGCTGGCGAACGACCACCGGCTGCCGCTGCAGCGATGGCTGGACAATCCTCGCAGCACAGATTGGTTCAAGACCCCTCGAACCTCACGGCACAGGCTGCGCCTCTGGGAGGAGATCCTGCGGATCTCCGAAGGCTTGGAAGTCCTTCATGCCCAGGGTCTGGTCCATCGCAACATCGACACTTGGAGCGTTCTGACGTCGGTGGGCGAAAACGCGGACTTTCTGCTTACAGGCTTCGAATGGTCAATCCGCCTGACGAACGCCGCGACGGGCCAGCAGCGCCGCCGCGCGGGTACTGCCGCGCAGAAGACGACGCGGTACTCGTTCTACGAGGACTGGAGGGCGGTGGGCTTCCTCGCCTGCCGGCTGCTGAACTTCCCATCCCGCGCAAAGCCGGGCGATGCCTACCTTCCCAACGTCGAGGGCGAGGCGGACTTCCTGCTTGCGGCGGAACGCGATCTTCTGACCCTGCTTCTGGCAGCAGACCCGCTTTCCCGTCTCGACGCGCGTGTGATCGCGGAACGGATCGGATTGATCCTGGACGGTCTGCGGGCTCAACTGACAGGCAGCGAACCCAGGCTTGTGCTCGCCGTCGGCGTCGGTTCGCAGACGGGCCTGACGACGGCGATCTACAACGCGAGCCGCGGCCAGATCGAGGTGGAGGATGAAGAGGATCAGCTCCTCTTCATCAGGCAGGATCTCGGTGAGGAGCCGAGGCTGGTCAGGCTCAAGGGCGGGGAACGTGACCGGGCACCGAGTTACGTCCTGCGAGGGCGACTCCTGACGTACAAGCTTCGTCAATTCATCAATCAGGGTTCCGCAACCTGGGCGATCGCACGATGCACCGATGCCGAGGAACAAGGACCTGCTCATGCGCGCATTCAGGAGGATCGCCCGCTCGGGGCGTTTCCCATCGACATCGGGACCCTCGGCGAGGCCGCCTACAATGCGCCGCGGCTGATCGGAACCACGACACGATGGGATCAGGTCCTTGGTGCGGCCCCTGCCGATCCGCTCGACAACGCCCTGCAGGACAAGACGTACGGAGCCCTCGTCCTCTTCCAGGTCCTCGAGACGCTGGTCGAGGCGTCGCAGATCTGGCCTGTCGAAGTCGTGGAGGCCAGAAGCGTAAAGGGTCAGAGACAGCTTACGCTTCGGTGCCGGACCGACGATGCTCTGGACAGGCTCGCGAAGGCTCTCGACCTGAAGCCTCCGGCCATACGCCTGCGCAGCGTGCTGGACTCGGAACAGGTGTCGATCGACGGCGAATGGCGTCTGACCGACGAAGCCCTTCTCGGGATGCGCGGGAGCGATCGGGCCGTTTGGACGCTGGTCCAGGCCAATACCGGACGAACGCCGGAGACCTACGTGTTCGAGGGACCGGGGCCGGAACCTACGGGCAACGTGCTCTACCTGCGCTCGGGTGGCGATGGGCAGGATCGACTCCTCCAGCGCAAGCTGAAGGCACTCAAGAGCCTGAGAGAGCATGGCGAATTGCTGGCTATGCTCGCCAGTCCACGGCTTCAACGCAGGCCCTCCCACGACCGGTGGAATCTCGAGCATCTGGCCGGAACGCTGGACGCCTCGAAGATGCAGGCGCTCCGTGAGCTCTGGTCGGTGTTGCCCCTCTATCTGCTGCAGGGGCCGCCAGGCGTCGGCAAGACGAAGCTCGTGCAGGAGCTCGTCGCGGCCCGGGTAAGCAGCGACGGTTCCGATCGCATCCTGCTGACCGCGCAGAGCCACGCGGCGGTCGACCATCTACTCGAGACGGTTCGTGCCGAACTCGAACGCAGGCGTGAACCCGGCACCTCGGATCCCGTGCTGGCTCTGCGCTGTCGGCCTCGAGACCATGGCTCCGGTACGGGTGACTGGGACCTCTCGGTCCGTGCGGGAGCGATCGCGCGCGAGCTTGCGACGAGCGATCTCGCCCAGGAAGCTCCCGCTCACATCAGGAAGCGCCTTGCGGAACTGGTGAGCTCGCTCCGCGAAGGCGGCGAGCCTGCAGATCCGCCCGTGTTGAGATCGGCCATCGATCGATCGTTCCAGTCCCTCGTCCTGAGGTCGGCGAACCTGGTCTTCGCCTCCACCAACGCCCGTGAACTCGAAACGCTGATACAGGAGCGAGCCCAGTTCGACTGGTCGATCGTCGAGGAGGCGGGCAAGGCGACGGGCGTCGATCTGCTCGCTCCCCTGCTCCTGTCGCACCGGCGGCTCATGATCGGCGACCACAAGCAGCTCCCCCCATTCAATTCCGATCAGATGGAGAAGCTCTTCGCCTCGCCCGCACGGATCGAGGCGGCATTGGATGTCGGTCGGCATCTGGTCGCCCGCCCGTTCGGACAGGCCGGCATCGAGGATGCCCTCGACTTCGTGGCGAGTGCGGACATCGAGGAGCTGAGCGGTGCGGCCCGATCGATGATGCTTCTGTTCGAAACGATGATCGAGGCCGAGACGAAGGCTCCGAAGAAGGCTGGTCGTCTGTCCATGGGCATGCAGCTGGATCGGCAGCATCGGATGCATCCGGCCATCGGCCGATTGGTCGCGGACTCCTTCTATCCTGGCTCGCTCGAGACCGCACAGGAGGCGGTCGACCGGTTCGCGGCCAAGGTTCCCCCGATGCGCTTCGTCGACGGCAGTGCGCTTATCGAAAGCCCGATCCTTTTCGTGGACATGCCTTTTGCTCACGCGAACGTCCGGAACTCGTCGCCCGAACTTCAACCCCGGTGGAAGAACCGACCGGAGGCGAATGCCTGCATCGAGGTCCTCAGACGACTTCGAGCCGGGTCGAACGGGCGGCCGGAGGTCGCGGTCCTGACGCCGTATCGTGCTCAGCAGCGGGAGCTGCAGGACTCCATCTCGGCGGCACGCCGTTCGGGCAAGCTCGAGAATCTGGCTGCGTTCGACGAGGTGGGCGGCGACCTGTGCCATACGGTCGACAGCTTTCAGGGAAACGAGGCCGATACGGTCATAATATCGCTTGTTCGGAACAACGGCCATGCCGGTTCGAAGGCGCTTGGCTTCCTCAGCGACAAGCGTCGCATGAACGTC
>Ga0308164_10002596_pt1 | contig 17669 bp, 18 predicted proteins | sample PhyTR2_FD_201031 | JGI IMG/M metagenome (GOLD analysis project Ga0308164, IMG submission 201031) | Phyllosphere microbial communities from UC Gill Tract Community Farm, Albany, California, United States - DLSLT.R2 | ecosystem: Host-associated > Plants > Phyllosphere > Unclassified | place: USA... | reverse complement strand
GCTTTAGCACACAATCTAAGAAAGAAAGTTGCCTAAAAAGGACAACTTTTTCTTTTATTCAAAGAAAAGATCAAAGTGAAGGAAAATAAAAAATCCGTCTCATTTTTGTTGTGAGACGGATTCTTTTATACTACTTTACTAATGTAGTTGCGATCCGGACGGGACTCGAACCCGCGACCTCCGCCGTGACAGGGCGGCATTCTAACCAGCTGAACTACCGGATCAATTTTTTTTTTAAAAGTAAATTGAATAAAACTTTTTGCGATCCGGACGGGACTCGAACCCGCGACCTCCGCCGTGACAGGGCGGCATTCTAACCAGCTGAACTACCGGATCTCTTTACAATAAACTAAGAAAGTATCTTCCTTTATTGTGGTTGCAAAAATACAACTTTTACTCTAATCTGCAAGTATTTTTATAAAAAAAATGCTTTCCTGTTTGGAAAGCATTCATTATCAAAGTGATTTTTTTTATAAATGTGCACTTAGCTTCTCTGCGATGATCTCTTTAGGAGTTACACCAACTAATTTATCTACTACTTCACCATTTTTGAAGATAAGAACTGTAGGAATATTTCTGATTCCGTACTGCATAGATATTTCCTGATTATTGTCTACATCTACTTTTCCTACAACAGCTTTACCTTCAAAATCTGCTGCCACTTCTTCGATAATAGGTCCCAACGTTCTGCAAGGTCCGCACCATACAGCCCAAAAGTCTACCAATACCGGTTTATCTGATTTTAAAACCGTGTCCTGAAACGAGCTGTCCGTAATTTCTAAAGCCATTTTTTTATCTTTTAATTATTAATATTCTATTTAATTTCTGAGATCAAAATTACAATTTTTAAGCCATAAGACTATCTATGCTCAACATTTGTATTTTCTATGATCAAAGGTTCAGAAATTTCCTTTAATGCATTTACAAAAGTATCAATATCTTCTATTGTCGTCATATGACTGAATGAAACCCTTAACGGTGTGCAATGATCCATTTCTTCTTCAGAAAGTACCATCATCATTACCATCGAAGGCTTTGAAGCACCGGAAGAGCAGGCACTCCCTTGAGAAACCGCAATACCTTTCATATCTAGCTGCAAACCAATTAAAGGGTTTTTATAGGGCAGCAACAGGCTGATAACAGTATACAGACTATTTTCCTGCTCCGAGCTTCTTCCATTGAATTTTATACCGGGAATCGCTTCTGAAAGTTTATCCACTGTATATTGTTTGATGTTTTGCATATGCTGCGTATAAGCATCCATATTTTTAAGTGATAGTTCTAAAGCTTTACCCAAACCGGCGATGCCGCTTACGTTTTCTGTACCCGCTCTCAAACTTCTTTCCTGAGGACCACCGGTAATTATTCCTTTTAAACCGCTTGATTTTCTGATGAAAGCGAAGCCGATACCTTTCGGACCATGAAATTTGTGCGCACTGCAGGAAGCAAAATCTACAGGAATTGCAGAAAAATCTAAATTCATGTGAGCCATGGTCTGTACCGTATCCGAATGAAACAAAGCATTGTGTTCTTTACAGAGCAGAGCTACTTTTTTAATATCAATGATATTTCCAATCTCATTGTTGGCATGCATAAGGCTTACCAGAGTCTTTTTATCGGAAGATTTAAGCAATTCTTCAAGCCTGCTGACATCAATATCTCCCTTTTCATTTGGGCGGATATAGGCAACCTCAACACCTTTTCTGTTTTTCATATCCAATATGCTCTCAGAAACACATTTGTGTTCCATAGGAGAACTGATGATCCTTTCAATACCAAGGTGTTCAACGCTGGATTTGATGATCATATTATTAGATTCTGTACCGCAAGACGTGAAAATAATCTCTGCAGGAGTGACGTGTAGATAATCTGCGATCTGCCTTCTTACATTTTCAATTAAAATTTTAGCATCCTGTCCGAAACTGTGTGTTGAAGATGGATTTCCGAAATTCAATTTCATGGTTTCTACCATGGCATCGATAACTTCTTCTGAAAGTGGCGTTGTAGCAGCGTTATCTAAATATATTTTATTCATTTTTTATTTTGAATATATTAATTCTACTGAGTTAAATTGATAATTTGAAGGAACTGAAAAGATCAGCCAAGGGTTTGACATTACCTGAATAGCCATTCCTCCCGAATCATATTCCGGCACTTCTACATACAAGATATTATTCTTTACAGAAATACTTTTAATAGAAGAAACTTTATGATCTCCGGAATTGAATGTTCCCAGATTATACAATACAATTTTTTTATCTCTTGGAAAAGCAGGTATTTTCATCACGGGCTCCCTACCGGAAACTACAAAGTTTTTCGTAATCTCGCTCTCAAACTCATGCTGATCTTTTATTATTTTAAAACTCTTCTGCTCTGTTCCCCCTTGTGATTCCGAGGCTAGAATATCTCCTTTTGTCTGCATATCTATTGAGCTTTTAGCGGTTGTATGGGTACAACTCATGATCATTGCAAAACATACAATCAGCAACTTATTCATTTTACTTTTATTATCTTTCAAAATTAGTGAAAAAATTGGTAATGTCCCTCATTTGCCCATTTCAGCATTGGCTTATCACCGGAAGTATCACCAAAAGCAATGATTTTATCATACTTCGCACCGTTGATCTCTTTTTTTATTCTTTCTAATTTTTCCTCTCCGTTACAGTTTTTACCCATAAAATTTCCTGTAAAAACCCCATTTTTGAACTCTGCCTGGGTTGCAACGAGCTTCATTTGCAGTTTTTCAGCAAAAGGTTTTGCCCAAATGTCTAAAGAAGCGGTTACTAATAAGCTGTCTGTGTTTTCTCTATCGATATTTCCAATAAAATCAAGAGCGTTTTCTCTTACAATTCTGGGATAATATTCTTCAAAAAAACGTTTAGATTTGTCTTCTATTTTTGTCTGAAGCTGCCCTTTAAGAATGGAACCTACAAAACTTTTCTTTACTTTTTCGGTATCAGCAAGCTTTAATTTTAATAAAATAAAAAGCGGAATATGTTTTACAAACTGTATTCTGAACTTTGAAGAATTGTAGAATTTCAGATACAAAAACATCGTGTCTTTGTAGGTTAAAGTTCCGTCAAAATCAAAACAATACAATTTTTTCATTTTATTTAAAGCTTTAGTTTCTTAAAAATAAACTCCGGTATATTTCTTATGATCAACATAATAACGCTCCAGATCGGTAAAACGTATATCACATTCCTTTGTTTTTTGAATGCGCTGTAAATACATTCTGCAGCCTGCTTTGGTGTAGCCGTCAATTTTGGGTTTAGTGGTAATCCTTCTGTCATTTTTGTCGCCATGAAACCTGGTTTTACCGTCATGACATGCACTTTCTTTTCAAAAAGATAGTTCCTTAATCCGCTTAGATATGCTGTAAAAGCAGCTTTTGCACTTCCGTAAATAAAGTTACTCTGTCTTCCTCTTTCTCCTGCAACCGATGACAAACCTATAATAGTTCCTGATCGTCTGCTTTCAAATTTCTGAGCAAAATAATTCATCACAGGTACAAGTTTAGAATAATTAATATCAATAATGCGCTGGGTATTTTTGTTGTCATAAAGCCCCTCCTCAGTACCATCTCCCAAATATCCTGTTGCACAAAACAAAAGACTTGAGTTGATATCATCGAAATTCAGATAATTGATTTCCTTGGTAAGATCCAGCTCAATAACTTCAGATTGCTGTAGAAATTTCACGTCGATATGCCTTGCAAATCTTTCTGTTGTTTCTTTATGTGAGGTAAAAAGATAAATTTTTTCAAACTTTTCACCTTCCTGCAAGGCTTTTTCTACAAAAGCCTGCGCTACTTCTGATGTACTTCCCAGAACTATCATTCTACTTATTATTTAAAATTCTTTTGTGCTGTAAAGACACAAATTTTGAGCTCTGAACATTTTTCAGATAATCTGTAAGCAAAGATCTGCTCATGCTGTCTTTCGTAAGATAGATTCTTCCTCCATGCTCCTGTACAATCTGATCAAGCTGATCTACCAGCTTTTTCAGCTTTGAGTTGACTTTGAAATCTAAAGCCAGCGTATATCCTTCCATCGGAAACGAATTGTAAGCTTCCGGATTATTTTTACCGAAAAGTTTCAGAACCGCCAAAAAAGATCCGTTTCCACTGTTGGCAATAGTTTCAAGAATTCTTTTCATTCCCTCTTTTCCCGTTTCTTTGGGAATTACCATTTGATATTGAATAAAACCTGCCTTTCCGTAGATCTTATTCCAGTCGTTGATCGCATCCAAAGGATAAAAAAAAGTTTCGTAGTCAATAATATTTTTAACTTCTTTTTTCGCTTGCTTTTTATAATAAAAAAAATTGAAAAGCCTTACCGTTAAAGCATTCAAAACAAATCCCGGAAAATAAAAAGGAACCGTAGGTGAAAATTTCTTCTTCAAAATCAAAGGATTTTCCGCTTCCTTTCCAGACAGCTCATGGCGGTAAGCATGCTCGCCACGCATCATGATACTTCTTCCTATGTTTTTTCCTCTCTGCAGGCAATCAATCCATGCAACAGTATACGTCCAGCTTTCGCTTTCTTCAAATAATCTGAAAATTTCATCTAAATTTTCAGCTTTGATACTCTCCTGACGAATATATGAGGTTTCAATATTTTTCAGCTTAAATTTAGCAGAGAGAATAATTCCTGTAAGACCCATTCCACCAATCGTTGCCCAGAATTTTTCAGAATTCTCTGTGCGCGAACAGGTAATCACATCCCCATTCTCAATCATAAGTTTAAATTCAGTCACATATTCCGAAAAACAGCCTTCAGCATGATGATTTTTCCCATGAACGTCGGAAGCAATAGCACCTCCAACCGAAACGAATTTCGTTCCGGGAGTTACATATAAAAAATAACCCTGAGGAACAGAGATCTCCAGAACTTCCGAAAGCAACACTCCGGATTCGCATTCTATAATTCCATTCAGACGATCGAAACTGATGAATTTATTTAATTTTTTAGATGAAAATATATTCTCTCCCAGTGACGCATCACCATAACATCTCCCGTTTCCTCTGGCGATCACCTCATTATGACTAAGGATATATTCTTTTATTTTTTTGAAGCTGTCATCAGATCTCATCTGCTTTTCCACTATTGGAAAATTGCCCCAGTTGGTTACTTTTTGTGTAAAATTTGGTTTCATCTGTGATTATTTAATTTTTTCAGTTTAGATGCAATCACCGTAAAGTCTTCATTGCCAAATGCAATTCTAAGTTTCAGTGATTTCATTTTTTAAAATAAATTAAAATTAAAAATGCGGCAACCCACAGGATAAGGGTAATCTGAATATATCGGTCTCTGTAAACAATCTTGGTAGGAGATTCTGTTCTGTTATACACTAAAGTCTGCTGCAAATAACGCAGGAACGCAAAAACCACGAAGATCACGGTATAAAATACAGCTTTATGCAATTTCAGCTGAATTTCCGGCGATAATGTAAACATGAGATAACAAATAATTGCCAGCGTTACCGAAATGGAAAGTGCAATATCTGCAAACTGTACATTATAGCCGTCTAATGCTTTTCTGGTCTTTCCGGAAACCTGAGCATTGATCAGCTCGCCCCTTCTTTTTCCGATTGCCAAAACCAATGCAAGTACAAATGTAAGCAAGGTGGCCCACTGTGAAATGAAAATTCCTGTAATGTATCCTCCAGCCTGAACTCTAAGAACGAATCCTGTGGCAATGATAAAGATATCAATAATTGGAACGTGTTTCAGTTTGAAGGTATACGCAAGATTCATCACAAAATAAGTTCCTATGATGAGCGCAAACTTCCAAAGTATTTCATTAAAATAAGACTGAGCAAAGAAAATCAAAGCAATATCTAATACAGCCAGAATAGCTAGAACCGAAAGTGCTTTTGTCTTTGATATAGCACCGCTTGCTAAAGGCCGTCTCCGTTTTTCCGGATGTTTCCGGTCCGCTTCAATATCATTATAATCGTTTAGGATATAAACAATGCTTGCTGCCAGGGAAAATATAACGAAAGCGAAAACACTTTTACTGAGTAAGTCCAAATGTTTAATATTACCTGAAAAAAACAGAGGTACGAAAACAAACAGATTTTTCACCCATTGTTCTACTCTAAGTAATTTTAAATATTTTTTCATTTATGTTATTTCGGTTGCAAAAATAGTGAATTTAAAACAAAAAAAGTATTTCATAAAAATACAAAAAAAACCGCCAAAGCGGTCTTTATTGAATATATTTATAGTACTAATGATTATTGCCCCTGCTGAGCGTCGTTAATCATCTTTTCGTTTGCAGTAATAGCGAACTCTACTCGTCTGTTTTTAGCTCGTCCAGCATCTGTATCGTTTGAAGCTACCGGCATCATTTCTCCTTCACCGGAAGCAAAAAGTCTTCCTGAAGAAATTCCTTTAGACATTAAATATGCTCTAACAGAGTTTGCTCTTCTTTCTGATAATTTCTGGTTATAATCATCTGCACCCACACTGTCGGTATGACCATAGATATTGATGTTTGTGTCAGGATTATTTACCAAAACCTGAGTCAGTTTATCCAGATTGGTTTTAGCTAAAGAAGTAAGGTCTGATGAGTTGAATGCAAAAGTAACAATACTTTCATTCATTGTAATTTTAATACCGTCTCCTACTCTTTCCACTTCAGCTCCCGGCAAAGTTTCTTTGATGTCTTTTGCCTGCTTATCCATTTTATTACCGATAACGTTACCTGCAACACCACCGATGATCCCTCCTAAAACTGCGCCTAATGCAGCATTTTTACCTTTTCCGACATTATTACCCAATACTCCTCCAATCACTGCTCCGGAAGCTACACCTACTGCAGTACCTCTTTGCTGATGATTAGAATTCTGCACCGCTTCACAGCTTGTAAGCAGTAATGCTGAAGATAAGAAAAATGCGCCTATATATGTTTTATTAAATTTCATAATGTTTATTTTAATATTAAATTACTTCATTCCTGTTCTTTCGAAGTTGTAAACTACTCTTACAGTAGTTCCGTCAAACGGTACATTTTGTTCTAATGAAAATTGATCTGTTGACATATTCATTACACTCAGTGTGTACCCTGCTGTATTCTGTTTTGCTTTGGTACCATCCTGAATTTTTTTAAACATAAAAGTATTGCCGTCTTTTACTTCAAATTTGATAGGCTGCGTCAATGACGGGCAACTGCCACCTCCGTTCAATGTATACGCTCCTGTATAATTATTAGGAATAAATCTCCAGTGACTGCCTATGAAGCATTGTGAATCTGCACCTTCATCAAAAGGTTTAATTTTATATTGCTTATCGTACTCGATGCTTACGATCTGGAAATCACCTTTCATTTTTAGAAATTCTGCTCTGTTGCTCTGTGCATTTCCCGCTTTTTGGACGGAAGAACAAGACACTGCGAAAAGTGATGTTCCCAATATTCCCGCCAGTAATAACTTTTTCATATTGTTGTTTATTATTCATACAATAAATATAAAAAATCGTGCCAAATGCAATATCCTTAAAAAATTATAGCCCGAAAAAATCGGACTAAATTTTTTAGATATCAAGTAAATAATTGATTATTATTTCTTTATAGATTTTTTTGATTTTACAGGTTTTTTAACAGATGAAGTCTTTCCGTTATAGAAATTTGTAAAAGCATATTCCGCCGCTTTTTTCACATCTATTACTCCTCCAGCTTGCGATTTGCTGCCAAAATCGTTCACTGTACTCTTATTACTGGTTTTTACCAGAGCTTCAATAATCTGTGCAGGTTTCAGATTTGGCATATATGCCAGTAAAACAGCTGCAGCACCGGCAACTACAGGAGACGCCATTGATGTTCCCTGCTGATAACTGTATTCGTTATTGGGAACCGTAGAGTAAATTTCTTCACCCGGAGCAAATACATTAACCATATTTTTATTATAGTTTGAGAAACCTGCTCTCAGATCATCATTTCTATTGGTACTTGCACCCACTACAAGAACATTATTTACAAAAGGTGCGGCATCTGTAATATTTTTAAAATTGGTAGGATATGCTAAATGTTCTGCAACATCTTCGTTTTCATTTCCTGCTGCTTTTACCAAAAGAACTCCTTTATCCTCTGCATATTTGAATGCATCCCAAACTACATTTTTACCCGGAGAAACCGGTTTACCAAAGCTCATATTCAAAACTTTAGCACCATTATCAACTGCATATCTTATGGCATTGGCAACATCTTTATCTCTCTCATCACCATTCGGAACGGTTCTTACAACCATAATTTTGGCTACTTTTGAAGCTACACCATATTGTACTTCTTTCCCTTGCGGAAGTCCTGCGATAATACCCGAAACGTGAGTTCCGTGTTCTGCGTCCGGACCCTGATAATGATTGTTCCCGTAAATCTTCTCAGAATAATCATCATAATTGTCGCCTACAATTTCTGCTCGAGGATCATAGCTTAGATCATATTGCTTAGCCATAGGACCAAAATGCTCAAGGCCACCTTTCACTTCTTCTTTCATCATCTTTTCAACTTCAGCGGGAGACTTTCCGTAAAATGCCGGACTTTGAGCCAGGTTATTAAGAACCTGCAGACCGATCGTCTGCTTTTGATCAGTCGGTTTTATGCCCGCAATATTTTCGGTGGTTAAATTTTTTCCTCCAAGCATTTTAAGCATTTCAGGAATTGCTTCATTAATCATGGTATATTTCTGGAAGCTTTGTCTTGCTTCAATACTTTTTTTTGTAAAAAGCTCTTTCGATTTCATATACATTGCAAATTCTTCAGGCATCTTGGCCTGATTTGCTTTGTTTTTTGCAGAATCGTCACCTTCAAATACAGGTTTGTACTTGGCTACAACTCTGGTAACTTCCAAATTATCGATATCAATATCTCCGTTTTTTCCTCCTATAAAATTCCATCCGTGAACATCATCAATATATCCATTTCCGTCATCATCTTTCCCGTTATTCGGGACTTCATTCGGATTCGACCAAATATTTTTCACCAGGCCCGGATGATCTACCTGTACACCACTATCAAGAACACCTACTACCACAGTCTTCGGTTTCAGACCTTTGGACTCAAGATATTTGTAAGCATTTGCGGTATTTACACCATAGACTTTTGAAGTGGCAAAATCTTTATGATACCACGTCATCAAATCTTTATCTTCTTTAGGATCTACAGCAGAATCTTTTGATTCCTGTGCGTAAGTAAAACTAAAACCTGCCAAAAAAACAGCAGCCAATACCATCTTCTTCATGATAAGAATTATTTAATATTTTTAATATAAGTCACAGATTCAGGTCCTTTGTTACAAATAAGATCAATGATTGACAGATCTTTTAAGAAACCGTGTTTATCTGTGAAGGTTTGATAATATTCTTCCATATCAAAAACTGAAGGAATTTTTGGTGAAAACTGTTCACGGTAACTTATTTCCTCAGGATTTTTGATATATTCTTTATTCAAAGACTGTGCCTTTTCTGTTTTCAGAATTTTTTGGATAATATCAATGCTTTTTAAATTAAAATCCAACAAATATTTTTCCTTTACTTCATAAAGAACTTTAAATTTATCTTCATAAAACTCAAAATATGGAGAACTCTGATACGCCGTTTTAATAGATTTCCAGTGAATGTTCATCCATTCTTCACGATAAGATATTTCAGTATCTTTAAACTCTCTGCTCCCGTTATGATTGATGGGAATAATGAGTGACAGTTTTCCGTTGGCACCATAGATATTGGTTCGGTTTCGGAACGTCTGTTTCGGGAAACTCTCATACTGTTCAAAAATAATTTCGTTTTCAGGATCTAAAAAAACTGAAAACCACGAAATAGGTGGTAAATAAAACACCGGTAATAATACGTTCTTCATTGATAGTATATATAAAAATGAAGTACTTTTTCAAATACTTCATTTTATTTTATTGTACAAATTTAGTTATAAATCTTCTTCTGTTTTTTTCTTTCCGAAAAGTTTAACAAAATATTCCCAGCCAAAGAATAAAATAAGAATCATGGCGGCAATCCACCAATAAGATGTTTTATTCGTTTCACCTGTATTTGTGGCTTTAAACATTCTTTCCCAACGCACTTTTAATGGTGCCTGATACGAAGAGCTGGAATCTTTGAAGGCACCCTGAACACTCATCCATGTAAACATCGGCTTTCCAACAATATTTTCTTCGGGAACAAAACCAAAAAACCTTGCATCTAGTGAGGCGTCCCGGTTATCCCCGATCATCATATAATAATCCTGCTGAATCGTATACTTATTGGTTTCTTTTCCATTGATGAAGATTTTACCGTTTTTATTTTCTAAAGTATTGTGTTCGTATTCAGAAATAATCCATTGATATTCCGGAAGAGTTTCCTGATTAACGGTTACAACGTCACCCTTTTTAGGCAATTTCAGCGGTCCGTACCAATCCTGATTCCAGGGTTTATTGATAGGGAAAATAGATTGGGTAGTATCTATACTTTTTGTGTATGCCGTTCTGTCCGCATTTAACTTATGAGAAACAGTTCCTGAATCTTTTGGGAATATATTCTCCTTCATATCTACAACATTCGGCAATCCTTTGATTTGCTTGGCTGTATTGTCCGTTAATCCCTGAAATACATATTCAAAACCTGTTGCAGTCTGCATTTCCCGTACAGGTAAAAACCCATAAACATTATACAGTGCCGGAATATCCAATTGAGTTCCTGTATTGACTGTAAACGAGTGCTGAACCTGCTGGTCTCCCAAAACAGTTTCCGGATTTCCATTCACAAAGAGTCTCCCGTTTCTCATTTCAAAAGTATCTCCTGCTACCGCAACACATCTTTTCACATAAGGATCTCTTCTGTCAATAGAAGCATGTACAGAATCTCTAGGATAATTGAAAACTACTATATCATTTTTTTGAGGTTTATTGAACTGGAAAATTCTTTCATAAGGAAGTTTCACCCCTTCCACATAAGATTTGGGATCATCTTTTGGATTCCCTTTTTCACCAGAATCAAGAATAGTACCCTGCAAAAAAGGAATTGCTAAAGGACGCATCGGCAATCTGTAACCATAACTCCATTTATTTACAAAAAGAAAATCTCCCACCAAAAGAGTTCGCTCCATAGAACCGGTAGGAATACCGAAAGGCTGCGTGAAAAAAACGTGAATAATGGTTGCAAAAACAACAGCGAAAGTTATTGATCCAATAAAAGTGTCTTTCTTTTTTGTATTTTTTTCTTCTTCCGTCAAATACAGATCATTTTCATCTTCCAGTTCCGTATCTTTAGAATAGTTGACTGTTGCCATATAAATGAAAGGCAGGAGAACGGTAAGCAACTGATCTTTAAAAAGAGTTTTCCCAAATTTTTTCATTAAATACAAATGAAAAACAGACATCATGATCGGGCCTACAATTGGCAGATACGATAAAATTGCCCACCATTTCGGATGTTTTGTTTCCTTAAGAATAATGAAATAATTGTAGAAAGGTACAAAAGCCAATAACGGACTATACCCCATTTTCTTGAACAGCTTCCAAGTGGAAATCCCCATCAGTACTGATAAAATGAGAACATAAACTGCATACGTTAAAAAGTAATTCATAAATTTTTGTGCCTAATCTGTATTATAAGTAATGAGCAATGTGTAATAAATAATTGAATGATTACACAAATTTCTATAATTAGTTTGTAAAGTTGATGTTTTGTTACAAAATTAAAGTCCTAAAACATCTTTCATTGTAAAATTTCCTTTTTTATCTTTAATCCATTCTGCTGCAACAACGGCTCCTAATGCAAAACCACTTCTGTTGAATGCCGTATGTTTGATTTCTATTTCGTCCACCTCACTTCTGTAGAAAACGCTGTGCGTTCCCGGAACTTCATCTTCTCGGATTGCAAAAATACCTAATTGTTTATCCTTCGTTTCTTCAAGTTTCCAGGCGTCGTAGTTTTTATTATTTCTAAAAATCCCCTCTGCCAAAGAGATGGCCGTACCACTGGGAGCATCCAGTTTATGAATGTGATGGATTTCTTCCAGCTGACAAGAATACTCATCGACATTCTTCATTAAGTCTGCAAGTTTCTCATTTAAAGCAAAAAATAAATTGACACCCAAACTGAAGTTGGATCCATATAAAAATGCAGTTCCGTTCTGAACTGCAAGGTCTTCAATGTGAGATTTTTTCTCAAGCCAGCCTGTAGTTCCGCAGATCACGGGAACTTTGTTTTCCAAACAAGCTTTAATATTGTCAAAAGCTACCTCCGGCAAAGAAAACTCGATTACTACATCCGCACTATTAAGGTTCTCAACGGTAGGAGTTTCTTTCAGTCGGGCAACTACATCATGACCTCTTTTTGTGGCAATTTCATCAATGATTTTACCCATTTTTCCATATCCGACTAATGCTATCTTCATATCAGTTATCTGTTATTATCTATAAATTTTAAAACTTGAAATTTAAACTCAGCCCTGTCTTTGGCGCATTATTTCCGAAATCGTCATATATAACAGCCGGAGCAAATGTTAAATCCGGATCTTTACGCCCTTCGTATAAATGAGCATCTACAACAGCATCTACGATATTTAAAATATAAATAAGTCCGGTAATTGCGATTGCATAATCTCTTTGCCTTTTGGATCTGTCCTGCGCATTTCCCAATGCTATTTTATCTAAATACGGACGCTGATCTATAAACTCATTGGGAGTTCCGTTGAGTTTTGCGATATAATATTCTCTGTATTTTTTGTACTGATTCTGATTCCAGACGGCAATACCAACTCCCGTTCCTACAGCTCCCCAAACTACAGGAATTTTCCAGTATTTTTTGTTATAAAACTGTCCTAATCCCGGCAATACCGCAGAATACAAACCAGCTTTGGTAGGATTGAGTTTGGTTACACTAAGTTTTGCAGGTGCATTGGCTTTTTCAATAGTTTCAACTATGGATGTTTCGGGTATTTTATTCAGCATTGTACTGTCACTGGCAACCGTAACCGTCTCTACTTTTACGGTGTCACGTGGAATTACCTGCGAAAAAATAACCGCAGAGGTACAAAGAAAGAAGGTGAAAAGTATTTTTTTCATTTATTTAATATGAGATAAAATATATTCCAGCTCGTCTTCATTTTTGAAATCGAGCACAATCTTACCTTTTTTTCCGTTTCCGGTAGTTTTAATTTCCACTTTTACATCCAATATATCAGCAATTGTTTTCTGAGCTCTTTTGTAATTGTTCGAAAGTTCTGCTTTTGCAGCTTTTGCAGCGGGTGATTTTGGATTTTTAAATGCAGTTGCTGCCTGCTCAGTTTGGCGAACATTCAGTTTTTCTTTGATGATTAATTCAAACAAAGCCTGCTGATGTTCTTCATTTTCAAGACTGATGATTGCTCTGCCGTGTCCTGCAGAGATTTCGCCACTTCTGATGGCGTTTTGAATATCCGGATTTAATCTCAGCAGTCTTATAGAGTTCGTAATCGTACTTCTGTCTTTCCCAACTCTCTGGCTCAGATTTTCCTGAGTCATCCCGATTTCTTCCATTAATCTCTGATAAGTTAATGCAATCTCAATAGAATCAAGATCTTCGCGCTGAATATTCTCTACAAGAGCCATCTCCAGTAATTCCTGATCATTTACCAGACGAATGTAAGCCGGAATGGAAGTTAAACCTGCAATTTTACTCGCTCGGAAACGTCTTTCTCCAGAGATAATCTCAAAATTCTCACCATCTTTTCTCAGGGTAATCGGCTGAATAACTCCAAGATTTTTAATGGACTGTGCAAGCTCGTTTAATGCTTTTTCGTCAAAATAAGTTCTTGGCTGAGTGGGATTGGGGTAAATATCTTCAATGGAAACTTCTACGATATTTCCTACAAATTTGTCTGCGCCTTCATCGGTTGCCGAGTTGACGGTAGCTTTGGATTCTGCGCTCAGAATAGCACCCAAACCACGTCCCATCGCTCTTTTTTTGTCTTTCATATTGTATTTATAACTATTGCTATTTCACTTCACCAAGCTCCGTGCGACAGCTTTTAGCTTTTTTTAATTCTTTACTAAATTTTCATTTTTCAAAAGCACTTCTTCGGCTAACTGAAGATATTGAATTGCGCCTTTGCTTTCTGCATCATAATTCAAAATGCTTTCTCCAAAACTCGGTGCTTCGCTCAATCTTACATTTCTGCTGATGATGGTCTCAAAAACCATTTCAGGAAAATGCGCATTCACTTCTTCCACCACTTGATTTGATAGTCTCAATCTGCTGTCATACATTGTTAACAATAGTCCTTCAATATCAAGATCTTTGTTGTGAATTTTCTGAACGTTTTTGATGGTATTCAAAAGTTTACCCAAACCTTCCAGAGCAAAATACTCACATTGGATCGGAATAATCACAGAATCTGCTGCTGTAAGTGCATTCACTGTAATTAAACCTAAACTTGGTGCACAATCGATGATGATATAATCGTAATCATCTCTTACACTTTGCAATGCCTTTTTCAGCATATACTCCCGGTTGTCTTTGTCTACCAATTCAATTTCTGCAGCAACCAAATCGATATGAGAAGGTACAATATCCAAATTAGGCGTTGTGGTTTTCTGAATACAGGTTCTTGTATCTACGCTGTGTTCCAGCAGATTGTAGGTAGAATACTGCACTTCTTCCACACCAAGACCAGATGTAGCATTCGCCTGCGGATCTGCATCGATGAGTAATATTTTCTTCTCTAATACCCCTAATGCTGCGGCTAAGTTTACAGCGGTTGTAGTTTTTCCCACTCCCCCTTTTTGATTAGCGATACCTATGATTTTTGCCATTGCTTGAACTTTAGATTTCAAAAATACACTTTTTTCTCTGCTTTCAAGGAATGGGTAAACGAAATATGAGTTAAAATACTGTTAATAAGTATTTTAGATATTAAAAAAATTATCCACAAAAAATAGTATTTTGTGGATAAGTGAAAAGATTTGTTTTGAATATTTAATTGTCGAATCTCATGGAAATAGGAAATTTGAAATAACTTCTTACCGCCTCTCCTTTTTTATTTTTTCCGGGAACCCATTTTCCCTTTACTGCTTTAATTGTTCTTAGAGCTTCTGCGTTGAAAGTTGCATCTTTTCCGTTGACTTTAATATCCGAAATTGTTCCATTTGTTTCGACGATAAAAGTTACAACAGTAGATACACTATTTTGATCTTCAAATCCCGAAGTATCAAATTTATTCATCACCTTATTTCTAAAAGAATCTATTCCACCCTCAAAGTTAGCTTGTACAGCAGGAAACTGATCTATTTCTTTTGGATCTTTCGGAACTTCAATTACAGGAGGTTTTACAGGAGGTGCAATAGGTCCTGTTCCAATAGTTGATGTTGGTGGAACATAAGTATTTGGAGGAGCAACAATTCCTTCATTATTATTTTTAACGCCTGAAACAGCACCTTCTATTTTCTCAACCACTTTTTCAGTAGCTGGGTTTGCTGTTGGATCCGGCAGTATGTCATCTACAGTTTTTACTTTAGTTGCCGCTGTTGCTTTCGGAGGTAAAATAACTGCAGGATTGTCTGGTACATCTACAATATTAATCGGTGGTGGAAGTACAAAAGGTGGAGGTGCAACTTCAGTAGTCTTAAATGCCGAAATAACCATTGGTGTAATTGAAATTGCAGCCAGCAAACTAACACCTACGAGGAGTGCTTTGGTAAGAATTCTGTCTGATTCATTTCGTAAAACATAAGCGCCATACTGTTTGTTGCGGCCTTCGAAGAGGACTTCATTGAAACGGAAATCCTGATTGGTCTGTAGGTGTTTCATCACGATAAAAAATTAAAATTGTTAATATATTGCGATTATTAGTTTCTATACATTTTTCTTTAATCGCTAAAACAATATCAAAATATCTGCCAAAAATTTATCAAAAACCAACCATTCCGGTAAAATCAATAATAAAATAAAAAATTAACTATTCATAGAATATAAAATATTGATTTGATTTGTTATTTAACGTGAAAGAGAATATGAATTTACGGAGTTCTTGTTCGGTTCTATTATTTTATCAACAGATATAACTTCTTCGGAGTATTTTATTTTCCGGAAATTCAAGAAAAGTATGATATTCTCTTTCTGATTAAAGTGTAGATTTTAATTAAAACTAAAATTTGATTTACCGGCTGTTTCTTAGCCCCGATGGGAACGGCATCCTTTTTTGTTTTGTAGGGGAAAAAGCGCGGGCAACAAAAAAGATACAGTGGACAGCGGGAAATAGCTCTTGAAAAAAGAATCTGGATTTTTTTGTTTTTGCCTGGCTCGCTATGACAAAAAAAAGAGACCATCGTTTGATGATCTCTTTTCGTTATTTAAAATATTCCTTAGAATAATTCTTTTCTGATAATGTTCTGACTTCTTTCCGGTCCTACAGAAACCAAGTAAACGTTGATTCCTAAATACTTTTCGATAAATTCGATGTATTTCTGAGCGTTATCCGGAAGTTCGTCATAGCTTCTTACTTTGGTAAGATCTTCGCTCCAACCCGGTAAATCCTGATAGATTGGTTCGTAGTTGTATAATTTTTCTGTAGAAGATGTGAAGTAATCGATCACTTTTCCGTCTTCCGTTTTGTAATGCGTAACGATTTTAAGGTTTTCAATTCCTGTAAGAACATCAAGCTTGGTAATCACTAAGTTATTGATTCCGTTGATCATACAAGCGTGCTTTAAAGAAACTAGGTCTAACCAGCCTGTTCTTCTTGGTCTTCCTGTAGTTGCACCGAATTCTCCACCAATTTGTCTGATGCTTTCTCCTAAGTCGTTATCCAGCTCTGAAGGGAATGGTCCGTTTCCTACTCTTGTACAGTATGCTTTTGCAACACCGATTAAGTTTTGAAGTGAAGTTGGCGGAACTCCTGCTCCTGTGCAAACTCCGCCTGTAGAAGGTGAAGATGAGGTAACGTAAGGATACGTTCCGAAGTCGATGTCTAGCATCAAAGCCTGCGCTCCTTCAAACAAAACGTTTTTACCGTCTCTGATCGCTTCGTTCAATTCCAGTTCGGTATCTACGATTCTGTCCTGAAGCTGTTTTCCGATTTCCAAATATTCGTTGTAAATTTCTTCAACGTCTAAAGTCGGTTTTCCGTAATATTTTTCGAAAAGAGAATTCTTAATTCTTAAGTTTTTCTCGATTTTGTCTCTTAAAATCTCAGGGTTCAGAAGATCGATCATTCTGATTCCCACTCTTGCGATTTTATCTTCGTAGCAAGGTCCGATTCCTTTTTTGGTGGTTCCTATCTGCGTTCCTCCGTGCTCTTCCTCACGGTAAGTATCCAAAAGAATGTGGTAAGGCATGATGACATGCGCTCTTCTGCTGATGAAAATGTGATCAGTTCTCATGTTTTTACTTTCGATCTGATTCACCTCCTTAATGAAAGATTTAGGATTTACCACTACTCCATTGGCAATGATACACTTCCCTTTGCACTGAAGAACTCCTGATGGAAGAAGGTGCAAAACAAATTTTTCGTCGCCCACATAAACCGTGTGACCAGCGTTGTCGCCTCCCTGGAAACGCACCACATAGTCTGATTTTGCCGATAAAACATCTGTTATTTTTCCTTTACCTTCATCTCCATACTGAAGACCTACAACTACGTAAGTTGACATATTTTACTTTTATTTTAGATTCATGCAAAATTACTTTTAAAAAA
>Ga0308164_10002595_pt1 | contig 17674 bp, 24 predicted proteins | sample PhyTR2_FD_201031 | JGI IMG/M metagenome (GOLD analysis project Ga0308164, IMG submission 201031) | Phyllosphere microbial communities from UC Gill Tract Community Farm, Albany, California, United States - DLSLT.R2 | ecosystem: Host-associated > Plants > Phyllosphere > Unclassified | place: USA... | reverse complement strand
ACGACGCATGGGAGCCGAACGAGACCTCATGGTTCATCTTGGACTGTCGCCCGGGGACCTGGCGCGGACATCGCTCGACAAGGTGACGGAAAAACAGGCGCTTGTGTATCTCCCAAAGGAGGAGGCCCGCGTCCTTATCAAAGCCGCCAAGAGGGGGCGGCGGGTCTCTGCTCAAAAACGGTTGAGAGGCAAGCTGCCCGCTGAACAGCGCGTCGCTCTCGAGGTCGACGCGCTCATCCGTCTTTATAGTCGGACCAGCGCGGAAGGTAGGACTCTATTCAACACGAAATTCATTGCGTTCTTGCGTGGAGACCCGCCCGGACCGGACTGAGTAAAGCGGCCCGACGCACACCCCTGGCAGGGTGGCGCCGGACCTGATCACCAACGGCTAGATAGGAGCCGCCAATGACTAAGCGTCCCGATACCGGGGCGGCGAGCGTTTCGCCATGCCCCACTTGCGCCTGTCGCGCCCAATCATCTCCAGTTGTGACTGACGGCGGTAAACCGGTGCGTCGTCCTGAGCGAACAGGAGGCTCCAAGCAAAACGGAGCTTCCCCAGTGGATAATGCCCCCATCACAGTAACTGTCGCAAATGCCGGGACCATGTCCGGGTTGAGCGTTGCAACGCTCTACCGCCTGATCGAGCGCGGAGAGTTGGATACCATCAAGATTGGACGACGTCGGCTCGTCCGCGTGGACAGCATCAAGCGTCTAGTGGGAGCTGCGTGATCTATGCGGTTTGCCACGGCACTGGCGCCGAAGCCAGATAAGCGAAGGGGCGCCCCTACCACAGCGCGCCCCGTCACCAAAACCATCATCAACGGCTCGTCAGATACTACGTCGGCTCTTCGTCTGCAACGGCTTCATGTTGTTGGCCTGCACGGTTGCACGGCTACGTTGGTTGCTGCTCTTGCCTGGGGAGACCTCCAGCATGGCTAAGCATCAGCAAGCCGCAATGTCCCTGCTTACGGCAGGCGTGCCGCTCAAACCACGCGAAGGTCAGTTCCTCGGAGGCCTCGCCTTCGATGCGAACCACATGACCGACAAGCAGCGCAATTGGCTCGTGATCTTGCTCGACAAGCACGGCCTTCCCCCTCTCGCCGACGGAGGCGACGCATGAGCCGGTGCCACCAAAGCACAAGCACAGCCGCTTTTGCCTCGATCCAGTCGGCAATGGCCCACCTCGAGCTTGTCGTTATGAAAGTACTTGATGAGTATCCGGGCGGACTCACCGTGGACGAAACGTGCGAGTTGGCTGAGTATCCGCGGTATAGCCTGCAACCCCGCTTCACGGCGCTAAAGGATCGTCGCGTTATTCGCGACACTGGCCTACGCCGTCCCAACGTCTCGGGTCGCAACGCTATCGTCTGGCGCGCTTGTCATCACGATCGCCGGGAGGGCCAGGCATGATAGCCCCCGATAGCCTCTTCGTCGTGCTGCAACAGCTAGAGCAGTCCTCGTGGTGCGTCGTTCGTCGACGCCTCGAGAACGGACGCCCGACGTTCGCCAGTCGGGTTGCAAGGGCTCGCCCGTATGAGGCCGCGTGTCGCGCTGCGATGGACGCCGCAAAGGCAGAAAGCCTGCGCATCGGTATCCAGGCGATAGGCGCGGAAATGCGCCCCTTCGATCTGCGAAACGACATGCGGGAGCCACGGCCATGAGTGGCCTCGTTCTCTCCCTAATCGATCGACAGCCGCGCCACGTGCAGAGCCGCGCGATTGCCGCGGTGAACCTTCAACGCGAGCGCGAGCGGGATCATGTGCGCAGCATCAGGACGACGGGCAACGCGGTCGACGTCGAGTACCGCGACACGCCCGCCACTCTCGACGCTTGGTATCGCGCGCAGCCGGTAAAGCCGGGACGTATTAGCCCGCGACTTGTCCTGACTGCCGACGAGAAGCCACTCTATGGCCTGCCACCATCGGCGCGACTGGTCGATTTGCGGGGCATGGGTGACGAGTTGGACCATTGGTCTATCGCCGTCTTCGCCGTGCTGCATGGCTACGTCGTCGGCGTGAAAGCCCCCGCCGGTGGTGGTGGTGTCGGCGTCATGTGGCGCAAGTCCTACAAAGCTTCTGACTACGCAATGCGCCTGTCCATTGAGCACGGTTTCCCAATACAGGAGCGCTACGCATGAACGAGCGCTTGGACAGCGCCGCATTCGCGGCAGTTACCCAACAGATCCGTGACCGTTTTCCGGTGTCCGGCGTAGCCAGCAAAGCAGGAGTGAAACTGCAGCGCGCCGGCCGGGAGTGGAAGGGCTGTTGCCCATTCCACCCGGACAACTCGCCGTCGTTCACGATCTACGCTGACGACCGCCGGTTCCAGTGCTTCGGCTGCGGTGCCCAGGGCGATGTAATCGACTTTGTCATGCGGGCCTATAACGTGAAGACACGCGAGGCGATCGGCATGCTCGATGGCGGCGCGTTGCGCGAGCTGGAGCAGCAGCGGGCGCCAGCGAAGCCCAAGACCGACATGCGCCCGATTGCGCAGCGCATCGTCAAGGACTCGGTGCCGATCGAGGGGACGCCGGCCGCGATCTATTTGCGGTCGCGTGGGATCACGATCGACCTGCCGCATACTTTGCGGTTCGCTCGCCTCGCGCCGCCCAAGATCGAGGGGAACGGCGTGTTAGCAGCGAACGGCCCGGGTCCGCTGCCGACGCTGGTCGCGATCGTCACGGACGCGGCGGGGGATCTCGTCGCTCTCCAGCGCACGTACCTGACCGAGGACGGGCGCAAGGCCGTGACGAAGGCGACCGACACTGACCGCAAGCCGAAGGTGAAATACAGCCTCGGGAACGTCATCGGGGGTTCCATCCAGCTTGGACCACCATCGGCGAGCATCCTCGTTTGCGAGGGGCTCGAGGATGGGCTGACATTGGCGCAGGGCTTGGGCCGCTCGGTCTGGGTCGCAGCTGGTACGTCGATGATGCCGGCCATAATCTTCCCGCCTTCCGTGCGCTCGGTAGTCATCGGGGCGGACGGCAATGCACCTGGTGAGGCCGCTGCGCAGAGGGCGGCCGAGGCGTACACCGCGTCAGGCTTGTCGGTCCGCATCATGCGCCCGACGCCGCCCTTCGCCGACTTCAATGCCGAACTGACGGGAGAGGGCGCATGAACGCCGCTCTCGCCGCGCGGTTCGAAGCCGCCGAAACGTACCAAGACGCCGCTCACTATATGGGGCAGCCGAACCGCGGGGCGCCCGTTTGGCGAACGCCGGACATGACGGTGATGAAGGCGAACCTCGCGCCCGCCGTGCCGTTTCCGCAGGACGTCCTCGGCCGGATGTGGCCGCTGATCAGCGACCTGGCGGCGGGGGCCGGCGCGCCCGTCGAATATGTTGCAACGGGCATGCTCGCCGTCGCTGCATCGCTTATCGGGGGCAAGCGCTGGGTGCGGGCATGGGAAGGATACGAGGAGCCCTGCATCCTTTGGGCGGCAGTCGTCGGTGATCCGTCCTCGAACAAGTCGCCCGCGATCGACGCTGCGACACGACCATTGCGGGGCATGGAGCTAGACCTCGCTGAGCATCATCGATCGGTCATGATGAGCCATGCTGCTGTGGCCGAGCGTGCCAAGGCCGAGCGCAAGGCGTGGGAGGACAAGGTCAAGATCGCGACGAAGGAAAACGTTGCAACCCCGTCTATGCCCGACGCGGCCGAAGCTCCCGACGCACCCGAGCGCAAGCGGCTAGTGGTGCAGGACTCGACACCCGAGGAGATGGCTTCGATCCTATCTGGCAACCCAAACGGCACGTTGCACCTCCGCGACGAGCTGGCTGGTTGGCTCGACAGTTTCGAGCGCTACTCAGCTGGCGGCCGGGCTTTCTGGCTTGAGGCCTATGGCGGTCGGCCGTTCGTCGTGGATCGCAAGAGCCAAACCAAGCCGCTTATGGTGCCTTTCAATGGCGTTAGCGTGTTAGGCGGTATTCAGCCGGAGAAGCTACGCGACTCCCTCCTTGGGGTAGCAGACGACGGCTTAGTGGCCCGGTTTATGTGGGTATGGCCCGAAGCCATCACGTTCCGCCGACCTCAGCAGGTCGCCGATCGAGCGCGCCTCGAGGCGGTCTATCGGCAGCTACAGCAGCTTTACCGAGCGTCCGACGATGTCGTCGTTATCCCACTCGACCCAGCGGCAGCAGACATCTTCGAGACGTGGATCTCGGAGAACGACGCCGACGTCCGTGAAGCAGCTGGCCTATATGCATCGTTCGCCGGCAAGGCCCGTGGACTGACCCTGCGCCTCTCGCTGGTGCTGGAATATCTCGCCTGGGCTGACGGTGGCGGACGCGAACCCACGACAGTCTCTGTCCCTTCACTCGTCAACGCCCTCAAGCTGGTCGAGGACTTCCTGAAGCCACACGCGCGTCGGGTCTTTGGCGATGCGGCGTTGGCTCCGGTTGAAAAAGATGCTGCGGCCCTTGCCCGGTATATCGTCAAGCAGGGGGCGGAGCGCATCAATGCACGAGACATCCAGCGGAACAGTGCCTTGCCAACGCTCAAGCGCCGCGACGACGTGGAAGCCGCCACAGAGGCGCTGATTGAAGCTAACTGGTTACGTGAGGCCCCCTCCCGGCAGGGCGATACCCCGGGCAAGCAACGCAAAGACTTCCTGGTGAACCCAGCGGTGCATGGAGGCGCGAATGGGAAGCTGGCGTGAGGCCGCAGCCGCAGCGATGGGCGAGGGGACAGAGCTTGCGCTGTCCCATGCCGTCGAGAACTTCGGACTCCCTGACGATCTGGCGGCCTCGCTGCGCCGCCTCGAGATGATGCCAGCGCCCCGGAAGCTAGATAAACCGGCGAACTGGCGAGGCGTAGTTGCGGATGCGATGACGCTGGCTCGCGACCGGTGGGCGGCGAAGGCGATGGCGCTGGGGTGGACCGCCGGCGATCTGTTCGGGATCGGCTTGCGCGACGACTGGGATTTTCAGGGGCTGGCCGTTTGGCTCGACGGTCGGCAGATTGTTATGCTGGATGAGAAGCAGGCAATCGTGGCCGCGGCCTCCAAAGATCGCCGATTTGCTTTTACGCGGGGCGGCATGCGCCATGGCACGCATCCGGTAGGCTCGTCCGTCATGCTGTGGGAGTTTGGAGGCTAGCTCACGGGCATAGTGGGTTTGCTAGCAGAGCCGTTATTGTTGAAAACCGGCTCGACGGCCATCGCAAAACTGCCGCCACGGAACGGATGACGACTTCCATATACCCTTCCGAGTCGACAGGGATAACCGCGGCGCATACGTGCGCCGCGTTTCCTCAGTCGTCTTTGTCCGGGAAGCGCATGGTAGTCTCCTTCAGCGAAGATGTGTGGTCGCATAGCCGCATAAACAAGTAAACCCGCGCGTCATGGCTTTTCTCCATCCGGCTCCCGCGGTGCAACCGGTTGCGGCCGCCTAGGCCTTCGAGAACGGCGTCGAGCCGTCGCTGGAGGCACCGTGATCGCAGCCTCAACGTCTTCGTCCCGTTCAAGCGTTCGCTCGGCGTTTCGCACCGCATCACGAATGATAGGAGCCCTTGGCGTCGGCCCGGTCGCAGCTAGCGTAATTACCTGACGTGCAGCGGCACGTTCCTGATCTCGATCATTTAGATGAGCGAACGCACGGCGCATTGTATCAGCCATACTAAGGGACTGAACTTCTTCGATCGGCGTCGTCGTGATCTCCCCGAGTAACCTGATTAGGTCGCTCTCCTCCATGCCGGAAACAGGCGGACCTCCAACTTCGAGATATTCTAAGAGGTAATAAAGCAGATTATTTGCTGCGCGAGCGCGCTCGGACAGGGCGGCGCCGGACAGTGGGTCATCAAAGACAGTTACGGCATGCGCCGCCTCGGTAAGATGATATGCTTCACGCAAAACGTTCAACGTCGAGGCGTCCGCCGGACCGCTCAGAGATTTAAGATCCACCGATTCCCAGAGCAGAACGCCAAGTCCACGAGGTGCAGCAGCACGAACCCAGTGATCTTCGGGGAGCGGCCCCTTCTCACTTAGCCGGCCAACGACGTCTCGCATTTTAGCAATGGCGTCGTCTCGCGCGCCGAGCGCGTCAAGCGTCCTTGCGAGGCGATATGCAACGATAAGTCGATCTGGGAAGTCCCTTTCTACCTCTGTGTATAATGCAAGCGCACGTCCCAGCTGCCTATCTCCACTTTCTATAAGGTTGCCGAGCTGAAAGTGAGCAAGCGCACGCTGCATCGATACGATATAGCGCAGCTCTTTCCGTGATTTTTGACTTAAATCAGCTATCGTCGGTATTTCATCGGCAACCGCTTCTAGATGAGATAATGCGGACCGCAGAATAGCAACGCGTCGGGCTTGTGGCAAATTAGCATCTACTAAACCAGGACGGGCCTCACCAATTGCACGGGCAATCTCAGCCTGAATCTCCGGTTTCAAGTCTTTGAGCGCAGCAAGGCGCGCGCTTGGGTCTTCGGCTGACTTCGACGCGGAATACCGTAACTCTGGCTCAAGCTCGTCAATCTGAAGTTTGATCTGGTCCGCATACTGAGCGATCCCATCAACCATTGTCTTTAGCGCGCCTAGATGATCAAGTGTTGTCGTTAATCGTCTTTCGGCGCCAGACGCGTCGTCGGTGACCGCAATCCGCTTGCGCTTGTATTTTAAGCCGTGCTCAATTTGGCCCCAGACGTCCTCAAGGGCTGTTCTGATCTGTATCTCTATGGGTAGCTCGCGGTATCCTTCACGATATTTCCCACGCCCGCGGGCAACTACATGAATAGAACTATAATTCGTAGATCGACTATCTATTTTGGTCACCGCACCAAGGCCATGATCTTTGAAAAGTTCTTGTAGAAGCTTAGGTAGCTTCTGAACATCTCCTTCTGGATTGGCAGTGTATATGATCACCTCTGATATGCTGTTGGCAACAAACGGCGCTGATGCAGACTTGTCTCTTTCCATTGCTGTCAGAAGAGCCTCGATAACCTCCAGAGCATCGAGACGGTATAAGGTAATAATGCGCAGTCCGACAATATCAGTGACATCTGAGACTCGGTAATTTGGCTTTGCTGGACGGTCTGACTTTCCGCTTCTGCGGTCTATAATTTTGTCGACTACCTTGTAATCTTCTTTTACCCTCGCCTTTACCGCATATGCGATGTCAGAAACTGCTGGAGTACCGGATTGCAAGGCAGTTAGCAGCCGATCTTTAAGGTTGTCGGCGCCTCGCAGTGCCTCCACCACGTCCAGCACCAGCCGTTCATCCGCAGTAACGGCCGCTTTCGCCAGTGGCTTTGCTTCCGCAGTTCGCTTTGTCGCCATGATGACCGCTATCTCGTCCGAATGATTGTGCTCAAAGAAGCTGAACAGATGCACGCTATTGTCGCTATTGTCGCTATTGTCGCTATTGTCACGGGCGCGCCGTCTCAATCTCCCCGCCGCCTTCACCTCGCGTCGTTCCCAAAAAAAGACTCTATCTATCTATATTTACTGGGAAAGAGGGACGGAGAGCGTGACCCTGTGACAATAGAGACAATAGCGACAATAGGTTTGCCATCTCATCTCGCTCGGAGGTTATGATGAATGTGATTTGCGGAGCTCAGAACCGTCGGGGACACCCGTGCAGGCAACGCGAGCTTTTTCCGAATGGGCGCTGCCGATACCATGGAGGTCTGTCCACCGGCCCGAAGACCACGGAGGGGCGCGTCAGGTCACTGGGCAATTTAACCAAGCGCTGGGCAGGCCGGACCAGATCACCCGCCATGGATGACGGTCTGAGTGCCTGCCGGGACGAAGCCTCACCAGCGGTGATAGCTAACAATTGCTGACATTTGCTCCATTATAATAGTGCGATTTAGTGCCGCTCGGGCGTCTCACCAATATTGCTTACAATGGGCCGATTGGCGGAACGATGAGGCTTTCGAGCATTGTTCTGGCATTGAACAGCAAGGGGCGCATGTCAGGTTTTGTACGGTCCGCGTTCGCAGATCGCGTTACGTTTGGCGATTTACTCTCGGTCAGAAACTGAAGTTTTCTGAAGGCGCCTTCGCCCTGCATAGGGATCCGGTCGCCAGCTTCATGGATTCCAGAATTTCCATCAGATTGCTTCCGCGGCTTTGAGCTTTCCGAAGCGCTGGCAACCTGTTCAGGGCCCGCCGCCCTTAACAAAACTCAACACCGGAACGCCGCGGCAAGGCCAACAAAGGTCAACAGGGCAGACGAGGCCTAGGGCATGGGTATGACGCCCACATCAAGGCTCGCGAACCATAGCAAACCATAACATCGGAACCCTACAGCCGCGGGCGCGCGTACTGCTCCCGCAGCGCCAGATTATCTCAATGTTGAGATCGACGTTTGAGGAAGTTCGAACGGATTCTCTTCGGCACGCTGGCTCAGATTTTATCAGGTCCGAAGCCGTTGATACGGCGTTGCTATCAATCAGAGGGTTCCTCCGGCTTAACTCTTCTCGACGAGATTGTCGGGGACATTTTCCCAGACCGAGCACTTGCGATAGATGGCTTTTTCAAACGCCTTGTAGAGCGCATTCCGATCGAATGCAGCGCCAGGAATTACCTGTTTAACCGCATCCTCTAGGGCCGCTTTAAATTCTCGGTCCAGATGATAGACCACGCCTTCGATCTTCACTTTCGCCATAATATTTTCCCCGGTGAATGATGTCGGCGATTGCACCGATATTGGAACCCTACGACGCGCGCGTCGGCTACGGAAAATTCGCTAGCGCGCGCCAATGCACCGCCTTCTCAGAAGGTGCGGCCGGGCTTGTTGAGCCAATCGGCGCAGTAATAGCGGAGCGACCCCCAGTCTGCCGTTATCCGGACCACGAAAAACTTATCGTTTGCGTCGACCTTCGTCAGCAAGGCGTCGCGAATTTGCACCGACGTCATGGGCGTGTCGATAAGGTAGACGGACTCCAGCCCTTTGCACCAGTCGGGGAACGAGCGCAGATAATCATGCACCGGCTGGTAGTTTCGGCCAGGCGCCTTCAGGTCATAGGTCACAAGGTAGACAGACATTGGCAATGATCCTCTCGCCCCCTCGTCGATTCGAGCATAGGCGCCGCAAAGTCTGCCCCCCTATTCAGGTGCGGCATAGTCCTTGATGGGAGTACATCCTTCCAAAAATGATCTTCGTGCTTTCGGGTATGGTTGCCGTGGGCACTGTAGGCCATCCATCGTCAAGCTTGGGTCAAGCCTGATCCGCAATCGGGATTGGCGGTCCTTACGGCAATTCGTCTCTACTTTTGCCGTTAAGTTTGCCAGTCAAGGCGCTCTCGGGGACCGTTGCTCGCTCATTTGAGCAGCAAGGTGTCAGTGGTTTAGCTGGACCGGTAGCGCCATTCGGCGATGTCCTTCCACTTCGCTAACGCCGACCGTTCAGAGCGTCCCTGCTGTTGCAACGGCTCACCCTGAAGGTCACCCGAGGCAATCCAGACCGTCTTGGACTTCTGATAGGTTGCGACCCGGCAAGCCTTCTCCGGATATGCGTCTACCAAATGCATTGGCATCTTTGCGTCCTGTCGTTGAACTCGAATAATAGCATGAAGCCCGTGCGTGCTGAAATTACGAAGACGTAGCGCAGTTTGAACTCCGCGAAGGATCTGACGAATGTTGGACATGGGCACGCTGGGGCAACCCCTTGGAGGGCTAGGCAAGCGCACTTGTGATGATTGGCATGTGCGATAGGATAGGCTGATGCCAACTGAACTGATCAAACTGTCCTTTGCCGTTCAGCTCGCGATCGGTGGTGGATACCTCGCGTACCTAATTGCCTACGCCGGCATCCGTCAGCATCACACAGCTGCCGATGCGGTTCTAAAGTCATTTGCGTTCGGCGTGCCTGCCAGCGCGATCATGACCTATGGATACCAGTCGACCGTTCTCACGCCGTTGGTTGCGTTCGCTCTCACCATCGCAGCGGGCATCTGCTGGCGTGGGTTTGGTATGAGGGGTTGGGGCGCCCTGATGCGGAAGGCCCGGATCAGCTGGGCAGATGACATTCCTACGGCTTGGCTGAGCGTCACGGCCACCCGTACGGACTTTTCGCCATCGCAGATCGCCGTCGAAACCACCGATGGTCGACTGCTACTCTGCGAGGACACGCGCCTGTTTGGTGACGCCCACGAGGGTCCCGTCACGCTCGGCCTCGTTGGCGACATCGCCCTATACGTTACTGCCGAACAACGACCGGACGGTACCTGGGACGAGAAGACCGACGTTCGTCACGCTGACGGCGACCTCATGACCTACGTTCCCGCTTCGCAGATAAAGCGGGTCGAGATGCGATACTTCAGCGAGAAGGCCGCGAAGGCGGCGGAGCAGGTGGCCCAGGCGGGGGCGGGGGCGGCGGAGTAGGCCTGACCGAGTTTGGTATGAAGGTGGGTCGCCGGGTCATCTTAGCGGCTTGGTCGCGATGGACGCTGCGGCGAGGGCGTGGACGTAGGAGCGTTTGGACGAGATGAGAATTGGTCGTCGTCGTCTCGCCGATTCGGGACTTCCGGTCGAGTGCTCTTTCGCTCGAGTTCACGGTCGGTCATTGGATGCCTCGCTTTCCTGGCAGGAAGCTATTCCTTCGTATCGGCGTAGTCCATTCGCCACAGCAATTTGATGAGGCGCTACATGCCCGGTGAATCGGGGGCTGGCAGCGCTTCGCTGACTATCGTGCTCGCAATGTGGCTTTAGCCGCGGCCGTCGAACTGATGACATCGCTGATCATACCTGGCCAGGTTCGCTCGTCCATTGGAGGGGGTTCATCGCCGCTGTTGAACACATCGTCATAAAAGAGGACAAAGTACCCCAGTTCCAGCCGGGCGACTTTGATCGTCTCCCTCTGTGAGAAGTCGAGCGTCCGGGCGTGGCTGATCACCTCGTCAAGGAAGCGGCTCGCGCCTCGACCTATATCCCCCAAGGCATGTATCGAAGAACGCCAGCCGTCGGTCCACTCACCATCGCCTGGATGCTGAGTAAGTGCGAGGTTCGCTGCGTCCAGGATGATGTCGAGTTCGGGTCGGATCAGCGCCTGCTCCTGCCGCCTGTCGCGCTGGGCCGTTCGATCGTTTAGCCACGCCGCGCACGCCACCGTGCCAGCGGCACCAATCAGAGCGCCAGAAAATGCGAACACGTCATCGCTTTGAAAGCCCGTATTGAACAGGACGGACAGGGCGGCTCCGGTCCCGCCTGCCGTGAACGCCAGCAGCGCCAACTCTGTGATCCTATCTCGCATTGGTGCTCCTCGAGGTCGTGTCGTCTGACTAGCAGACCGCTGAGATTCGCGCACCCGCATGACGGCGGTAATCAGGCTTTACCGCCGCGAGAATACCTAGCTCATGGCCACCTCCTTGCTTCCGCCCCCCGAATCCGCTGCGCAGTACGCCGACTGGCTCGCCGCCTACCGCGGCCACTCCATAGCCCGCGACGCGGCGAATTGGTCGATGGCCGATCTGATCGCAGCGGCACGCCGCCAGGGGATCGCCGCCACCACGACCCAGATGGCGGACGTATTGGACCTCGCCCGGGTAAAGCTCAGCAACATCGTTCGGATCGCGAACGCATTCCCGCTAGGCAAGCGCGATGAGCGGCTGTCGTTCGAGGTCCACACGCAACTTTCCTGTCTCCCCGACGAAAGCCGGTTCCAGACGCTAGCAACTGCTGCAGCTGAAGGCTGGGGCGAGCGTAGGGCGAAGGCCGCTGCGGTAGCCTATCGGCAGGAACGCGCCGGCTTCGTTGACGAGGACAAGGAGGCGACGCTGGCCGTCCACGTCATGCGTGCCTGGAACCGAGCCACCCCTGAAGCCCGCGAGTATTTCAACGACCTGCGCGAGATCGCCGGCCTCGGCATCATCGACGAGGACGCCTGACGCTATGCGCAAAGCCCAGTCGACCAAGATAGCCGAACCGATCCCAGTGGAGTTCGAGCAGGTGTTCATCCATCACGGTTGGGACCGCGCCAACCGCATATTTGGGAAGCGGGCGACCACGCGGTATTATACCGCCTCAGGGCCTGATCGCCTGCGTGCGGAACGTGAGGCGTATCTTCAGGCCCGCCGGTCTGCGCCGCCTTGCCGAGGCAATCGCTCGATCATGCCTGTTCGAACGGTGACCGCGTGATGCCGAGCGAGAGTCCCGCTATCGCGATCTGGGCGATGCTTTCCGATACGGCCGACGCTTACGATGTAGCGGGCGATGATCTGCTCGAAGGCGCATCGTTCGAGATACTCCTCGCGCTCGCCGAAGCATGGGTAACGCTGTCACCTGATCGACGCGCCGGCCTTCTCGGCGTCGGCGCCCTACTTTTGCGCCTATCGCGCAATGCCGGTGCTGATCGCGCTGCATCGACGGCGCGCATGATGATACGGCTGGGCATCTCGAGTGACGACCAGCTCTCGCCGGGGAACCGCTAATGTCCGAAGTCGTCGACTCTATCATTGCCGACCTCGATGTCCGGTACGCAAAATACGTGAAGGGCTTCAACGAGGCGATCGCCGTGAACGATCGGTTCGGGAAGAGCGTCGATCGGCTGAAGCGACTAGGGATGGACCCGCCACCCCAATATGCAGCGAGTATCGCGCGCGAGGCCGGCAAGGGCGCTGCGGCACATGAAGCAGCGGCGACGCGTATGAGCCGGGCGACGACGAAGCGAACCGCGGAAGAGGTAGCCGCAGCAGAGGCTGTCAAGAAAGCTGCCAAGGAAGCGCGTGACGCCGAGCGCGTAGCGGCCAAAGCTGCGGCCGATGCGGTGAAAGCTGCGGAGCGGGAGAAGCAGGCCGCGTTGAAGGCCACCCAGCGTGAGCAGGAGAAGGCGTCCAAGGCCGCGGCTGAGAAGGCCGCAGCGGAACGTGTGGCAGCTGCCGCATCGGTTGCCGCTGCCGAGCGCGAGACCGCGGCGCGTGTGCGGCTGGCTGAGGTGGCGCAACGCGCTGTCGACCGCCGCGTCAGACAGATTGCGCCCGCCGTGAACTCATCGATCGGCGCGACCGTGCCTCGGGAGACGTCGGGGCAGCGGGGGATTCCGCTGTCGGTGCTTAACGGCGGGGCTGCGGCTGAAGTGGAGGCCGAGAAAGAGATCAACCACCTGCTCGCGGATCAGGCCACGCTCTCGTCGCGCCTCGGCATCCTGAAGGGTAAGGAGAAGCAGCAGGTCGCCGACCAAGTCGCGGAACTGCGGTTGATCAATTCGCTTGAACGGGCGGGACTGGAGCAGTCTGAGATCGGCATCCGTCTTGAGGAGCGCCGTACGCTGATAGCTCGGCAGCGCGGTATTGAGGATCGCAAGCAAGGCGCACGAGGTGCTACGCAGTTCGCACGCGGCGCGGGTGTAAGCAGCCTTGGTGCGGGCAGCATCGCCTCGATTGCAGGCGTGACACTGGCCAGCGGCGTCGCCATCACGGCAGCCGTCGTGCAGAGCGCGGCCGACTACGCCAAGGAACTGAAGAACGTATCCGAGCAGATCGGCCTCACTACCCAGCAGACCCAGGTCTATGAGGCAGAGGCCCGTCGCTTGGGCGTGAGCCAGAACGAACTGCGGAACGGGCTGGGGCAATTTGCGGATTATCTCGGTCGCGCCAAGTCGGGGGGCGAGGATCAGATCAAGACGTTCAAGGCGCTCGGTCTCTCGGTGAGGGACTTCGCTAACGCAGGTGACGCATTGCCTGCGATCATCGCACGTATCTCGTCGATCCCGGACGCCGCCCAGCGCGCCGCAGTTGAGACCCGGCTATTCGGCGAGGAGGGTCGAAAGCTCGATGCGCTGCTGTCTGGCGGCAACGAGCGGATAAATGAGCTGGCCGAGGGCATGTTGAAGGCCGGGACCATTCTGTCGGCCGCTGACATTGCGCGGCTGGCATCGGTGTCAAAGGAACTCGAGCGCGTAAAGTCGCAGCTGCAGGTTAGCGTAGCTGGAGTCGTCGCTGACAACGCTGATGCCATCATCGGATTGGCCAATTCGTTCGGCAAACTTGTGAACGACATTCGAGAGGCGGTGGCATGGATCCAGACATTCAACAGCCAGAAGCTGCAAGATCTGTCCGGCGGGAAGCCACTCGCACCAGACCTGATCGTAGACAGCCAGAATGCGTACGAGCGGCTTTTCAAGCAAGGCTCCGGCTTTTTCAGTAGCCAGCTCGTCAGCCAGCAGCGCAAGCCTGACATGGTCAACGGCGAAACCCGTGCGTTCTTAGAACGGATCAAGGGCGCGTCAGTCCCCGCAGGTGTTGTTGATACCAAGCTCTTGAACAGCCTGAATGCGCCGAAGGCTCCCAAGGGCCCCAAAGGCAAGAGTGCTGAGACGATCGCGAACGAGGCCGACCAGCGCACGCGGCAGTTCAACGAGCAGATCGCGCGTTATCAGGATGAGCGTCTAGCCGCGGTTGCCGAACAGACGAGCGACGAGAATGTGCGTCGGCAGCTTCAGCGCGAGCAGATTGACCGGGACAGCGCCCGCGCAGCCGAAGACATCCGGCTTCATGCAAAGCAAGACATTCGCAAGGGCGGCGATGCTCGGCTGATCAACGCTCGTCGTGATCAGGCGATTGCGGCCGAGCGCGCCGCGTCCGACGAGAAGATCCAGGTCATCAATCTGGCCGACACGCTATCGACCATCCAGCGCCGCGCCGCAGCCGAGACGGACGTGCTAACGTTTGCCGATGACATCCTGCGGGCGCAGCGTGACTTGGCAACGACCACGGAACAGCGCCGCGACATCGACAAGCAGTTGCTCGACAATGCGATGAAGCGTGAGGCGATAGGCGCGAACACCGTGTTGCGTCGCTCGGAGGAGGGCGACCCGAGCATCACACGGCAGGACATGGAGGGCGCGAACCGCACGCTTAGCACGCAGCCAGCGCGCAGGAAGGTTGCTGATAAGCAGATCGACCGCGCAAACGAGAGCCCGTTGCAGGCGTATCGCCGTGAGTTGGAAGAGGCGACCAAGGATACCAACGCGGCTTTCCAGAATGTCGAGGTGAACGCCTTGCAGAAGCTCGAGGACCAAGTCTCAAGTTCGATCGGCAAGGTATTGGGGCTTAAGGGTGCGTTCGGTGATCTGTTCAGCAGCATCCTCGCCGACATTGCGAAGATCGAGATTAAGAAGGCGATCCTCGGTTTCCTGGACGCCGGCGCGAACGCATCAACAGGCGGTGCGGGAGGGCTCGTCACGACGGCATTGAAACTATTCGGGGGCCGTGCGTCGGGCGGCAATGTCGTTGGCGGTGGCAACTATCTCGTCGGCGAGAACGGCCCTGAGATCCTCAGCATGCCTTCATCAGGCAGAGTGTATCCGAACGGCCAACTGCCAAGCATCCCGGCAGGCGGGGGCGGCGGAACGACGCTGCATCAAACCGTGCACATCGACGCGAGCGGCGTGAATCCCGAGGGGTACACCGCAGGCATCCTAGGCATCGTCCGGCGTGAGACGAACTTCGCGCTCCGACAGGCCAGTAAGCAGACACTCAGCGCGGTGCCCGGCACGCTACGGAGCCATTCTAACCTCAAGCTTTGATGCGTTCCCAACGCGGTCCCGGCGCAGGCCTTGGGTCAATTGGCGACGCATCGGTTTCATATTTGGCTCTCTTTAATCTTGGTCTACTCAGGCCTCGATACCGGGGGACGCTGAGATGATGATGAAGAGCTTGCGCATGAGTTTTGCCGCTGGGGCGTTGGCGGCCGGCTGCGCAACATCGCCAGCCCTCGCGCGTGACTGGCCAACGACCGCCGGTTGGGAGGTTTTCGAGGGAGACGATTACTGCGGCATGGCGCTCGAATACGACGGCAAGGGCGACACGGTGCTGAGTGTCGCAAAGCGATTAGACGGCGACGCGCTTGTGATCGTCACGAACTACGCCTGGTCGGCAAAAAAGGGTGAGGCCTACGACCTAAAATTCTATGTCGGGGACCAGGTGTTCAGCGGTGGCAAATCGATCGGTACGGGTGAGAGCTACGAGCGAAAGGGCTTCGTCACACTGTTCGGCGCGGACTTCTTCCCGGCGTTTGCCTCAGGCACGAGCTTCAAGGTGTATAAGGGCGATACGCTCGTCGACAGTCTCTCGCTTGTCGGATCCGCTAGCGCGAGCACGATGGTGGGGAGGTGTCTTGCGCATGTGCGGGGCCTTCGTGCTGCCGAAGAACGAGAGCGGAACCGATTTGCTCATATCCCGGATGACCCGTTCGCTGAAACCAAGACCGCACCTGTGGCGGCCGTTGCCCAAGGCAGGCCAGAAAACTGGGTTTCAGTCGATGATTACCCGCCCTCGTCGTTGCGAGCTGGAGAGGAAGGAACGACGCGAGTGAAATACACCGTGAGCGCCACGGGCCGCGTAGAGAATTGCGTCGTCACGTCGTCGAGCGGCTCGTCCGCTCTCGATCGCGCAACATGCAGCAGTCTGACCCGGCGGGGGAGGTATACGCCGAACGCCCAATCGTCAGAACGCACGACTGCATACACGTGGGTTCTACCCAAGAACTGAGCGTCTCGCACTTGCAGGTCAACGTTCGGAGGACTGCCGAGCCGCGACCAAGCTCGTCGATTTAATACTCATTATAGGGTCGCGATGTCGGGGGTGCCTCGCTAGGGCGACGGGCGGATGCTGCCCTAAGCCGCTCCAACTCCCGTCGGTTCAACTCTGCCGCGTCTTGGCTATCGTGAGCCCGTCGATACGCCCTGCCTGATGCGATCGTTGTTTTCCGCTTGCCCTTCCTTCTTGCCGCTTTGGGTGGCGCCTTTTTCGTCGGCGCTTCGACCTTCGTTTCGACGGCAGGAGGCGGGATCGGCGCCGTTGGCTTCATAAGTGAGCCCAGGATGTAAAGCGCTCCTACAGCCGTGCCCAATTTCCAGACGGTCGGCGAAACACGGTTCGACTGCCGTGGGCGTGGGATGTCTGGCTGCCATGCTTGGTGATATACCGGCGCCTCTTCCTCGACCGGGTCAGGCGTGGCTTCCGGCTCGGGTTCAGGCGGTGGTGGTGGGCTCGGGGGCGACGCGGCGTCCCTCTCGCGCTTCCTTGCCGCTGCCTCGTCACGCTCGCGCTTGGCCTTAGCTACGCGCGCTAATTCCATGTCGTAGTCGGCTTTGCGCTCAGGGATCTTTAGAACATCCCAAGCAGTGTTGATCCTGACCAACCGCTCGGTCTGAGCGCGGGTTGGCTTCTTCAGCGCCGCGAATTGTCGGCGGAAGGCATAGTAGGCGAGCTTGATCGATTCCTTGTCGGCATCGGGGGTTAGCCCCAAGGTCTGATACGCGTTTTTCGTCACTTTGCGGCCTCTACCAGTCCGGCCACTGGTTTAGGTCCCACGGCACGCTGCTAGACGCCATACCGCTTGTTTCCACCGCTGGTGATACAATAGCGTCCGCCGCGGGGCCCAACGCAGATGTTGCGGCCAGAGCAAGGGCAAGATCCGCCGCCATAGTTGTAGCTCGGTGCGCTTCGGACGCGGCTCTGTCTCCGTGTCGAACGGTGAGACGTGCTGGACCAGAACGAGGACCGGCGACTAGGCCGGCTGATGCGCTCCCTGTTCGCATAGGCGCTACGGCTCACGGCACGGGTCTGCTGCAGGCTTGCTCGGTTGGCGTCTGCGGTGCTCTGCTCACCGAGATAACGTGATGCTACCCAGCAGCTTCGCGGCGCATGGCGGATCAGCGACCAATCATCCCGGCGACGTTCGACGGACACGTTGGTACCGGCAGGAATTCGGGCGACGATATGCGCAGTG
>Ga0308164_10002594_pt1 | contig 17676 bp, 14 predicted proteins | sample PhyTR2_FD_201031 | JGI IMG/M metagenome (GOLD analysis project Ga0308164, IMG submission 201031) | Phyllosphere microbial communities from UC Gill Tract Community Farm, Albany, California, United States - DLSLT.R2 | ecosystem: Host-associated > Plants > Phyllosphere > Unclassified | place: USA... | reverse complement strand
TTTGATCTTGATGGTACACTAGGCAATACTCTACCGTTATGCATCACTGCATTTAGAAAGTCTATTGAGCCTCTGATCAATAAAACCCTTTCAGACGATGAAATTATTGCAACTTTTGGTCCATCCGAAGAAGGAACGATTATGGCACTGGTACCTGAACATTATGATAAGGGTATTTCAAGTTATCTGGAATTTTACAAGGTTCTACACACAATGTGCCCTGTTCCGTTCGAGGGCATTGAAGACTTGTTGATTGCACTAAAAAATAAAGCAGTGAAAATTGCGATGGTGACTGGGAAAGGAAAGCACAGCACCGGGATCTCATTGGAACAATTTGGTATTGCTCAGTATTTTGAAGCAATCGAGACTGGAATAGCTTCTGGGCCACGCAAAGCAGAGGGAATTCAAAACATTTTAGATCTGTTCAAGGATATACATAAAAATGAAGTGATATACGTTGGTGATGCATCGAGCGATATTACGGCAAGTAAGAAAGCGGGCGTTGCAGTGGTTGCAGCAGCCTGGGCTGAAACAGCAGAGCCTGAAGATTTAAGAAGGTTACTTCCTGATATGGTATTTGATAATATCGAAGATTTTAGTGGTTGGTTAAGGTCAAGGATATGAGGGTATAATAAAATTGAAGACCATTCCCTTAATACTTTAGACCCTGCGGAGGTCAGCAGTAAACTTTTAGGCTGAAAATGGAGATGAATACGCCATTTATCATGTTTCGTAAAACAAAATTAAAATCCTTAATATAGAACATGCTCAACAAGTCCTTGATGTACCAATCATTTTCAGCAATATTGCTTGTGGCTCTCTTAACCGGTTGTGTTACCAGGACCGAATATGGGCGAAGGCGGCTGATAAAGATCGGCGCTCCTCAAAATAATGTCAACACCGAGGCTTATGGCATCATTGATACGGCAAAACTTTATCAGCTAACATCGGCAGTTTCCGTCTTTGACGGCAAACCATTGAACAGCATTAATCAGGTTTACCTTAAGTTCTATTCAAACGGGAGGGTCGGCACGTTTTATTCCTACTCCCCCGGGGAAGTTGGTTCCTTAAATCCCAGAAGGGCGGATGTGGGTTATTACCAATACAAGGAAAATCATATTGAAATCAGGACCTTTTTTGAGCACCCACAGGGTGGTGGGTGGGTGAAGGAACAAATTGTAAAGTTGCGCCCAGACACTATTCAGTCTAGAACGGATCAGATTCTGACTAAATACAAGGTGCTACCTCTTTCTCCCGCGTTTTTGGTATACAAACCGGATTGGTGAAATACTTGCGTAAATATACTACGCGTTATGAGCTTCGTAGTTTAAAATATACCGCTTTCCGCTTTGAGTTAGAGATGCCAAAATTAACTTGCGCTTTTTTTTTATCGTAATGTATCCAAGGTTTTTAATCCTGTTATACCCACTCCCTTCATTTGTAAGAAGAATAGGTAAAGAAACTGATATATCATTTTCTATCAGTTTAAGTGCTTTATATATGAGGATATTGTCCATAAATATTGAATAAAATGTAAAATTTGATGCACAGTAAACAAAGTCTTGTTATGAAACTGAATAAAGTTTTGGAAAACGTAACATTAAATCAACCGCAGTATTCAAGTTCACAAATTAGGATCTTAGATTTAAAGCCAAACGGCTTAGGTAATAGGAAAAGGCATTAATACCCTTAGAATAATTAATATTTATAAAAGCATGTTCTGCGAAATTGCTGCATGAACATTTACCAACAAAGAGACTTGCGTTTCAATATCAGGCGGCATCTTCCCTGTTCAGATGCTTTGCTATTGAGAATTTGCAGGATTTGTTTATTTGGTGTCCATTGACTGCAATAAGCATACACTAATATACACCTATAAGTTGTAAGATACAAACGTTATTTTATTTAAAAAAACTCATTTTTGACGATCGATGTTGTTACATGGATCAACGCAATCGTTAATATGCTCCTTATACTCAGCTAACGAGGTGAGGTCCGGTTGGTGAATTCATATTGAAGTGAGAATGAAGCAAACATTACCAGCCAGGATTTTGTTATCAGAACGATCAACATGTGCTATTGATTAATTAGATTACTGCCATTTGCAATGAATATAAAACCCTGCAATTTCACGCCAGACCATCTTTTGGAAGCTTTTATGCAGTCGGATATTGCGACAGCAATTTATGAGGGCGACGATATCAATATTTGTTTTGCAAATCATGCGATGCTGTCTTTTTGGGGGAAGGATGAGACTGTCATCGGCAAAACTTTACTTGATGGGGTACCAGAACTGCGAGATCAGCCTTTTAAAAAGATGCTTCAAAATGTATTAAATACAGGGATTACTGATTCTGGAATTATACCAGCCAGCACGCTCATCAACGGTAGTTTACAAACTGCATTTTATGATTATCAATATAGACGGATCACTGTTGGGCCGGATAATTTATTTTGTATTATTCATACGGCGAAAGATGTGACACATCATCATGTAAGTGAACAGCAGAATAAAGAGTTGTCAGCATCTCTTTCGACTTTAAACCACGATGTAAATGTTGCTAATAAACACTTACTCGAAACCAATTATAAACTGGAAAAGATTCAACATGAATTAAAAAATACAATTTCACAACTTGAAGAAAGTGAAATTTCCTTAAAACTGGCTATAGAAGCTGCAGACTTTGGTACCTGGCATATTCATTCGGTCACGAGGCATTTTATTACAACCCCAAGGCTTAGGGAGCTTTTTGGTTATTTCGCTGATGAGGAGATCACTATAGAGCAAGCTCTGGCGCAAATTACTGAGGAGTATAGAACGGATGTTACAATAGCTTTAGAGAATGCTATTTATAATGGAGGTGACTATGATGTAACTTATCCGGTTATAGGCTTTCATGACCAAAAGTTAAGATGGTTGCGTGCCATAGGCAATTTAAAAGTAAATCCTGCAGGAGAATATTCTGAGTTCACTGGGGTTGTTATGGACGTCTCTGATCTTAAAAAAGAAGAGCAGCGTAAAAACGATTTTATAGCGATGGTGAGCCACGAGCTAAAGACGCCTCTAACTTCAATAAACGGATTTTTGCAAATTATACAATCAAAGGTTGCCTCCGGTAATGTTTCTTCTATAGCAGGCATGCTCACAAAATTACTGAAGTCAACCAGGCGAATGACTACGATGATCAATGGTTTCCTTACCGTCTCTAAGCTGGAATCAGGAAAATTACAGTTGGATAAACAACAATTTGATCTGTTTGATTTTTTAGAAGAGATAAAAGATGAAATAGAAATACTACATCCCTCAAATAATTTTATTTTTCATAATCTGATAAGCATCATTATTGAGGCAGATCGGGATAAGATAGGTCATGTACTTACTAATCTAATCAGCAATGCCTGTAAATACTCTGATCCTCATAGTGAAATAACGATCTCGTGTACAAAAACTAGTGAAACGGCTATTATAAGTGTTAAAGATGCAGGAATAGGCATTAAAGAAAAAGACCTGCCTAAACTTTTCGAACGGTATTACCGGGTAAGTGACACCACAAATATAGCAGGTTTCGGCATCGGTCTATATCTTAGCGCAAATATTATAGAAAGACATGACGGCAAGATCTGGGCAGAAAGTAAGCCGGGAGAAGGGTCAACTTTCTTTTTCAGCATTCCACTCTAATAAAAGTAAGTTAACATATTGATCTAAATTCTTTGATTGATGTATTGCAGCTTCTGTCACTAAAGATTGCTGGACTTTTTTAGGAGGAGGCAGTGTACGGTCGGCTACTTAATGGAGGTTAGCAAAGGTGCTTATTAATGAAGCGCTTGTGTTAGGTTTTTGTATAAAAAAGACGTGAAATTACTGGTTACGTTATAGTTTGAAATAGAAACATTATTGTTAAATTGACTGTAACATTTACGGTATTAAACTGAAGCAGATGAAATTACATCACCTCTGTATTGCACTACTTGTTTTGGTACCAGGGTATTTGAGGGCACAATATACTCCGAAATTGCTTGTTCTTAATAACGCCATTCTGATTGACGCCAACCATCGGGTACCCTCCGCTCCAAAAACAGTTATCATCAAAGGTGGCAAAATTATAGAAGTCATAGCCTCCGGCTCTGGTTCTTTTCCGGACTCCGCGGTGATTATCAACCTTAAAGGAAAATATCTGCTTCCCGGGTTAATTGACAGCCATGTACATATGGCTACAGATCCTGATGGTGGTGATAATCATATTCATACGATGCAGATACTGGAACAAATGTTATATAGCGGTGTGACCACTGTACGTGATATGGCTGGGGACGCAAGGATTTTGGCAGGCCTTGCACGTGACGCTAATACTTGTCAGATTAGTTCGCCAGATATTTATTATTCTGCTCTGATGGCCGGGGCATCTTTTTTTAAGGATCCCCGAACCCAGGCATCAAGCAGCGGAGGGGTTGCGGGGAGTATGCCTTACATGAAAGCAATAACGGACACGACAAACCTGGTGCTGGCGGTAGCCGAAGCCAAGGGATGCGGCGCCCGGGGAATTAAATTGTATGCTGATCTTCCTCCAGGATTGGTTGACCGGATTTTAAAGGAAGCAGAAAGTCAGAAAATAACTGTTTGGTCGCACGCCTGGTTGCAGCAGGCGAAGCCTTCGGATCTTGTTAATGCCGGCGTTAATTCGATATCACATGCCCCACTTTTCATCCATGAAAAACTAAATAAAGTACCAGAGGCCTGGAAAAAGAAAACCTACACAGCAGAGGCCTGGGATAAAATGGTGCCCAACCTGGATGCACTTTTTTTGTTGATGAAAAAGCACCATACCGTTTTTGATGCGACATTACTTACTTACCAAAAATGGGCAATAAGTGATACAACCGTGCGCTGGGCCTACGAGGTGGCAAAGCGCATTACCGCTCGTGCACATGCTGCCGGTGTCACTATTTCTGCAGGAACAGATGATGACCAGGAACAATTTGTTCAGGACGAGATGCGCTTGCTGGTTTCTGATGCTGGTTTCAGCGCCATAGATGCTATCGTTGCTGCAACAATTTACAGTGCGGCAGCGTTGAATATGCAAGCAAGCAAGGGCAGCATCGGTAAAGGAATGGATGCAGACCTGCTTATACTTACCCGGAATCCACTGGAGAATATTGACAACATCAAATCTGTCGATCTGGTTATAAAAAAAGGCAGAGTGTATCAGAGATAGAACTCATTAGTGCGACTTTGACGAGTTTTCTTATTTGAAAGAAAAGCCTAATGCTGACAGGGCCTCAGTTACTGAAGCAATTCACTTTTATTCATTAAAAGGACACAAAGATGCTTACAATGCCTGTTCAGGAAAAAATACCTTTGGAGATATTTGAAAATAATCAGCAAGACAGTTGATATGCTTTAAATTATACTTAGATACATTTGATGTATTCTCAACGTTCCCTACAAAGGAAGGTGACGTATCAATAATTAACGCTATATCAACTTGTCTCAAGTTACGTTCTTTTCGGAGTTTGGTAACTACGTCTATCACATGTTGTTCAATTGGACTTATGTTAACTTTTGCCATCAATGTATCACCTGTATGGGTTAGTACTTAATTATATCAGCACGCTAATTTACCAGTTGTTTGGAAATTACACAAGTAAATGTAGTGCAATCTTTATTTGGGAGTAGATAGATGTTACCAAACACAAACCCATTAAAAGGTATTGCGGAAGCGGCACTATTGGTGAAGGCAGTGACCCATCGGTCGCCAACACAAGTATACCGTTCGCCTTACCATCGTCGTTTAGTATAGTGATGATATCGCCCTATTGGTATATGTAAAACAAAATGGTAAATGGCTATTGACCGCCGGAGAAAAGGTGGTTATGGACCCGGGAGCTCAAAAGAATGATGCTGTTTTACACTTGAAGAAATAAACAAGCAAAGATTTTGCTAATGATCTATTTTTTGATAAATTAGGATTATGAAAAAACTTCGCTGGTACCACTTCTTTAAAAGTAAAACCTGGCAGACAATTTATTATATTAACTTTATAATTTCGATATTATATATTGTCTTTTTTAGTTAGGCTGTAGTAACTACATTCAAATTTTCATTAATGTGGAGGTTCTATGTGGCTTTACTGTTATCAATCTAATCCTGATGATACTGGAATAAAATAGTACCGATGCTTCCTAAAGCTACCGCTTTGGCCCTATAAGGAAGTTTAATTTAATCAATATCATTATCAAAAACTGGGCGTTTTCGAGATACAATCTTAAATCCCTGCTTTAGGAAGAAACAGGGATTGATTAGTAAATGCCGGGATAGTGATTTAAAAAACTTAAATACGTCAGGATTCCTATTTAATTTTTATAAACTGTAAATTATATAAATTTTGGCCGGATAGTGTAAATCCAGTTGTTTTGCTGTTTTTGTCCTTCAGAAAAATCAACTTCCCAAAAAATCCTTCATCCGAATAAAAGGTGTTCTTTGTCAAGGGATGCAGCATGATGGCATGGTTGAAACTGTGTTGCACAATCAGCTTATTATCTTTAATAAGCAATTCATATTCAGTATTAAGTTCTACGTTTTTATAGCGGCCTAAAAATTTGCCAAGATTGATTTCATTGGGATTTGGCGGACTTAAATTCACGCGCTTGCTGGGGTAATTAAAATCAGCGATATGGAAAGTACATGTGTTGTTAGCAAACACAAAGTAACTGATTGGTAAGTTTGGATTCGCAAAAACCCCATCTCCTACAACTGGTAACTGCATCTTCTTTTCTGTGCCGAAGGTTTGATAATAAAGTGCGTTGTTTTCTGCTATGATATTAAATAATGATCCAGGAAACATTTCGTATGTGCTGATTCGTTTTACTGTCTGACATAGTTTAAATAATTGTTTCGTTTTTGAAATAAGCTTGGTCACTAGTGTTTTTTAATATTGAAAAATACCTGGTTAATGAAGGCGGGGATGTTTATCGTTGAAAATTCATAAAACAGCAAAATAATTGTTATTTTTTAATAGTAGTAACATATAAGAATTTTTGTGAATATTAATCGCCAATGAAGCAATCTTTTTAAGAGACCAAAAACCTGCTGGCGCTTTATTTTAATGTGTCAACTCTTTATTTTCTCCCCGATTATGCATCGATCTAAACGTACACTTCAAATATTCTGTATTGACTTAAAAATTGTGGTATACATTAAGCACGCTGTTGTAGAAATGGCGCTTATAGCTCGTTTTGCATTTTGTAACCCTATTTATCAACTAGGATATAATTAAAAGTGCATCAAACGTAAGATCACGTGAGTTAGTAAAAGTACTCATTCAAACACCATTTATTAACAGTGACAGCTTAATATATACAATGAAGTAAAGGCTTGTAACGAAATATCAAAAATATTGGACATACCCATTGAAGCCCCGGACGGGCGAAAATCCATGTTTTTTCCGGCAGCAGATGTAGCGTAATCATTGATTTATCACCTAATTATATAGATATAAAGATGATAGCGAATAACAATGGTATAGATTTGGAAATAAAACTGATAGCTAATAGAAATAATTCGTTTCACAACTATTTAAGCACCATGAAACGAAAGTGATCATCATCTATAATAGTTATCCATGCAAGCAAAACTATTCCTGTTACATAGACCTGATGACCAACACATTGGCAAATAAACTTCAAAAAAACCCCATATTTACCCAACCTGAGAAAGTAATTCCAGTAATGCATTTCGGTAAGAGATATTTTATTGATTTATGAAGAATGTAACATTATCTTTACAATGTCATTATTTATCGAAATAGAATATAAACGATAAAAAGAAGGCCAATAACTAACAAATTACATAAGATAAATAGAGTAACAATCTGGTATATAGACAACTTAGCTTTCTCTCCTCTATTTTCGAGAGAGGGCTTAGTTGACAGAAACCGTTGTTTTTTATCTTTCATATGCCTAGTATACGGTAATTTTTGCACACTGCATAACGCCGATTACGTTTTAAACAATTTACCCTGAAAATTGTTTTGCCCCCTTGGTATTAAAATTGACTTCTAGGACATAGATAAAGAACCCCAAAGCAACCCTTACCTGAATGAAAAAAAGCTACTTAACCCTATCCAGAGTAATTCTGGCCATCAGCGACATATTCCTCATTAACGTTTGTTTATTAATGTGTTGTTATTTTTCTGGCGTAACTACCCATCTTTTTGCACAAGAAGCGGTTTACAATGTTACCGCATCCAGTTTTATCTGGTTTATCTGCTCAACATTGTTCAACTTATATAGCGAACACACGCTTTTAAGATTTAAAAGTGTGAAAAGAGCTACAATGCGCAGCGCATTGCTTTACCTGATTGCGTACCATTTGTACATGGTAGTTACAACGCCATCAGAAGAAAATGGAATGTTCCTGCTCTCGTTTTATGGGGTTGTAATTGTATGTTTAACGCTTTCACGTGCTATTTATACACTCTTTGAGGTGCTACTGGTTAAACTGATTGACCATGACGAGGCCGTTAATGTATTTGCAATTGCATCGATAGGCGGACATTGGGTGCAGCTTTTACGTTTGATGCCATTGTTTTCATCAAACAATGTATCATTCATGTCTACAAAACCAAGTCTGGAAGAAACTGTTTCGGGCCATAGATATTACCTTGTTCCTGATGCTAACCGTAAAAATAAAGTAGGACTGATAAAATGCTGTTTGTCTATAGGTACTAAAATTGTATTTGCCAGACCAAAAGTGATTGTTACAACAGGTGCAGCACCAGGCCTTTTTGGCATCGTTATAGGCAAAATTTTAGGCGTAAAAACTGTATGGATAGATAGCATTGCAAATGTTGAAAAACTATCATTAAGCGGAAAAATTGCTTCTAAGATAGCAGATAGGGTATATACTCAATGGGAACACCTTGCCACTTCAAAAATCATGTTTGCTGGAAACATTTTGGATGCATGATTTTTGTGACCACCGGTACGCAAGAACCTTTTGACAGATTAGTAAAGGTAGCGGACGATATTGCTGCACTACTACCCGGTGTAAATTTTAAAGTACAGGCCTTTAAATCACAATATGAGCCTAGTAATATTGAAATCATAACTTTCATGACACCCGTTGAATTTGAGGAGAACCTCAAAAATGCGCGACTTATCATCAGTCATGCGGGTATGGGTACGATCATTTCGGCCCTTGTAAGTCAAAAACCGATTATTGTAATGCCCAGGCTTTTGAAATTTAAAGAGCACCGAAACGAACATCAGCTGGCAACCGCCCGCAAGCTTGATGAACTAAAATATATTGATGTGGCTTACGATGAAAAAGAACTGATGGAAAAAGTACTGGAAATGTGGCCTGATAAATTAAGGTGCCTGCACCAGGTAGGCAAATTTGCCTCGGGAAGCCTTATTAATTCGCTTAAAGGTTTTATAAAAGAATAACAACAACAGTAAATTTTTATGTTAAAAGCAAAACAGCTCTACTACCTTTTGATCCTGATTACACTTAGCTCTTGTGGTACTTACAAAACTGTACCCTACTTTCAGGACCTGGACCGTACACAACCATCAACCCAGAAAATTGAAAACGCTGGTCCGTTAACTATCCAGCCGGCAGATATTTTGGGCATTAATGTAAACAGCAGAAACCCAGAATCGTCATCTATATTTAATTATAACCTGAACAGGGTTACAGGTAATAACTACGATCTTTCTTCTGCTAACCCTGTAACCGGATATCTGGTGAATGATAAGGGTGAGATTAACCTCCCTTTGATAGGTAACATGAAGGTTGCAGGGTTAACTACGTATGAATTGACTACCAAATTAAATACCACTTTGTTAACGTATTTCAAAGATCCGGTAGTAAACATAAGGATACTAAACTTTAAGGTATCTATCCTTGGGGATGTACAACGCCCTAACCTATATACCCTGCAAAATGAACGTACAACGATAACGCAGGCGCTGAGTTTGGCAGGCGACCTGAACATTACCGCTATGCGCAAAAACGTGATTTTGATCAGGGAAGAAAATGGGGAAAGAAAGTTTATCCCGATGGACCTTACTTCTAAACGTATTTATGAATCGCCATATTTCTATCTTAAAAATAACGATGAGATATATGTGCAGCCAGACCGGTCTAAATATGCTACGGTTGACCGCGGCTACCGTGTAACTACACTTATACTCTCTGGCCTTTCAATTATTGCTATCGTTCTTTCTAACTTATACCGGTAATTTTCATGACTGCAGCTCAAAATACAATAATCGTAATCCCTGAGGAAAAAAGTTCCTCCGCAAGTTTTCGAAAGATTATTTCCAGCTATTTATACCATTGGCCACTTTTTGCAGTGGGAATGCTGGCAGCAATTGTTCTGGCAACCTTTTATGTGAAATTGACCAATCCGGAGTTTACGGTAAACGCGACTATGATTATCAAAGACGTGAAAAAGAGCCCGGACCAGTCGGCACTGAGCGAAATAGATTTGATGAACAGTTCAAGCCTGGTGGAGAACGAAACAGAGGTGTTAAAATCTATGCAATTAATGAGCAAGGTGGTGAGCGACCTTCAGTTAAATGTGATTTACAAAACGGATGAAGGTCTGAAATCGGCAGAATTATATAAATCAAGCCCGGTAAAGTTAGTTTTGATTAAGCCTAACGATAAGATTGTAAAAACACAACTGAACGTTGTGCTGAAAGATAAAAACACTTTTGCATTAAAAGATGCTGACGGAAAGACTAAAAACTATCCCTTTAACCAACTGATTACTACATCTGTTGGGTTATGGCGGTTGGAAACAACGACTAAGGCCAATGAATACTTTGGCCGCAGCATCAACATCACAGTATTGGATCCGGAAGGTGCGGCATTACATTATAGAAAAGGGATTGATGTAAGCATTGTGAATAAACTGGCTACAATAATTGTGTTATCTATGAATGATGACATACCGCAAAGGGGCAAAGATATTTTGAACCAGCTGATTTTTAACTACAACCTGTTAGGATCTGAAGAAAAAGCAACGCAGATTAAAAATACACTGGATTACCTGGACCAGAAATTAATGTCGGTATCGCAGGATTTGACGGTAGCTGAAAAAGGGATTGAGGGATACAAAAGCAGCAGAGGTTTAACTGACATGACCTCGGATATAAAAACGAATCTGGATGGCCGGCAGCTGAACGACACACGGATGATAGATGTTAGCGTGCAGTTGAGCGTAATTGAAGGACTGGAAAAATACATCAACACAAGCGGCAACTTTGAGAAAGCACCGGCGACGGTGGGTATTACAGACCCTGCACTGGCAAGCCTGATAGAAAAGCTTTCATTGTTGCAGCTGCAACGTGAAAAACTACTGGCTACAACACCTGAAACGAACCCTGATTTTGAACCGCTAAATAAACAAATTGCAGGGACAAAGGAAGCAATAAAGGAAAATATAAGCTACATTAAGTCATCTCTGTTAAGCACTAAACAACGATTGAGTGTATTTACAGATGCTTTTGAAACATCGATTAAAAATATGCCCACGCAGGAACGCCAGCTGGTGAGCATTAAAAGACAACAGGAAATTAAGGAACACCTTTACACCTATTTACTGCAAAAAAGAGAGGAAGTGGCGATTAGTTATGCATCTACAATATCAAATGAACGTATTGTAGACCCTGCATATGTAGGACCTGTTAAAGGGTCTAAAAAGATGATTGCGCTATCAATTGTTGCAATTTTAGGATTTTTTATGCCGGTGGGCATCATTTACGGTCGTTCAAAGTTACAAAACACCATCACCACTGTGGATGAGATAAAGGATGCCATTAATTTGCCAGTGGCAGCTCAAATCCCGGCAGGGAATAGTCCATCTGCCACTGCAAAGCTTAGCGGAACTATAATTGGCGAGCATTTTAGACTGTTGCGTACAAAGCTCTATTTTATGAATGCCCAGACGCCAGCCAGGGGCTGCACAGTAACACTGGTTACTTCTGGCAGCGAGGGCGAAGGCAAAACCTTTATTAGCACAAACTTAGCTACGGCACTGGCTAATATTAATAAAAAAACTATCATTATTGAACTCGATCTGCGCAAACCGCAGCTCCTGGGCATCTATAATCTGGACGCCAACCATAAGGGAATAACGGACTATCTGAATGGGAAAGCAGCCCTGGAACAAATTATCCAGAAATCTGCCAGTAACAGCGACCTCCATATGATTAGCAGTGGAGGAAATGTAGACAATCCATCTGATTTACTGCAAAATGGGAAAATTGTTGAGCTGATTGCAATGCTGCGGGAAAGTTATGACCACATTATATTGGATACGCCGCCGGTACACCTGGTTTCGGACACATTGATTATGGCACACCTGGCAGATATAACCCTGTTTGTAATGAGACAGGGCGTTACGATTAAGGATGAACTTCTGTTCTGTAAAAACTTGAATGACAAAAACGAGTTGCCGAATATGAAGATCATATTTAATGGAGTTAGTGAAAGATATGGCCAAAAAACCCCTGCAAGCTACTATACACAAGAAAAGAAACGTACCCTATACAGCAATTTCTGGAGCAGGTTTTAAGCTGATTAATAATTGACACTCATCCAAACTCTTTCAAACACCAATGGTAAATATTTTTTTAACTCCATATACTGCCTTTAAGAAAAGTATAAGCAGCGGACACGCCAGGAGCGTGAGAGCTAAAAAAAACATATTAGGCTCTTTTATTACTAAAGGCCTGAGCATAGGAATAGCCCTGCTGCTGGTGCCTTTAACAATTGATTATATCAATCCTTCCAGATATGGAATTTGGCTAACTATCAGCTCTATTGTTGGCTGGTTTAGCTTTTTCGACATTGGTTTAACGCAGGGCCTCCGCAATAAATTTGCTACTGCAAAAGTGAAGGGCGATGATGATCTTGCCCAAATTTATGTAAGTACCACGTACGCTACGCTGGCAATTATATTCGGTTTTGTGTGGCTATGCTTTTTCTCGGCAAATTTTTTCTTAAACTGGTCGAGCATATTAAAGGTAGACCAGGCAATGCGTGCTGAGATATCACTCCTGGTAATGATTGTATTCAGTTATTTTTGTTTGCAATTTATACTAAAGATTGTTTCTACGCTGATTATAGCAGACCAGCAGCCAGCAAAAGCCTCTGTAATTGACCTGATTGGGCAGATTATGTCGCTGACGATTATTGTAATACTGAAATCACTTACGGAAGGATCGCTGATTAATCTGGGTCTAGCGCTATGCATCTCTCCTATTGTAGTTTTGATAGGCGCGAACCTATACTTTTTTAGGGGGAAGTATTATGCGTACCGTCCGGTGTTTTCAAAAGTTAAATTCTCTTATGCAAAAGGACTGTTTAATCTGGGTGTAATCTTCTTTATCATCCAGATTGCTGCGATTACCCAATTTGAATCGGCCAATTTTATCATATCCAGAAACTTTGGAACAGCAGAAGTAACTTCATACAACATTGTATATAAGTACTTTGGCATACTGCAGATGGCCTCGGCAATATTTGTAGCCCCGTTTTGGTCGGCCTCTACGGAAGCATACCTTAAGAATGAGACCGACTGGATAAAGAACAGCATGAAACGTTATAACTACCTGAACCTGGTTTTGGTGGCTGTAGGGTTGATTATGCTGCTACTGTCGCAAAACATTTATAGCTTATGGCTGGGCAAGGGTACGGTGAAGATTGACTTTTGGCTGTCGGCATCGGGTTTCCTCTTTTTTAGTGTGTTTTTGTATGGTGCAAAATATGTGAGCTTTTTAAATGGTATAGGTGCTTTGCGTATACAGTTCTGGTGCTGCATTTTTAGTCCTTTTTTATACGTAGCCTTAGCTATGCTGTTTATTAATTATTTCCATATGGGAGTTTATGCCCTTTTCCTGGCTGCTGTAATTGCCAACTTTAATGGGTACATCATTGCGCCTATTCAATATAAAATGATCATTTACAGGAACAAAAAAGGGATCTGGCTTAAATAATAGTGAAACTATGGATGATCAGAAAAACATAAAACGTATAGTGATGGCCGCCCCATTTGAGCGGCAATCTTTAGCGCACCTTTTGCCACAATTGACTTTGGAAAACTTGCCTGAGGGTTATCCAGGAGCCCCTTACCTGGTGTCTATTGTTGAGAATTACCTGAAACGCGGCCTAGAAGTAGTTTGTATTACTACGTCATTATGTGTGGACGGCAATTATACCGTGAAGGAATTTAGACACGAAAACTTTACCCTGGTTGTTGTGCCTGCACGCAAGCGGCCTTTTAGCTTTAACGGAAGCAAACCAGGGAAAATAGTAGATCTTTTTTATGAAGAAAGGAAGGCAATAAAATGCGCAATTATTGCTGCTAAACCTGATATAGTACATGCTTTCTGGACATATGAGTTTGCCTGGGCTGCATTGAATACCAGACTGCCCTGCCTGGTAACAGCAGAGGATAATGCGTACCAGATTTTAAAACACATGCGCAGTATATACCGCTTTATGCGGTTGATTATGGCAGAGGTAGTGTTGGCTAAAACTAAATACGCCTCAACTTTATCACCTTATATGCTTCCTTTTATCAGTAAGCGCTGCAGCAACGTAAAGGTGATACCAAACCCGACCAAATTTATTTATAATGCCTGGGAGGTAAAAGAGCTGGTGCAAAAAAGGGTAACAAGCTTTAAAGCCCCTAAAATAGTGATGATTAACAATGGATGGGATACCCGCAAAAACGTAAGCAGAGCTATAGACGCGTTTGTTTTGTTTCAGCAAAGTAATCCCGCTGCAGAACTATATCTGTATGGAAATGGCTATGGAGAAAATGGCCCGGCGCATCAGTATGCTACTACGGTTGGCGCAAAACAAGTTTATTTTATAGGTAAGGTATCGCAGGCGACAGTGCTCTACTCGCTTAATGATGCCCATATATTTCTGCATTCGTCATTAGAAGAATCGCAAGGGGTAGTTTTGCTGGAGGCAATGAGTCGTGGTGTGCCTTGCATAGGCGGCAACAAATCTGGCGCAGTGCCATGGGTAATTAACAATCAGGATTTGCTCACAGATGTAAGCAGCGCGAAGGCTATGAGTGATAAAATGCAGGAGTTACTAAATGAGCCGGTTTACACTACTGCCTCGCTGCGCGGCTATTTGTGGGCAAAAAGCACTTTTGAAGCCGACCATATAGCGCAGCAGTTTTTAGATTATTACCAGATTGTGTATTCACAGATTTTAGTACCTGCCCCATCAGCTGTATATGAATAAAATGAATTTTTTAACGCTTAAGCATATCGGTCATGTTTGAACTGCTCTATAGAATTGTACAGAAGCTTGGGAGATCTTTTGCAAAGCTGCTTTCACAGGCTGGCACTAAAGTAAAATTAGCTGGCAATGGGGTTACTTATGGTAAGCAACATACTTACAAAGGTATACCCTTCCTTAAAGTAGACCGTACGGCAAGTTTTACCATTGGTGATAGTTTTTCATGTAATTCTGGAAACGCAAACCCCATCGGACGTGGCTCAAAGACTTACATTGTTGTAGGTGCCGGCGCATCTTTAACAATTGGCAACGAAGTGGGCATGAGCAACGCGGCTATCAATTGTTATGAACAAATAGAGATTGGCGACCATGTTAAAATAGGTGGCGGTGTGGTGATTTATGATACAGATTTTCACTCGCTGGATTATAATGTACGCGCGGTGCGGAAACTTGACCTGGCACAGAAAAAAACAATGCCGGTAAAAATTGAAAGCCATGTATTTGTTGGTGCCCACTCAACAATTTTGAAAGGCGTTACCATTGGTGCACGCTCTGTTATTGGTGCCTGCTCTGTGGTAACCAGAAGCATTCCCTGTGATGAAATATGGGCGGGAAACCCGGCAAAGTTTATACGTAAAGTGTCAACAGATGATCAGGGAGCTTAAGGAAAATATCTTTTTATATGCCACTATACTGGTATTCTGCTTTTTTACATTTACAGTAGGAACACGTTTGGGTATAGGTGGCAGGGTCACTATTATCTCTCTTCTGTTGATTCTGGCTACGGTTAAAGCTGCATTTTTTACGACAGACAGATTTAACCTGGAAAACATGAAGTATGAATTGTGGATTATTACGATAGCGGTGGTAATGTGCATGGTTAAATACCTGATACATGATGTTGCAGCAATACAACGCCTGTACCTGACTTTTATTTGCCCAATGTTGTTATCGATATTGCTATACAACGCCACACCACCATCAAGGAAAATAGTGAGGATTTTAATCCTGCTGTTTTTTTTCGCAGAATGTTTGCTGGCGATTTATGAGCGCGTTTTGAGCGTGAATGTTTTCCCATATGTGGATGAGGATACGATAGACAATCTGGCCGACCTGCAATTTAGAAGCACTTCCATACTGGGGCACCCGCTAATGAACGCTTTGGTAGTTTCTACCATTATGGCCAGCGTGATGATCTCAGATACAAAACTAGTTATCAAAGGAGCGGTATATTCCCTTGGACTGATAGCTATTTTATGTTTTAATGCCCGTGGTGCTACCCTGCTCTGGGGCATGTTAAGCTTATTTACAGTATTTTACCTGGTAAGGAAAAAACAGACTACGCTGGCTGCAAAACGCATAATTTTTGGCTTTGTGATATTTGCGGCATTGGGTATTGCCTATCTGATTATTGTACAAGGCTTTGCCGACAGGCTGGTTAACAACAATGCTAAGGGCGGTTTATATGATAGTAGTGCTAAAGCAAGGATCGATGTATTTGCGGCCTTCGATTATATTAAAGATCGCGATTTCTTTTTCGGGCAGACGGCCTATTACCTGATGATTACTGACAAACTGGGCCAGGCGGGGGTAGAAAACTCATACATCGTACTGATTCTCTATTATGGTATCCCGGCATTTGTACTGTTTATGATTGCCTATTTCTTTTGGTTAGGCAAATACTTTAAATATCTGGCCCCACTTGAAAAATGTGTTTTATTTATTGCGTTCATCATAGTTGGATCGGCAAATAACTCGCTGGTGGATCAGGCCCCCTGGATGTTCTTTGTGTTTTGTGCAAACTCATTTATACCGGACCGGAAAGAATATTACAGCAGAAAAATAACCTATACCAAAGATACCGATGGAAGTATAAAATACTATTATGCAAGCTAATGGCAATTAATTGGTCAACATTATAAACAGAATATACAATGCTCTTTAACTCTATTTCGTTTCTCATTTTTCTGGTCCTGGTGTTTATTCTCTATTGGTTTGTTGCCAATAAAAAGCTGAAATGGCAGAATTTACTTCTGCTGGCAGCCAGTTACTATTTCTATGCCTGCTGGGATTGGCGGTTCTTATTCCTGTTGGTTTTTTCTACGCTGCTTGATTATTATACCGGACTTAAAATGGCCAGCTCAAAGAGCAGTAATGCCAAAACTACCTGGTTCTGGATCAGCGTTTCAATCAACCTTGGTTTTCTGGGCATATTTAAGTACTTCAACTTCTTCTCTGCTTCTTTTGGCGATGCAATGCATGGTCTGGGATTAACCGTTAGCCCATGGACGTTAGATGTACTTCTTCCTGTTGGGATTTCATTTTACACTTTTCACGGACTATCCTATGTAATAGATATTTACAAAGACCGCATCAAACCAGAGAAAAACTTTATTGATTATTCT
>Ga0308164_10002593_pt1 | contig 17678 bp, 18 predicted proteins | sample PhyTR2_FD_201031 | JGI IMG/M metagenome (GOLD analysis project Ga0308164, IMG submission 201031) | Phyllosphere microbial communities from UC Gill Tract Community Farm, Albany, California, United States - DLSLT.R2 | ecosystem: Host-associated > Plants > Phyllosphere > Unclassified | place: USA... | reverse complement strand
CGCAACGACCCGTTGTTGAAAAGACGTTCAAAGTGCAGGCAGTAGCAACCATGCTCGGCATCAGTGCCGACACTGTACGCCGCGATTCTGACGAAGCCGATATCAAAGTACAGCGACAGGGTGGCGACGGGCCCAAGACGCGCCTGTTCACGATCGAGAACGTGTTCGAACTGGCAGCGCACCGGCGTCGCAAAAACGGCCTAACTAAACGCAGTCCCCTGATCATTACCGTTTACGCAGCCAAGGGTGGTGTTGGTAAGACGACGTCGGCCGCCAACATTGGTGCCGCTTTTGCCTTGCGTGGCCTGCGCGTGCTATTAGTCGACCTAGACTTCCAGGCCAACCTAACGATGGCGTTCGGCTACGATCCGGAAGTCACGCAGGAGGAGGCTAATGAACTAGGGATGGATCCGGGAGCAGTCGTGAAGTACCATTTTGGCAATCTATTGCCGCAATGGAGCAAGGACGGCAGCGTCGAACCACTCGCCACGGTTATCAAGAAGCCGTATGGTGAGCATGGGCCTCACCTGATTCCATCGGAACTCGGGTTCGACGACCTCGAAGCGATTTTCACGCTTGAACGGCTGATGGAGAGAAAACCGGAACTAGCGATTGCAACCTGGCTACAAAAAGGACTCTCCGGAGAAAATGCTAACGTGGATCTATCCCAATATGACGTCATCTTGTTTGACGCGCCGCCGGCAAAGAATCAGGCGACGCGCGGTGCGATGCTTGGCAGTGATTTCGTGGTCACCCCCGTGTCGATGGAGCGCTTTAGCACAAAATCGGTGTCGTACTTGGCCAAGGTTCTCGGCGAGCTCCAGCGTGATCATGGGCGGTTTCCGCGCATGATCACGTTGGCCAATTTCTACGACATGCGGCGCGCCCGTGTTGCGGCGCAAGTGGTAGCGCTGACGACCAAGTATCCAGATGCCTGGCTTGAAAAACAGATCGCTACCAGCGAGGAGTTCCGCAAGGCGCTGTCGGACGACGTGATCATGCCTGTGATTCTTTCCAGGCCAAGCAGCGGACCAGCGGAGGAGCTTCGCGCCGTGGCCAATGCATTACTCGAGAAGATGGAGGCGGCGTAATGGCGAACTCATCCAGTAGCCGTTCCCAGGCAGACTTGACGGCGGAACTGCAAGCGCGGCTGCGCCAGAGCGGCAACGCGACGGCCCCTGCGGCCACGCCGATTGCGCCTGCAGCGCCGGCTCGGCCAGGCAATATGCACATGAATGATGCTCCCCGCGGTCCGTCGCGCTCCCTGCAAGACTTGGTGGGCGCACAGCCAGCCGCGGGCGAGGCTGACGCCGCGTCAAAGATAATGCAAGATGTGAACGTGCCTGTCGATCTCAGCGAGATCGACGATTCTCCCTATCAGCCCCGCACCCGTTACGACGAGACGGAGCTGCTGCTACTGGGCGAGCAGCTGCGCATGCAGGGGCAGGATGAACCGGTACGCGTGCGTCGACTGGCAAATGGCCGCTACCAGCTCATCTCTGGACACAGACGCGTGCGCGCGGCGCGACTGATCGGCTGGGCCACCATCGTCGCCAGGATCCTCACGCTCGAGGACCGTGAGGCGGAAATTGCCACACTTACGAGCAACGAGTCGCACGTCGGATTGAGCGACTTCGAACGCGGCTGCGCTTACCAGCTCGCGCTCGACAAGGGTTTTGCGACGACCCAGAAGGACGTGGCGCGCCTGTTTGCCTGCTCCCAAGGCCGCGTCTCTCAATGTTTGTCGGTGGCGCGCCTCCCTCCGCCACTTGTTGCGATGCTAGCGGACTATCCGTCGCTGCTGACCTACCGCCACGCAAAAATCGTGCGTGAAGTCCTCGACCATGACCCGGAAAGCTTGCCGGCCGTAATGGCTGCCGTCGAAACGATGATTGACGAGCCGGAGCTGGAGCCGGAACAGCTGCGTGTACGCTGTACCACAAAGAAGGTCGGGATTCGCACGCGCGCTAAGGTCGCGATACAAAAGACAGTACCTGACCGAAGTGGCGAATCGATCTTCACGGTGCGCTCGAACAATCGCAACCTGGTCGTAAACTTCAACGACCGGCTATCATCCGAGCAAAAGGCAGAGGCCGAAAAGCAGATTCTGGCAACGCTGAAGGGCGTCGTCGAGAGTCTCGAGGTGCCTGACAATGCATAAGCTGACGGGCGCTGCTGTCCAGTGCTAAGGGCGCGATAAAAAAGTTCTTGGGAAGCTGGGTGTTAGGCGGACATTCCGGCTTTCTTGCACCACCTAGGTTGGCGTCCCTGACGCCTGCCCGGTAGGCGCGCACAACAATGCATTGGATCCTTTGCAACCACGCGCAACTAAATCGGTAAGTGGGCCATCGTCCTGGCACAATTTCAGCGCTTGGCTTGGCCAGCTAAAGTCCGGAACCACGGTAGGCATTTCTTTCGTTTGAGCAGATGAGACTTGGTATCGATCCCATCAGTCGGGATGACTGGTGCCCTATCCATTGAGAGGTTTTCGCGCGAACGCCAGTCATTTCTATTCTGCTAACGTTCCAGCGACAAACGTTAGCAAGCGGTGGCCCTGTCTCGCATCCTCGGTGGTTCTGTCGCGTTGTTAAGCAAATGACAGAATTTTCCTTGAACCGCAATGTGCCGCTCAAACCGAGCGGACTATTCCTGCCAACGCGAGAAGTTGGTCGGCGAACGCCATGGCATCAACGCCGTCGATCACGTACTGGCCCTTGCGGATCATGTGCATCAGCTCAATGCCGACTAGTACAGTCACAGCGGAACGGCACGATTTGAAGTTGAGTATCGGCCTAGTCACCCCGCTTGATGGCGCGATTATGCTGCTCGACTAAGTTCTTAAGTTACTCTCCCTGGATCACAGGGATCGGCACGCAGCGGCAGGCGTTGACTGTATCCATGGCCGCGTTGTTGGCGCCGCTTTTGTCCATCGCGACTTTGTTTGGTCGCCGTTCACTTCCATTGCCTTGTCGAAGAAGCGCTTCGCCGCGGCCATGTCGCGCTTGGCCGTCAGCAGGAAGTCGAGGTCTTGCCGTGCTTGTCGATGAAGTTGTGCCGGTGTTTCTATTGATATGCGTTCAATGAAGCACCATCGCTCCCCTTTTGGGATGCGCAGAAGATCGGCTGTGTAGGTTCGACAGTGGCGTATGGTCAGACCATTTTATTAGCAGGTAATAATTCGCTCTTGTAGACATTGGTATTGCCGTTTCGCTACGTGTGCTGACGCGCGCTTTATTAGCAGCTAATAACTGTGGCATCTTGCGTTCGCGCCTGGAAACTAAAATCTGGCGACGTTATCAAGATGTGGTGGGCGTAGGTTCATGCCTGCGTTGGACATTGCTAAGTGTGCTGCAGTCATACACACGGCAAAAGTATTTATTATCCAGGCGTCTAGGTAATCTTAGAAAAAGCCGCCTGCATTGCGTGGCAACTTTTCCCGGTAGACACCGTGGCATCGTGCTAGCATATATGTTGTCACTTGCGAAACCAAGAATCCGAGCAGGCCATTGGCACGGGCTTATTAGCAGCTTATAGTGTAGCCGTGCCATTCTCATGCGGCAAGTAGTGTTAGCACGCATTCTTGTTTTGCTGAAGTTCAGTGGCAATGTTACTCACGACGCTTAAAAGCAGCAGTCGTTACATTGGTCACCTGTCTGCAAAAACTAAGAATCTGTTCGCGACTTGACTGACGGATGGCATCGGAGACAGAGTCCACCAAAATCGCGCCAAGACACTCACCGCTAGCCTGACCAACGCGAGGAGGTGATGTTGCACGCAACCACGAATCCATAACAACTCCCGCATTTGGTCGGACACTCATGCGACTAGGCCATGGGCAGCCTGCCGGCCTTAATACCCATTCGTAGCAGCTGATAATTGCTATTCACCGTCCAGATTGATGGATCTAACCCGTACTTTACAAATGTACGAAGCTAACATTTTAGCTATCGGGGTCTTGCGTGAAACATGTGTACGTTCACGCCTTGGCGCCGGTTGGCTCTTGGCACCGATAACCAAGCAGGCAATTGACCGATTCTATTCAGCCGAAAGCACTGATCTGTCCAGCGCGGTTGACCTGATCAAAAGAGAGCTGCTATTGCATGCGATTTTAGACGGGTTTAGAAGGCATCGCGGCCGAACTACCGCTTGTGCTATGGGTAGATATTAGCGACTCATAAGACAGAGCATTCGCTACCTGGGTGCCATGATCTTGCGCCCTCGCTCATTCCTCAAGCACAATTTTCTACAGAAGCTGTGCACGGATATGATCAGCAGCTAACAGAGCCTATGTTTTTACTATTGCCGAAGCCCCTATCCATTCCCGTTCCAGTGCGGTATTAACGCCCATTTCTGGCGCATGGAGGGTTACCGGCGCAGGTGCAACGAGTGCCGACGTGCCGGACTACATTATTAGCAGCTAATAAATAGCCCTTCCAAGACTGGTAGTGAAGTTTTCCACTCGTTCACATGGCTTAGTCCTTACTAGCCACTAATAACCTCGTTGTCTGCGGGAGACCCAGTCACACGCAGACGAGGGCGCATCAATGACGCGATTAACATTAGTGCATTCCCGTATAGAACAGAGCAACGCTATCGGTTCAGTTGCTGATAGTAGCAGCAATATTATAAGCGTAGACGCGAAGAGCGGTAGATCGCGCCTGTGTCGTAGTGGAGATCCTTATGTTCTGCGCGCACAAATACTCGTACTCCGAACACACGATCTCAGACAGGATCCCAGCGTGGCATTATTAGCAGCTAATAATCCATAGTCAATTACCTCAGGATGCTGTTTGGCGCGGCGATTGGTACGATGATGACCGTTGGAACCCTGGGCCTGCTGTACCTGCTGTACCTGCTGTACCTGCTGGCCGGGTTCTGTCGTATTAGCAAACCGCCGGAGGTGGCGGGATCAGATAGAGTGCGGCGCCCGACCACTCGATGACTCGACATGCTCAACTTCAAAGGAGCACGCTTTCCGATCGATGTGATCCTGGGCCGTATCCGCTGGCATGCGGGCTACCCGCTGAGCTAGAGGTATCTTGAGGAGATATTGGAAGAGCGCGGCGTGTTGGTCGACTATTCATCGATCTAACGGTGGGCCATTCGTTTCCTGCCACTCATCGAGAAGATGGCTCGGAAACACAAGTGCTCGGTCGGGGGGAGCTGGCGCATGGATGAGACCTACATCAAGGTCAAGGGCGTCTGGAAATACCTCTACCGCGCCGTCGACAAGCAGGACAAGACCTTCCACTTCCTGCTGACTGCGAAGCGGGACATGGCTGCGGCGAAGCGCTTCTTCGACAAAGCTATGGGAGCAAACGGCGATCCAAACAAAGTCGTGATAGATAAGAGCGGCGCCAACAACGTGGCCATGGATACGATCAACGCTGGTCGCGACGTGTCGATCCTTGTGCACCAGGTCAAATACCTGAACAACATTGTCGAGCCGGACCATCGAGCCATCAAGAGCATGACTAGGCCGATGCTCAATTTCAAATCGTTCCGGTCCGCCAGTTCGGTGCTAGCTGGAATGGTTCTGTCGCATTAGCAAACCTCCGGTGGCGGGATCAGATAGACTGCGGCGCCCGACCACTGGATAACTCGACATGCTCAACTACAAAGGGGCGCGCTTTCCGATCGATGTGATCTTGGTCTGCATCCGCTGGTATGCAGCCTACCCGCTGAGCTACCGGCACCTCGAGGAGATAATGGAAGAGCGCGGCGTGTCGGTCGACCATTCATCGATTAACCGGTGGGCCATTCGTTTCCTGCCGCTCATCGAGAAGATGGCCCGAAAAAACAAGCGCCCGGTCGGGGGCAGCTGACGCATGGATGAGACCTACATCAAGGTCAAGGGCGTCTGGAAATACCTCTACCGCGCTGTCGACAAGCAGGGTAAGACCGTCGACTTTCTGCTGACGGCAAAGCGCGACATGGCCGCGGCGAAACGCTTCTTCGAAAAGGCCATTGGAGCGAACGGCGATCCAAACAAGGTCTCGATGGACAAGAGCGGCGCCAACAAGGCGGCCATGGATGCGATCAACGCTGGCCGCGACGTGCCGATCCTTGTACGCCAGGCTAAATACCTCAACAACATTGTCGAACAGGACCATCGCGCCATCAAACGGGTGACCAGGCCGATGCTCAACTTCAAATCGTTCCGGGCTGCCGGCTCTGTACTCGCCGGCATCGAACTGATGCACATGATCCGCAAGGGCCAGTTCGCAATCGACGACGGCGAGGCCATGTCGTTCGCCGACCAATTTTTTGCGCTGGTAGGATTAGTCCGTCCAGTTTGAGTGGTGCAGTGTCGTCCTAGGAAAATTCTGTCGTTTGATCAACAACCGTCCGTTGAAGCAAAAATGTTACGGCATGTGCAGCAAAGTTGCCACATGCCGTGCAGTTACCGGCTGGCCGCGTCGGCCAGTTGAATGGCCGGTTCCAACCCATAACGGTCATCTGTTAAAGTCATGGGGGAAATCCAGACTGGATTTTTAACTCTCGCATAAATCTGCGGCCTCGACTGTCAACAGGATGCACCTATGAACGACCAAACCTCTACCGTATTGCGCACCGAGCACACTGGGCTGACTGTCGCGTCGATCAATGGCGTACTTGATTTCTGGACTGAGGTCCTCGGCTTTCAACTCGTGTACCGCAAAGAACTTGGTGGTGGGCACTCGATGGAACAAGTGGTCGGGGTGTCGGGGGCTTATTTAAGAAACGCTCTCCTACAGGGTCCCGATGGATATAGAGTTGAGCTAATTGAGTACGATTCGCCGGAAGACCGCGTGATTTTGAAACAACGTCCATGCGATGTCGGTTCGGCTCATTTGACGTTTGCCGTGACCGATCTTCGCGCAATGCTAAATCGCATGGCCCCTTATGGATGGACGGCAACCGGCGAACCGCAAACTGCGCCTAGCGGAACAATCATGGTCTACACCCGAGGACCTGACGGCCACACCATAGAACTTATGCAACATCCGGAGTGAACTGCCTGTCAGTGAATACTTTATCTTGGTTGCTACCCGGCAGACGTAAGACGGAGAATAACTTCGGCATCAGCCGGGCGGTGCATTGTCGGTGTGGGTTTTAATGGGTGATTACTCGGGCGACCGGTTTTGGCCGAATCCAGACGGTGGGACCAGCATAGCAGGTTGCAAGATTTGAAATCTGGCGGCTCCCAAGATAGGCTGGTACCGACCGATTGAGTCGAGGGCCTATCTCAGAAATTCAGAATACCTTATTGTATGATGTTGCTATCAGGACAATCAAGAAGCTTGTTAGTCGCTCTTATCCATTCAACTTTCAGGGTCTCTTCATGTTTGCGTCCATGCTTGCAACCTGTCTCGAGTAAATGAATATTTCAATTAACATCTTGGTCAGGCGAACCCGCGCTATTGGTGGGTAGAGAAGCCGCGTAGCGAAGCTGTGCATTCCGGTCTCGCCGCTCCCCAAGAGCCGGACGATGTATCGTCAGAATGCGTGCCGTACGCCCGTCGACAAGCCTTGCTGGTTCATTCCCACTCCCACTGTGCCGCCGGCATCCAGTGCATTCGCAGCCAAGCCCTTGTTGCGCATGTAACCCAGAGCGCTGTAGAGCGCGGTACGCTTGGAGAGGCTGTAGGAAAGGCGGGCAACGGCCAGGCTTGAGTCGTTGACGCTATTCTTGACGTCATGCCGAGCCACCTGTACGTCAAGTACAAGCGCCGGCGCCAATGGATGGCTGGCACCGAGGTAGTACAGGTTCGAGTCGATGCCAAAGACTGGAATGGCTGCGCTTTTCCTGCGCACCATCACGCCGGCACCGAATTTCGTCGCACCGGTCATTACGTACCCGTTCAGTGTTGTCCTACGGTCGCGGCTCTCGCTAGTCGTGAGTCCGGCCGCGGCACCGACGTTACCCTGCATCTGGTCGTACGAGGCGATCACGCTGAAGGTCTTGTTGTCGTAACCAAGCAATGCCGTCATTTGGCGGCATGCCTTCGAGTTGCCTGACACTTCGCCGCCGCAATTGGTGCCCGCCGGTCCGCCGGCAGCCGAGGCATCGCGCCCGAAGCTGTATGTAGCCCCGGCTGTGAGATTTCCAAACGTACCCATATAGCCGATGGCGTTGTCGCTGCGCGCATTTGGAATGTACAGGTCGATGCTGCTGATACTGAAGATATTCGGCCCCATGACATCGGTCTTGAGCATGGAATAGAAGGTCATGTTGTGCTGGCGTCCCACAGTCAGAGTGCCAAAACGCGTTTTCAACCCGACATAGGCCTGGCGCCCGAACAGTCGGCTGCCCTGGCTGCTGGTGCCGGTGTCGACGCTGACACCGCCCTCGAGGACGAAGACCGCCTGCAAACCTCCACCAAGATCCTCACTGCCGCGAAATCCGATTCGAGAAGGCACGCTACCGGTCAGGCCTGGAACCTTGGTTTGCGAATCCCCATCGGCGTTTGTGTTGTTGGTGTGCACCAATCCGCTATCAACTATGCCGTAGATGGCGACCTGGCTCTGCGCCAGTGCCGGCTCGGCAGTGCAACAAATCAAAATAGCGATTGCGGTGTTGATGGTTTTTTTTATCATGAAGATGTCTCCAGTTGTTGTCGGTGTTTTTTATTTAGTTTTAGTCGCAGCAACGATTGGCTTGGGCTACGTCCAAGTATTGCTGGAATGGCCCGCTCCCACCACAGTCGATCGGCGTTCCCTTGAGTTTCGCGAACCTTGTGAAGCGTCGACGTGTTTGTCGGTAATGACCTGCTACAGGCCGTTCTTCTTCAGCTTCGCCGACGCAGCCCACATTCCCGGGCGGATCGTCGGCGCCAGATCTTCCGTCGCTTCGACCAACGCCAGCAGGCGCGTATTGGTCATCAACGCGCGGCCGATCGCCAGCATGTGCGGTTCCCCTGAAAGTTGCCAGCCATGGTTGTTGCACCGTTCCTCGAGGCAGGGAAGAAACGGGCTGCATGTTCTGGGCGCCGTGGTGAGGATCGCCCCTACGGCTTCAAATTGACGAGGAAGAAATAGCCCATCTGTGCGAATGCCAGCGCGATCATGATGAAGCCGATTCCCCGGCGCCGGTTGTCCCTGCCAGCGTGCTGCTGCGACGCTGGTAGGGCAATCGAGCAGCGCGAAGGTGCGGTCCGAGAATCAACCAATGAAGTCCGGCTGCTTCTCAGGTGCCGCATTCTGGAATTCCCGCTGCCCGAGGCAATACTCGTAGATGGCGCGAACACGCTCGAAGCGGGACAGGTCGCAGCCCATACGCGTCGCGTTCGCCACCTGCGGCACGAGGCAGCAGTCTGCCAGCGTCGGGGTGTCGCCGACACAGTACTGGCTGGGTGGCAGCGTGACCAACAGACGTTCGACCGCGCCCAGGCCCTCGTCAATCCAGTGCTTGTACCAGGAAGTCTTGCTGTCTTCGTTTGCCCCTAGAGGCCCGCTCAGATATTTCAGCACGCGGGGGTTGTTGAGCGGGTGGATATCGCAGGCAATCGTCTGCGATATCTCGAGCACGCGCGCGCGCATCAGCGGGTCCGCAGGAATCAAACGAGGCTCCGGGAATTTCCGGTCGAGGTAGTCGATGATGGCGAGCGACTGGGTCAGCCGCATGTCATCGTGGACGAGCACGGGGACGAGGCCTGCCGGGCTCAGCTCGCGGTATGCCTCGCTCCCCTGTTCGCCACCGCGCAGGTCGACAGCGACGTATTCATAGGGTAGCCCCTTGAGTGCCAATGCGATACGCACGCGGAAGGAGGTTGAGCTGTTGAAGAAGCTGTACAGTTTCATGTGATGTCAGTCAATGGCAGAAAGTTGATTGGATGGCGCGATACCCGGGCGGTTGGCTTCGTGGCTATAGCGCGCCGACATGGCGAAGATCGCGACGGAAGCCAACAGCGCTGGCAGTGCCAACAGCATGATGATGGCCGAGAAGCCCAGTCCTGCTCCCATTAGCGCACCGCCCATCAGCGAACCGAGGATGGCACCACAGCGGCCTATCCCCAACGCCCAGCTCACGCCGGTTACGCGATTGCTGGTTGGATAGAAGGAAGCGGCAAGCGCATTGGCACCTACCTGCGAGCCGCTGACGCAAAAACCGACGCCGAACACCGCAATATTCAAGAGCACCAGGTCGGTGTACTGGTAGCTGATCAGGGCGATGAACGCGATGGCGACCATATACGAGGTGCCGAGTACCCGGTAGGGATTGAACCTGTCCATTGCCCACCCCAGCACGATAGCGCCGATGGTGCCGCCGACCTGGTACATGGCGGCCACCAGCGCTGCCTTGGCCAGCGGGAAGCCGGCGTCCTTGAAGAGCGTCGGCAGCCAGTTCGTCAGCAGGTAGACGATCAGGAGGCTCATGAAGAACGCCGACCATAGAGCCAGCGTGCCGAACTTGCGTGGCGATGCAAACAGTTGCCCGACCGCTGAGCGGCCCGCCGTGCCTGAGGATTCAGGAATCACAAAGCGTGCGCCTTCGAGCGGCGCGCCTGGGGCAATTCGGCGCAGGATGGCTGCGATTTGCGGGCTGTCGGGCTTACGTAGCGCCAAGAACCGTACAGACTCCGGCAGCACGAAGAGCAACACCACGGCGCAGACGATCGGCACGTAGCCGCCCAGCAGAAGTACGCTGCGCCAGCCATATTCGGGAATCATGTGAGCTGCCAAGACGCCGCCCAGGCCGGAACCGATTGTGAAGCCGCAGAACATGATGGTGACGACTTTCGACTTGATGCGCTGCGGCGAATATTCGGAGGTGAGCGTAATCGCATTCGGCATCGCGCCACCGAGGCCAAGCCCGGTCAGGAAGCGGAACAAGGTCAGCATGAACAGAGAATCGGTATAGGCCGAGGCCAGGCTCCAGATCCCGAAGAAGAGCACGGACAGGACAAGAATCGTTTTCCTACCGATCCGGTCCCCCAGCGGCCCGGCGATGAAGGATCCGACAGCGAGGCCGACGAGACCAGCCGCCATCAGTGGTGCCATTTGTTGCGGCGTGATACCCCACTCGCTGCGCAGTGATGGAGCGATGAAACCGATAATCGCCGTATCGAACCCGTCGATGGCGATAATGATGAAACAAAGAAAAGCGATCAGAAACTGGTAACGCGAAAAGCGGCCGGAATCGATCAGTTGCTGCACGTCGACCTTGACGGTACTGGACATGGTTGTCTCCTGCTGATTGTGAGGTACGCATGCAGTCTTGCGCTGCATTGCACGTGCCGGAAGCGACTGGGTCCGGCCAACCCATGGAAGCAGGGCCGCCAGGCCTTGCTTCCACACGGACGGGCTTCAGTCGAGTTCGACGAACACGCGTCCGTTTTCGATCTTCACCGGGTAGGTGCGCACTGCTTCAGTGACCGGCTCGCATGTCGGCCGGCCGTCACGAATGTCGAACTTCCCTTGGTGCAACGGGCATTCGATCTCGAAGCCGTCCAGAAAGCCGTCGCACAGGCGTGCATGCCCGTGCGTGCAGATATTGTCGGTCGCGTAGACCTGGCCCTCCACGCGGTAAAGCGCCAGGTCCTTGCCTGTTGCTGCCAAGCCCATCACGTCGTCTTCGGGCACGTCGACGAGTGCGCTGACGTCCTGCCAATTGTTTGCCATGCTGTGCCTTAAATCGGATAGATCAGTGAATTCGGAATCATTTCGGTGTCGTAGATGCAGAGGCGGGATTCGAACTTCAGCCCTTCCGGCATGATCCGCACTCGGTCGAGGTAGCGGCCGACGTTGAACACGGTTGTTTCCTGGCTCAGCTTGGTGCGAAACACTGCGTAATTCGTCTCGACCTCGATCAAGTTGCCGTCGCGGCTCAGGATGTGCGGCAGGCCGACCACGTGCCGCTGGTAGTAGGGATCATGGAACAGGGTTTCCCTGATACCGTAGACGCGGTCCTTCAGCATGCCGCGGCTGAGCAGTGCCAAAGTGCAGAGCGGAAACCCGCGCTCGTAGTTTTCGCGTGGTTGCACCTTGTACTCGCAATGCTCCACGAAGAATTCAGCCCATCTGTCCCAGTCCGCGCTGTCGAGCGCGGAGGCATAGTCGGCATTGAGCGTGACCAACGCCACGTAAGCCTGGATGTCGTCAATCGTGTTCACGCCGGGTCCTCCATCACGCTGCGCCAATAGCTGTACATGCCGCGAATCAAGGTTTCGCTCACCATATGGTCGGTGTTTTCGGTGCCATGACCATCGAGCTCCGCCACCGCACGGTGGAAGGGTTTCTGCTCAAAACCGTTTTGCGACAGTTCGATCACCTCGCCATCATCGGCGGAGACAAAGCCGGCCGGGCCGAACAGATTGGCCTGGACCAGGCGGCGCTGCGTCATTTCCTCGGTATCGTCCTCGAACCCGAAATGTGTCCAGACGAAGTCGAATGCGCCCTTGCCATCAGGCTGGATGTGGCGCGTCGAAACGCTGTTGACCTGCTGCTGAAAGATCACGCTTGGGAACACGGTCATCATCACGGCGGTCGGGCCGCCCCACCATGCCTCGGGCACGATGTCGAGCAGGCGCTTGTCCTGAATTTCCATTGTTTCTTTGAAGCTGGTGACGCCTGCCGTGACTTCCGACTTCGCGCCGCCAGCGCCGCGGGTGGAAACCATTGCCGCATGACGGTGGTGCGAATCCATCACCAGCTGCGACTTGTTGTCCGCGCGCCAGAGACCGTATGTGACAAACCAGGTGTGCAACAGGCCAGGGTGGTAAGGATCCTTGATGTTTTCCTGCATCAGCTTCCAGTTGCCCGGAATGCGTTGGCGGTTGTAGCCCAGGATCTTCAGCTTGCGGCCGTTGAACAGGCGGTCGAAGTAGGCAAGCATCTCAGGACCAAGGTAATCCTCGAGCGACTCCACGTCGTGGTCGAACGATGCGAACACGACGCCGCCCCGCACGGCGACCTTCAGCTTGGTCAGGCCGTGTTCCTTACTGTCGAATTCCTTTGGCATGCCGCCCAGCACTTTGCCGTCCTGCTTGACGCCGCGGCGGAACGGTACGCCCTGCAGGTCGCCCTTCAGGCTGTAGTTCCATTGGTGGTAGGGGCAGACGAATTCCTTCTTGTTGCCGTGGCGCTCACGGCAGAACTGCATGCCGCGGTGCGCGCAGACGTTTTCCACGACGTTGATCTCGCCGTCCTGGGCGCGCACCATGATGACCGAGCGCTCGCCGACAACGGTGCGTTTAAAGTCGCCGGTGTTCGGCACTTCGGCCTCGAGACCGACATAGCACCAGTGGGCGTGATAGAACAGGCGCTCCAGTTCACGTTTGTAGAGTTCGTCGTCGGTGTAGACCGAGAACGGAATGCGGCTGCTGCTTTCTTTCGATTCCCATACCGGACGGATGGGAAATACGACAGGAATGTCGCCCATGTCTGTCTCCTGAATATCTGTGATTTATGGACCGGCAGGTAAGCTGCGAAGGCTCTGCGGCCGGCTTGCCAAGCGTGTCAGCCGGCCACGCGTACCCGGATTTCGCCCAGGCCTGCCACCATGCCAACCATCAAGTCGCCCGGCTTGACCGCATTCACTCCCTCGGGGGTGCCGGTCATGATGATGTCGCCCGGTTCCAGCGTTTCATACTCGGACAAGTAGGCGATCGATTCGGCCACCGACCAGATCAGCTTGGACACGTCCGAGCGCTGACGCTCTTCGCCGTTGACCGTTACGGCGATTTCGCCTTCGGTCACGTGGCCGACGTCGACAGAACGGTGCACCGGACCGATCGGAGCAGACTGCGAGAAAGATTTGCCAAACTCCCATGGCCGTCCCTTGTCACGCGCCTCGAGCTGGATGTCGCGACGCGTCATGTCAAGCCCGACAGCGTAGCCATACACATGCGCCAGCGCCTGGTCTTGCGGGATGTTGGCGCCGCCCTTGCCGATGGCGACCACCAGTTCGATCTCATGGTGAAAGTTGGCGGTTTTCGGCGGATACGGAATCGTCACGCCTTCGGCGCCCACGGCCACCGTCGCGTTGGCCGGCTTCATGAAGAAGAAGGGCGGATCGCGGTCCGGGTCCTTGCCCATTTCGATCGCATGAGCGGCATAGTTGCGGCCAACGCAGAAAATGCGGTTGACAGGGAACTGCTGGTTGTTCCCGGCGACTGGCAGGCTGAATACTGGTGCTGGCGGTACTGCATATTCCATGTTGTTCTCCAAGTGGGACTACTGCATTTTTTCTTCGCGCCACAGGCCGAGCGCCTGTTGCATCGGACGATCCGAGAAGCTGAACAGGATCGTTTTCGTCTTGGCCTGCAGCCGCAACTCGTGCCAGGACGGCACGACGAAAATGTCGTTCGGACCGAAGATGTAGGTTTCTCCGCCAACCTGGGCGCTGCCTTCGCCCTCAAGGCAGACGTAGACGGTGGAATCGGTACTGCGGTAGGGCTGGCTGGCGAAGCCTTCCGGCAGTAACTGCGCGAAGGCGCCGATGGTCGGCATCGGCGAGGCGCCGGTAGCCGGGTTTATGTAACGCAATTTGTGCCCGAAATGCGCGTCGGCCTCGGTACGGGCAATCCCTTCGAGCGCCGCTCTGGTCTGCTCGAACGGATAGACGAAGACCTTGGTCGGATCAGAAGGTGCTTGCTCGAGATCGACCGGCACCATGTTGTGGCCATAACGGGCGAGCGCATCGCCTTCCGGGCGTGCGGTCGGCTGCGAGGCTGCGGTGCCGTGCTCGGCGAAACCAGCGTCGAAAAACCTCAGGGTGGGGATATCGAGGCCATCGAGCCAGACTACCGGCTCGGTGCCCAGGTTGCCGTGATCGTGCCAAGTCCATGACGGGGTAATGATGAAGTCGCCGCGGCGCATCGTCGTGCGCTCGCCGTCGACGGCGGTATAAGCACCTTCGCCGTCGAGCACCAGGCGCAGCGCAGATTGCGAATGGCGGTGGGCAGGTGCCACCTCGCCTGGCAGGATCAACTGCAGGCCGGCGTACAGCGATTGCGTGATCGACGAATTGCCGCGCAACGCCGGATTTTCAAGGATCAGCACCCGGCGCTCGGCCTCCTGCGCAGTAATCAGGCGGCCAGCCTCCATGACCTGGTCACGCACCTCGCTGTAGCGCCACAGCGCAGGCACCGCCGGCGACGTGGGCGACTTCGGCACCAGCGCCCCCAGCACTTCCCATAGTGGAGTCAGGTGGTTGCTGCCGATGCGCTTGTAGAACTCGGCACGCTGGGCTTTGATGCCATCTTCCGCAGAAAGCGGATCGCTTGCTTGCATTTCCATTGTTTTCTCCTTAGGTCAAGCCACGTTTGCGTAGAACGCGTCGGCATAAATGTGTTCTGGCAAAATTCCCCGATCGCGCGCCACGATGGATGCGGCATCGACCATCGGCGGCGCACCGCACAGGTAGGCGCGCCAGTCTGCGAGACAATCCCAGTCTCGCGCCACCGCCTCGGTGACGATTCCGCTGCGAAGGGTTGCACCCCCGCCGCCTTCGGTGACAACGACATGGACAGTCAGGTTCGCGTAGCGCTCTGCCAGACCGGCCAGCGTGTCGGCGCAATAGATGTCGCGCAAGCTGCGCACGCCAAAGTACACATGGATGTCGTTCCGCATCCCTGACTCCAGCGCCCCGCGCACGATTGACAGCACGGGCGCCAGCCCGGTGCCGCCTGCCACGCAAAGCATCGGCCCCAGGTGGCGTGTACGCAGGTAGGAGGTGCCAAGCGGCCCGCTCACGCGCACGGTGTCGCCGACTTTCACGTGCTGGTCGACGTAGCCGCTGACCAGGCCATCCTTGACGACGCGCACGTGAAATTCGAGTTCGTCATCACTTGGCAGGCCAGCCATCGAATAGGGCCGGATGTGATCCGGCGTGAACTGCAGCGTGGCGTACTGACCAGGAGAGAATTCGAGCGGCTTGGCCGAGCGCAGGCGCAGGCGGCGGATGTCATGGGTGATCTGCTCGACCGCCGTGACAGTGGTTTTGAGAATACGCGCCGGATGGTTGATGATCTCATCCACTTCGGGGATCTCGATCGTGCAGTCGCCGTTCAAGACGCTGGTGCAGGCCAGCACATACTGGCCTGCTTCCGTTGTGATGGCATTGGCGAGGCTGACGGTATCGGTGACTTGGCCATGAATCACCTTGCAACGGCAGGTACCGCAGCGACCGGCGGTGCAGCTATACGAAATGGGGACGTCGTGCTCGCGCAGCGTTGCCAGAAGGTTGGCGCCCGGGCTGACGGTGATCACGCGGCCGAGCGGCTCGATCTGCAGCTTCATCTTGTCTCCCAACTTTGCAAATTCTTATGAGCCAAAGTATAGAATCGGCTCTAAAATAAAAATACATAATCCCGTGAATGATCAAAATAGATTTGGTGAATGTCCAATGCGGAACCTCAGAGATATCGACCTCAACCTCCTCGTCGTTTTCCAGCAGTTGCACAAGGAGCGGCGTGTTGCGCTGGTGGCGCAAAACCTCGGTCTGACCCAGCCCGCTGTCAGCAATGCGCTCAGCCGGCTGCGCAAGATGCTCGGCGACGAACTGTTCCTGCGCACAGCGCGCGGCATGGAGCCGACGCCGTATGCCGCTCAGCTGGCTGAGCCGATCGCGGCCGCTCTGGCCAGCATCCACGACACGCTCGAGCGCCAAATGGAATTCGATCCCACAGCTAGCGAACGCCGCTTCACCATCGCCATGACCGACCTTGGGGAGATTCACTTCCTCCCAAAACTGATGAGCCGACTGGCCGAGGTAGCACCGGCAGTGACAATCAGCACCGTGCGCAACACCAGCGTGAACCTGAGCGACGAGCTCGAGGCTGGCCGAGTCGACATCGCGATTGGCCTGCTGCCCCAGCTAAAGGCGGGATTCTTCAAACGCTTGCTGTTCCGCCAGCGTTACGTCTGCATTTTCCGCAACGGCCATCCGCTCGACAGGGGAGCGATCACCTTGGAAGACTTCGAAAGCGCACAGCACGTGACCGTGGTAGCGGGCGGGACGGGTCACGCAGCTGTGGACAACACCATTCAGCGCCGGGGCGTGAGACGCAACGTCAGGCTGAGCGTGCCGCACTTTATCGCGCTCGGGCACATCCTTGCGAGGACGGACCTGATCGCGACCGTGCCAGAGCGCTATGTGAGGGAGAGCATGGCACCTTTCGGACTGACCTATCTACCGCATCCGGTGCCAATTCCAGAGTTCGATGTGAATCTGTTTTGGCATGCTAAGTTTCTTAAGGAGCCGGGGAACCAATGGCTGAGAGCGTTGATTGGAGAACTCGCTATTGATTAAGGCAGAACTGAATCGCCACGACTACGGTACACATCCCTGCGCCGTAATTATGGGCAGAAGGAGACGGTATGAGTAAAAAGCGCTGTACGGAGCAATTCAAGATCGCTGCAGTCAAACAATTGGCGCAGCGCGATCACCTGTTCAGCGTGGTGGCGGAGTGGCTTGGAATAAGTATCCACGTCCGGGTAAGGTCGATCTTGATTGTCGAGTTACAGGACCAATTGACGATGAGACGCGTTGAACGTGGCAATTCACAGTATTGTCAAGAATGCTATTTGCGTGGCGAGATCATTGAGCGGTAGTGCACAATGTAGGAATTAGCACTAACCGCCGGAAATCCAATAGGAGACTCAATGAAAAAAATCCACCTCATCAGCATCGTCCTCGCTGCAGCAAGCTTGCACACACTGCCTGCATGCGCTCAAAGCGCAGGGGAATTCAT
>Ga0308164_10002591_pt1 | contig 17678 bp, 14 predicted proteins | sample PhyTR2_FD_201031 | JGI IMG/M metagenome (GOLD analysis project Ga0308164, IMG submission 201031) | Phyllosphere microbial communities from UC Gill Tract Community Farm, Albany, California, United States - DLSLT.R2 | ecosystem: Host-associated > Plants > Phyllosphere > Unclassified | place: USA... | reverse complement strand
CGGTTCGCATGTACATGCGCGAGATGGGCTCGGTCGAGCTGCTCACGCGCGAAGGCGAAATCGAGATCGCCAAGCGCATCGAAGACGGCCTGAAGGACATGATCCAGGCCATCTCGGCCTGCCCGGTCACGATCGCCGAGATCATCGGCACCGCCGCCAAGATCGACAGCGACGAAATCAAGATCGACGAAATCGTCGACGGCCTGGTGGACCAGGAAGGCGAAGACAACACGCCGCAAGTTGCCGCGCCCGTCGCCAGCGAGTCCGATGAGGACGAAGAGGACGAAGAAGACGCCGAAGGCGAAGAGGAAGAAGAAGAGGCGCCAAGCAACTCGGGCGCCGCCGGTTACTCGGCGGAACAGCTCGAAGCGCTGAAGGTCACGGCCCTGGCCAAGTTTGCCGAGATCGCCCAGCAATTCGACAAGATGCGCAAGGCGTTCGAAAAGGACGGCTACAACTCGAAAGCCTACGTCAAGGCGCAGGATGCGATCTCCAACGAGCTGCTGGGCATCCGCTTCACGGCCAAGGTCGTGGAAAAGCTGTGCGACACGCTGCGCGGCCAGGTCGACGAAGTGCGCCACATCGAGAAGCAGATCCTCGACGTGGCCGTGAACCGCTGCGGCATGCCGCGCGCCCACTTCATCAAGGTCTTCCCGGGCAATGAAACCAATCTGGAATGGGTGGATGGCGAAGTCAATGCCGGCCACGCCTATAGCGCGATCCTGGGCCGCAACATCCCGACGATCAAGGAACTGCAGCAACGCCTGATCGACCTGCAGGCACGCGTCGTGCTGCCGCTGCCAGACCTGCGCAACATCAACCGCCAGATGGCGGCCGGTGAAATGAAGGCGCGCAAGGCCAAGCGCGAAATGACCGAGGCCAACCTGCGCCTGGTGATTTCGATCGCCAAGAAGTACACGAACCGCGGCCTGCAATTCCTCGACCTGATCCAGGAAGGCAATATCGGCCTGATGAAGGCCGTGGACAAGTTCGAGTACCGCCGCGGCTACAAGTTCTCGACGTACGCAACGTGGTGGATCCGCCAGGCAATCACCCGTTCGATCGCCGACCAGGCGCGCACGATCCGTATCCCGGTGCACATGATCGAGACGATCAACAAGATGAACCGGATCTCGCGCCAGATCCTGCAAGAGACCGGCGCCGAGCCCGACCCGGCCACGCTCGCGATCAAGATGGAAATGCCGGAAGATAAAATCCGCAAGATCATGAAAATCGCGAAAGAGCCGATTTCTATGGAAACGCCGATCGGTGACGACGACGATTCGCATCTGGGCGATTTTATCGAAGACAACAACACGCTGGCACCATCGGACGCCGCGCTGCATGCTTCGATGCGTGGCGTGGTCAAGGATGTGCTCGACTCGCTGACGCCACGTGAAGCCAAGGTGCTGCGCATGCGCTTCGGCATCGAGATGTCGACCGACCACACGCTGGAAGAGGTCGGCAAGCAGTTTGACGTCACCCGTGAGCGGATTCGCCAGATCGAAGCGAAGGCGCTGCGCAAACTGCGTCACCCGTCGCGCTCGGACAAGCTCAAAAGCTTCCTCGAGAACAACAGCTGATTGTTGATGTGGGCTTGACGGATCTGTACTAAAGGCAATATGCTCTCGCCACTTCGCTCATCACGTTCGTGTTGATGAGCAGGTGGCGAGTTACTTGCCACCATCCCAGTTTCTGGGCCTCTAGCTCATGCTTGGTTAGAGCAGCGGACTCATAATCCGTTGGTGCCGTGTTCGACTCACGGGAGGCCTACCAAATTTATCAATCAAAACAAGGGGTTGCGCACTTGCGTAGCCTCTTTTTTATTGCCTTCGATGTATTAGGGTCAACCGAAGTTCAACATCGAATTGCGATAAGCCCGTTCCTACTTGCATTGTAAACAACAAGTCTCGTACACTGGCAAAATCGATCCGATCAATTAATGAGAGACTAGCGTGCCTACTCAACTCCAAACTCCCGTAGAGCAACCCGAAGAAGTATATGAGTCTATTTTATTGGATTTTTCCGATTTATCGGAGCTTGATGAAGCATCACCGTCAACGCAAACTATTGCATATTCCGGTAGTGACTTTGATGTTGAAGGCCTAGTAAGAAGACTTGATCGAGGAGACATTATTGTTCCGACATTCGGACATAATGATCCAACCGTTGAGGCAGCGGGATTTCAGCGCGCATTTGTATGGCGTCGTGCTCAAATGGATAAGTTCATCGAGTCACTCTTGTTGGGTTTTCCTGTCCCTGGAATTGTACTTGTGCAGCAAGTAGACAAACGATATTTGGTTTTGGATGGGCAACAGCGGCTGAGTACGCTTGCTGCATTCTATTCTGGTACATATGATGGTCAAACGTTTTCTCTGAAAAACGTAGCGACGGACTATCAAGGACTCACCTACGGTACCTTAAGTGATTCGCAACGCCGTATGCTTGATAACACATTTATTCAAGCTATCATTGTAAAAACCGATGGCACACCTGCATCGTTAGACTCTATTTATCAGGTTTTTGAGCGTCTGAATTCCGGTGGTACGCAGCTAACCGGCCACGAGATTCGAGTCGCGCTTTATGCTGGCGAACTAATCGATTTTGTTGCGCAGCTTAATAGGAGCAGCAACTGGCGTGCACTCTACGGTAAGGTGTCACCACGACTTCGTGACCAAGAGCTTCTTTTGCGTATTATTGCGCTATTTGTTTCCCCTGGAACATATAAGCGTCCAATGAAAAAATTCTTGAATGATTTTGCGGCAACTCACCGGAGCTGCGCTAACCTTCAGAAGCAATACCTTACTGATCTGATTGATAATGCATGTAGTATTTTGCTGAGCGCCGTCGGTCAAAGCGCATTTCGTCATCTGAGCAAGCAAGTGAACGTCGCACTTACAGAAGCAGTTATGGTTGGGCTCATGCGTCGTCTTGAACTGGGGGATCCTTTGCCGACTCCTGATGCCATCGCTGCTGCGCTTGAGCAGCTTGTTAAAGACCCAAAATTGGTAGATGCAATTACCCGTGCGACCGCCGACGAGGAGGGCGTTAAGCATCGTCTAGCTTCTGCAACCAAGGTTTTGGGTGCTACCTAATGGCACGAGCTACCTCCTGGCCGCCAGTTCAATTGCATCGACTTCGGGCTGCGCTTGAAGAACTGGGAGATGTTGTCGAAAAAAACGCGAAGAATCCTGATATTTTGCCGTGGCTGACAAGGATGTTAGTAGTGCGGAGCAGCGGCTATGTCGAACAAACATGTAAGGAGGTTTTCTGGGGATACCTTGACGATCGTTCTAGTGGCCTTGTCAAATCATTTGGGCACTCTTGGCTTGATAAGAGTAGAAACCCTTCCCCAGACAGTTTGCTGGCGATGATTGGGCGTTTTGATTTGAACTTGAAGAATGATTTTGATGAATTTCTAGAGTTAGATGATCAGCGAATACGCCGCGAGCTTGCCTACTTGGTTGATCGCCGAAATCACATTGCGCACGGATTAAACGAGGGAATTAACAGAGAGAAAGCCCTTTCTTTGAAAGAAGTTGCTCTCGAAGTATCTGATTGGTTAATTTTAAAATTTAATCCTATGCGAATGTAATTTCGGACAGTATGAGTAATGGAAATTGATTTGACAAGATTAGAAGTTTGATGGGACACTATATACGTTAAACTTCTAATTTTGCCATTGGATTGAGTCTTCGCGTTTCTTGCAAATGTTCGGGGGGGTAAGTGAGCATATCGCATTGTCATCGTCAAGCTATGATGGCCTAGGACTTTTTGAAGGGCGAGCATGTTTCCGCCGTTCATCATGAACTGACTTGCAAACGTATGTCGTAAAATATGCGTTAGCTGGCCGACAGACAGCTTGAGTTTAGCCTGATATAACGATTTTCGAAACGCTGCATATGCAGTTGTGAAAAGACGTTCACCGTCGCCGGCATCTTTGTGGTGTGCCTTCAGCGATTTTTCAAGCTCGTCAGTGATAGGAACCCCTCGCGCTTTGCTTGACTTTGTCTGTACGAATTGGATCATCCCGTTGCGAATTGGACTGGCACGTAGACTCTCCGACTCACCCCAGTGCGCGCCAGTCGCAGGCAAACCTTCGCGACAAGCGAAACGTGAAAATTCGCAGATTTATTAAATTGCTCAAGCAGGATGATTATCTGATCCTGATCCAAATACGACAACTCCTTTTCCTGAATCTTGAAAGCGCGCAGTTTAATTAAGGGATTTTCCTTCTTCTAGTGGCCGAGTCTGATCGTTTCATTAAATACAGCACGTAGATAAGCCTGCTCACGGTTCATCGTGTTGGCAGAACTACCGGCCTCCATGCGTTTCATTCGGTATGCTGCAAATTGGTCAGGTGTAAATTGGTCGGCGCGTGGATTGTCCACAGCGTTACACATTGCGAGCAAAATGCGCTTTCGTCCTGTGCCGTCGTTGAGCCCAGATCCATGGTGCTGGTGCCAAACCTCGATAAGATTCGAGAGCCGTCGTGCGTCCTTTTTTGGTGCGCTTCCATCCGCATCCTCGATACGAATGTAGACACCAGCACGCCACAAGGACGCCTTACCTTCAACCTGTTCGGGTCAATTGCGCAGTTTGAACGGGAAATCATGCTTGAACGCCAGATAGTAGGCATCGCCGCTGCAAAGGAAGCCGGAAAGTACACAGTTCGAGCCCCCACAGCACAAGCAAAGGCATCCAAGGTGCTGTCGTTACACGCCAAGGGTTTGACGAAACAAGAGATTGCAGATGCCTGCTCCGTCGGTATCGCTTCTGTGTACCGCATTCTCAAATTGGCGCAGGCGACTTAAACGCGCTCTGAAGCGATCGTTTCTGCTAAGAAGAGCCAGATCAACAAAGGAGCAGGGCTTCAAATCTATGACATGCGAGCCAAGGCTTAAATTAGACTCGGATGGCACTAACCTGTCTGCTAACTGATCTCACTAACCATTTCCCGCTTTTAGTAGGCGCATCCGGCGCCGGGCCATGGCGCGGATCCGATCAATCTGACTATTTGCCGCTATGTCCGATCCGAACCCCTTTGGCATTTGCGCCTCGACCCTTGTAAAGTTTCGCAACGCTGGCGTCGAAGCTATCCTGGATGTGCATTCTGACCTTACACTCAACGACTTGCCGCACTCAACGCGCGCCGCCGCAAAGCTGTCCGGCCCCTGTTCTTTGACGAGTCGAGGGCGCCGGTCGAGGTCATCGCCGTCGGCAATGACGAGACGGCAGGACTGGATCCAGCGGACTTCGAGGTGATCCGCGAAAAGGTCAGCTATCGCCTAGCCCAACGTCTGGGAAGCTATGTCATCCTCAAGTACGTTCGCCCGGTCATCAAGTTGCGCGCTAATCAATTTCTGTCGTGTCCTCTAGCTCAGGTGGGCGTACTAAATGGTTGCCGCGCCGACGTCAGCTTCATCGCCGGCATGATCATCGACAAGTTCGCCTACCACTAGCTGCTGCACCGCCATCACGTCAAGCTGCAGGATTCCGGCATCAACGTCAGCGCGCCTGGATCACGAACCTGATGCTGTCTGCTGTATCACTGGTCGAGCCTATCTTCAATGCTCAGCTAGAGTCGGTGCGGCGTTCGCGCGTGATCGCGATGGACTTCAGTCAAGAAGGAGATTGCGGCAGACGAGGGCGCGGGTCTTGATGACATGTTTGCTCCTTGAGGCAACCGTCGTTGAAGTGAAAATGCCCACTAGTTCTGAACAGAGGTCACCACGTCTCGAACGGCCGGCCCTTAATCTTGCATACTTGCTACCAAAATTTTTGGCCAACCGTTGACTGATATGAACATCTCATTGCTTTCAAGCCGAAGTTGCTATTTATCGGCGATGTGTCGGTAACCGGTTAGGCGGTGCCGAACCTACGCGCATGCCTGCGAGGTTGGAAGCTTTTGCGCCAATGAACAGAACAGGGTCACCAGGGTGGCTTCGTCATGCTCGCCGATGCCGTCGGCGACGACTTGGAACGCGGCTTGCAGCTGCATGTCGCGTACCTGCTGGATGATCCATTGACCCGCAGGTGCGTCGAATGCCTGGGCTATGTCAATGATGCTGAAACGCTCGGGCCAGCGCGTGGTCCAGTCTACCAGCATGGCGCGCATCAGAACCGCGGGGCCACGGGGGTCGCGGCAGGTCCAGACGCAGGCTTGGAACATCTCGGTAACAATCACGTTGCTTCGGTCGGTGTAGCCCATGGCCCGATGCCGCTTGAAGATGGGATCGGTCGCTGCGCGAACCAGGGCTGCGTGGTCTGTCGCCCAGATATCGGCGACCTGTTCCGCGGCCAGGTAAGTTTGCATCAAGTCGTGCCAGAAGATGAAGTGCAGGCCGGCTGACTTGCGCAGGATGCCCAGCTCGACTAGGGCGGCGCTGTCCCGGCCGATCGCAGCGGCGACCTGCGCACGGACTTGGCGGCTGCCGAATTTCCAGTACGATTCGGCGGCGAGCGTGCGCGCCACGCCGCGCAGGGTCGAACCCGCAGCGCCGCCGAACAGCTTGTCGGCGGCTAGGCCGATCACTGCGCCGCTATGGACGGCCTGCTCGCGCGCGCCTGCGCCGATATCTGCCAGCAGGGCGAGCTTGGCGAAAAGTGGACTGTACAGTCCATCGGCGCCCATGGCGGCGCGTGCTACGAATTGCAGCGTGCCCTCGTCGACGCTGCCAGCACTGATGCGATCGCAGTAGGCGCGCAACAGCTCGATCCTGTCGATGGTGCCTGGCTGCAGGTGAATCGCCATCTTGGTGCGGATCTTGGCCATTTGCGCGTCCCATCCGCTGTTGGGCCGCATGGCCGCCACGATGTGTAGACGCTGAGTATCGTTGGTGGCCATGTAGGCCGCCAGCTCGGCGCTCGGTGCCAGCCCTTCGGAGACGCCGTCGAGCACCAGTAGGATGTCGCCGCGTACAATCATCGCTGCCAGATGGTTTGCCGGAACCGCGCAGTGACCCATGGCATGACGTATGGTATGCAGGAAGTCGCCATTTCCCTCAACCCTTTCCAGGAATATCGGCACCCGCCCACCATCGCGGCGGAATTTATGCAATAGCCGTAGCAGGATTTCGCGTACCAGCGCCGACTTTCCAGCGCCCGCTTCGGCTGCGATGGTAAAGGTCTCACCGCTTTCCAGCGACATGAGCTCCACTATCCCGTCGACGCTGCGATCGGCGCCGTCGACTGTTACGCCGAGCTCGAAGTACAGCTCGCCGACGGACTGGGAGCCGAATTCCAGGCTGCGAACGACCTGGATACGGCGGATGTGATCGGCCGCCAGCTGAGTAAACACCGAGCGGCGGATGAACCTGTTCGACAGGAGCAGCGGCGTGATCCAACTGAACGGCGCAAAGTTGCAAAGCAATCGGAACAGTGCTGGCGACGCGAATGACATGCAAAGCAGGGTGACGGCGATCAGAACCAGCGACAGCGCCAGGTCCAGTGGGCGGGCGGCCGTTTGCCATGGCAGGGCGTTGGCGACTGCGGGTGAACTCAGCAGCGGCGCCGCCGCGATGATGCCAATCGGGCTGTACTGGCGGATACGCGATTCCGGCAGGATCAGCGCGGACAGCACGAACAGCAGCAGGAAGATCAGGGTGAAGCGCGGGATGGGGCGGTCCCAATAGCTGAAGATGAAGGCCACGGCGGGGTGCTGCATGCGCGCGGCCGGCGTCCAGAGTTCGTCTTGCTCGATCCAGACCAGGCTCGGGCTCAAATAATCAATTCTCAACGATTCCTTCAGTAACCTGTTGCTCAGCTTGGTCGACGAGAGAGCTCCTTTGGCAAATCTGATTTCAAATACGGCTCCGGAAGTAGTGCGCACGATGAGCGCCGATGGATCCTTAAGGTCGGAAAAAGTGGTTTTGATCAATTCGGAATTCCATAGCGAGGAGGGCGCCTTGTGCCAGACCACGGCTCCCTTCACGAGAGCGCCGTGCCACAATTGTTCGGCTAAGCCGCGGGGATTGCTGCGCTGGCCGGGAGTTACCCAGATTTCGCCGTCGGCGACATGAGCGCCCAAGGCATCGGCCGGCGCATGGTTGCCCCCGCTGAGTGATGCGCCAGCGGCCACCTCGACCATTTCGTTTCCCGATATATAGGCCGCGTAGATTTGACTCTCCACATCGAATGCCCAGATCACAGCTGCCGCCTGGCTGCACAGGGCAGTGGAGATGTTTATCTTGGGGAATAAAACCCGTTGCTCGATGACTGTCGAACGCTCTACGCGTGCGGCCAGCAAGCCATTGTCTACCGGAATCCCGAAGACGAAACGGCCCGTGCCCAGCCGACAGAGGGAGACCACATCATGGCCCGGCCATAAGCGCTGCTGTATCCCGTCATCTGTGACCACGAATATGCCGTCCCGGCTATACGGTATGACGGCGAGGCTGTTGTTCGCTAGCCTTTTGGTGCTGACCGGGAATTCATCCTTTAGCACGCGTAACGATGTCCTTGTCACGCTATCGTAGATGCAGGCGACGTCAGAACGCGACTGCATATATACTCTTGAGCCGGCGCCCAGGACGGTAACGTCGTCAATCTGTGGCACCTCCGCCGCCTGACTTGAACTGCCGGGTTTGCGGAAGTGGCTATTGCACGGTAGGGTATGCAAGGTTGCGCCCGCTTTGGAAAAAATGACAAGGTCGCCTGGGTCAACGGTTATCCCCACGTACCATGTACAATCCAGGGACCCGCTCACGGAGCGCAAAGCGGCGGGCGAAGTCCAGCTCGCTACTGTGCGGGCGCTGTCGTCCACCACGTGCACGCCCCGCCGGTCCGCACTGATCAAAACGGTAAATTGTTGTTTCGCGCCGCAGTACCCTTTCATGCCATAGCTGGCCAGTGGTCCAACTGCCGGCGGCCGTACCAAAAGGTTGACGCCGCCGAATGCTAATGCCGCCAGTAGCACCAGTCCGATGAGATACCTAAGCAATTTGTGCTGCGGCATGCCGCTACCCCTTGACGAATGCCATTCCTAGTTGACCGCTGTGGAAGCTTTGCGGGCGCATTAACCATGTTGGCCGGTGTATCTGGAACGATACGAGAGCTGGTGTTTTAAATACAGCGGTAATTTCAGGCGTTGGTGAGAGGCGACAGGCCCGCTGCAGCGCTCACCGTCCAGGTTGGGGATGAATTAGTATTTCGGCGTCGATACCGACGTGAGTCTCAGTGCTTCATCACGGCAGAAGGCAGTAATGCTCTTGCTGCTTTTCGCGTGCCGAAGCAAGCGGCTGTGCCAGGCCGCGTCCTTGGAGGTGTGAGATTCCAGGTTGTACATGCCGGTTCCGTGTTGTTGACATTAAAGGAAATTGTGCCCGCTTGGCAAAGCGAAAGATAAAACACCGCTCAGGAACCGCTTACCCATGGAGAGCATCAGCTTACCGGCTGCGCTGGTCAGGTCAAGCTTCCCAACTGCAGCACGATGACCTTGATGCGGCACGCGGCCAGCGCTTTGATTGTGGCGCCAACCTCTTGGGCATCACGGCCAAGGCGATCCAGTTTCGACTCCACTAGGTTTCTCCATCGCGGATCTGCTACGCCGAGAGCAACAGCAGTGTGACGCATCAGCTGAGCCAGGTAACTACCAGTTGCGACCTGACGGTGATTGCAGGCACAAACCTGAACCTGACCGGCACCCAGGTGGCGGTGGGCACGGGAGGCAAGGGCAGCGGCATCATTGCCGCCGGTGGCGCGATCAATATCGCGGCGGTCACGAATGAAGTGAATTCGTCGCAGCAGAACGATCCGTCGAGCAAAGCCCATGACAAGCGCATCTACCAGAACGAGACTGTAATCGGTTCCGGCGTTACTGCTGCTGGCAGCTTGGCGGTGCAAGCTGGCACAAGCGGCGCCGGGTCGCTCAACATCGTTGCAAGCAGCTTGGGTGCAGGCGAGGCGCTGCGCGTGTCGGCAGCCAATGACGTGAACGTGGTATCGGCGCAAGAGCGGCACCTGTCGGATACAGCAAGCACCCGCTCGTCGAGTAACCTGCTGCGCAGCAAAACCACGCAGCAAGCCGATTATGGAGCTTGGTATGTCCACGCCAGTTATGGTCGTCGATCTGAGCTGTACTTCGGTTTTTATCACCAAGCCAAACCACTTGGTCATTTTTTGGCAAGGTTGGTTTTTTGACGCTGTACGAGTCAAGAAATAATGAACGATTAGTGGCCTATGCAAGTGCGTCAAAGCCCTGCACAGGCCAGAGATCTAACAATAAAAAAGGGTAGCTGAGAAGTTATCCTTTTTTTTTGCTACTCAATGCGTCTGCTCAGCAGGCGGAATCCCATCCAACGCCAGATGACGAGGCAAACTCATCGTAAACGCACACCCCACACCCGGAAAATCCTCCACCGACAGCTGACCGCCATTGCGCGAGATGCTTTGACGCGCAATCGACAAGCCCAGCCCCAGCCCCGAGCGATCATCACCACGTTGCGTGAACGGTGAAAACATTTTCTCTGCATTCCCCGAAGGCAAACCACCACAGTGGTCTCCCACAACGATCAAAATACGTTGCCCTTGCGCATACGCTGTCAGTGAGACGGCGGTATGCGCGCAGGTAAATTTCAGCGCGTTATTAAGCAGATTGGCCAGTGCGGCAAGTAACAGATCCCGATCGCCCTGGATGGCCAGCAGCTTGTCGACGTCAGCGACAACGAGCGCCGAGCCTCGCGTGTCGGCTTCAAGTTGCGCCGAATCACGTGCTTAGTGAATGAAATCGGCGAGCGAGAAAATGCCTTTCGGCCCCGCCGCGGCGCCCTCGGCACGTACATCTTCCAGTGACAGGTTAATCAGGCGCTGCATCGCTGCGTGCCCACGTTTAAGCAAGGCGCCGGTGGCGCCCGAAATCGACAGCTGGCCAACTTCCATCGCGGCGACCGCCATGGTGGCCACGCTCAGGGAATTGCGCAGTTCGTGCATCAGGAAACCAAGGCGCTCGTTGGTTTCGGAGGCGTAACGATCAGAGATGGCGCAGTCACGCTGGAAGGAGAATTCAGTGACCGCACTGGCGATGGCGTTGTCCAGGCAGCGGTTGAGGGTACGGAATTCATCCGCTGGGAACGGTGCATCGCGCTCGACGGCCAAATCCGTGATCGCCTGGCACAAGTCGCCATAATCGTGGACCACCTGGTCCACCGTGTAATCCAATGCGAGCAACGCGGCGCCATGCGCGGCAGCCGTCGCACCCATTTCCGATGCGTCCTTTCTCTCGCCCCCGGAGGCGCCGGAGATGGCGATTGCAGCGGCTGTGTCAATGTTCTCTTCTGCGTACAGCGTTTTGGTTAGCTGCTCCAAAAACATGGGTATGCCAGTACGCAGTTGCTCTCTGGATGCGTTCCGTTGAGGGCGCTTGTTCACCTTGTCGATACACCGCTGGATCAGATCGTCGGCATTGTTGGACAGGAATTCATACATCATGGTCAGCCTCCCAGGCAAGACGCCTGCAGCCTCCATCGGCATGAGTGCTGTTTGTCAGAACGTTATCCGTCCCATTGTATGGCGAAATCATGGAGCACAGCGTTCTGCGAAACATTGATATGCCGTATCTGCTTGCCGCGGGGCATGGAATCTGGTCGAGCTCCATTCATCGGGCGTATAAAGCCATGCATAATGACGGATTGGGCCCACGGCCAGATTCCTCTGACAAGATTCGCATGGTCATCCATACCGCTGCAGATACACAGCGTACGCACAACGATATCGACGTCGGCGTGCGCCTGGTCGACGCTCTGCGGCACCACGCAGGCACTGCCCAGGGCATGCCCATCGTCTACAAGGACTTGCTCAGGCTGGCCCGTCTTCTGTATCCCAAAGACCTGGTCCTCGACCGCGCAGTGCAGGTTGGCATTGGTGCAAAACTCCGGTTCGTCGAAGCATTCTGCGCGGCCCATGGCTTGCCCAACCTCGCGGCCCTTGCCGTCGGCCCAACAACGATGCGGCCGCCAGCGCAGTATCAGGGCGACTGGGATGCTGACCGCCACGCCGTCGCCGCGTTCGACTGGTCTGCCATCGACGCGCAGCTTGCCGACTATGCCAAGACCGCACGCGCCGCCGTGTCAGCACGCCTGAAGCCGCGCAAGGAGCGGCCGGCCGACGTTTCGTGGTACGCCTATTTCTGCTCGCACCGCAAGGAGTGCGCGTGGATCGGGCAGGAGGACAAGCAGGAAATCGTCAACCTGATCATGGCGGGCATCGATCCGGATACCGCCATGAAACGGGTGCAGGTCGCCAGAACCGAATTTGGCGAAGCAGCGTAATACGGCGTCAGCTCAACCCGGTTGTCTGTCGGACGTTGACGGCGCCGCCCTGACGCCGGTGGGCGCTTGCTCCGTGCGCACCAGGGCACCGCTGCGGTCCAGCACATAATGATCCAGGTCGCGCGCCAGGATCAGATTGCCGTTGTATTGCGCGCGTGCCTCATCCTCCAGCAGCGACATCGGCAGCGCGCCACGGTCCTGATAGCGCGGACTGAAATGCGTCAGCACCAGGTTGCGCACGCCGGCCGCTTCGGCAAAGCGCGCCACCCGCATTGCTGAAGTGTGTTGCGGCCCTGGCCCGATTTTTTGCAGCACGTCTTCGGTGTAGGTTGCCTCGTGCACCAGCACGTCCGCGCCGTGCGCTGCCGTGGCCAGCAATTCTGGCCGATCGTTGTCGCCGGCGACGACGATACGTCGCGCCCTGGGTGGCGGCAGCAGATAGTCGGTCGCCTTGATGACGCGCCCATCGGCCAGCGTCACATCGCGCCCTTTCTGGAGATCGCCCCACAACGGCGACGCGGGCACGGCATCCGCACGCAATTTCTCGGTGTTCAGTTGGCGCGCCATTGCCGCCTCCGTGAATCCATAGGCCCAGCACGGAAGGCCGTGTGACAACGCCGTTGCATCCACCGTCAGCTCGGGCATGAGCGGTGCGCCGGGCAGGTCACCAGCCAGATCGTTCGGCGTCAGCCAGACGAGCGGGAAGGGTAGGCTCAGCTGGCTCGCCACCATGATGGCCTCGATCATGCCGCGCAGCGGCGGCGGGCCGACAACCGTCAAGGCGTCGCTGCGGCCCGCCATGGCGGCGCTGGCGAGCAGCCCCGGTAGCCCGTAGCAATGGTCGCCGTGCAGGTGGGTGATGAACACGGCGCGCAGGCTCATGACGGACAGCGGCGTGCGCAGGATGCGGTGCTGCGTGCCTTCGGCGCAGTCGATCAGCACCCATTGTCTGGCGCCACGCAGGCGCAGCGCCAGGCCGGACATATTGCGTTGCCGGGTCGGCGTGCCGGCCGACGTCCCCAGGACAATGATTTCCATATGCGGTTTTCGTGAAGTGACGCTGCCATTATCCGTCACGCCAACACAAACCGGCAGAAGCTCATTCGCGCGTGGCGGCAGACGCTGACGATGCGGCGGCAGGAATCATCGGCGCCGCGAACGGGGTCACGCCAAACAGCAGCGAGCGATGCGCGCCGACGCCCGCCATGGCGCCATCGGCCACCGAGAGCGCTACCGAACTGGCGGCGCGCATCGCGTCGCCTGCGGCGAAGACGGCTGGCACCGTGGTCTGCCGGCCTTCGTCCGTGCGAATGAACGGCCCCAGCGGCCCCTGATCGAATGCGCAACCGAGCTGCTCTGCAATGGGGCTGGTCATGTGCACGCGCCCGTAAGTGAAGAGGCCCGTCATGATTTCCTGGCGCCCGTCTTCCAGCACGACGGTGGCGACATTCACCAGCCGGCGCACCGGTGTGTCGTCGACTACCACGCCGCGCGCCTGCAGGTCGGCCCGTTGTGCATCGTCGAGCGGGCACACGCCGTTGGTGAAGAACGTCACCTGGCCCCAGTGTGGCAGCATTTGCGCCTGGTGCACCGACAGCGGGCCGCTGGCCAGCACGCCGATGCGGCCCTCGTTCAGTTCGTAACCGTGGCAATACGGGCAGTGGAATACGCTCTTGCCCCAGCGCTCGGCCAGGCCGTCGATGGGCGGCAGGTCGTCGCGCACGCCCGTGGCCAGCACGAGCCGCGCAGCGCGCACGGTGGCGGCGCCATCGAGTTCGACGACGAACGCATTGCCATCCTGGCGTGCCGAGGTCGCTGTGCCATCGTGCCAGTCCACGTTGGGATAGGCGGCGACGTTGGCGCGGCCCTCGGCGGCGATGTCGGCGGCCGGCTGGCCGTCGCGCGTCAGAAAGCCGTGCGAATCGGTGGCGAAGCGGTTGCGGCGCTGGCCGGCGTCGATCACCAGGATGCGGCGCCGCGCGCGTGCCAGTTGCAGCGCGGCCGACAGGCCGGCGTAGCTCCCGCCGATGATGATGGCGTCGTAGGGCAATGGTGATGCCGGTGTCGGTTCAGTCGTGTTCATGCGCAGGCCTCGTGTGAAGGTGATTGTCGTAGCGTCCGTTGAAGTCGCGCGACAGGTCGGCCAGGCTCACCTGGCCGAGGCGCTCGACCAGCAGCGCTTCGGCGTCGGCAAACGCGCTTTCGAGCGAGGCATTGACCACGCGCTCGACCAGGCATTCGCTGTGCTCGTTGCGGTTGCCCATCGCGAACACGGTAGGCGCGCCCACCGCATCGTAGACGTCGCGCAGCGTGACTTGCGCCAGGTCGCACGTCACGGTCCAGCCGCCGCCGTGGCCGCGCTCGGAGCTGATGTAGCCGCGTTCGCGCAGGCCGGCCAGTACGCGCCGCACCAGTACCGGGTTGGTGCCGAGCATGCCGGCCATCTGCTCCGAGGTCATCGGACGGTCGCTGTGGGCCAGGTGCAGCAGCACGTGGAGGACGGAAGAAAGTTTGTTGTCGCGTTTCATGTAACTAATGATAGTACAAAAAAGCGCGGCAGACGACGACAGCATGAAAAAACAGGCATTTACGGCAGTTCGGTGCGGGAAACGATGCGCTCGGCAGGGGCTGTGGGTTCGACCGCTGCGCGCGGCAGCTTCAAGGTCGGCAGATACCACCACATATAGGTGCTCACGCAGGCGCCGATCACGCCCATCATGATCAGGATCGCGATGCTGTCGAAGTGCCGCGACGACCATGCCATCGAGCCCCACAACATGATGGTCGCGACGATCTTGCCCTTGAGCGGGATACCGTGGCCGGCCTCGAAATTGGCGATGTACTTGCCGAACACCCGATGCCCGATCAGCCAGCGGTGCAGGCGCACCGAGCCACGCGCGAAGCAGGCCGAGGCCAGCAGCAGGAAGGGTGTGGTTGGCAGCAGCGGCAGGAAGATGCCGAGGATGCCCAGCAGCACAGCCAGCACGCCGAGGATGTTGTAGAAAACTTTCATGGCGCTACTCTAGCACCGTCGGATCACGCTTGTCGAAATGACTATCCATCATGCATTATGTGCAACCATACAACGGTGAAGCGTGGTTGAACCGTATATTATCGCGCAACGTTAAGTTCCAATTTGCAACTTTTTGCGGATAAGTCAGTATAATAGTTGACTCAACGACGGGCGCGTTTATTTGGCAGTACCAGGAATTGCTTTCACGCCCGGCTCTCCATTCCATGTGCTGTCCGCCTGCTGCCTGGCTCGATCCGGCCGTCTTTCATGTCTTTTCCCACTTCGCCCCATTCGTCGGGGGCTGTACTCGGCGGCTACGTCCGACCCCGTGTGTTACGCCAACTGGTGCTGTATGTTGCCGTGATGCTTCTGGCTGTCTGGGTCCTGGTCGCGATCGAGCAGGCGCGCTTTGCAGCGCTGGCCGAAGCCAGCGGCAAGAGCAATGTGCAGAACCTGTCGCGTGCTTTTTCGGAAGAGGTCAGGGCCACGGTGGGGCTGGTCGACCTGTCGCTGGTCCAGTTGCGCGGTACGTGGCAGCGCGATCCGGCTGATTTCGCCCAGGGCGTGGCCGAGCATACGCAGCATCTGCGCATGCCGATCCATTTTACCGTCACCGATGCCGGTGGCCGTCTGCTGTATTCGAACGATGAGGCGCAGCCACGGCAGTTGGCGCAGGGCGCGTTGCCCGAGTTTGCCGTCCACCGCACGCAGGACGGCGACCAGCTGTATGTCGGTCGCCCTGAGAAAGATCCTGTCAGCGGGCAGTGGTCGATTCATTTTACGCGGCCGATCCGCGATGCCGGCGGGCGCCTGACGGGCGTGATCGCCGCCTCGATTCCGCCATCGTACTTCCTGCGTTTCTATGACAGCATCGATCTGGGTCCGGATGCCGCTGTCAGCCTGATGCGCCTGGACGGCACCATCATCGCGCGCACTTCGCGCCCGGACGGCCAACGCTTTATGGGCGTCAACATGGCCCAGGCACCGCATATTCTGGCCAAAGGCCCCAATGGCATGTTCCGCAAAGTTAGCCTGCTCGACGGGATCGACCGTTTCTTTGCCTGGCACAAGCTGCCGGATTATGGTCTGGTGGTCACGGTCGGCCAGGCCGTGCACGACGCCGAAGCGCGCTTCACCCAGCAAAGCGCGATGATGCGCAATGTGGGCGTGGTCGTGTCGCTCGTGCTGGGCGTGCTGGGATGGGCGGCGATCGGCGCCGCCGACCGGCGCCGGCGCGCGCTCAAGGCGCTGGCGGCGGCCGAGGCACGCTGGAAGCTGGCGCTGAACGCTGCCGGCGACGGTGTCTGGGATTGCGATATCACGAACGGCATCGCGCTGCTCTCGCCCAGTGCGCAGCGCATCCTCGACCGCGAACACGCGAGCGTGTCGTGGTTCGGCAGCAAGGGGATGGCCGAGCTGGTCCACCCGGACGAAATCGATGCCGTGCGCATCGCCTTGCGCGCGCATATCGACGGCGTCACGCCCGACTACGCGATGGTGCACCGGATCCGCATGCGCGACGGCAGCTGGCGCTGGATCGAGGCGCGTGGCACCGTCACCGAATGGGGCGAGCGCGGTGAGCCGCTGCGTATGGTTGGCACGTTCTCGAACATCGACGCGCGCAAGCAGGAAGAAGAGCGCATGCGGCGCATGGCGCATGAAGACGCTCTGACGAAGCTGCCCAACCGCGTGCTGCTGGACGACCGCATGCGCCAGGCGATCCGGGTCGCGGCGCGCGACGGCCACAAGGTGGGCATGATCTATTTTGACCTGGACAAGTTCAAGCCCGTCAATGACACGCACGGCCACGCGGTGGGCGATCGCCTGCTGCGCATGGTGGCCGAGCGCGTGCGTGCGGTGCTGCGTGATTCGGATACGCTGGCGCGGATAGGGGGCGATGAATTCGCCGTGCTGCTGCCCCGTTGCACGCAGGCGCAGGATACCGAGCGCGTGGCCGTCGCCATCCTGGCCTGCCTGGAGCAACCGTTCATCGACGGCCCGCGCGAACTGAATATCTCCGGCAGCATCGGTTACGCCCTGTATCCCGATTGCGGCGACGATGGTGCAGCGCTGCTGCACTGCGCCGACCTGGCGATGTACGACGCCAAGGCGCACGGCCGCAACCGGATCTCGGGCAGCTACCGCACCCGCGTCTGACGGCGACCGGCCGGCATCAAGGCAACGCCTCCACATCGGGCACGGCCAGGGCCGGCAGCACATGCGCCGTATGGCGCGGCAGGTAGATGGTCACCGTGGTGCCGGCGTCCGGCTTGCTTGCCAGCCGGATCTGCCCGCCGCTCTGGCGCACGAAACCATGCGCCATCGACAGTCCCAGTCCCGTGCCTTTGCCTTCCGGCTTGGTGGTGAAGAACGGTTCGAACGCGTGTTCCATCACCTCC
>Ga0308164_10002590_pt1 | contig 17681 bp, 15 predicted proteins | sample PhyTR2_FD_201031 | JGI IMG/M metagenome (GOLD analysis project Ga0308164, IMG submission 201031) | Phyllosphere microbial communities from UC Gill Tract Community Farm, Albany, California, United States - DLSLT.R2 | ecosystem: Host-associated > Plants > Phyllosphere > Unclassified | place: USA... | reverse complement strand
TAACATGCTTTTTTCAAAACCGTCAACTCGAAAACTGTTTTTGCTTCCGCAAACTGAGCCTGTCAAACAAGCTCACATCACTTCAGCGAAGCCTTCAATTATCACTCGAGAATCAATCTCTTGTCAACTTGAAGGTTATTCAACACTCGCATCAGATTGGCAAATCTTATCTGCCGGAACGCGGTGCGTTTTGTGCTGAGCTGCGTAGTATACGCATTCGTTCGCGTCGTGCAAGCAATCTTCGATGGCAACTGTCATCCAGTAGCGTTCAGGATTGAAAGAAGTTGGCGGTTTGCCTGAGGCGCTGCTGGAATGACTTTGATAGGCACTCCCATAATCGGTGCCACATGGCACTCATCACACTTCTTAACGCGCAGCTCGCGTTCGGTCACGTCCCGCTTCTCGATCAAGCGGATTTTTCCTTGCTTTCCGCGGAGCGCGTTGGCTTGATTGGCCGTAATGGCACAGGCAAGTCATCGATGCTGAAGATTTTGGGTGGGATGGAAAAGCCCGATGACGGAACACTGCAGTTGCAGCAAGGAATACGCGTTGCGTACGTCGCACAAGAGCCGATGCTTGACCCGGATGCAGACGTCTTTACTGCAGCTAGTGCAGGTCTCGGAGCAGTCATTGCCGTTCGCGACCTGTATCTATCAGGCGCTCCGGGGTTGGATCTTGACGCGTTGCAGTCTCAGATCGAGGCCTATGACGCCTGGAACTGGGAGCAGCGCGTGGAAGAAACGCTGCAGCGGCTTCATCTAGATGGTTCAGCGCAAGTGGGCGCTTTGTCAGGCGGAACGCGCAAGCGGGTAGCCCTGGCTCAGGCGCTGGTTGCGGCTCCCGACGTGTTACTTCTTGACGAGCCCACCAACCATCTGGATCTCGATTCCATTGAATGGCTGGAACAGTTGCTGATCGACTTCAAAGGCAGTGTCGTCACCATTACCCACGATCGTGCCTTTCTGGACCGCGTCGCGACCCGGATCGTCGAACTCGATCGCGGCAAGCTACGGTCCTATGCAGGAAATTTCGCTCAGTACCTGCTTCAGAAAGAGGAGCAGCTGGCCCAGGAAGCAGTCATCAATGCCAAGGCCGACAAGCTGCTCGCGCAGGAGGAGATATGGGTACGCAAAGGCGTCGAGGCACGCCGTACGCGGAGTCAGAGCCGAATCGGCCGTCTCGAGGCCCTGCGCGACCAACGTCAGAGCCGGCGCAACACCGTTGGCAGTGTCAACATGGATGTTGCCGTCGGAACCGCGACTGGCAAAATCGTCGCCGAACTGACCGAAGCATCGAAGTCGTTCGGTGAGCGCACGATCGTGCGAGGTTTCAGTGCGACCATCCTGCGCGGCGACAAGATCGGGCTGATCGGTCCCAACGGTGCCGGCAAGACGACGTTGCTGAAGTTGATTCTGGGCGACCTGGAACCCGACAGCGGCAAGATTAGGCGCGGGGCCAACCTTGAAGTGGCTTACTTTGACCAGATGCGCGAGATGCTGGATCTCGATGCCACGCTGGAGGATTTCATCAGCCCTGGCAGCGAGTGGATCGAGATTGGCAAGCAGCGAAAGCATGTCAAAAGCTATCTGAGTGATTTCCTGTTCTCGCCCGCCCGCGCCAATTCGCCCGTGCGCACCCTCAGTGGTGGCGAGAGGAACCGATTGCTGCTCGCTCGTCTGTTCGCAAGGCCAGCCAACGTGCTGGTGCTCGACGAGCCCACCAACGACCTCGACATCGACACGCTGGAGCTGCTGGAAGATCTGCTGCAGAACTACGACGGAACCGTATTCCTCGTGAGTCACGATCGAACATTCCTCGACAACGTCGTGACCAGCACGATCGCTTTCGAGGGCGATGGTCGCTGGCGTGAATATGAAGGTGGCGTGCAGGACTGGCTGCTGCAGTCGCGACGTGCCAAGGAACTGGCCAGCCAGCGCTCCAGCACGGCGCCATCGACCACGATGACGGAGAACAGGGCGAGAGCATCGGTCTTCGTCCTCGATGCTCCTGCAACGCGCAGTCCGACATCCTCCACACCGGTGAAGAAGAAGCCCAGCTACAAGGAGCAGCGCGAACTGGAGGCATTGCCGACGCGCATCGCCGCTCTGGAAGACGAACAGAAGAACATTGCCGACACGCTGGCTTCGAGTGGCGGCGCCATCTATGCGACCGATCCAACCCGCGCCGCAGCACTCGCTGCACGCCACGCGGCAATCGACGACGAACTTCTGGCGGCGCTGGAGCGCTGGGAAGTCCTGGGAACAGGCGGATAAGACAGGAACCGGAGGCGGATCCGCCCGCCTTGGCACATCAGGTCCCAATCCCGTCCAGTCACGCTCGATCCATGCTGCATCGTTCAGTATCCGGAAGTTGAAGGAATCCATCCCAATCCACCGACCTGTCTCGCTTCGACAGTCAGGACTGTGGTTGCCTTCGATTCGATATCAGGCGGAGTCGATCCCCCAACACAAGGCAGGACCGCCCGTACAGGCGTACCCGGTTCGCGCCCCGTGCTCTCCTCTCGCTCGGCTTTCGCCCGATTTCCTCATGAAACTAAGCCCTCTTTCCAGCCGACCGATTTCTCTTGCATTCCATGCACTGGGAGCGCTGGCGATCGTCCTGGCCCTTGTCGGCTGCGCACAACTCCCCATCGATGTCGCCCGACCCGTGTCGACGGCCCTGGCACCAGCGGCCGATAGCCCCCTGGTCGAACTGATGCAGAAACGGCGGCAGGCGGCGAGCGCACGTGCCGACTCCGGTTTCCTGCTGCTGGGTACGCCGCAGAGTGCCTATGGCAGCAGACTGGCGCTGGTCGATGCGGCACGTCGGACGCTCGATCTGCAGTACTACGCGATCCATGCGGATGCCAGTTCAGCACGTCTGTTGGGGGCAGTGCGCGGCGCGGCGCGGCGCGGTGTGCGAGTGCGGATCCTGCTCGACGATTTCCACAGCACCGGCCGTAACGCCTTGGTCATGGGGCTGGCTTTCGAACCCAACATCGAGATGCGGATGTTCAACCCGCTCGCCGGCGCACGGGGCTCCGCCCTGGGACGCCTGTTCAACTCGGTCAGCGACTTCGACCGGGTGCAGCAGCGCATGCACAACAAGTTGTTCATCGCCGATAACGCAATGGCCGTGACCGGTGGCCGCAATCTGGGTGACGCCTACTTCGGCATCGCACGGAACAGCAATTTCATCGATCTGGACATCCTTGCCGCCGGGCCGGTGGTTCGCGACCTGTCAGCCAGCTTCGACAGCTACTGGAACAACGAGCGCGCATATCCCGTGCAATCGCTGGTCTCGCAGGCGGAACTGCGCGAGATCCGCGAGCGCACGGTGGCTGCCCATGTCGATCGCCGGCAAGACGCGTCCCGCGCGGCGGCCGCCGGCGACGCTGCAGTACCTGCAGGCCAGGAGCCCTCCGGCGGTGCGCCCAAGCTGCCCGATGGCGAACCACGTCCGAGCGACGCCGGGCCGACCGACGCACAGTTCGCCGCGGCTTGGGACCAGCAGCCGATGGACCTGGCCAACGCCGCCTTCGTCTGGGCACCCGCTGCTGTACTGGCCGACAAGCCGACCAAGATCCCTGCCGACACCGACCTGGCTGATCAGGGGCGAACGGATGCCATGGCCACTCCGACGCCCGCGTCGCAGGCGGCCACAGGACCCGCCCCCGAATTGGGAGACCATTCGCCCATGGACGGCGATGGCGTCACGGTCGTCGACGGGTTGCTGCAGCTCATCAGCCAGGCACGGCGCGAGTTGCTTGTCATCTCACCGTACTTCGTGCCTGGCGCGGACATGAAGGCCGCCTTCGCGGCGGCACGTGCGCGAGGTGTACAGGTGCGTGTGCTGACCAATTCGCTGTCCTCGAACGATGCGCCGATCGCTCACGTGGGCTATGCGCGCCACCGTGAGGAACTGCTGGCGATGGGTATCGAACTCCACGAGATGCGCAGCCGGCAGGCTGGCTTCGGCAGTGTGCTGGGATCGTCCGGCAGCGGCGGCAGCAGTGCATCGCGTGCCATGCTGCACTCGAAGGCCCTGGTGGTCGACGGCCGCTTGTTCGTGATCGGCTCCATGAATCTCGATCTGCGCTCCCAACTGCAGAACACCGAGATCGCGCTCCTCATCCGCAGCGCCGAACTCTCCAAGGTCGTCACCGAACGGATCGGCACGGTGATGAGCGAAGGCGCCTGGCGGGTCGAGCGCGAGAACGACCGGCTGGTCTGGCGCGCGCCCCGAGGCAGCGGTCTGTCGGATACGCAGACCGAACCCGACACGAGCGCCGGATTGCGCCTGCTGCTCAGGATCTTCGGCCCCCTGGCACCGGACGCATTGCTCTAGACGACGTGCCGGATGCCACTAGTGGCCGACCCACCGCGTCACGGTGTGGATCAACAGCCCCACCAGGCCGCCCACCAGCGTGCCGTTGATGCGGATGAACTGCAGGTCGCGTCCGATGTTGCGTTCCAGTTCGAGCGTCATCTCGTCGGCGTTCCATTGCCCCACGCGCTCGACGATGTAGCGCCTGATGTCCTCGCGGTAGCGCTCGATGGCGCGTGGTGCGGCCTCGGTGATCTGCTCGTTGATCCAGCGGCGCATCGGCTCGTCCTGCTGAAGACGCTCGCCCAGCGCCCCGGCCATCGTGACGATGCGCTGGCGCACGCTCGAGTCGGCCCGTCCGAGATCGTCGTCGAGCCAGGCACGCAGTTGGCCCCAGAGCCCCCCCAGGTATTCGCCAAGCGCGGGATGTGCCTGCAGATCGGCACGGATGCGTTCTCCGCGCTCGCGGAACGCGGGATCATGCTTGAGCCTGTCGATGAAATCGGTGACGAAGACATCGAAGCGCAAGCGCAACGGATGGCCGGGCTCGTCCGCCAGTTCGCCGATGGTGCGCGCGACGGCGGCAACGATCTTCCGCGTGGCCGCGCGCGCTGCGACCTGATCGAGTCCGACATAGCGCAGCGTCTTGACTTCGCGGGCAATGGCCTCGGTGATTCGCGCCTGCACCTCGTCGCCCTCGACCACCCGTGCGACCTGCGCCAGCACGTCGTCGAGCAGGGCCTGATGACGGCCGTCGGCCGTCAACGCATCCAGCCCCTGGCCGAGGAGGCGGGAGAGGTCGATCTGCGCCAGTCCAGCCGTCGCGCTACGGGCCAGAAAGGCCCGCACGCGTTCATCGTCGAAGGCGGCAAGCCCGTGGCGCGCCATCGCCACCGCGTGGTCGCCCAGTACCGCCGTCCGCGCCGGATCGGACAACCAGCGCGCCAGCCGCGCTGCTGGATCGAACTGCGCGAGCTTGGCGAGCACCTGTTGCGTGCTCAGGAAGTTGTCGACGATGAAACCGGCGAGCTTGGCGCCGATGCGATCCTTGTTGGCCGGAATGATGGCCGTATGCGGGATCGGCAGTCCCAGCGGATGACGAAACAGCGCCACCACCGCGAACCAGTCGGCGATGGCACCCACCATCGCGGCTTCGGCGAAGGCGGCGGCGTAGCCCCAGGCCGGATGACGCGCCTCCAGGATGCTCGCCACACCATAGAGCAGCGCCGCTGCGCCCAGCAGCCCGAGCGCGATGCGCTTCATGGCGTTCAGGGACCGCACCTGGGTTGAAGCGGGAACAGGAGATTCGGGCATGGCAGGCATGGGGCCGCATTCTCGGGGAAGCTCCATGCCCTCGGCGCCCAGCCTAGACTGTGTTGCATGAAACTCATCGATTCGATCCTCACCCAGGCCGCGGGCATCGCATCCATCCGTCGCGATCTCCATGCCCATCCCGAACTCTGCTTCCAGGAGGTGCGCACCGCCGATGTGGTGGCGACACGGCTCGCCGAATGGGGCATCCCGGTCCACCGCGGGCTGGGGAAGACCGGCGTGGTCGGCATCGTGAAGAACGGCAGCAGCCCACGCGCCATCGGATTGCGCGCCGACATGGACGCCCTGCCGGTGACCGAGCTCAACACCTTCGCGCATGCCAGCACGCATCCGGGCAAGATGCACGCCTGCGGCCACGATGGTCATACCGCCATGCTGCTGGCGGCCGCCCAGCACCTGGCCCGACACCGCAACTTCGACGGCACGGTCTACCTGATCTTCCAGCCGGCCGAGGAAGGCGGAGGTGGCGCGCGCGAGATGGTCAAGGAAGGCCTGTTCGAGCAGTTTCCGATGGATGCGGTCTTCGGCATGCACAACTGGCCAGGCATGAAGGCCGGCCAGTTCGCCGTCAGTCCCGGCCCGGCCATGGCATCGAGCAACGAATTCAAGGTGACGGTACGTGGCAAGGGCGGCCACGCGGCACTGCCGCATACCGGCATCGATCCGGTGCCGATCGCCTGCGAGATCGTGCAGGCCTTCCAGACGATCCTCACGCGCAGCAAGAAACCGACCGACGCTGGCGTCGTCTCGGTGACGATGATCCATGCCGGCGAGGCAGTGAACGTCATTCCCGACCGTTGCGAGCTGCGCGGCACGGTGCGCACCTTCTCGCTCGAAGTGCTCGACCTGATCGAATCGCGCATGGCGACCATCGCCGAGCACGTGGCGGCCGCCCATGGCGCCGAGTGCGATTTCCGGTTCGTGCGGAACTACCCGCCGACCATCAATACCGCTGCCGAGGCGAACTTCGCACGCCGCGTCATGGCCGGCATCGTGGGCGAGGAAAACGTGCTGCAGCAGGAAGCCGCCATGACGGCAGAGGATTTCTCCTTCATGCTGCTGGCCAAGCCGGGGGCCTATGCCTTCATCGGCAATGGCGATGGTGCCCATCGCGAGCCGTTGCATGGCGGCGGGCCTTGCACGCTGCACAACGCGAGCTACGACTTCAACGACGATCTGATCCCGCTCGGCGCGACCTGCTGGGTCAGACTGGCCGAGGAATTCCTGAAGCCGGGGGGCCTCGACCTGTCCTGAGAACGCGGGCTCAGCCCAGCACGGCGCCCGAGCGCGCCGCGGCGATCACCAGCAACCCGTCCATGATGAGGCCATCGACCAGTTCGAAGGGGCTGACCATCGACGGCGCCATCTTCCAGCCCGCGCCGCCGGTCATGTAGCAGGCCGGCTCGGCGCCGCAGTGACGCATGACATGCTGGCGCATGCGCTCGACCGCGCCGGCAATGGCGTAGGTGCCACCGCTGGTGAGGGCGTCGCTGGTGTTGGTGGGGAAGTCGCAGACCTCGCCCGTCGGCACATGCAGGCCGGCGGTGCCCGACTCCAACGCGCGCAGCATGATGCCGTGACCCGGCAGGATCAGGCCGCCCAGGAATCGACCTTCGCCATCGATGGCCTCCACCGTGACGGCGGTGCCGATCATCACCACCACCATCGGCCGCGCCGGTCCCTGGGACAGCATGCGATGGCGCGCGCCGATCATCGCCACCCAGCGATCCGCCCCCAGACGCGTCGGATGGTCATAGCCATTGACGAGCCCTGCTTCCGACGCGCTCGGCACCACCCAACGCGGCGTGCAGTCGAAGCACTCCTCGATCTGCTCCTCGGCGCGACGGCGCACCGCATCGCCTGCGACCGCGCAGCCGAGCATCGAGGTCGGTGGTGGGAACCTGCTCAGTCCGGCCCATGGGCCCTCGGCCAGCCGCTCGATGTGATCAAGGAATTCCGCGCCATGCGCGAGCACCTCGGCCTCCGGCGCCGGCAGGTCGTAAAGCGCCCATTTGAGGCGGGTATTGCCGATGTCGATGGCCAGGAAAGTCATCATGGGATTATTGCGACGTTACCGATACTTTCGGTCTATTCCGACAAACAGCGTGACGCATCTCGCATATTTCGTCTCAGCCCCCACACAGGCATACGCGCCCACAACCTACGCTGGCATGCAGGTGTCGACCGTACAAGTTGGTACCGACTAGGGCCGAGTCCTCGGTCCTTCGGTCCACCACATCAACCATATCGAAGGAGTGAACCCATGGGATTGCTGAGTTTCATCAAGGAAGCGGGCGAAAAACTGTTCGGCGGATCCTCCGCGCATGCCGCCGAAGCGGCACCCGGCGCTGCGGTCGACCCGAACGCAGCCAACACGGCCGCGGCCAATGCCATCAAGACCTACATCGAGACCCAGAACCTGGGCCTGACCAATCTGCAAGTTGGCTATGTGGCCACGACCGGAGTCGTCACCCTGTCGGGCAATGCCCCGTCGCAGGAAGCCAGCGAAAAAGCCAGTCTGGCTGCCGGCAACGTCGCCAACGTGACGAGCGTCGACAACAACCTGCAGGCACCCGCTGCGGCCGCCGCCCAGTACCACGACGTCGTGAGCGGTGACACCCTGTCGGCGATTTCGAAGAAGTATTACGGCGACGCCAACAAGTACAACGCGATCTTCGAGGCCAACAAGCCCATGCTCAAGAGCCCGGACAAGATCTATCCAGGTCAGAAGCTGCGCATTCCGGCGCTCTGATCCTCCATCGGGCTTCGGATGGGGTCGGCCAGCTGGCGGATCCTTCCGGAGTCCGATTTTTTTCGGCTCATCCCTGCATCCAGGGAAGACCATGGAAGCGCCACCCACCGATCCTGTTGCGGTGGCCTTCCGAATCGGGGTTGCCTTCGAATCCTTCGAGGATGTTATAGGCCTCGATGCCCAGTTCAGTCGCCCGCCGGGCCGCGGCGATTGAACGAACGCCGCTGCGGCATAGCAGCACCACGCGCCCCCCTTCGCGGACAGACGCCTTCAACTGCGCGTCGAAATCCGGGTTGACCGCCATTCCGGGCCATTGCTTCCAGGCCACCGCCACGGCACCGGGCACACGGCCGACCCATTCCCGCTCGGCATCCGTGCGGACGTCGACCAATACCGCTTCGCCATCCTGGACCCAACGGAAGGCCTCCTGGGGAGAGACATCTCCGGCATAGCCCGACGGCCCGGGGGATGGTCCATCGGCTTTCGATGCGGCGGGTGGAGGAAAAGTGGATGCGGGTTCCGACATGAGTGATTCCTTGTGAAGTCCTGACGAATTCTGGCGTCAGGCGTCCTCCTTTGGTTGAAGGCAGGAAAAACATCCAACAACCATCCATTGACCATCCACATGGATGGTAATAAGATGCGGACATGGAAACGAAAACCGCTACCCCCCTGGCACGCATCAAGCCGTCGGACGCCGAGAAGATCACCATCAACCTCGGCTACGTCGACCTGGGTCAGATCGACCTGCTGGTGACCGAGAGCTTCTATTCGAACCGGACCGATTTCATCCGCACCGCGATACGCAACCAACTGGCCGTGCACGGCGACGTGGTGAAGCAGGCCGTGGCTCGCAAGATGCTGGTGCTCGGCCTGCAGCACTTCACCGCCTCCGACCTCGAAGCCGTACGCCGTGCCGGTGACCGACTCGAGATCCGCGTGCTGGGACTGGCCACCATCGCTGCCGATGTGAGCGTCGAACTGGCGCTCGAGACGATCGGCTCGATCACCGTCCTGGGTGCCCTGCACGCCAGCACGGCGGTGAAGGCGGCGCTGGCGTCCCGCATCCGCTAGGCCTCCGGCGGCCAGGCGGCGACCGCGTCTGGCTGCTGCTTTCCATCCCTTCCGTTTCCTCTCCCGCCCTCGTTGTCCCCGATTTCCTTTTCATCGTCACGACCTTCCCATTCACTTCAGCCTCACCGAAAGATCCCCATGAACTCCCTCCTGCAACGCTTGATGACCGACGCCTCCCGGATGACCCAGGATGGCCAGCTGCAAGCCGCGACCGAGGCGATCCAGCGTGCGCTTCGCGCCGCCCACCTCGAGCGTCCGGACGGCGCCGGACCATCGGCCGCCACGGATGCCTTCGATCCGATGGCGCAGTTCGAGTCCTTCATGCAGCGAGCGACCAGCGCGGCGGGTCATGGTGCTTTCGTGCCGGGCGCATTCACGCCGACGTCGCCGGCTTCTTCGGTCGTGCTCGACGGTTGCGTGCGCGTGATCGACGAGGAGACCGCCACACCCACGGCCACGCCGAGCGAACCCGTGGCCGACCGCAGGCCTGCCGATGGCGCCCAGGCCGAACGCTGGACCACGGGCAGCTTCACCCATCAGGGCCGCACCCTCGCCTACAAGCTCTACGTGCCGCCACGCGCCGCCGATGTCGCGACCACGGCTCGCCCCCTGGTGCTCATGCTCCACGGTTGCACCCAGAATCCCGACGATTTCGCTGCCGGAACGCGGATGAACGAACTCGCCCGCCAGGCCGGCGTGGTGGTCGTGTATCCGGCGCAGACGCAACATGCCAACTCGCAGAAATGCTGGAACTGGTTCAAGACCCAGCACCAGCAGCGTGGTCGCGGCGAACCGGCCCTGCTGGCGGCGCTCACGCAATCGATCGTCGCGTCCGAACACGTCGATCCGTCGCGCGTCTATGTCGCGGGTCTGTCGGCCGGCGGCGCCATGGCCGACATCCTCGGCCAGGTCTATCCGGACGTCTTCGCCGCGGTCGGTGTGCATTCGGGCCTGCCCGCGGGCTCGGCCACCGACCTGGTGTCGGCCCTGGCGGCGATGCGTGGCGCCCCCACGGGTGCATCCGTCGCCGTGCGTGCCCGGGATGCGCGCCGGGCGCCGGTGATCGTGTTCCATGGCGATGCCGATGCCACGGTGCATCCGGGCAACGCGGCGGGCGTGGTGAAGGCCGCGCTCGATGGTCGCGCGGCGGTGACGCCCAAGGCGGTCGAGGGCCGCTCGACCCAGGGCCAGTCGTTCGCCCGCACCGATCACGTCGATGCCGACGGCCGGGTCGCGGTCGAATCCTGGCTGCTGCGCGGCGCCGGCCATGCCTGGTCGGGCGGCAGCACGAGCGGCAGCTATACCGATCCGCGCGGCGTCGATGCCAGTGCCGAGATGCTGCGCTTCTTCATGGCGCATCCCCGCCTGGCATAAGCCGGTCCGGGTCCGGGGTCGAAGCCGGCCGACTACCATCCATGGCCCCGAGCGAGCCGCTCTTTCTTTGCCAGGCGCCATGTCCACATTCGACTTCGACCTCTTCGTCATCGGCGGCGGCAGCGGCGGCGTGCGCGCCGCCCGCATGGCCGCCCAGCGCGGCGTGCGCGTCGCCCTCGCCGAAGCGGCTGAACTCGGCGGCACCTGCGTCAACGTCGGCTGCATCCCCAAGAAGCTCTACAGCTACGCGGCGGGTTATGCCGAGTCCTTCGAGGAGGCGCGGGGCTATGGCTGGGACATGGCGGCGGCGCCGAGTTTCGACTGGGAACGCCTGAAGTCCCGCCGTGCCCACGAGATCCATCGCCTCAACGGCGTCTACAAGGGTCTTCTCGACGCCACCGGCGTCACGCTGCTGCGCGGCTGGGCCCAGGTGGCCGATGCCCACACCGTCACCATTGGCGAGCAGCGATACACCGCGCGACACGTGCTGGTGGCCACGGGCGGCATGCCGTTCGTGCCCGACCTGCCGGGCCGCGATCTGGTCGCGGTGTCGGACGACATGTTCGACCTGCCCGCGTTCCCGAAGCGCCTGGTGGTGGTGGGTGGTGGCTACATCGCCTGCGAGTTCGCCTCCATCTTCAACGGACTTGGTGCCAAGGTGACGCTGCTGCAGCGTCAGGCCCACATCCTCAGCAGCTTCGACGAGAACGCGCGCGAGTTCCTGGCGCGCGAGATGGGCAAGGCGGGCGTCGACATCCGCCTCAACGCACGGGTGGCATCGGTGGTCGCCTCGTCCTCCGGAGAGGGCGACGCCGCGCCGTTCGAGGTCGTCCTCGAGAGCGGCGCGCGCATCGAGGCCGACACGGTGCTCTATGCGACCGGACGCCGTCCCTGCACGCAGGGACTGGGACTGGAAGCAGCCGGCGTCGAGCTCGACGAGCACGGGGCCGTGGTGGTCGACCGGAACTATCGCAGCTCGGTGCCGTCGATCCATGCGCTGGGCGACGTCTCCACGCACGTGCAGCTCACGCCGGTGGCGTTGGCCGAGGCCATGGCGCTGGTCGACACGCTGTTCGGGGACGGCCAGCGCAAGGTCGACTACGACTACATCCCGACGGCTGTCTTCACGCACCCCAACCTCGGCACCTGCGGCCTCACGGAGGCCGCCGCGCGCAAGAAGTTCGACGACGACGTGACGGTCTTCGCCAGCGAGTTCAAGACGCTGCGCCACACGCTGTCCGGGCGCGAGGAACGCACGTTCATGAAGCTGCTGGTGCACACGTCGAGCGATCGCGTGGTCGGACTTCACATGGTGGGGCCGGACGCCGGCGAGGTGGTGCAGGGCTTCGCGGTGGCGATGCGCGCGGGTGCGACCAAGGCGCAGTTCGACACCACGATCGGCGTGCATCCGACCGTGGCCGAGGAATTCGTGACGATGCGCGAATCCCTGTCCGCCTGAAAACACGCCGGCGCGCGTCGGCTGCGGGCGTGCCGTCACGACGCATTGGCACAATGGCCGCATGCCCTACATGCCGCCTTTCGTCGCTCCCGCCCGCTTCAACGACGCCGCCGCGGCGCTGGAACACGTCAAGAAGATCTACCAGGAGGGCCTCGCCCACCTGCGCGAGTCGATGCTGCGCTTCGTCGCCGGCGAGACCCTGCCGGGACGCGTGCGGGCCTGCTATCCCTTCGTGCGCGTGCACACGCACACCGTCTCGCTCTCGCGTCCGACGGCCTCCACCACCACCGGCCTGAGCTATGGCTTCGTGGCCGGGCCCGGCCGCTACGAGACCACGCTCACGCGGCCCGACCTGTTCGATCGCTACTACCTCGAGCAATTCCGCCTGCTGCTGGAGAACCACGGCGTCGAGCTCGAGGTAGGCACCGCCAGCCAGCCGATCCCGATCCACTTCTCCTTCGCCGAGAACGACCACATCGAAGGCACCATGAGCGCCGACCGACGCGCCCTGATGCGCGACGTCTTCGATCTGCCCGACCTGGCGGCCATGGACGACGGCATCGCCAACGGCACCCATGTGCCCCGGCCGGGCGAGGCCGAACCGCTCGCGCTCTTCACCGCCGCGCGCGTGGACTACTCCCTGCACCGTCTGCGCCACTACACGGGCACGGCGCCGGAGTGGTTCCAGAACTTCGTGCTGTTCACCAACTACCAGTTCTACATCGACGAATTCATCGCGCTCGGACGCGAAGCGATGGCCGATCCCGACAGCCCCTATGTCGCCTTCATCGAACCGGGCAACGTGACGAGCTACCGGGTCGGTTACGACGGACCCGAAGGCGGTGTCGCCCCGGCGCGCCTGCCGCAGATGCCCGCCTACCATCTGGTGCGTGCCGACCGCAGCGGCATCACGATGGTCAACATCGGCGTCGGCCCCTCGAACGCCAAGACCATCACCGACCACATCGCGGTGCTGCGCCCGCATGCCTGGATGATGCTGGGCCACTGCGCCGGCCTGCGCAACAGCCAGCAGCTCGGCGACTACGTGCTGGCCCATGCCTACGTGCGCGAGGACCACGTGCTCGACGAGGAACTGCCGTTGTGGGTGCCCATCCCGGCCCTGGCCGAGATCCAGCTGGCGCTGGAGAAGGCGGTGGCCGACGTCACCCTGCTCGATGGTCCCGAACTCAAGACCATCATGCGCACCGGCACGGTGGCGAGCACCGACAACCGCAACTGGGAGCTGCTGCCGCAGAACGAGCCCCAGCGTCGTTTCAGCCAGAGCCGTGCCGTGGCGCTGGACATGGAGAGCGCCACCATCGCGGCCAACGGCTTCCGCTTCCGGGTGCCCTATGGCACGCTGCTCTGCGTCTCCGACAAGCCCCTGCATGGCGAGATCAAGCTGCCCGGGATGGCCAACCATTTCTATCGCGAGCGTGTGGAGCAGCATCTGCGCATCGGCATGCGCGCCATCGAGATCCTGCGCGCCGAGGGCTCCAGCCGGCTGCACAGCCGCAAGCTGCGCAGCTTCGCCGAAGTGGCATTCCAGTGACGCGACGACCCTGCGCGCGAACGAAGTTCGGCATTCGTTCCCACAAGCTCAGACGGTGACATCCGAAGACCTGCAACGTCTGGTCACACTGGAGATGCCGTTCGGCAAATACCAGGGCACCCTGATCGCCGACCTGCCGGCGACCTACTTGGCCTGGTTCGCCCGCACGGGTTTTCCCAAAGGAGAGATCGGACGACTGTTGCGACTCATGCACGAGATCGATCACAACGGGCTGTCCGCCCTGCTCGAGCCCCTGCGCGCCACGCGCCGCCCTCCGCGCGATCACGCCTGAAACCCCGTCCGCGACATGGCGCGACGCGCTGCCGAACCAGGCGCGAGGCGTCGGAGCCGACTGACGCTCCGAGTTGGCATCGGCTGAGCATCCGGCCTCGATATGGCCACGTATCCATCGTTCAAGCCAATTTTTTCAAGCAACGAAGGACCTCTCCCATGCCAGTCAACTTCCCGTCCAGCAAACACATGCACTCGATGCGTGCCCTGACCATCGCGGCAGCGGTCTCCGTCCTCGCACTCTCGGCCCAGGCCCAGACGCAGGCGGCCGACCCCAGCGCGGGCAAGCCGAACCCGGTCACCAACGCCATTTCCAAGGCACTGGGCAAGCTGCGTGCCGATGCCGACATGATGACCGTGCTCGAAGCGCACGCCAGCCTGAACCCCAAGGCGATCGAGAAGCTCGGCGTGCCGGCGGCGCGTGCGCAGCCCACCATCGCCGATGCCGTCAACGTCGTGCTCAAGCAGCAGGGCAAGAGCACCAAGCCGGAGGATCTGGTCCCCGGCGTGACCAGCATGGACACCACCATCCAGGGTGCCGTCGGCAAGCTGCCGGCACGCATCTACACGCCCGATGGTCCGGGCCCGTTTCCGGTCGTGGTGTACTTCCACGGCGGCGGCTGGGTCATCGCCGACAAGCAGGTCTATGACGGTGGCGCGCGCGGCATCGCCAAGGAAGCCAATGCGGTCGTGATCTCCGTCGACTACCGGCGTGCCCCGGAAGCCAAGTTCCCGGCGGCCTGGGACGATGCCCTGGCGTCGTACAAGTGGGCCCTCGAGAACGCCGGTCAGCACAAGGGCGACCCCAAGCGCATCGCCCTGGCCGGCGAAAGCGCGGGTGGCAACCTGGCGGTGGCCACGGCCATCGCGGCACGCGACGCGGGCCTGCAGGCACCGGTCCATGTGCTGTCGGTCTATCCGGTGGCGCAGAACAGCCTGAACACCGAGTCGTACATCGAGAACGCCATCGCCAAGCCGCTCAACCGCGCGATGGTGAAGTGGTTCGTCGACAAGGTGACGCGCACGCCGGCCGACCTCAAGGATCCCCGCATCCAGCTGATCGACGCCAAGCTGCAGGGCCTGGCACCGGTCACCATCATCAATGCGCGCATCGATCCGCTGCGCAGCGACGGCGCCAAGCTCGAGGACGCCCTCAGGAACGCCAATGTGCCGGTCGAGCGGCGTGAGTACGAGGGCGTGACGCACGAATTCTTCGGCACCGCCGCCGTCGTGGCCAAGGCCAAGGAGGCACAGGCCTATGCCGGCCAGCGCCTGAAGGGTGCCTTCGGCTCCTGAGATCCCGGGGTCGGTCGTGTGTTCGCCCGCGAGCGACCGACCCGCTGATGCAAGCCGGCTTCAACGCCGGCTTTTTTCATGGCTGCGGCGCCCATGCCTCAGTCGTCCTGCGCCTTCCGCGCGGCGCGCAGCTTGTCCTTCTTGCTGGGTCGCCTGCCCTTGATGCCACCCGTGCCGGGCGTCGCATCGACCGATGGGGCGCCGGCCACCGGCACGCCACCATCCATCGCCTCGCGAGGTTCGAAGCCGGTGATCCGCTCGCGCGCCACCGGCACTCCCTGCCGCTTCTCGATGAGGCGGAAATGCGCCTCGGTCGATGCGCTCACGAAGCTCACGGCCAGTCCGCCTTCTCCGGCGCGACCCGTGCGACCGATGCGATGCACGTGATCGACGGCGGAGCGGGCCAGGTCGTAGTTCACCACCACCGGCAGCGCGATCACGTCGATGCCGCGCGCCGCCAGGTCGGTGGCCACCACCACCTGCACACGCGATGCCTTGAGGTCGGCCAGCACCTGGCTGCGCTTGCCCTGGCTCAGCAGGCCATGGAAGGGCTCGGCCGTCAGTCCGGTCTTGCGCAGCTTGTCGGCCACGATCTCCGCCGCATGCTTGGTCGCCACGAAGACCAGCACACGCGTCCAGCCCTCGTCGCGCACCAGCCGCGCGAGCAGTTGCGTGCGTCGCGGCGGATCGACCTCGATCGCGCGCTGCGCGATGTCGCTCGCCGTGGCGAGATCATCCGCCACCTCGATGCGCACGGCATCGCGCAGCACGAGGCCCGCGAGTTTCTCGATGGCTGGTGGAAAGGTGGCCGAGAACATCACGGTCTGCCGCCGCACCGGCAGCTGCGCCAGGATGCGCTGCAGTTCCTCGTCGAAACCGAGATCGAGCAGGCGGTCGGCCTCGTCGAGAACCAGGATCGACAGGTCGCCCAGGTCGAGCGCCCGGTGCGACACCAGGTCGAGCAGCCGGCCCGGCGTGGCGACCATGACATCGGCGCCACCACGCAGCGACATCAGCTGGGGATTGATCGACACGCCGCCGAACGCGACGGCGACGCGCACGGGCGTCGGCAATGTCCGGGCGATGCCCCGCATCACTTCGCCGACCTGCGCGGCGAGTTCACGCGTCGGCACCAGGACCAGGGACTGCAAGGACCGCCGGCCCGGCCCCTGCGCGCGCTCGGAGAGTCGCTGCAGCACCGGCAACGCGAAGGCGGCCGTCTTGCCGGAACCGGTGCGCGCCGTGGCCAGCACGTCGCGACCTCCGAGCACGGCTGGAATGGCTTCCTGCTGGATGGCGGTGGGCGTCAGGTAACCGAGATCGGCGAGCGCACGCGTGAGGGACGGGACGAGGCCCAGGCTGGTGAATGACATGCGACGTTCGCTGACGGAAAGGAGGCCGGGACGTGGCTGCTTCGAAGACTCGATCGAAGACGACGATATCCCGGCGGGGAGAAGGGAAAACCGGACAAGGATAGCCACAGGCGGACCCGACCCGTCGCAGCTTGGGAAAAACCCTGAAACGATGCGATTTCAGTACGAATGATGAAAGCAATCGCCCCAAAGCCGCCGGAGTGAACGACAATGCGCAAGTGTTTAGGTGGTCTTCCACCTGACACGAATCGGTGATCCGGTAGTTTCGCGCCACAGCGCTCTTCAAGTCAGTTGTGATTCTGGGACTCCATCGCTTTGTTATTTTGGTTTGAATTAGGAGTCCCTCCATGGGCAAGAAACTCTACGTAGGCAACCTGTCCTACTCCATCCGCGACAACGACCTCGAGCAAGCCTTCGGCGAATTCGGCGCCGTGGCCAGCGCCAAGGTCATGATGGAACGTGAAACCGGCCGCTCCAAGGGCTTTGGTTTCGTCGAAATGGGCACCGACGCTGAAGCGCAGGCTGCCATCGAAGGCCTGAACGGCCACACCCTCGACGGCCGTGCCCTCACGGTCAACGAAGCCCGCCCGATGGAACCCCGTCCGGCTGGTGGTGGTTATGGTGGTGGCGGCCGCAGCGGTGGCGGCGGTGGTGGTGGCTACGGCGGTGGCGGCGGCGGCTACGGCGGCGGCGGCAACGGTGGTGGCGGCTACGGCGGCGGTGGCCGCAGCGGTGGCGGCGGTGGTGGTGGTTACGGCGGCGGCGGCGGCGGTGGCCGCGGCGGCTACTAAGCCCTCGCCCCCTCACGATCCAGACACTTTTCGCCCAGGCCTCACAAGCGCCCAGGCGAAA
>Ga0308164_10002588_pt1 | contig 17682 bp, 13 predicted proteins | sample PhyTR2_FD_201031 | JGI IMG/M metagenome (GOLD analysis project Ga0308164, IMG submission 201031) | Phyllosphere microbial communities from UC Gill Tract Community Farm, Albany, California, United States - DLSLT.R2 | ecosystem: Host-associated > Plants > Phyllosphere > Unclassified | place: USA... | reverse complement strand
GGATCGTATTCCCTGAGATAGTTGTAATTCAGCTTTGTTTCTTCATCAAACACTTGACCCGGCAACCGCAGATTCATTCGAAATGGTTTGGCATTCGCGCCAGTGTTCGCCGCGTGCGTCACGTGCGACTGTCCGAACGGCGTTGTTTCTGCCTTCCAAACCACTTGCTGATTCTCATCGATCACGTGTTGAGGCGTACCTAGGTGGTCGCTGACCACTGCATAGATAGTGATCGCCGTGTTACTAGCATTTGACGATGTACTCATTGAGACAGTTGCCCAGAGCCATTGCATGACCGATCCATCGGCCTCAACTTGAATCTTCGCTATCGGCTTGCCGTAGAGGTAGACGTAGTGCGCAGTGACTTGTCCGTTAGCGTCGGTTTCAGCGGCGAGTCGCTGATCGCGGTATAGGCTGTACACCGTGTCGCTTTGCGTTGCAGTCGGCTTGTATCCCACCTCGATCACTGTCCGTTTTAATGGATAAACCGTCTTCGCGTTGCGCTCGCCCCAAATGTTGTAGTGATAGCGCGCGATAACTTGACCACTGTCGTATACGGCAACTGGCCGTTTGCCTGCGTTGTAGACGATGCGCCGATTCGTCGGTGCGCCTGATTTCCAATGCAGCTGTGCTAGTTGTACTCCGGTAGGATGGTAGATCCACGCGCTGCGCAGCGATTGCCCGGCGCCATTCATACTGCCTTGTGCAGTACTTCTAGGTTGAACGGCAGAGTTGCTATTGTTGAATGCCACGTTTTCAGTGATCGTCAAAAGCCGGTTTGAGCCTGCAGCATAATGAAAGGTTCGATGAATGTAATCTGGTCTTGCCAACATTGAATGTGCGATACCAACATGCGGGGACGGCAATGTCTCCGCTATCCGGTTTCCGCCCTTATCGTATTGATAGGTCGTCTCAAACTTACCATCCATCGTAATGCCAATCAGCCGATTCACAGCGTCGTATTTATATTGTTCGGTACCTTCTCGAACTTTTTTTTTGGGTTGCCCGGATAAAGTCCATCGATCAGTGGTGACGATTCTCCCGCTACTGTCGTAGCCATTGATTTGCTTGTACACAGGGACGGTAGCTGACTTGCGCGTCGAGAACCACTCCAGAAAATATCGCCACCAACTCCCCTGTCGGCCGGGAAATACTTGAAGCTGTTGAATGCGCCCCCGGCGATCCAGCTTGATTTCCTGGCGCAGGCCGTTACCCATGGTGTAGCCAGTAAGCCCACCTGCAACGGTCTGTTCAATATCGTTGACGACAATGCGGTCGTCGAACAAGATCGCTAAGAGTTGTCCAGGCCGGACGCCGGAAAGTGTACTGCCGCCATTGCCCGCCGCATAACGGTATGACAGCCGATGTCCATCTGGCAGGGTCTGCGCTACAAGGCGGCCGGCGTCATCGTAGGAGCTGGCGGTGACAAAGCGCACCCCGGTTGACGCACTACCGGACTGGGGCGTGACGCTGGCAAGCCATTGCGTCTCCTTGATGACGCGTCCCAGCGCATCACGCTCGTACTCGACACGTTCGGTTGCGTGTTTCGGATTGCCATCGGGCGTGCTTGTCACTGTCGTTAACTGTCGGCCCTGGTACCGGTACTGGATCAGGTCCATCCGCTTGTCGCTTCCTGCAGCAATCAAATGATCCGCGTGGTCGAACGTGTAGCGCGTCGCAACGAGCGTCTCGTCGATGCTGGCAATCACGTGACCTGCAGCATCGTGGCGAAACAGCTTGGCCCCGTGGTCGGGATCGGCTTCAAGGACTTTCTGACCAAAGTCATCGTAGACGCGTCTGGTTTTTACGCCATTCGGAGCAGTAATCGTCGTCGCCTGACCTACAGTGTTGTAGAGCATGTTGATGCTTGCAGCGTCCTGGGTACCGTCCGCATCGGTACGTTGGGAGAGCAGGCCATTAGCTCCATAGCTGAACGTTTTTGCGATACCAAGCGCATTCGTGATGGCGGCGATCTGACCGGTATCGGTATAGCGATAATGCGCAGACTCGCCAAGTGCATCGCCAATCCGCGTCAGACGGCTTGGCTTGTCAACTGGCCGATCATAGAAAAAGTTCGTGATGGGCAGTTTGTCAGACATCGGCGTCGCCGCATTCAAAAAACGGGCCACATTTTGCACACGGTCTTCGGTGTCTTGTGCTGTGAGAATACCGCTGCCATCGGGAAGAATTGTTCTCGTCAGCCTGCCGGCCTGGTCGTACTGAAACGTTGTGCGCAGTTTGCCTGGCGCCGTGATGGCGCTGATTTGGCCTGTGGCAGTGTAGTCAAACTCCATCTGACGTCGCAGTGCGCCAGCGCTCAGATCGATGCGCAGCGGCGCGCCGCGCCAGTTATTGGTCACCGTCGCAACTTGTACTACGCCACCGTCGTTAGTGCGAATCTTGACCGGGCGCTGTGCCTGGTCGCGCTCAAGCACTTCGGTGATGAATTTACCGGGGGCGATAACACGCGTGACAATACCGGCACGGCGCATCGCCGGGGCGTATTCGGCGATGCCGCTCGGATGCAATTGCGGCGTCGGTGGTACCCATGAATTGTCATGGTTGTCGTATTCGATGACCGTGATGTCGGAGTCAGCTGGCGTGTTCGTTTTGCCGTTCGGTAGCGGCCCGTCGATCTCTGTAAGCAGGCTCCGGTCGTTGATTTGACTGTAGCGGTACCCGACAGCGCGTTCGATTCGGCCGGCAGCCTGCGAGCCATCAAGGTTGGGAACCCATCCCGTTTCCGTCACACTGAGTGGCTGCCCGGCAGCGTTGTAGGCAAAGCGTGTGAGAACTTCCTTTCCAGGCACCACACTTGGACGGGCTATGACGTTTGGCGAATAGCTGTCGCCAGCGTAATCGTAGCGGGTCACCCATTGTGCTGGTTTAGGTTTTCCGCTGACGTACGCGATACTGCTGATGAGAGTGATACGCCCCAGCTTATCGAACGCAGTGCGTTGAGCGACGATGGGTTCGCCGACGTCCGATAGTTTGATCGTCTCTGTCAATTGGCCGGCTGTGTTGTAGCGGTAACGAACGTTCGTCTCGCCACACAGTGCACATCCCGCGCCGCGCACCTCCAGCAACCGATTATTTCCCCCGATGACAGCATGCTGGTAAATCGTTCGTTGGCCAAGGCTGTTGGTGACAACGGTCTTGCCGAACTCCGGGGTGACGAGTGTGACTTTGTCGACATTGTTCGCATGGGTGCTGAGAATAGCGCGCCCATCAATGTCGTAGCCATAGGTGGAATACCTGGTCGCAATCGGCTTTCTGCCCGCGCCCATTGTCTCCGTGCTGATTCCCGTGAGTAGCCAAGGACTGCGGGGATCTTCATGATGGTAGGTACGGCTGATCCGGCTGGTCGTCGTGCCGCGGCTGGTGAGTGCATGCGCAGGCTTGTCCGGCTCGAAACCAGTGGGTAGTTCTGCCCTGACCAACAGTGCCAGCAGGTTTCGGGTATCAATGAGGCCGCTGCCTCTGGGCGGCTTGCTGCCGTACTGATACGCGAAGCGACCGACCGGACTGTCGATAAACTGCACGCCGTGAAACTGGTTCTTTGATTGCGGGTCGCCATACACCAAGTGCAAACTACGCCCATATGGATCGGTGACGCGTTGCAAGACATCGCGTTGGTCGTAATCGAGCGCGACGACTTCCCCACTGAGCGCTTTGATCTTGTAAAGCTTGCCAGCGCTGTTGAACAACAGTTTGCGCCCATTGGTCCAGGTCCAGATGTATTCGTTGGCACCATTCTTTTGCGGCACAAGCGCCATGGTGCCATTGGCCGGGTTGCGCGTGCTGCACAGATTGGTATGTCTCGGATCTCGTTCGAAGATGATTCGGCCCCCATCCGCTTGCAGGATTTGAATCTTCCCGTACATATCGAACAGTTCAGTCTCGTACGACAATCGCCAGCCACGGCCCATGGCGCCGTTATGGCGTCCAGGCTGGCTGTTCACGCTGTTGTAGTGTCGAATGATTTCCAGCCCGAGCACGCCGGGCAGCGCTGGCATGTCGACCTCGCGCTCGTATTTGTTCCCCGTCATGACATTGATCGGGTTGCCAGCACCAGAATCCGGGCCGCCGGTGCCACCGGTGCTGGCCACGCCCGGGCAATTATTAGGCGGGCCTCCTGGAGGCGCGCCGCAATCGGCCTGGGCCAAGGGTGACCCCAATATGCTGAAGACAAGAATCAGCAAACCGGCAGCGAGTATTGAAAGGCGGTATCGCCGCAACGAGGTGCAGCAGCCGATTTCACGGTATGGTGTTGTCACGCATAGCGAATCGTTCATCGAGGGCCTCCTTGTGGGATGCAGCACATTTCTGCGGTGGGCGTGCAATCTGCCGGCGCGCAATGGGCGGGGTCGGTGAACGGATTGCAGGCGGGCGGGTCCGCAGGCCCGGATGGCGGATGAATATCGCAGCCGAGATTGCTGCAGTCGGGCGGTGGATTGTTGGAGATCGGTGGTGAACCCGGATCGATCGGTGTGCCATTGTTGCCAACGCCCGGTGAAGACACCAGAGTGCCCGGTTCGATTGCGTCCGACTGCATGTGCAAGGTCACGCTCGTGACGATGGGAATGCGACCGTCGCTGACCAGCTTGGTGTGAAATGCACTGGTATGCGGATCGAGCCACTTCAGATAGGTGGTGTAGATCTTGTTGACGAAGGGGACTTTGGGCAGGTAACCCTGGGTGATGCGCAGCTTGAGGATGTTCGCGTCCTGAATCGTCTGCCCCGATGTTGCGCCGACAGACTGGGTTTTGAACGCTTGGCCAGCATTGGGAATGACGCGCTTGCCACCTGAGTTCAATGCTTGTTGCAGGGTTGGATCGTTCCAGTCCGCAAAACTCTCGCTGGTCGGGTTCAATAGTTCAATCTGGACGTTGCCTTCGCCGTTCGCACCAAGGTCCGCGTTTGCTTTGGCCAGCGAGCTGGCGAGTTCGACTGGCGTCTGGCCGCCGCCATACAGGGGGACGAGGGCGCGCAGGTAGGCGTCATGTACCGAGGAGAGGCTCGCATGGGTCATGGCACCTTCGCGCGCAGCCATGAAGCCGGCGTAATTGATTTGGCCCTTGGCGAAAAACAGCATGCTGTATTGAAGAACAGTGAGTCCGAGCATTGTGATCAGCGGGCCGACAACGGTGAACTCGATCATCGATGCGCCGCGCTGCTCTGGATTAGCTGGTCGCACCGATCGGGACGAACGGTGCTGCTGATGCCAATGCGGATGACGCAGCTGGTCACCCTGGGTGATGCCGAGAGCATCGATGGCGCCACTGGCCAATTCAAGTGCGTGGACGGCACGACCGAAGCGGCGCCTCAGCGCATCGCGACCGGTCTGACTGAAGCTGGCGCGCCAGGGACGCAGGCCGCGCACGCATTTGGTGACCACGCCACCACTGTCGAGATAGACGATGTCGATGGGAAAGCGCATGAATGCGCTATGCACGCTGGAGCAAGGCGTCAACAGCACACCCTGGCAGGGCGGCAGTGCGTCCCTGAACATCAGGCCGGCGAAACGCGTCAGGAATGTCGCGGCCAGCCTGACCTCGAGCAGGTGCGCACCACGCTCCGTGACCAGCGTACAGTTGACGGTGTCAGTCTTGCGCATGACAGACTCCTATAAACCCGATTGCATGAACTGGATAACGATCGGGAAGAACAAGACAATGAAGGTGCACGGGAAGATAAACGCAATGAGTGGAAACAGCAGCTTGACGGGCGCTTCGATGGCCAGCTTTTCCGCGCGCAGGAAGCGCTCGGAGCGCCGCTGATCGGCCTGCGCGCGCAAGACCGGCCCCAGGTTCATGCCGAGGCGTTCAGCCTGAATCATGGCTGTGACGAAGTTGCTGACACTTGCCTCCTGAACGCTGTCGCTCATTGCCCGCAACGCATCGGCCCGCGCCTTGCCATTGCGGATGTCGCGCAGAACGCGCTGCAGTTCCTGCTGGAGGATGCCTTTTGGGCCCTTGTCGACGGCTTGGTTCAGGGCGCCTTGCAGATTGAGTCCCGCTTCGACGCACAGCGTGATGAGATCGAGATAAAACGGCAGTGTCTTTTGCAGCATGCGCTTGCGCTCGGCGGTCCTGTCCTTGAGCCAGATGGCTGGATATGCCCAGCCGCACAGAGTGCCGACGAGGGCGGCTTCGGCGTAGCCTCCTGCCTTGAAGCTGCTACCGGTGCCAAGCGGGGCGAAGGACGCGAGTATCCAACATGCGCCAGCAGCAACCATGGTGCCGCACAGCAGGCGTGCGGCCAGGAACTGGGCCGGAGCAATGGAATAGGCCAGTCCTGCCTTGCGCAGCCGGATCGTGAGCGATGCGGTCGCACCAGCGGACAAGAGAGGCCGAATGACGTGGCTGCACCACTGGATCGGCCACCACATCAGCCTGAATCCAAGTGGCGGCGTGTCCATGTACCTGCGGTCTTGCGGTGGTATTGCGGCGACGGCTTTCCCGAGCAGCATCGCCATCAGCGCAACAGATACACCGGCGCATGCGGGGATCATGGCAATGACGAGGCCTGTTTCGGATAGCATTGCGCACCCCTTGCATCAAACGTCGATGGCGACGATCCGCCGGATGACATAAATGCCAAGTGATTCCATGCAGGCGATGACGGCGAGCGCTCCCCAGCCCATTCGCGTGTGCCACATCACGCTCATGGCCTCTGGCTGCATCTGGTTTAGCACCGCCATCAGCGTCAAGGGAAGAAGGCCGACGACCCACGCCTGCAGTTTCCCTTGTGATGTCAGCGCGCGTATCTTGCCTTCGATCTGGAGACGGCTCCGCACCGTGTTGGCTGTACGTTCCAGCATTTCAGCAAGACCGCCACCCGTTTCTGACGCGATCCGCATCGCCGAAACCGTCAAGATTGTGGTTTGGGTCGGCACGCGCCGTACCAGGCCATTCAGGCTTTGCTCCAATGTCAGGCCCAGACGCTGCTCACGCAGTAGCAATGTGAATTCCTGCCCGAGTGGCGCGGGTGCCTCGACCACCAGTTGCGCAAGGGCGGTACCCAGGCTCAAGCCCGCACGAAGCGCGCCAGCCAGCATCATGAGCGCGTCGGGCAACTGCTCCTCGAATTTGCGTTGCCGCCGTTGACGCAGCCACGCATACAGTAGCCTTGGTAGCAGCGCCAGACCGAAGAAAACGGGAAGGCCAGCCAGTACGTTGCCAGTGATTAGCACCGCTGTGATGGCGCCAAGCATCATCATGGCGACGTGAAGGATGAAGAGTTTCGCCGGATCGATGAACAGGAAAAATTCACGCGCTTGAAAATGTGTGCGCTCGGTAAACTCTGCGCGGTAACGCGCCATGGCGGTCATGCCCATATCAATGATGAACCAGGCAAGCATGGCAGCGGCCACGGCCGCAAACACCATCACAACTACCAGCATGTTGGCCGCTTTCATTGGTCACTCCCGCGCGCGAATCTGTCCGTGCGCGGATCGCTGCCCGACCCAGGGGCGCTGCTGCCCGCCGGCTGACCATCACTTTTGAAAATCTCGAGATCGAGCGCATGGCCCGACGCGCGCAACGCCTCATAGAAATTGGGCGGAATATCGCAGCCCGTAAAATAACCACGCACCTTCATGCCATCCGGCCCTTGCGCATATCCGAGGTTGACGAAGCGAAACAATTCCTGCAACTGAAGTTTGCCGCTTTCCATGCCCGTAACCTCGGTGATGCTGGTGACGACACGTGTTCCACACGTAAAGCGCGTCTGCTGCACGATCATGTGAATCGCCGAAGCAATCTGATCACGGATGGCGGACAGGGGCAAATCCATGCCGGCCATCAGCACCATCGTTTCCAGACGCGCCAGGCCATCGCGTGGGGTATTTGCATGCAGCGTGGTCAGCGAACCGTCGTGGCCGGTATTCATGGCCTGCAGCATGTCCAGCGCCTCGCCGCCGCGGCATTCGCCGATCACGATCCTGTCTGGCCGCATGCGCAATGTGTTTTTGACAAGCTCGCGAATGGAGACCGCGCCTTTACCTTCGACATTCGAAGGGCGCGATTCGAGGCTGATCCAATGCTCGTGGTGCAACTGCAGCTCGGCGGAGTCTTCCACCGTAATGATGCGTTCGCCCGCAGGAATGAAGTTCGAAAGGATGTTCAGCAACGTCGTTTTACCCGAACCGGTGCCGCCCGAAACGACGATGTTCTTGCGTGCCGTGACACACACTTCCAGGAACGTTGCCATCGCCGGGCTGATCGCGCCCAGCGTGACAAGGTTGTCCACCGTCATTTTGTATTTGGCAAATTTACGAATGGTCAGTGCAGCGCCCTTGAGCGCCAGTGGCGCAATGATGGCATTGACGCGCGAGCCATCCTTGAGTCGTGCGTCGACCATTGGCGAAGCTTCGTCGATGCGACGTCCAAGTGGCGCGACAATCCGCTCGATGACGCCCAGCACCGCCCGGTCACTGGTAAAGGTCAGCGGGTGCTTTTGAATGCGACCACCGCGCTCGACATAAATTTTGTCGAACTGACAGACCATGATCTCGGTGACGCTCGCATCTTCCAGCAAGTCTTCGAGCGGGCCGAGACCGACTGCTTCGTCGAGCACCTGCCTGGCCAGCAGTAGGCGGTCGAGCTCGGGAGGAATTGTCGCTTCCTGGTCCAGCATGATGTCGGCGATGATGCGACCAGTTTCGGTTCGCAGTTGGGCATCATTCATGGTCGATACGTCGTGACGGCGCAAATCCATGGTTTCCAGCAGCATGGTGTGCAAGCGTTTGCGCCATGCGAATTCGTCATGCTTCTGTTTTGCTTGCGGCGCCAGAACGACAGCGAAAGCGTTTGATTTGACTGATGTCTGTTCTGGTGCCGGCACGGATTCCGGTATTGACGTTTGCGACGAGGCCGTCGCCATTGCTGTGGCGTCCTTGGCATCGTGAGCGTCCTGCGCTTGCCACGCTTGTTGTTGGGCCTTGATGGCGGCGACCCGCGACGCCTGGATTTCTTCCGCAGCGCGCAGGTTGCGCACCGGGGCGCTCGTCGAGCGCGAGTGTGCAGCTGCTGCCTGCACCGCGGGCGGTGCATCGGGGTGGGGCATCACGCGCAGCTTGAACGGCCCGATGGCGATCACGTCAGTGTCGCGCAATGGACCGTGAGGACTCGTGATCCGCAACCCATTCACGGTTACTCCGATAAACGTCCCCATATCCTCGAGCAGAACACCCGATGGCGTCCGGACCAGCCGTGCATGGTCCTTGCTGACGCGCCAGCTGTCGAGAACGATATCATTGGTCGATCGGCTGCCGACCATCGATTCGTCAGGCACATCGAGTTGCCTGGCAAGGCCATCGGCGTTCGTGATTTCGATCTGGAACATGGCGACACCTAGTGGGATCGAACAGATGGAACCGGCTGGGTTGGTTGCCCTGACGGCGTCTGGTTGACCCTGCCTGAGTCACGGCCCGGCTGCAGCGGATCGGTCAGGAAAGGCGGTGCGCCAAGCTGCTGCTCGAGTCGTTCGCCGGCACGTCTGGTTCGGTCGACCAGGCCGGGACTGTGGCTATCGACAATGGTTGGCGTGACAAAGACCACCAATTCGGTTTCTTTGTTCTGAAAGCGTCTGGAGCGGAACAGGGCGCCCAGAACGGGAAGGTTACCGAGGAAAGGAACCTTGTCGATGTCGGTGCTGGTATTGCGTTGCAATAGCCCGGATAGAACGATGGTTTCACCCTGATGAACATTGAACTCGGTCTTCGTGCGTCGCGTCAGCAAGCCTGGACCACCGGAGGTCGTGAACGACGCATCAATCGAACTCACTTCGGATTCGATGATCGCCCGCACAATGCCGTTGCGTCCGACACGTGGTTCGATATCGAGCTTGATGCCGTACGGTTTGAATTGCACCGTCACGCCGTTGACGGTGGCGATCGAGTAGGGCACCTCGCCACCTGCCAGGAAACTAGCCTTGTAGCCACTTCGTGTGGAGAGTTGAGGTTCTGCCAGGATGCTGGCGGTGCCGTTCTGTTCGAGTGCATTGAGCTGCGCACTGAGGCCCAGATTGAGCGCGCTCAACACCGTGAGGCTCGGTGGCGACAGATTGCCGGCATTGTCGCCTGCCGAGATTGGTGGCGTGCCACCGCCGGTCGTGATCGACAAGCCTTTTTGGTCACCACGGCGCAAAGGTGCCCAGATGCCGCCGATGGCGGCACCGCCTACCGCACTCCACTTCAAACCCAATTCACGAAGCTCGGTACGGGGAAATTCGACCACTTTCACATCCATCATCACCATTTGTTCCCAGCCGATGGGGCTAGTAAAGTTGATGATTTGTGGATACCGCTTTGCCAGTTCGGCGACCTTGTCCCGGTCGGCGTCCGACAATTCGTCACCTTCGACAATCACCTTGTCGCCGACGACACTCGTTGTGGCGCGCGGAATTGTCGACAGGAAAGTGGCAACCTCCCGCGCAACGCGGCTGACGTCGCCCAATACCACGTTGACCTTGATGCGTTGGTAGCGACCATCCTTGTTCCACACGAACAAGGATGATGTGCCCGCGCCGTTGGCGAAGATGATCGTGTCTTTATCGTCCAGTGCGTTCGCGGTAATGACCTGTGCGTTACCCACCGCGATGCGCGCCACGTCCGGTGTGGGGAACACGCGTGATTCCCCGACAAACAGCTCTATTTCGGCAATCTGTTCCGGCTCAGCGGATTTGGCAATCGGCGCGTATGGCGCGACCGCCATGGTGCCTGCGCGGCATTGGCCGGTTGCACTGGCGACGCATCCCGCGAACACGACCAGGCCGACGAACGTGAGGCGACGCGGAAAATCGTTCCTGCTGTTTTTCATGGCTGGCTCACCGTATGGAAGAACGCATTGCGCGCGGGTCATAGCCGACCGAGCGCGAGTACAGCGCTATTGAGACAGGGTGCTCGCTGCGAGTGGGTCAGTGGAACCGGGCGGGATTGGCGGCGCAATGAAGGATGCGGACTGATTCGGTGTGACTGCCGCGTGGCGGTAGCGCCCAAGCTTTAGTGCTTCTGGTGGGAACTTGTTCCCGCTACCGCCGTACAACACCGGGACGCCATCATCGTGTGTCATGTGCTGGCCAGCAGCCTGGGGACCAAACCAAGTGACAAGGTCGATACCCTCTCTGGCACCACCGGCGTCGTCGCCGGGGCTGCGCAGCAATGCTGTCAGCTTCCCGGTTTCGCGGGCCAGAATGATGTTTTTGGCTTCGTTCGGTGTGGTGTTGAGGGTCACGGTCGCAAACTGAACGACTTCGCCCCCACGAGGATCATCGACAGACCGCTTGCCAGTGGCCATGACCGTCACACGTTGGAGCAGGGGAAGAATGATCTTTTTGCCGTTCTGGTCGGTGGTGAAGATCAAATCGATCAAATCACCCGGTTCGAGCATCCCGGAAATGGAGTTGATTTCGTCAACCATGACTGTAATGGCCCGCTGTCCATGGTCCAGCCGGGCCGAGAAGGTTGCTGGCCGTCTGCTCAGCAACTGGCTGGACACAAGCATCTCCCCCGGCTTCAGGTCGTAATTGCTCACTCTGCCTGCCACATTGAGAACGTCCTGCGGTGCGACTGCGTCGGAGTGGGCAAATTCGGTGGGTATCTTGCGAATGGCGAGATCATCCACGGCGACAACACTTCCTTTTGTAATGAGGGATTTGGCAACCAGCAGTTCGACGGTTTCGACCTTTCCGCGTGACTCGATCGATTCTATTTTCTTGCTGAGGTAACTGCGCGTGGTCAGTGCCGCAGCAACGCCAATTACCAGCGCGATGCCCAGGACTGCCCAGGTCTTGCCGATTTTCGGTATTTTGGGGAGAGTCAGTCTCATCGCTTAGCCCGGGAGAGAAATTGAGTAGCTGAAGTTCTGATAGGCCGTCCTGAATGCATCGAGCAACTGCCAGAGAACGCTCTGATCATTCGACATGCCAATGCCCAGCGCCAGCGCAAGTGCACCGCAAACGACGAGATACTCCATGCTGGACTGGCCATGCTGCGCGACGGTCCAGAGATGTTTATGTCGGTTCATCGTGTTGGTTTTGAAGAAGTGATGGTGTTCAGGACAACTGCTGTCCTGCCTTGGTCGTCCCGGGATATGACGACAACTGCTTCGCTGTCCGCCTTTTTGAAAAAAAGCATGCTGGCTTCACGCGATGCTGTGGCTCGACCCACCCCGGGCTGAATCGGCGAACTGGTTTCACGCTCCAGAGTGAAGCCATCGATGCGGAGCATGCTTTTAATGGATTTGGTACTGAGTCCGAGGCTGTGCGTATTGGTGAGAACAACATGCTCGATGCGACGTCGGGCATCGTCAGATGTCGTGCGGCTGAGAATGTGGAAACCTGCAGCAAGCCTGGACAGCAGCCGTTGGTCTGCATCGCGTGATGCTGTCGCGCTGTTTATTGCGGCGCTCAGTTCGGTTACCGCGATCACGCCGCGCGTACCTGTCCCATCAGGTTCGAAGTGCACCGTCGCATAGTGCATGCCCAGCGAGCGTCCAAGAATGCGCCTCGCGCCAATTGTGTTATCGACCAGCGGTTGCCCGAGACTCTGCCGGAACAGGGCAGCGACCCTGGCAGGTGTGGCTAGGGAGGTAAAGCCACGCATTTGAAGGGGCGTCCCGTTGGCGTTGACTGGCCCACCCTGGTCGGTCAGGTTGATACCTTCTGGGATAACGATCTGCGGCCAGACCGACTGGGCGATCGTCGCGTCAACTGGCATCATCAGCAATGTGCCGATGAGCAGGCTGCAGCGGCGCCATCCGGAAGACGATCCGCGCAACACCGTAGTCGAAGCTGCCATGCCTGCCATGATTGCGCACCCTTTGCTGAGTTTCAGTGTTCGGGAATCGCTGACTAGTTCCAATTGGAATCTTTTCAGCAAGCAGCACACTTGACCTCGCACAACAGAACGCACAATGGCGGCTCGCTGGGTGCATCACTACGGCCGCATGTGGTATCCGCGAGTCACTTTAGCCGGTCAGGCGGGACAATATCGCGCCAGAACTCGAGTTGCCCCAGCTGAGGTTTGTCGATATGCCCGCCCTCAACCAGGGACACGGATGCACCGACGACCGAGGAAACGGCGCGCAATTTCGTGGCGGGAACGAGCATGGGATGATCGATGCGGGATTCCACTTGCTCCGCATCCCTGGCGGTCCATCCATCCACGACAAGGCTGGTGTGACGAGTGACGGACAGGTTGATCTTGTCCAGCGGCGTATAAGCCTTGAGACCGGCCGGCACGTTAGCCAACGTGATGCTGACATTGCCGGTATAAATGCCGCGTGCGCGTAGCCCAAGCCAGTCAGCGGTCTTCGGTTGATTGAATGGCTTGCCGTCGTCGGTGGCGCTGAAGGCGTCATTCTGGGTCGCACCACCGCCATCGCCATCGCCATCGCCTGCGCCGAATCCGACTGCAACATCCTTGTCGAAGTTGGCGATCAGCGGCGCGCCAGTCGGCCCGCGCCAGAACATGTTCTGGTGCGCAGTGAAATTGCCAGCGACATCACCTGTCTTGACCGGAGCATCGGGGTTGCTGAAAAATCGGCGTCTGACTTCCTCGTTCAATTGCGCGGGCGTCTTCCAGGTACTCTGCTCGTCATTGCGGGTGGTCGCTTCGAATGCCACATAACGGCTTGCCATCTGCACCGCGTATGAAACGTCCTGGTATTTTGCAATCAGAGGGATCAGCAGAATAAGTGGAATCAGTGCAAGCGCAACAACGAGAAACTCGGTGAGCGCCTGACCGTATTGACGGTAATGCTGTGCTTGGTGTGGCAGGCAGCGCTGGCAAGAACCACTACCTTTGCGGCGCACGCTTGATCTACGCTGTGTCATTTGCGCGGCATCCTGCTGGTGATCGTAAATCCAGCATTCAGGTAGGGTGCGAAGACGGCGCTATGCACCATCGTGTCGAGCCTTGCTTCGACAGCATGCGCCTGGATGCCGCCGACCGATGTTGTTTCCAACGTCATGTTCGACTGATGATGGTCGCCATTGGCATGCCATGCGGTGAACGAGCCACCCAGAGAAAGGCAGTCCTTTCCTTGCGTGGTCAAGGGATTGTCCCAGACCTCGCACTCGAGCCCGAGAATCATTTTGCGTTCACGCTTGACCGACAGCGGATGCTGGCGCATCACTGCCGCAAGCGCCACGAGTCCCGGATTGTCGGGCGACTTGCGGATCGCTTCGTCGATCTCTGCCACGCTTGCCGCTGGAACGCGTACGCGGGCACGCGCCGTTGCGTGAGCTCGCGCATCGCAGACGCCCGTGGCGGTCTTCTTGCGCAAGTCGATGATGCATGTGCCCATGGTAGAGCTGAGCTCGGCTGTCTCCTCTGCGGTTTCGCGCAGGCTGCAGTCGCGCTCCAAAAGATCATAGGTCAGGCCGGACTGATAGGTGATGGTCCTGTTCGCAGATGTGTAGAGGTCGGTTCTAAGGCTCAGCAAGTAGTCAGGCCAGGCGCGGGGTGGATGTACTGGCCTGCCAGTTTCATGATGTTCACGAATGCATTGTTGCGTCTGCGCCTTCAGTTGCGCCAACCCCGAAGCGTTGCCAAGCCTTCCGTCGACGTAGCTATCCAGGCGTGTGAAATGCACCCTGACCGTGCTGCCTTCGATGCCCACGGCTTGATGCGGCATCGGCTTCTGTGCGCGCACAAGTTCAGCCTCGGTTGTTGCCTTGGCGGGCATCGCAATGATGGCTACACAGAGAGCCAGGAGTACTAGGGCCCGCCGACACAACCGCCAATCAAGCACTACTTCCGCGCGATTGGTGACATCGAATGGCTCGCTCATTGTGAACCTCCCCGTGCAATAGCCTGTTCAAGAGCTGCTGACGACGTCGGCACCAGCCGCACCTGCCAGAACGGATTGAAGAGACTTGCCAGTTCCGTCTTGCCGTCACTGCGGGGGGATGGGCGGTCAAAGAACACTTCTGACGTCGAGACTGCTGATAAAACATCCGACTTTGCTTTACCGTCGTACAGGGCCAGTTTGCCAGTTGGTTTGATGATGGAGCGACCATCGGATGTGCGGGTCTGTGACTTGTCGCGGGTAAGTCGGATCGAGAACCTCAGTGTGGGCGACCGCATCGCCAATTGGGATGCCGACAGATCGTAGAACCGGGGCACGCCGCTATATTGGACACTGCGGCCGTTTGCATCACCATAGGCACTTGCACTAGGATTGTCATTGCGCGAATTGCCGTACTCCGCGCCCGAGTCATCGGGGTTGCCATGCTTCGCCTCCTGAGTGCCATAACCAAGCGCCATCTCGTCGTGTTCGCACTTGGGCAGGCCGAAGGCAGGGATCTTCCAGTGCCATTCATGCAGCGATGCCGTATCCATGGCCTTCCACTCGTCAAACCCGATCAGTTCGGTACCACCACGCCGTCGGAACTCTGCCTTGAGCCCGAGGATGCACGGGAAGCTGTTCTTCGATGTCCACGAGCGATTCTTTACAAAACCGTCCAGGTCTGCGGCCTGGGTCACCGCGCTTTTAAAACGGGTTCGATCGTTTCCTGAATACAGTTCACTGAAGCCCAGGAAATCGTCCGCTAGAGGAACCTCGTCGACTCGCACCGTACCGTCCCCGAGATAATTGGCATCTGCAACGGCTTGCATGACTGCTGAACGCGCAGGAATCAATGTCGCCTTCATCAGCGCTTGTGCACTTTGGAGCGCCTGTTTCGCAGTTTCTGACAGGCCGATTGTTCCTGTGGCCGCGAGGCTGACCGCGGCATCGGTGCTCTGAGCAACAGCAGAAGCCGGTCCGAAACTCAACAGGTAGCAGACCGGAATATATGTCACGAGCAATAACACAACCGGTCGGGAATAAGAGCTCTGACACATCAAAGGCGGGATATTTTCGGTATGCGTAACAACATGGCTGCTCCAGGAAGCGATGCTCACTGCCTGGGCGATCATGACCTCGTTGGCCATGAGTGCCCGGTTCGTATATGCGTCGAAATTGAGTGCCCGTGCGTGCATGACGCCAGCGCTGTATGCCACCGCATCTGCCGTGTTGACGAGTTTGGATTTTTCCGCAGTAAGTTGACCTGTGTTGAAAAGGAAGAACAACGCAGCCAGGCCCCCAATGAGGGTGAACAAACCGTAAATCAGCGCTTGCCCACGCTGGTAGTGCAGACTCTTTATCGAAGATGCTGGCACATGATGTCTGTACATGACGCGCACACTTTCTCGAATGCTATAACGTTTGCAGTCTGGAGGCCCGGGCCAACGTGCAGAATCAAAAAAGCCGCTGTGGATCAGCGGCTGAAAGAACGCTGACTACTGTTGCCCGTCCTTGGCCTGGTTGCCATACGTCGACAAGGAGCCCTTGGTCGGGTCCTTGGCCTGCGTCTCGGCTTTGCCTGCTGCCGTGCCAGCTTGGGTGATTGCCGAAGATCCATCTTTACCAGCCACTTCCATGGCGACGGCAGCAGTTTGGTTGCGCAGAGTAGCCCCGAATAGCTGGTAAATCGCTATGGCAGCAACAGCAATCAAGGCAACAATGACAATATATTCGGTCATACCTTGACCGCGACTCCTGTTACCAGGCGTGATTACTTTCGGCGTCAGTTTCATACAGGACTCCATCTTCATTTGGTTAATGTTTATATATGGAACGTGTAATTGCCTAGAGATAATATAGACGGTGAAGCTGGTGAAAATTGGCGAACATCAACCAAAGTCCGATTTCAGCCGATGCCATCGGCAACCCCCCAATTTTTGCGGAACGATGTGCAAAACAAAAAGGGTTACACGCCGAAGTATGTAACCCTCTAATATCGCAGCAAATTCTGTGAGGTGGCTGGTGGGGGACCACTGACCACAGCAACGTATCTACGCTCCCGGGGCGTCAAGGCAGTTGTTCCACGGGTCAGTGAGACGGATTGTGTTACGAAAGCAGTTCTCTTGCAGTGCCGCTTTTTGTCCAGATTGTTGGTGACAAGGTCCGTATCGATGAGCGTACCCGGGCTAGTTCCATACAAAGGCAACGTGTTCCTTGTCTCTATCGTCAATGACAAAAGCCCGAACATACATGCGAAAATTTTCGGCGACATACACTTCGGTGCGAAAAGTCTTGAGTGCTGACGCGTCAACGTGATGTCGCCGAAGGTGTTCCGCTAATCCAGCCCGGTAAGCCTCTACACATTGTTGTACCCGTGGCGGGAGGTCGCGCGAATCTTCGCCGTCGGCAGGAATCCAGCTGATGATGACCTTCTCGCCGCGTCGCTCTCTGGCCAGCGTGTACACGTCTTCAAAGATGAAGGCATCGTCCACGTAGTTCATTTCGCTCATGAAGGAGTGCGACCAGTTATGCGCCATCGAGCGGATAAGTTTGTACTTCATCTACTTGAGCTCCTCGTGTGCGCCAATGCCCGCCGTTGGCGGTTCGTCTGTGCTTATTTCAAGCGAGCACCTTGCGGGTGTCAACTACCTGCCGACCATGTCGGTAAATCAAAACTGCATCCGCGCATGCAGACACTTATGGCGCTCAATGTTGAGCACGTGTCCGAATGTCAGACCTGACCCCGGCTTTTGCGCGCTTATGGCGCTCAATGTTGAGCACGTGTCCGAATGTCAGACCTGACCCCGGCTTTTGCGCGGATCAGAACGCAAAAAGCCCAGTCCGAAGACTGGGCTTTTTACTTGCATTCTGTGGGGTGGCTGATGGG
>Ga0308164_10002587_pt1 | contig 17695 bp, 18 predicted proteins | sample PhyTR2_FD_201031 | JGI IMG/M metagenome (GOLD analysis project Ga0308164, IMG submission 201031) | Phyllosphere microbial communities from UC Gill Tract Community Farm, Albany, California, United States - DLSLT.R2 | ecosystem: Host-associated > Plants > Phyllosphere > Unclassified | place: USA... | reverse complement strand
TACCATCAGGAGACATCAATGCTTTTTGATAGGTAGCCAGTGCTTCAGCATATTTCTGTTGGCTAAACATAGCATCCCCAAGAGCAACATATAGCCATGTAGCAGCTTCCCAATCGGTTTTTGGTTCAGGCAGTAAACTCAGTGCCTCTTCATATCTGCTGATTGCTTTTGAAAACTCTTCAGTTTCAGCAAAGTTATCACCCTCCTCAGAAAGTCTAACAATCCTGCCATATACATTATCATCTAATTCCATAAGCTTTATATGTTAATATTTAATTTGATAGGCCGCAAAAGTAACTGATAAACTTTTAACCTTGTTAAATGTTTTGTTGTTTGTTGAATTGTATACGTCTATACAATTTATGGTGTCAATCTATATGATTATAAATATCAATCCATCGTTGATCTTTATGAAGCACTTTAAAAATATTACCGGAAAGCTGTTTCTTTCTGAGTTTATTCCTCTGGTATAGTAGATTTAAAAAATCCAGGGCAATAGCTTTATATTTAGAATCGTAGTCTTTATTTGCTATGCCTGCAAAGATCAAAGCTGCATCATAATTATCAGCGTTATTCATTCCTCCCAAATACGTGGAGGCTGTGTTGTAAAAATCGTATACTTTGTAAAATACACCTTTGGCATAAAAGTATTTAGCACTGTCTATCAATTTGCCGACGGAAGCACGATCCGCCAAATCAGCCATCTTCACTTGTAATTTGGTTTTTTTATGGTAAACAAAACCATACGTTAAAGCATAAATCTCAAGTGGCACCATGCCCATATCTTTACGCCTGTCATCTATTGAATTTTCGTCAATTATACTTTTGAAACTATCGGCTTGCCCATGCGTAGACCAATTTACCTGTGTACCATAAAACTGCTTATAGTTGAGGTTGCACTTTACCCTGTCATAGAGGTATGCATAATTCTCCAAATTGAGCTCTTCCGTATTCTTTAGTTTCAACATTGCAGAAAGTGCAGTCTGCTGAAAAAATACATCATCGTCTGCATGTTGTACAATAAGCCAGAGGTTATTTTGTCCGTCTCTGCCAATATCAGATAATTTTGGCCATCCGTATTTACTTAGAATATCCTTTGCCTGAATACGGTTAATAGAATCTGAAAGATGGATATCATAGTTGATTTTTTGTCGGCCTTCATTACTCTCTGCCTGTACTCTAGCGTATCTCAAGCGCTGGTCTATCAGCACCATCAAATTTATTTGTTTCCTTAGAGCTGGCTCTCGCAGGCCTTTTTCGTATCCCTTTTCCGCAGCAAAAGCTTGATTAACGATCTGTTCCCATCGATGCGGATTCGTCTCCTTCAGATGTTCGAAATAAGGATCAGTGGAAAGCATATCCGCTTCAAACCACCCGGATTTTATCGCTTGCAGCAAAAGACCGAAGGCCATGTCAATGTTATTATTTAATGAATAAACACCAGCTGCTTTATATGCGGTTATGGCATCAGGAGATTCAATCGCGAAAGCCTCTTCGTAAAAAATAATGGCTTTCTTATAATTCTTTTGGAGATGGCAAAGGCTTGCCCTGGCTATAAATTTTTGATAAGTATCACGAGACTGTCCGTTTGCACCAAATAAAATGAAAATGCTAATAAAGCTTAATAGTAGAATCTTCATCACGATTTTTGCCATTAATTTACTGAAATTCTTAACGTAACAAAGAATTGCCAAGAGATTAAAAACAAATATTTAACATCGGTTGTAGTGCTTCAATAAAATAAACCTATGGACAGCATCAATCAAAACCAAGCAGAAGAAAATTATCAGAATCTAGATAGCAACAGCGCTATAGCAAAGATCAAGGATCTAGTTGATGTCGCAAAGACATGTTTTTTGTGTACACAACCATCTGATTCAGCATCTAACGGAACCCGTCCCATGAGCGTACAGGAAGTGGACGACCAGGGAACATTGTGGTTTCTGATCGCAAATGATAGCCACACTTATCAGGACATCAGTATCAATTCTGTTGTTAAACTCTACTTCCAGGGATCACCTCACTCTGATTTCCTGTTTCTTGAAGGAAGTGCAATACTTTCGGCGGATAAAAATAAGATCAAAGAACTTTGGAACCCAATTATGAAAACCTGGTTTACCGAAGGCGAAGATGATCCGCGCATTGCGATCGTCAAGGTTTCACCTTCTACAGGGTATTATTGGGATAATAAACATGGGAATGTAGTCGCTGCTATTAAAATGGCAATAGGCGCAGCAATCGGAAAAACTCTTGACGATTCGATAGAGGGAGATATCAATGTTTAACATGTGAACTATAAATATACCCGCACAACTGTGTTAGGGTATATTTATTTTTCTATTTACCGTTATTCTTTATAATACAATCAATCTTTATTTTAAATCACAACTATTTCTATTTGAGCTTAACTTTTTTTTATAAATTTAGGGTGTAGGGGCATCACCCCCCCTGCCCAACCTAATATAAAAGTATGAATAGCGTTAATAGACAAGAACTCAATTCAGAGCAAACTGAAGAACTCCTCAATATTTTACAAACCCGTTTTGAGAAAAACATGCAACGTCATCAAGGTATTGAATGGGTAAAAATACAGGAAAGGCTTAAATCAAATGCAGATAAGCTTTGGTCAATCAACGAAATGGACATTACTGGTGGAGAGCCAGATATTGTGGGTTATGACCAAAATACAGATGAATTTATATTTATGGACTGCTCTGTTGAAAGCCCTGTTGGTCGGAGAAGTATTTGTTACGACCGCGAAGGTCTGGAGTCGAGGAAAGAAAACCGACCACAAAATAACGCTATCGATATGGCAACCGAAATGGGCATTGAAATCTTATCAGAAGAACAGTACCGTGCGCTGCAAAAACTGGGCAAGTTTGACGCTAAAACGTCCAGCTGGATAAAAACACCGGATGAAATTAGGAAACTCGGCGGTGCCCTCTTTTCAGATTTCCGTTACGGAACTGTCTTTGTGTATCATAATGGTGCTCAGTCTTACTACGCTGCCCGGGCATTCCGTGGTTCACTAAGACTTTAATAATTCCTCAAAGCTGAGGAACTACGAAAGATTCCATGGTTTCGCAGCTGAAGCCCTCGGTTTGCAGCAACCCGCAAACCAATTGCGGCTGCAGGTCGGTACTCACTACTCTAAGAATATTATCACAATCTTCCAGATCAAAGTTACATTGGCTCACAACGGGCAGTGACGTGATCAAAGGTTGTAATCTGGCAACTTGCCCTTGTGTGATAACACTTGTTTTAAATATGATGATATGCATAGTCATGAATTAATTAGAACTCTCCTGTTCGGGTTTATTCCACCCACACAATTTGTGCTTCATTCTTTCTTTAAACTGTTCTCTTTCTTCAGGTGACATTCCTTTAAAACGTTCCTCCATCTTGCTTCGCATCCAGGGTGCACCTCCGCTGCCTTTGCCAAACCCAAATAATATCTTACATAAAATAAAAATACCCATTGCCTGCCAGAAGCTGATCGGATTTACATGAAGTATTTCTGGTAAAAGGTTGTTCCACAAAAGCATGACTACATAACTTACCAGTGCCAGTAAGGCTGCTATCCCAAAGGGAAGAAAGAAAAACTTTTTTCGGTTTCTATTGAATGCTGATTTCATTTTAATGCTGTGTTTGTTAATATTCTATAATTTCTTTGTACAGTTGTTTAAGCCGTTTGCGTAAGTGAAGCACCGCATAGCGTTTACGAGATACCAGTGTGTTGTATTTCACACCCGTTTTAGCTGATATTTCATCGAAAGAGAGATCCTCCAGCTCCTGCCATACAAAAACTTGTTTCTGCTCCTCTGGTAGTTCATCCAATGCAATAAAAAGCTCGTCCCAAAACAGGTTACGCAGGTAAGCCGTTTCTGGCGTAGTGGCTTCAATCATTAGGATGCTGATAAAATCCGGCGCTTCATCAGTATCCCCGGCACTGTATAAATCCTCAAGGAGGCTTTCCGTATGCTTCTTATGTTTGTCCAGTATTTTATTTTTTGCTACTCTGTATAACCATGCGCTTGTTTGTTCGATGGGTTCTGCATTGATCACATTGCTGAACTGGTACCAAACGTCTTGCAGCACATCTTCAGCGTCCGCATCGCTTTTAACGCGCTTACGTATAAAACCCATTAAGCTTTTGCCGTATGATTTTATGGTTTCAAGAATGTAACGCTCTTTATCTACGGGCATTTCTGCAGCTTTCAAAATATTCTGTGTTTAAATATAAAGACGACTGTGTTGTTAAAACATTTTAATTTTTTTTAATTTTATTGAAATCCGCATAATTACAGGTTTCAAATAAACCAACCAGTTTACGCAATGCCTGTAAACGCGTGATAAAGATCCCTTTTTAAACGAAAAACAAGATGATGAAAGTTGCCGTGGCCTCTCCCCCAATCCCGCAATCCATAAGTGATTGTTTATACTGGACAGAAAAATTAGTGAAAGATGCTGTTCAAAAAAAGGCGGAAATCATTTGCTTCCCGGAATCTTATATTCCAGGATATCCTGGAATGGGCTATCATCAAGGTGAACGGTCGGCGGAAAACCTGAAAGTCGCCCTCGACAAGGTATGTACAATAGCGGCTGAAAATTCTATTGCCATTGTGATGCCTATGGACTGGCATTTTCCAGAGGGGATTTTCAATTTGGCTTTTGTAATTTCCAGCACCGGAGAAGTACTGGGCTACCAAACCAAAAACCAGCTGGATCCGTCTGAAGACCATATCTGGGTTCCAGGCACTGCCCGCAGTATATTTGAGGTAAATGGAGTTAAAATAGGTATTACCATCTGCCATGAAGGGTTTAGGTATCCTGAATCAGTCCGATGGGCGGCCCGTAATGGTGCCAGCATCGTATTTCACCCCCATTTTTCAGGCAGCAACACAAAAGGACCTCAACTTAGAGAATGGGGGGCAAAAGAGAATCCCTATTATGAAAAAGCGATAATGATGAGGGCCTTGGAAAATACCATCTACTTTGCCAGTTCAAATTATGCAACCAAATATCCCGAATCTGCCAGCTCAGTGATAGCTCCGGATGGTTCATGCTTAACTTATCAGGAGTATGGAAAATCAGGGGTAATTGTGGCTGAAATAGATCCCGGTCTGGCTACAGGATTTCTGGCGGGTCGGTTCAAGCCTGAGCTATACGACTAAGGGCTTTGCTTTATTAAACTTAGTGACGGTTACCATGAAGCCCTACAGTTCTGGTGCGTAGGGCTTCAGCAATTTGTTTACGGCCGTTAAGGACAACGAACCTTGTTAAGTCGCTCTTTAAATTATTTGATATATACAAATGAAACGCTGTCCTTCACAATGAGTCCGCTCATGTTCTGGCCTTCGTAGGTAATTACATATTTACCCGCATTCTGGATGTTATAACCTTTCAATACATCAACGTTAGCACTCAGACTATCCTTTGCATTAACTTTAAGGTAACTGTCCGCTGGAGGCGGCATTATTCTTTTTGCCATTGCCCCTTTGTAGTCAGCTTCCTGCCCATTAGCGTCTTTTACAGTCAGGTATTTACTCATTAAGGGTTCAAATGGTGTGTGCCATTTACAAAAATGTTGCACACTGTCCGCGTTATTATATACCGTGAATTTCAACTCAACCGGCTCTCCGGCTTTAATTGTATCTTTTATCTGCATTTTTGCGAATAAAGCGGTGCTTACTGAAGTGTCTGCATTCTGGCTGGTTAGTGAGTCCTGGCCGTCAGCAGCTGTATCTGCAGTATGGGTGGCCGGACTGCAGGCAGCCAATGCTAAAAATGCAACCGGAATTATAAATTTAAAGTTTTTCATACCGCAAAAGTATAACCTTTCAACTGAAAAATTAAAAACAATTTTTTTTGACTATCAAATTATACCATTAATTATGGCAAAACGGATGAGTGCCACGGTATTACGGGAACCAGTTTTATCAATCATGCTTTGCCGGTGGTTCTCAATTGTACGTTTACTGCTGAATAGCTTATCAGCCACCTCCTGATTAGTAAACCCTTCGGCAATTAAGTTCAATATTTCTATTTCCCGGCTGCTGAATTCAAGGTCCTGCACACTCTTATAAATAATTGTGTCCGGCTGTTGCAGAAGGCGGTCCAAAAATCGTCTTGAAAGTTCGGTACAGATATACTGCGAATGTAACATAGTATGCTTAATGGCAAATATCAATTCATCGGGACTGATACTTTTCAACAGGTAAGCGTTTGCGCCAGAATGAAATGCCTTAACAACATATTTTTCGTGATCCAGGGCACTCAATATAATCACCTTCGACGCGGGGAAACTCTCGCTGACCTTCGAAGTTAGCTCCAAACCACCCATCACCGGCATATTCATGTCTACCAATATGATATCTGCCGGCACGCCTTTTTCAAGCAACGCCAGCACTTCTGCACCATTAGTTGCTTCACCAGAAACGGCAAAATTACTTTCTTTTTCCAGCAGGGCTTTAACCCCTCCCCTTACAATATGGTGATCTTCGGCAAGGATAATATGGATCATAATTTATAATCTAATGAAATTTTAACTGTGGTGCCTTTCCCCGGTTCAGATACGATGTTTAGCTTACCATTGTAAAGGTTCAGCCTGTTTTTAATACTGCTCAAACCGGAACCTGCGGGCACAATCTCCAAATAAGCAGCGTCAAATCCTTTGCCATTGTCCCTCACACAAATTTCAACAGTTTTTCCGAGCTTTAATTCAATCACAATCAGACTTGCACCGGAGTGTTTCATGCAGTTGTTAATTAGTTCCTGTATAATCCTGAAGATACCCGTTTCAAGCTGGAGGCCTAGCCGTTCATTAAAAGTGGTAATGCGCGTCTGGATTCTCATATGAGATGTAGTTAAACGTTTAGCCAAATCATCAATCGTAGCCGGCAAGCCAAAATCTGTTAAGATAGATGGCGCCAGTTCAAAAGATATGTTACGGGTTTCAAGGATTGCGAGGTCAAGCAAATTATTAATGTCTTTCATCAAACCCCTTGTGCTGCAACTGTCGTCAAGTGCTGCCAATTTGATACGTATTCCATATAATAATTGGCTTACGCCGTCATGCAACGCATCGCTGATGCGCTTCCTTTCATTTTCTTCCGCGCTTAATGTTGCCAGCGCAATATTCTTCTGCTGGTCGGCCTTCAACCGGTTCGATTCTTCTTCAATCCGTTTCTTTTCCGTAATGTCCATCATGATACCCACAAATCGTTTAGGCTGTCTGTTTTCATCAATGGCATGGCCACGAATGCTGGCGAAACAGGTCTCACCGCTCAGACTTATGAAGCGACAGGCAATATCAATTTCCTTATGATTATTTATCGCAGTGCGAAAATGGTGGTCAACCATCTCACGGTCTTCATGGTAAATTAGTTTGATAAAACTTTGATAACGGCCGTCGAAGTTTTTTCCGGGGATAGCGCATGTCTGGTAGTTAAACTCATCCATGTAAAAATGCATACTTTCCAGCTCAAGTTCCCAAATGCCAGCTGCTGCCGATTCCAGTGCCAATTCCAGCCTTTCTTTTGTTTTCGCCAGACTGGTTTCCGCAACTACCCGCTTGCTGATGTCAATTACCGCAATGTCACACTGCAAAGGATACAAAGGTATAGGTGAAACGGCTATCCCCTCAATCTGCACATAAAATTCTCTCCCTTTTTTTGAAATCATTTTCAGATTACAGCTCTGACGTTGTCCCGTATTCAGCATTTCACGGTAAAACCGGTGATAGGTATCAGAATAATCGGGAGCTACAAAACTCTGCAACCGGAATTTAAGAATGCTACCCTTACCTGTCTCCAGCAAGTTCAGCCCAACCTCATTTACTTCATTGACAATTCCGGTTTTATCCAGGATAAAATACCCTATAGGCGCCAGATCATAGATCCCAGAGAATTTCAGCTGCTGTATCTCCAGCTGCTCATTTGCAATCTTCAGCTCATCGTTCTGCATTTCCAGTTCCACCTGATGTAACTGAAGTTCCTGAAGCAATCTTTTGATATCCTCTGAATTGTTATTTGCCGGTAGGTTTTTCATATATGCGTACAACAATTAAGAGTGTGGTATCTGTATCCTCAAAAAAAGGACTTACGGCCAGGTGATAAGTTTTGTCGGTGGCGTCTATTTTACCCTCTATCGGCTCCTTCTTGTCCAAACATTGTTTTAACAAGCGGGCCGGCTGCTCTGTTTTCCATTGTTCCTGCAAAAATTCACCCAGGTTAATATTTACGATATCTTCCTTACGCAGGTTAAATAATTTTAAAAACCGATCGTTAGCCTGTATAACATGAAAAGCGCTGCTCAACTGGCACACAGGTTCAGGAATCGAATTCATCAGGCTTAGAGAATAATCCCTTTGTACGCTGAGGCGCGATTGCATATGTTTGTAGTCCGTAATAAGGGTGAAAGTCAGCACAGCACCCGAAATAAAATTATCGAGCGTACGGTATGGCATGATACGCACCCGGTACCATTCCCCGCTCTTTGTTTTGACATCCAACACTTTAATCGACAGCTTATCAATTACTTCTTTAATTTCAATTTCATCAAATGGCTGTTCAAAGTTAGTTACCACGTGACCGATAGGACGGCCAATATCTGTAGGGATAAGGTTAAAAAGTTGCCTTACCTGTGGCGTGTAACGCAGTATGTCCATGTTATTATCCAGGAAAATTGTACCGATCTCTGTAGCATCCAGCAAATTTTTCATATCGTTGTTAAGGCGGGACAACTCATCTGCTTTTGACTGGTACTGCAAATTCATGGTCATCAGTTCTTCATTCAGCGACTGCATTTCTTCCTTTGTGGTGAGTGACTCTTCGTTGGTACTTTGCAGTTCTTCGTTCGTAATCTGCAGTTCCTCATTAGTAGATTTCAGTTCTTCCAAAGAAGATTCCATCTGCTCAATGGTACTGTTGAGGCGCAATTTAGTGTATACCAGCTCCTTCTTTAACTCATCTGCTTCAGAATCACCATTTTTACTACCATGGTGTAATGTGCTATCCTTTGCTTTTCGCAGAAGGCCCAGATCTTCAAATACGACAAGTACTAACTGTTGAATGCCTTCCAGTTTGATAGATACAGCTTTAATGCTGACCAGCTCCACACGGTTCCTTTCTTTGAGTTTAATTTTTTCAGCGACAACCGTACTATCGGTCATTAGTGCTTCCTGAATCGCATTACCCAACACATATTTGAGCTCTTCCCTGGCCATTTTATGAATATTCATATGGGCTTCGCCACTGGCCAGTTCCAGATATTTGCCACTTTTGCCATTACTGTATAAAATATCGCCCTTATCATTTACCAGGACAGATGCCGGGGTAAACTGATCGATCAGTGTTTTACTAAAAATATCAACTACAGACCTTTGGTTCATCGGCAAATCAACCTCATTGTTTTTTGAAAAATTAAAATTCTGCTGGGAGATATGGAAAGGAAAACTGGTGATTTTGCCTACTGACATGTTGCCTTCACGGCGGGTGAATAACTTCCACTTTGGATCGGCAACGCTAAAAAGGTCGGTAAAGCCACCAATGGTTTCTGCGGGTCCCATAAACATCAATCCCTTTGGGTTTAATGCATAGTAAAATAACGGGATAATCTTTTTTTGCAGGTCTCCCGTAAAATAAATCAACATATTACGGCAACACAACAGGTCCAGCTTAATAAAGGGAGCGTCTTTGATCAGGTTATGCTGGGCGAAAATAATGGTTTCCCTCAGCTCCTTTTTTACGATAAAATTCTGTTCACTTTTTACAAAAAACCTGTTAAGGCGCTCCGGCGTTACGTCCGCTACAATATTACCTAAATACATGCCGTTCCTTGCGTGGTCAAGTGCTTCTGCGTCCAGATCTGTCGCATAAATCTGTAACCTGGGCACTTGATCGGGCTCCATTTCACCGATACACTCCGCCAGCAAAATCGCTATAGAATAGGCTTCTTCGCCAGTAGAACATCCGCTTACCCACACCCGAAAGGAATCATCAGCTCCTTTTTGCTGTAGGAGCATTTGCAAATTTTCTTTCAGCGAATCAAAGGCCTGTGTATCACGGAAAAATTTGGTAACCCCAATCAGCAATTCATTAAACAGTACGTCTATCTCCTGCGGATTATCTTTAATGTATTGGACATATTGCTCATAATTAGAAAGTTGATGAAACGCAAGTCTACGGTCAATCCGCCGGGTAATTGTACTTTTCTTATAAAGCGCAAAATCGTTTCCGGTTTGAGAGCGCAGCAACATAAGGATTTTTTGAATGGCATTTGTATTTTGAATACTTGACTTGCGCTGATCGGAAGTTTCTTCAGAAATAACAGGGTGGTTTAGGTATTGGATCAATTTTAGCGGCATCTCTTCCGGCGACAGGATGTAGTCGACTAAATTTGTGCTGATTGCTGCCATTGGCATGCTTTCAAATTCGGCGGTTTTGGGATCCTGTACCGCAATTAATCCTAATTTTTCCTTGATCATTCTAACACCTGTTTCTCCATCTGTACCCATACCTGAGAAAATAATGGCAATCGCTTTATTCCACTGATCTTCAGCAAGGCTCTGGAAAAAATAGTCGATCGGCTGCCTGATGCCCTTTGGTCTGGAAGGATTTAATAATAGCAACCGCCGGTTATGGATGCCCATATCCTTATTTGCAGGAATAATGTATACTTTGTCTGGAACTATCGTGATCCCATCAGTAGCTTCGAGCACATCCATCGTCGTATATAGTTGAAACACATCTGAAAGCTGACTTTTGTAATGCGGATCAAGATGCATCACGACAACAAAGGCCATCCCCGTGTCTGGCGGCATCTTAGAGAAAAACTTTTCAAACGATGAAAAAGAACCTGCAGATCCACCGATCCCCACAATCGGAAATGCTTTTTTTTGAGCCGAATTTTTAGCTGACTTAGCCATTGCCATGGATATTTGAATAAATCTTTTAAATGTTAAAAGTAATTAATATCCGGTAAAACCGTATGAATAAAAAACATATTCTACTTATACCGCGTCAAAAAAATGAGTAATAATACCTGATCCCAGGGGTGTTTTTCCCCCTGAAGTAAAAACCACCTCTTGTATATTTAAAATAAAACCTGCAGAGCTTATATGTTATTAAGATTAATAAAATCTTTTGGGCCTTCAAAGCAATAATAGTCAAAGATTTACTGATAAAACTAAAAATAAAGTATATGTCAAAGCTGGATATGAAAATTAGGGACTTATATAGTACGCTCACATTGCTCAACGAGAGGCTGGATATATTAATTGAAAAGTACGAAAAAGATGAGGATTATGAAATGTGTTACCTTCTCTTGAATTATCAGAAATTACTTGACACAGGATGTGTAATTGAGCAGTTGAAAGAAGTGCTGGAAGGTCAGGGTGAGTCCCTTTAATTTACGCTATGAACCTTATTGCCGCTGATATAACGGCTAACAGTCTCACTTAACTCAACGATATCAAATGGCTTACTTATAAACGCATCTGCACCTGCCTCAAGTGCAATCCTGTCAATGGCTGACAAGGCGGAAATGAGTATAACTGGTATACCATTGGTAGCCAGATCGGATTTTAAATTTCTGCACAAATCGCTTCCCAATTCGCTCCCCAACCATTCATCCATCAGGATTAAATCTGGCTCAATACCCGTCAAATCCTGTAGAACAGCCCCGCTTGAGGATAAGATGGTAATAAGGCCGTCACCCTCCAGAACCAGAGATATTATATTCAGGATCTCCTTATCATCTTCTATCACCAACACCTTTTTAGACATTGTTAAATATATATGTTGTAATGCATGCTTTTAATGGTTATATGTGTAATTTAAAATCATTGTAGAAACTTAATTTGCATTGAAATTTCCTTTCAAATGTTTATGAGCCTGAAATAGATATGGTTTGTGCTGATTAAAAACGGGGTAGTATAGCACAAGGATACATAATCTATCTTCAGACAATTATAACTCAGAATTATATTTCTAAACAATAGTATTTATGCAATGACGAAATATTAAAAAGTATTTGTATTTTTGAAAATGGGATCTGTCGTATTTCCTAAAGGTAAATACACCTGTTTGATATTGGCAGTTTTTTTGCAGGATTAGTTCTGTAAAAAAGATTTCTTAGAATATATTATATTTCTCATATACTAAAACTCTAACCAAATGAACCAACAAATTGGACATAAATTAAAGGCCCTAAGGCTCACTCATTGCATCAGCCAAAAAATTATAGCTGATCAGCTAGGAATCTCTGTTCCTGCGTATTCTAAAATCGAAACTGGTTTAATAGACATAACCTTTAACAAAATAGAGCAGATTGCTGATATTTACAATATATCAGTGATTGACCTATTAAAAATCGGCGAAAAGGAAGGTAAAAATGAACAATATCCAGACCTTAAAAAACAATTGGACGAACTGGTGGAAAAATACAATGATCAGCAGAAAAAAATAATTCAACTCTATGAAATCATCAGAAATCATGAAAGATCGGCAGTTGTAAAAGTGTAACAGAATTCAATTGAATAATTTTATGGGGAATGGACTCCACGTCCCGGTATAAATTTCCGCATCTCACTAATCCTGACCCAGCTTACTCCCCATAAAAAAATTCTTTAGCAGCATTTTTTTTTAAACTCATGACCGCTAGGTTATTCTATATTCGTTATAGGCCATTACAATATGAAATCCCGCGACGACAAGGCAATAGAGGTGGCATGAATCACATTCACTATGATGATAATTCCTGTTTTTCGGCGATCTTCTTCACATAAAGTTCATCTATCAGAATGATCAGGATTGCGAGCAGCGGAACTGCAAGGATGATACCCAACGCCCCGGACAATGTACCCATAATTACCTGACTAATAATAGTTAACGCTGGCGGAAGGTTGATCATTCTTTTCTGGATGAGCGGCGTAACAATATTACTCACAACCGTTTGGGAAATGATATAAATTAAGGCAACAGTAATCGCCGTGTTGGTACTTACTGTCAGGGCGAGTAAAACTCCCGGCACCATAGCCGCCATTGATCCAAAGTTTGGTATGAGCTTAAGCATTCCTGTCAGCAGGGAGAGTACCAGGGCACCGGGGATATTCATTATTGTTAAGCCAGTTGCGATCAGGACAGAAATCAGCACCATAGAAAGCATGGTTCCTTTTAACCAGCCTTTTAAAGCTGTACTAATCCGCTCCATCGCAGTCCTGGCGAGTTGCTTACTGGATGACGGTACCAGCATCAGTATCCCATTTTTGTATACAGACGGGTTTGCAGTAAAAAAGATGGAAAGCAAAAGTATAATATAAAGGTTGCCCAATACGCCAAAGCTGGTGCTAAAAAAACGCTGGGCTGTCGAAAAGAGCTTTTCGGAATTATCCCCCGAAAGATAGGTCAGTACTTTTTTACCAGCAGGTGTTTCATCCATTTTGGCCCTGGCCGCAGCAATAGTGTTTGGCAACGAATCTGTTAATACAGCAATTTGGTTCTGAATTTTGGTACCCATAAACCATAATAAAACTGCAAGTATGATAAAAGAACCGGCAATCGAAAGTATCATACTTGGCCGGCGGCTCAGGTGCGTTTTTCGCTGAATAAGGTCGCCAAGCCCATGGAAATAAACTGCAATAAGTGATCCTGCCAGAATCATCAGCAGTACATTGAAGGCAATTCTAGCTATAAGTATAACTACCACAAGCAGGGCAACAATTGCTACAGTTTGCCATACTTTTTGTATATACGAGAGCTCTTTGTTTATTTTTTTATCGGTTTGATTCGGATCCATATCACTATTCATTAACAGATCACAAAGATGTATATTTTGAACGAAAATTGCAGAGCGGGAATATTTACCAGCCTATCCCATAATCCTCACCATGGTTACTGGATCCGCCCCAGAGGCTGCCATGTTTCCAGTCAAAAAATATTGCGTTGATAGGGCCACTGCTCCGTTCGGTAAAACTCATAGTGTACCCCATTTTCTTCAACTCATCCCTGGTAGCCTCCGGAGTGTTATTATTTAAGAGTATCTGTCCTGGTTTTGGCTTACGGTCTTCGGTTTTAGAGCCACCCAGTGAAAGCCATAACTGATTACTGTTAAAGTTCGCAGCTTCAGTAGCTTGTTGAACAGTCATTCCAAACTCGGCTATATCCAAAAAGAACTGTAACAGGTTCTGGTCCTGGGTATCCCCACCCTGCACTGCGGATGACAGATAAGGTTTACCATCTTTTAATGCCAGCGATGGCGATAATGTTACTCTTGGCCTTTTGCCCGGAGCAACAACGTTAAAAGGGTTAATTGCTGAATCGAGCACAAAACTTTGCATACGCTGACTCATCCCAACACCTGTATTTCCCGCTATACAGGCCGGAAGCCAACCACCACTAGGCGTCACAGATACGACCCAACCCTCTTTGTCCGCAGCTTCAATAGATGTTGTCCCCCGCCATAACCTGTCATGATAAGTTTCATCCGGCAAGGTACTACCTATATCATGCTTAGGTGCAAAGTTTCGTTTAGTGGTGTCCTGTGTAAATCCCCGTTCCTTAAGCAGGTTAAGGTACGGGTTCCTTTTACCCTCAAATGGATATGGGTCCCCCGGACCTATGTTCGCATTATTTTGACCAGGCTGTATCAATCCTGCCCTTTGCTTTGCATAGTCTTTATTAAGTAATCCCGCAATTGGCCCCGTAGGTTTAAAGTGCGGATCACCGTAATAAAAGTCACGGTCGGCAAAAGAAAGGTTCATCGCCTGGTAAAGGGTATGAATATATTTGGGGGTATTGTAACCCATTCCCTTAAGGTCAAAGTTCTCCAGTATATTCAATGCCTGCAGCATTACCGGACCTTGGGTCCATTGTTGTAATTTGTAGACATCGATACCTTTGTAATTTACCGTCAATGGTTCCTCTTCAATTGGTTTCCAGTTGGCAAGGTCCTGCATGGTAATCAAGCCACCTTGTTCCTGGCAACCGCGTACAAATTCTTTGGCAATGTCACCGGTATAAAAACGGTCGTATGCCGCCATTAAAGCTTGTTTTCTATTTTTACCTTGCTTTAATGCCGTTTTTTCGGCCTCAACCATTTTCGTTAGTGTTGCAAGTAAATCTTTCTGTACAAAGATCTCTCCTGCTTCGGGAGCTTCTCTCTTTTCACCCTGGTGGGTTAAAAATACTTTTTTACTATATGGCCATTGACTGATCAATGTTTTACCCCGTTCCATTGCATTGGCGGCCTGGGCTTCAATTGCATATCCTGCCGCCATTTCCATGGCAGGCGCGAGAACCTGGGCCAGGCTCATTGTACCGTAGTTTACTAACATATATATTAAACCACCAGGTGTACCTGGTGTGGTTGCTGCGAGGGCACCGTACTCGGGCGGAAAATTGCAACCTTTGTTTTTAAAGAATCCTGGCGTTGCGCCCGTTGGTGCCATACCCATTGCGTTAATGGCAATTACCTTTTTAGTTTTGGGGTTATAGATAAGGACCTGCGTTTCGCCGCCCCAGCTAAGGGTATCCCACATAGTGCAGGTTGCTGCAAGCATTGCACAGGATGCATCTATTGCATTACCACCTTTTTGAAAAATCATTGCACCTGCAGTAGCTGCCAGAGGCTTGCCTGTAATGGCCATCCAGTTATGTCCATGTAATGCAGGCTTTTGGGTTTGTTGTGCAGATAATTGCAGTATTGGGGCCGACAATATTAGAAGCGCTGATAAATATCTGTTCATAAACTAGGTTTTAGCTAAAAATAGGTGAAACTGTGATTAATACAATGATAGTTTTATCCCAATCCTGTCACAATATAGATACTGGAACTGATTAAATAATTAACTTCGCCAATTATTTACAAGAAGATATGAAACCCGAAGAGCAACTGATACAACGAAGCGAAAACAAATGCGAATTATGCCAGTCCAAAGATACCCTGAAATCGTATACAGTACCACCAAAACCGGATAACACCGTCGGGAATACCATCATCATCTGCGAAACATGTCTCTCTCAAATTGAAAAGAACGAGCCAATGGACAAAAACCACTGGCGCTGTTTAACCACAAGTATGTGGAGTGAGGTTCCGGCCGTACAGGTTGTTTCGTGGAGATTGCTGAACCGTCTGAGCACTGAAGGCTGGGCGGTGGACAATCTTGATATGATGTACCTTGATGAGGAAACTCTGGCCTGGGCGAAATCTGCCGCTGACGATGAGAATGAAGAAAAGGAAGAAATCCATAAAGATTGTAACGGAGCACCTCTCCTGGCGGGCGACTCGATTGTACTTACCAAAACATTAGATGTAAAGGGATCTACATTGAATGCAAAGTTGGGCACAGTGGTGAAGAACATCCGTCTGGTCGAGAACAATACCGATCAGATCGAAGGGAAGATTGAAGGACAGGTAATCGTGATCCTGACAAAATATGTAAGAAAACAGGGAGTATAATCCCCCCGCAACAAATAGTAAATTTAAATATTTACATTTCCGCTGAAAGAATCTTAATTCAACTGAATGCAAACTGTTCCTTTTCGGGGAGTTTGCATTTAATTGGATGGTCTTCCCCAACATTCCATAATCTGACGCTAACCGACAGTCCGTTGTTCTTTTCTCCCCCGCACCTTAAGCTTTCCAAAACATAAACGATTGACAATAATGCTGACAGAAGAAAACAATCAGGGCAATTTCTTTGTCATTAGAGTATATTATATTTTAATAAGAATCAACAGATTGGCGGGGGAGCTGTTCATTTTCTGAAAAAGCACCTTCCAAAAGCACATCAGTTATTAATATTTAATGGCCAAAGAAATTAAAGCAATAAAATGTCCTAGCTGCGGCAGCACTTCAAAAACAGAAATAAAACCTGATTTTTTCCAGTGCACCAATTGCCAGACTACCTATTTTCTGGACGATAACGATGTGAATGTCAATTATAACCACAATTATAAGTATGACACCTCCAATATTCCTTCCGCACCTAAATCTATCAACAAGACAGTTAAAATCATTGCCATTGTTATCGGCGTTTTTTTTGGACTTTCGTTTATAATTAATATTATCGCTTCTATTTTTGCCAGCAGAAATCAATCAGCGCCTAATCAGGCCAGCGTTATTTCATCTTCTTTAGATGAAGCAGAACCAACCGGATACCGGGCAAGCAGATATAATTTCATACCATTCATTGCGTCAGATGGAAACATACCGGTTGTGCTTGGTGTGGAAGAAAGAGATTACAACGGAGATAGTGAAAAGGAAAAAGATGGTACATATGTTGTGTTCTATGATCCATTAAAAAAAAGCATCATTTCAGAAAACAAGATCGGAAACGAACGTACCAGTAGCAGTAACCTGAAATTTAAGACCTTCTCTGACGGCAATATCTATATGATTGCTGATAAAACTACACTTTACGTGGTAGACAAGATACACTTTAAACTTATCGAAGCAGGAAAGCAATTTTTCTCTGGGAGACAGGAACTTCAGGTTGGCGTAGCTACAATGGAATTTGTTTATGAAGACAATGGCGACGGCATGGTGATACTCACGAACGACGGGAAACAACTCTATTATTTCCCGTTGGTGCAGAAACTTTATACAGAGGACGCGTATTATGAGGCGCAGTGGGGCTTTGATAACCTGCTACCGGGCAGTAAGGAAAAAGCCTACCATGTATTTACGAAAGCGA
>Ga0308164_10002586_pt1 | contig 17695 bp, 15 predicted proteins | sample PhyTR2_FD_201031 | JGI IMG/M metagenome (GOLD analysis project Ga0308164, IMG submission 201031) | Phyllosphere microbial communities from UC Gill Tract Community Farm, Albany, California, United States - DLSLT.R2 | ecosystem: Host-associated > Plants > Phyllosphere > Unclassified | place: USA... | reverse complement strand
ACCGCGCTTTCTACTGGGTGATGAACGGCGCCCAGCCCACCGAAACGGTGCGCGCTATGCTGGCCTACCGCGGCGTATTGCTGCGTCGTCACTTGCAGCTCGGCGTAGCTAAAGGCGCTCTGACCCAGGAAGTTGCCGACCAGCGCTACCAGCAGTGGCTGAGCGACAAGGACGCTAAAATCGAAGCCAAGAAGACTGGCCTCGTTGACACCAAGGCTGAGAGCCGCGCCGCAGCCCTAGCCGCCGAAACCAAGGTGAAAGAAGCTCGCTCGGCCGCTTTGGCCAAGAAGCAGGCTGACGCCCTGGCCGCCGCTACCCCTGCCCCGGCTGCTGCCGAAGGTGAGGCTACCGAAGGCTCGACGGAAACCGCCGAAACGTCGGCCGAGGCTGCCGCTTAGTTTTTTCGGGGCAACCCGCTACGCACGAACGTCATGCCGAGAGCTCCTCGGCATGACGTTCGTGTTTAGGCGCCGGCCCGCTTCTTTCGCTTTTCCTGCCCTAGCCATGACTACCGATGAATGCTTCGAGCTCGGTTTTATTGTGAAGCCGCATGGCCTTAAAGGTCAGATGGTGACGCAGTTGGACGTAGACGACGCCGCCACCTACGATAAGCTCAAAACCGTGTACCTGGCCCTGACCACGGCCCCTACCAAGCTCACTGCCTACAAGGTGGAGCGCGTGAACCCCCAGGCGGGCCAGCGCGTGCTACTGAAGCTGCGCGGCATCGAGCGCATTGAGGAGGCCGAGCCACTGCGCGGCTCCAAGCTATGGCTGCCGCTGAGCGAACTACCGGAGCTGGGCGAGGCACAGTTCTACTTTCATGATGTCATTGGCTTCCAAGTAGTTGATGAAAAAGAAGGTGAACTAGGCGTCGTAGAGAATTTCTACGAATTGCCGCAGCAAGACGTGCTGGCCATGCGCTACAAAGGCCAGGAAGTGCTGCTGCCGGTAGTAGACGAGCTGGTGAGCCACGCCGACATGGCAGCCAAAAAGCTGTTTGTCAACATGCCCGAGGGCCTGCTCGACATCTACATGAACCCCGGCGCTCACAAAAATCCCAACGCCGACTAGCTAGCTTCACCACACCAGCCTAGCCAGCCGGCGAAGCCGGCGTATCTGCAAAATCCGTTAAATCAGTTAAATCTGCGGTCTATGCGGATAGATATTCTCACCTGTCAGCCCGAGTTGCTCGAAAGCCCGTTTGCCCATTCCATCGTGAAGCGGGCGCAGGAGAAGGGCCTAGCCGAAATTCACCTGCACCAGCTGCGCGACCGGGCCATCAACAAGCACGGGCAGATTGATGACTACGTGTTTGGCGGCGGGGCGGGCATGGTACTGCGCGTCGAGCCCATTGCGGCCTGGATTGACGAGCTGCAAGCCCAGCGGAAGTACGAGGCCATCATTTACGTCACGCCCGATGGCGAAACCCTACGCCAGCCGCTGGCCAATAAGCTGTCGCTGCTAGGCAACGTACTCATCCTCTGCGGCCACTACAAGGGCGTGGACCAACGTATTCGCGACCACTACGTTACGCACGAAATCAGCGTGGGTGACTTTGTGCTGAGCGGTGGCGAGCTGGCCGCGGCCATTCTTGTCGATGCCGTGGTGCGGCTGCTGCCCGGCGTGCTAGGCAACGAAGAATCGGCCCTTTCCGATTCTTTTCAGGACGACCTGCTGGCGCCGCCCGTGTACACCCGGCCGGCCGAGTGGCGGGGGCTAGCCGTGCCCGAAATCCTGCTTTCGGGCAATACGCCCAAGATTGAGGAGTGGCGGCACGAGCAGGCCCTAGCCCGCACCGAAGCCAAAAGGCCCGATTTATTAGAGTAGCCAGAAGGTTTCGAAAGCGTAAGGCGCCCCAATCAGCCTGGCCAGCGCCGCCAGCCGGCTGATTACTTGCGCGCTTTTCTCCTAATCACCTCATTACCTTCTCGCCTGATTTGCATTTGCGCACTTAATTTTCTATCTTTGCGCTCCGTTTCGCAAAATACCAACCGTGCGGGCAGCGGCGCTGCTCGCTTTGTAATTCTTTTTTTTCGCCATGAGCGTACTACTCGATTTCATTAATGCCGAAGGCCAGGAGCGCCGCGCCAGCTTTCCCAAGTTTGCTGCCGGTGACACCATCAACGTGCACGTAAAAATCCGTGAGGGCAACAAGGAGCGCATTCAGCAGTTCCAAGGTGTTGTACTTCAGCGTCGTAACCCCAGCAGCAACGGCGAGACGTTCACCGTTCGCAAAATTTCGAACCAGATTGGCACCGAGCGGATTTTCCCGCTGCTGTCGCCCAACATCGACAAAATCGAGCTGATTCGTCGGGGCAAGGTGCGTCGCGCCCGTCTGTTCTACCTGCGTGGCCTCTCGGGCAAAGCTGCTCGTATCAAGGAGCGTCGTCGCGACGTGGTAAAAACCGAAGTAGCTGCATAAGCTGCGCACTTCGCGTAAAGTATAGCCGGTCTTTCCCTCGCGGGGAAGGCCGGTTTTTTTGTGCCTTCGCCCTGGTAAACGATAAAAACACTGTTATGGGGCAAATTTCGGCGCATAGCATTTGCAGAATAGCACCCGAAACGGCCCGGCGGGCGGGCACTGCCAGGCAGGCGGCACGCACCGGGGCAGCGCCGGGCCCCGGCGCTTGCAACAAGTGATACCTTTGCCGGGTCATTGCTTCTCTCCCCCTTATCTCCTACCATATGCGTATTTCCCGGCTAGCCGACCAGCTGAGCGGTTCCGAAATTATCCGAATTGGCAACGCCGTAAGCGAGCAGATTCGCCAAGGCGCCACCATTTGCAACCTCACCATCGGCGACTTTGACCCCGAGCTGTTTCCCATTCCGGAGGACTTGCGCAAGGGGGTGATGGCCGCTTACGAAGCCGGCCAGACCAACTACCCACCCGCCGCCGGCATTGCCGACCTGCGCCAGGCTGCCGCCGACTTTCTGCAAAACCGCCTCGGCCTGACCTATTCGGCCAGCGACGAGTTTCTGGTGGCCGGCGGGTCGCGCCCGCTTATCTACGCGGCCTACCTGGCCCTGGTAGACCCCGGCGACCGCGTGGTGTACCCCGTGCCCTCGTGGAACAACAACCACTACTGCCACCTCTCGGGGGCTAGCCAGGCGATGGTGCCCACCCAGCCCGAAAACGCCTTTATGCCCACCGCTGCCGAGGTGGCCACGCACCTGGCCGGCGCCACGCTACTAGCCCTGTGCTCGCCGCTCAACCCTACCGGCACGGTGTTTACCAAGGAGGTGCTGGAGGAAATATGCGACCTTGTGCTGGCCGAGAACAAGCGCCGCGGCCCCGATGAAAAGCCCCTCTACATTCTCTACGACCAGATTTACTGGCTCCTGACCTTCGGCCAGACCCAGCACTTCGACCCGGTGAGCCTGCGCCCCGAGCTGCGCGAATACGTGGTGTACATCGACGGTATCTCGAAGTGTTTTGCCGCCACCGGCGTGCGCGTGGGCTATGCCTTCGGTCCCAAGCTGGTGATTGACAAAATGAAGTCGCTGCTGGGCCACGTTGGCGCCTGGGCCCCTAAGGCCGAGCAGGTGGCCACCGCCGCCCTGCTGCCGCGAGCTGACGTGGTAGACGATTACCTCACCGACATCAAGGGCAAGCTGCAAGCCAGCCTGGAGGCCGCCTACCTGGGCCTGCGAAGCCTGCGCAGCCAAGGCTACCCAGTTGATGCCATTGCGCCGGCCGGCGCTATCTACCTCACCGCCAAAATTGACATCATCGGGCGCACCACAGCGGCGGGCACGGTGCTGGCCAGCACCAAGGAAATCACCGATTACCTGCTCACCGAGGCGCAACTGGCCGCGGTGCCGTTCAGCGCCTTCGGCGCTTCGGCCGCCGAGCCGTGGTTTCGCTTCTCGGTAGGCGCCGAGTCGGCCGACTCTATTCAGGCGGCGCTGCCGCGCCTGCAAGCCGCGCTCGATAAGTTGAAATAGGCTAGCCAGCGTATGCTAGCCCCACCTCGGCAGGCTTAGCATGACGGCCGATTGAGATTGTGACATAAAAAAGGGCTGACTTCGCTTTCGCGAGGCCAGCCCTTTCTGCTTGCGCCTAAGCTTCACCTCACAGCGTCACGCTGCCCGTCTGGCGGATGTCGCGTGAGGAACTGCCAACTAGCAAGTCGAACTTGCCGGGGGCCAGCACCCAATCTTTCTTGCCTTCGTCGTAGTATTTAAACGAGTCGGCGGGCAGCGCCAGGGTAATCGTTTTGGTTTCGCCGGGCTTGAGAAAGACCTTTTCGAAAGCCTTGAGCTCCTTCTCCGGGCGCTTCACGGCGGTCTGGCCGGGCTTCACGTAGAGCTGCACCACCTCGGCGCCGGCCACTGGGCCGGAGTTGGTGACGGTGACCTTCACGGTAGCGCTTTGCGGGCCGGGCGTCACGGCGAGGGCACCGTACGTGAAAGTGGTATAGCTCAGGCCGTGGCCGAAGGCAAACTGCGGCGCCACGTTGTAGGTGTCGAAGTAGCGGTAACCCACGTAGATATCGTCTTTATAGGTCTGCTTCAGCGGGTTGCCGGGCGTGCTAGGGTACTCACCCAGCTTCATGGCCGGCGAATCTGCCAGCTTCACGGGAAAGGTGAAGGGCAGCTTACCCGAGGGGTTTACGTCGCCAAACAGAATGTGAGCCAGGGCGTTGCCGCCTTCCATGCCAGGGTACCAGGCTTCCACAATGCCTTTAGCTTGGCTAGCCCAGGCCGACACGTCGATGGGGCCACCGCCGAGCAGCACCACGGCCGTGCGGGGGTTGGCAGCCAGCACGGCCTGCACCAGCTCATCCTGGCCGAAGGGCAGGTTCATATCGGGCTTATCGGTACCCTCGGCGTCGTAGGCGTTGTCGCTCCACTTGGTGTAATCGTAGCCGTGGATGGAACCGCCCACGTAAATCACCACGTCGGCCGCCTTGGCCGCGGCCACCGCCTGCTGAATAAGCTGCGGGTCAGCCTGCTGGCCGCGGGCGATGGTATAGCCGGGCGAATACGTCACGCTTACGCCGCTACCCAGCTCATTTTTAATACCTTGCAGCGCGCTTATCTCGTACTTGGCCTTGATTTGGCCGCTGCCGCCACCCATCGAGTTTTCGCGGGTCGCATTGGCCCCGATAACCGCTACGGTTTTTACCGTTTTCTTGAACGGCAGCAGATTACCCTCGTTTTTAAGTAGCACAATGCCTTCCTCGGCCACCTTAAGGGCGGTAGCCTGGTGCTCCTTGGTGTTGTAAGCGCCGGGCTGGCGCTTAGCGGGGCCTAGCTGGTGGGTAGCGTACATCACGCGCAAAATGCGGCGCACTTTGTCATCGAGCAGCGGTACCAGCGTGGGGTCTTTCTTGATGGCTTCCAAAGCGGGGTCGGCCAGGAAAAACCGGTCGTAGAGGCTGCGCACGGGCGCCGCGGCGCCGCCCGCAGTGGCGGTGGCCTTGCTTTGGTCAATGCCGCTGTACATCAGAAACAGGTCGGTGCCCATTTCGAGGTCGGTACCGTTGCGCAGGGCTTCCTGGGTGTCGTGCACCGAAGCCCAATCACTCATTACCAAGCCTTTGAACCCCCATTCACCTTTCAGAATGGTATTCATCAGGTAGGCATTTTCGGTGGCATAGGTGCCCCGAAACTTGTTGTAGGAGCCCATGAGCGAGTAGGCGCCCCCCTGCTGCACGGCCGCCTTAAAGCCCGGCAAGTAGATTTCGCGCAGCGCCCGCTCGCTCATATCCACGTCGATGTCGTTGCGGTGCTCTTCCTGGTTGTTGGCAGCGTAGTGCTTCACGCAGGCCGACACGCCCTGGCTTTGCACCCCTTTAATGTACCCCACCACCATCTTGGAGATGAGAAAAGGGTCTTCGCTCATGTACTCGAAATTGCGGCCGTTGAGCGGAGCGCGCACGATATTGATGCCCGGCCCGAGGATGATGTCCTTGCCGCGGGCGTTGGCCTCGCTGCCCAGCACCGTGCCGTAGGCCAGGCCCAGCGCGGGGTTCCAGGTTGAGGCCAGCGTATTATTGGTGGGCAGGTAGGTGCCGGCATCGTTGGCACCCACGGGGGGCTTCCAGTTGCGGCCCTGCTCGGGGCGCACGCCGTGCGGGCCGTCGGAAGTCATAACTTCGGGGATGCCCAGGCGCGGCACGCCCCCGGCGGCAAAGGCCGAGTTGGCGTGAATCATCTTCACTTTTTCTTCCAGCGTGAGCTTGGCGAGCAGCGCCGTGATTTCGGCCTCGTGGCCAAGCAACGCCTGCTGGGCATTGGGGCTAGCCATCGCTTTAGCGCTGGCAGCGGAACGGGCTGGGGACTTAGCTTTCTGAGCCTGGGCGGCGCCGGCCGTGGCGCAAAACAGCGCCGCGGCGAGGAGCGCCTGGGCGCGAATGGATGGGGGTAGCATGTAATAAGACAAACAGGGTGGGATAAAGGTGACTCAGCCGCAACTGGGGCCGCGATTGGCCGAAGTTATGGGCTAGCCGGGCAGCAGCGCCGTTTTTGCGGCGCTAACGCTTGTCATTTGCCAGCGGGCAACTCTGAAATTACCTTTTTTCTTATTAAACCAACTAGCATAAAGTTTTAATAATCATTAAATTGTCGTACTATTATCTGGCCTAAGTGGGGCGAATACGCGCGCCGCTTGCCTAGGGTGGCTTGTTGCACAGGCTAACGTAGACGATGCTTGTAGCTACTCACCAATTTCTCTTTCTCATGCCCATCCACTACCCTCCGTTTTGGCGGCCTGCGCGCCGCCCGCCCTGCGCCTGTTGGCGCTGGCGGCTTTGCGGGCCACCGCTAGCCCCACCCGCACCCAAACCGCTAGCCCGCCGCAGCTGGGCAAGGCGCGAGCCTTAAGCAAGTATTGGCCGCCCTCACCACCGAAGAAAAAGTGAAGCTGGTGGTTGGCATGGGCTTTCATCCGGCGGGCTTTCCGGCCGGGATGCTACCACCTGGCGACCCCGGTGACCGCGAAGTGCCCGAGAAAATACCCGGCGCGGCCAGCCGCACCCACGCCGCGACGCGGCATTCCCTCGCTTACGCTCTTGGATGGGCTGGCGGGCGTGCGCAGCCATGCCATCCGGGGCGGCGATAGTACCAAGACTTACTACGCCACGGCCTTTCCAGTAGCCACGCTGCTGGCTTCGAGTTGGGATACTACGCTAGTGCGCCGCGTAGGCGTGGCCTTTGGCAGCGAGGTGCGCGACTTTGGCATCGATGTGCTGCTGGCGCCGGGTCTCAACATCCGCCGCAACCCGCTAAGGAGGCGCAACTTCGAGTACTATTCCGAAGACCCCGTAGTGGCGGGCAGCGTGGCGACGGCCTTCGTTAATGGCGTGGAAAGCAGCGGCGTGGGCACCTCAATCAAGCATTTCGCCCTTAACAACCAGTAATTTAACCGCATGCAGCTCAACTAGTAAATTAATGAGCGAGCACTGCGTGAAATCTACCTCAAGGGCTTCCAACTGGCCGTTAAAAAATCGCAGCCCCGGACGGTGATGTAGTTGTACAACAAAATAAACGGCACCTACACCTCCGAAAGCCCCGACCTGCTCACGAGCCTGCTGCGCCAGGAATGGGGCTTTAAAGACCTGGTAATGACCGACTGGTACGGCGGCCACGACGGTGAAGCCGGCCTATGAGTTTGGCTACGGCCTGAGCCACATCAAGTTTGAATACGGCAAGCTGCAAGTAAGCGCCCCCTCGCTGACGGGCAAAATCACGGCTAGCCTCAAAATCACCAACAGTGGCGTCGTGGCCGGCAAGGAAGTGGTGCAGTTGTACGTGCACGCGCCCAAGAGTACCCTAGCCAAGCCCGAGAGCGAGCTGCGTGCCTTTGCCAAGACCGACTTGCTAACCCCTGGCCAGTCGCAAACGCTCCCGTTCACTCTCACGGCCGCCGACCTGGCTGCTTATAACACGCCCGTCGAAGCTTGGCAAACCGATGCCGGCACTTACACCGCCCGCGCCGGCACCTCGTCGCTCGATATTCGCCAATGGGCTACCTTCAGCGTACCTAAGGCAGTGGTAGTGCAGAAAAGCCGCTGCCTGCTAGCCCCGCAAAGCCCCGTGAAAGAGCTGAGCGTGAAGTAGCTTGCCGCTTGGCATCGAACGTTAAAAACTGTTGTCCTAAACGAATTGAAGCATCCTGCTCGCATCAAATAGGTTAACCCTAACGATGCGAACGAGATGCTTCATTTCATTCAGGACAACAGTTTTAGTAGGCTATGCTGGCTAGCCCGCCTGCACCCGGCCTAATTATCGGTAACCGGCACACGGGGCTCCTTGCCCGATATTTCGGGCATGCCCGCATCCTTCAGCGGGGCTTTGGCGGCTAGGAACAGGCCAACAGTGGCGGCTAGGCCGGTGGCCACTACCACGCCCGCTACTACCGGGTTGAGGCGAGCGCGGGTGTAAAGGCTGGTTTGCATCACATGGCCGGGGTTGTTGCCTTTTACTTTGGCGTGGGGGCCATTAGGGCGGTGCAGCGAGCCGGCGGGGTCTACGGCGCGGGTACCTTCCTGCTTTTGCTGGGCTACACCGGTTTTAGCTTCTACCCAGTCCATTACGCCGGGCACATATTTGTTGACGCTGCTCATGATTTTGCCGCCGCCGCCCACAAATACGTCGCGCATGGGGTTTACGGCGGCGTGCAGAATGGCATTAGCTACTTCCTCGGGCGCATACACGGGCTGGGGCAGTTTAGGCTTCTCACTGAGGTAGTTGCGGGCGTGGTCGGGGAAGGGCGTATTGATGGCTGCGGGCTTGATGAGCGTCACCGAAACCGGCGCTTTCTCATCGGCTAGCTCAATGCGCAGAGCATCGGTAAAGCCTTTTACGGCGTGCTTACTGGAGGCATACATACCCTGGATGGGCACGGCTACGTCGCTCACTACGCTCCCCAGGTTGATGAGCGCACCACCGTGCTTTTTGAGGTGCTTGATAGCTTCAAGCGACCCATTCACAATACCCCAGAAGTTCGTGTCATAAAGGCGCTTAAAGTCTTCCAGGTTACCCTGCTCCAGCTTGCCCCACATGCCTACGCCGGCGTTGTTGACCCAGGTATCGAAGCCCCCGAAGTTGGTATGGGCGGCGTGGTGAATGCGGCGCACGGCGGCCGGGTCCGCCACGTCGGCGGCCACGGTCACGACCTTGCCCCCGAGCTGGCGGGCCACGGTGTCGAGGTCAGGCTGCGAGCGGGCAGCCAGCACAAGGCGGGCGCCCGCCTTGGCGGCCGCCTGGGCCGTGGCTAGCCCAATGCCGCTGGTGGCACCGGTAATAACGATTACTTGCTGGTCGAGAGGTTTGAGTTTAACGGACATGGGAAGTGGAAAAGGACGGTTAAACGGCTAGGCCGGGACTTCCTTTACGGGCCGCCCGCCTAAATGGATAAGGCCGGGCTTACGCCGCCCGGGCTAGCCCTACCTTTGGGCTTCTATTCCCAACCCTCGCTAATGGCGGATTCTCTTTCTCAACAAGCTCCTCTCAAATCGCTGGCCCTGCTGGGCTCCACGGGCTCCATCGGCACGCAGGCCCTGGCGGTGGTGCGCGAGCAGCCGGGCCGCTTTCGGGTGGCGGTGCTCACGGCCGGGCGCCAGTGGCAGCTGCTGGTGCAGCAGGCCCAGGAGTTTCGACCGGCAGCCGTGGTTATCGGCGACGAATTTTACGCCGCAGTGAAAGCCGCCCTGGCCAGCCAGCCCGAAACCCAGGTACTGGCTGGCGCCGCAGCCCTAGCCGAAGTAGTGCAGCGCCCCGACGTCGATGTGGTACTCACGGCCCTAGTCGGCTACGCGGGCCTGGTGCCCACGGTGGCCGCCATCCGGGCGGGCAAGGACATTGCCCTGGCCAACAAAGAAACCCTGGTAGTAGCCGGCGAGCTGATAACCAAGCTCGTGCGCGAGCACAATGTGGCGCTGCTGCCCGTCGATTCGGAGCACTCGGCCATCTTCCAGTGCCTGGTGGGCGAGGCCCTGAACCCGGTGGAAAAGGTCATTCTCACCGCTTCGGGCGGGCCTTTCCGGGGGCGTGGGGCTAGCGAGCTGGCCCACATCACCAAGGCCCAGGCGCTCAAGCACCCCAACTGGACCATGGGCGCCAAAATCACCATCGACTCGGCCACCCTCATGAACAAGGGCCTCGAAGTGATTGAGGCCAAGTGGTTGTTCAACCTTGAAAATGAGCAGATTGAGGCCGTGGTTCACCCGCAAAGCATCGTGCACTCGCTGGTGCAGTTTCAGGATGGCTCGCTAAAGGCACAGCTCGGCCTGCCCGATATGAAGCTGCCCATTCAGTACGCGCTAGGGTACCCCGAGCGGCTGCGGAATGATTTTCCCCGGTTTTCGTTTCTCGATTATCCCACCCTCACCTTCGAGGCGCCCGACCTGGGCACGTTTCGGCACCTGCCGCTGGCCTACGCCGCCATGCAGCGCGGCGGCACGGCGGCCTGCGTGCTCAATGCGGCCAACGAAGTGGCAGTGGCCGCTTTTCTACAAGACAAAGTCAGCTTTCTGGGCATGGCCGACGTGGTAGCCGAGAGCCTGGACAGGGTGCCGTATCTTGCAGCCCCAACCCTAGCCGACTACGCTGCTACCGACTTGGAAGCGCGCCGCGTGGCGACGGGATTAATTAAAAATTGAGAATTAAAAGTTAAAAATTGTTTCTGGCTCTTTTCACGAAGAACAGGCCCAGTTTATAACTGCCTGATTTTTAATTCTTAATTTATAATTTTTAATTCTTTTTTCTTCCCCTTTGGAAATTCTCGTTATGATTGGCCAGCTGGTGCTGGGCCTCTCGCTACTAGTTGGCTTGCACGAATTTGGGCACTTCGCCTTCGCCAAGCTCTTTAAGATTAAGGTCACGAAGTTTTACATCTTCTTCGACTTCCTGTTTCCGCTGCCTTCGGTCTGGAATTTCAGCTTGTTCAAGAAAAAAGTGGGCGACACGGAGTATGGCATCGGCTGGTTTCCGCTGGGCGGCTACGTGGCCATCCACGGCATGGTGGACGAAACCCAGGACGCCGACGCCCTGGCCGGCCCGCCGCAGCCTGACGAGTTTCGGGCCAAGCCCGCCTGGCAGCGCCTGTTGGTGATGCTCGGCGGCATTATTATGAACGTGCTGACGGGCATCGTCATTTTCACGGCCCTCACCTTCAAGTTTGGCGAAAGCTACCTGCCCGCCTCCGAGGCGCGCTACGGCGTGGTAACTACCAGCCTGGGCCGCACCATGGGCTTCCGCGACGGCGACCAGATTGTGAAAATCAACGGCCGGCCCTTCGCCGAGTTCAACGACGTGTACGACCCCAACGTGCTGCTAGGGTCGGAAAGCTACTACACCGTGGAGCGCAATGGCCAGCTCCTCGACCTGCCCAAGCTGCCCCCACGCTTCATGGACCAGATGAGCAAGGCCGGCGACAGCCTGTTTGTGGAGCCGCGCCAGCCCTTCACCCTCAAGGAGGTAGTGCCCGGCAACCCGGCCGCCAAGGCCGGCATCGTGGCCGGCGACCGCATCACCCAAATCGGCACCACGCCCATCAAGTACTACGACGAGCTGCTGCGTACGCTGCCGCTTTACAAAGGCAAAACGGTGCCCGTGCAGGTGCAGCGCGGCGCCCAAAGCCTGACGCTGCCCGTGGCCGTGAGCGCGGCCGGCAAAATCGGGGTGCGCCCCGAGCCGCAGCTCCGCTTCAGCACCCGCCAGTATGGCTTGGCCGAGGCCGTGCCGCAGGGTATCAAGAAGGCGTTTGGGGTTATTACGCTGCAAGCCAAGGCGTTCACGATGATTGCCAAGGGCCAGGCCTCGGCCTCCGAAAGCCTGGGCGGCCCGGTGGAAATTGCCCAGCAGTTTGGCGGGCACTTCGACTGGTCGCACTTCTGGACGCTGGTGGGGATGCTCAGCATGGTGCTGGCTTTCATGAACCTGCTGCCTATTCCGGCCCTCGACGGCGGCCACGTGCTGTTTCTGCTCTACGAGATGATTCTGCGCCGCAAGCCCTCCGAGAAATTCCTGGAAGGCGCCCAGCGCGTGGGCACGGTGCTCATCCTGGCGCTTATGGTGTATGTCATTGTGATTAAGCAGGTAATGAAACTGTTTTAAGTTCGAATAAATTTGCCCTGAAACGTCATGCTCAGCTGGCGTCCGCTGGCCGAAACATCTTGGTCGTATCGCTGGGTAGGATACCCTAGCGGCACAAGTCAGATGCTTCGGCCAGCGGATGCCGGCTGAGCATGACGCTTTTACTAGCCCCTCTACTATGCGCAAACTTCCTCTCCTGCTCGGCCTGCTGCTGGGCCTACCCACCCTGGCCGGCACCCGCCACGCCTACCACACCAGCATTCTGGAGCTGAAGCTAAACCCGCAGAAGCAGCAGGTAGAGCTGGCCCTGAAGGTATTTACCGATGACTTTACCAAGGCGCTTTCCAAGGGCCGCCCCAAGGCCGTGGACCTGCGCTCGCCGGCTGCTCTGCCCCTGGCCGAACTGTACCTGCACCAGCACCTCAAGCTAACGCTGCCCGCCGCCCCGCGCCAGCCCCGCGTGCCGCTCGATGTGCAGTTTCTGGGTCTGCAAGCTGAAAAGGACGCGTACTGGCTCTACGCCAAAGTGCCGCTGCCGCACCCCACCAAGGAGCTGCTTATTGAGCAGGAAGTGCTGCTGGCGGAGTTTGCCGACCAGATGAACATCGTAAATGCCGAAGGCAACGGCAAGAAAATCAGTGCCCTGCTGCGCAACGGCCACGAGGAGGAAGTGCTGAATTTTTAGCCGCCCTGGCTAGCCTCGCCCAGCCACTCGCCAAACGGCCCCAGCGCCCGCAGCGCCGCCAGAATGTGCGCCCGAAAGGCGTCGGGCGAGAGCTGGCGCACCTCGGCATCGGGCGCGTGGTGCATGAGCAGAAACTGCTTGTGGCGCAGCCAGCTTGCTTCGGGGTGGCTGGCCTCGTAGCCGGGTGGCATCTTCTTGAGCTGGTCGCCGGCCAGCCCCTGCGGGAAGAATTGCCGGGCCGCGGGCACGGCCAGCAGCGCGTGCAACCCTTCGGGCGCGTAGTCGATTTCCTGGCGAATGGCGGCCAGCTGTTCCTTGGTAGGCTCGTAGAGGCCGCCGGCCACGAGCGTTTGGCCATTCACGCCAATCTGCACGTAGCGGCCGGGCGCCTCCGAGTGCTTGCCGCCGGGGGCGAAGTAGGCCGAGAAGTGCGTTTTGTAGGGCACTTTGACCTTGGAAAAGCGCACATCGCGGTAAATGCGGAAGATGCATTTTTTGGGGTCGAGGCCGGCAAGGGCGGGCTCGTCCGGCACCAGCTCGCGCAGCCAGTAGGCCACATCCTGCTCAAAATCAGCGCGCAAGCGGTCGTAAGTGGCTTTGTGGTCCTGAAACCACTCGCGCTCGTTGTGGCGGGCGAGGTCGTGAAGAAAGTCGAGCAGGGCAGCGGGGTTCATAGCCGCAAAGATGGGGCACGCCCGGCCGCCGGGTCAGTCGCAGCCCCATACGAAAGCGGGCGCACCGTGCGTTAGCAGCTTACGCACACGCTTACTTACCGCACCTTGCGCCTGCTCACGCTTCTGTTTTTACTAGGGCTAGCCGGGCCCGCTTGGGCCCAGGCACCGGCCCAAGCGGCAGCTGGTTTTTGGCCGCAGCAACTCGCCTACCCGCGCGTGCGGGCGGCCTACGCGCGGTGCTGGCCCACGCTGGCCGCCCGGCTGCAAGCCCAGCACCTCGATTCGGCCCGGCTGGAAGTCTTTTTTCGCCTCCTCAAAACCAACCGGACGCTGGAAGTGTGGGCCCGCAACCAGGGCGAAGCGGCATTTCGGCGGCTGCGGACCTACCCACTAGCCACCACCTCGGGCACGCTGGGCCCCAAGCGCCGGGCCGGCGACGGCCAGGTGCCCGAGGGCTTTTACACCATCGACCGCTTCAACCCGCGCAGCGCCTACCACCTTTCGCTAGGCCTCGATTACCCTACCGCCGACGACATCCTGGCTACGGGGCTGGCCGACTCCGGCGGCGACGTTTTCCTGCACGGCTCCAACGTAACCGTCGGCTGCCTGCCCCTTACCGATGCGGGTATTGAGGAAGTATACCTGCTGGCCGTGGCGGCGCGGGCGGCCGGGCAAGCCCGCATCGGCGTGCACCTCTTCCCTTTCCCACTGACAGAAAGCGAGTTGCGGAAGCGGGCAGCTAGCCCGCACGCGGCCTTTTGGCGAGGGCTGGCGCCGGGCTATGCCTACTTTGAGGCGCACCGGGCGCTAGCCCCCGCCGGCCCGTTAACTCAGTACGCCACGCCGGCGCCGGCTACGAGGTAGGTCGGGTCTTCGAGGATATTGACTTCGACCAGCGCGCCGGCGCGGCCCAGCAGGTGGCGGCAATCGGGGCTGAGGTGGCGCAGGCGCAGCGTTTTGCCCGCGCGCTGGTAGCGCTCGGTGAGCTTGTGCAGCGCATCGAGGGCTGACATATCGGCCACCCGGCTTTCCTTGAAATCCAGGATAATCTCCTGCGGGTCGGCGGCCACGTCAAACTTCTCGCCGAAGGCCTGCACCGAGCCAAAGAACAGCGGGCCAAACAGCTCGTAGTGCTTTACACCTTGGGCATCAACGTAGTGGCGAGCCCGGATGCGCTGGGCATTTTCCCAGGCAAAAGCCAGCGCCGAAATAATAACGCCCAGCAGCACGGCCAGCGCCAGGTTTTGGGAGATGGCCGTGATGGCCGTCACGAGCAGCATCACGGCCACGTCGGTGCGCGGCATGCGGCGCAGAATGCGCAGGCTGGCCCACTCAAACGTGGCAATGACCACCATGAACATTACGCCCACCAGCGCGGCCAGCGGCAGCCGCTCTATCAGCCCCGAGCCGAATACCACGAAGCCCGCCAGCGCCAGCGCCGACACCACGCCCGAGAGCCGCCCGCGCCCGCGCGATTCGAGGTTGACCATCGTTTGGCCAATCATGGCGCAGCCGCCCATACCGCCCGTCAGGCCCGAGGCCACGTTGGCTAGCCCCTGGGCCACGCAATCCTGGTTGCTGCGGCCACGGGTATCGGTTATTTCGTCCACCACGGTCAGGGTCAGCAGGCTTTCGGTGAGGCCCACCAAGGCCATAACGACGGCGTAGGGCAGCACCACGGCCAGCGTGTGCCAGCTCAGCGGCACCTGCGGCAGGTGCGGGCTGGGCAGCCCACCCGCGATGGAGGCAATGTCGCCCACCGACTTGGTGGGCAGCCCGCCCCCAATCACCAGCGCCGACACCACAATAATGGCCACCAGCGAGGCCGGCACGGCCTTGGTCAGCTTGGGCAGGAAGTACACGATGGCCATCGTGAGGGCCACCAGCCCCGCCATCAGCAGCAGGGCCGAGCCCGCGAGCCACTGCTCGGCGCCGGCCGCGTCGCGCACCTTAAACTGTTCGAGCTGAGCCATGAAGATAATGATGGCCAGCCCGTTAACGAAGCCGTAAACCACCGGCTGCGGCACCAGCCGGATAAACTTACCCAGCCGCAGCAGGCCGACCGCTATCTGAATAAGGCCCATCAGCACCACGGCCAGAAACAGGTAGTCGAGGCCCTGCTGGGCCACCAGACTCACGATGACCACCGCCACCGAGCCGGCCGCGCCCGATATCATGCCCGGCCGGCCACCTAGCACGCTCGTAACGAGGCAGATAACAAACGCCGACCCAATGCCCACCAGGGGGCTGATGTGGGCGAGCAGCGCAAAGGCCACCACTTCGGGCACCAGGGCTAGCGCGGTGGTGAGGCCGGCGAGTATTTCGTCTTTAACGTTGACTTGGTATTGCTTTAAATTAGAAAGGGCAAACGACATGAAACTCTGAGGATAAGGCAAAAGAAAAGCCGCACGCTTCCGGCAGGAAGCGGCGGCACTCGGGTTTTCGGCCAGTCCTCAGGGTGGAGTAAGCTTGAAAGTAAAAGGAAGGAAGTGGGGCATAAACGTGCGCAAAGGTACGCAACAAGCCGCCGCGCGGCCGCTACGAGTCCGCATTTTAAGTTGAATAGACGTGGATTTTGCGCGTGCCCCACCGCGGACGCGGTGCACACCGGCCGGCACGGTTTTTTCGTTTAGTGGGCTAGCACCTTCTTTAGTTTACTTATGCGCCGACTCCTGCTCGCTCTCTTTGCGTTAACCCTGCTTGCCCAAACCGCTCTGGCCCAGCGCCCCACCGATAAGTGGTACTTCGGCCGTCAGGCCGGGCTCGACTTCAGCAGCGGCACCCCTAGCCCGCTGCTCGATGGCGCCATGACCACCTACGAGGGCTGCGCCACCGCCACCACCAAGCGCGGCGAGCTGCTGTTTTACACCGACGGCCAAACCGTGTGGAACCGCCAGCACCAGCCCATGCCGGGCGGGCGCCGCCTCATGGGCTCGGGCAGCAGCACGCAGTCGGCGCTCATCGTGCCCGACCCCGGCTCGGGCAACATTTTCTACATCTTCACGGTGGCGGCCCAGGGCGCCCCCGACGGCCTGCGCTACTCGGTGGTAGACATGACCCGCGACGGTGGGCTGGGCGACGTACCGCGGGCTAATCTGCTGCTCATCACGCCGGTAGCTGAGAAGCTGGCGGCCGTGCGCCACGCCAACGGCCGCGACGTGTGGGTGGTGGCCCACCGCTGGAACTCCAACGCGTTTGTTGCCTACCTCGTGACGGCCGAAGGCGTGAGCTCGGGCAAGCCCCTCATGAGCAACGTGGGCAGCCCCAACGCCGGCCCCGGCCGCAACGCCATCGGAGCGCTCAAATTCTCGCCCGATGGCACCCGGCTAGCCGCCGCGCTGTGGCGCGAAAACAACAAGTTTGAGGTCTACGACTTTGACCGCAGCACCGGCAAAGTGCGCAACGCCCGCAGCTTCGGGCCCTACCAGGAGGCCTACGGCGTCGAGTTCTCGCCCAATGGCCGCCTGCTCTACGGCACCTGCAACGGCGATACCAAGGACAAAAAAGCCGTGGCCAGCGAAACCCAGATTGTGCAATTCGACCTGCAAACGGGCAAGGCCAGCCAAGTGGGCCACTCCTCGAACCACAAAATCGGTGCCCTGCAGCGCGGCCCCGACGGCAAAATCTACGTGGCCCGCGAAGACAATTCTTTCCTGGGCGTGGTCGCGCAGCCCAACACCAGCGGCCCAGCCTGCGGCTACGTCGATGATGGCCTGAAGCTGGGCGGCCGCCGCAGCAAGCTCGGCCTGCCCGCATTCGTCACGGAGCCCTAGCCGGCCGTTTTTCGCTAGCCCAGGCTAGGGCGAATGGGGGCTTTGGACGTATTTTTACCAAAAATAGCCTATGAAATTCTCTTTGCCTACGGCCCATTTTCGCCCCGTTGCCCTGCTGCTACTCGCCACGGGCAGCCTGCTCGCCTCGTCCTGCAAAAAAGACGACGTAGTCGTTGACTACGCGGCTGTTGACGACGCCACCATCAAGAAGTACCTGGCCGACAACTCGATAGCCAACGCCCAGAAGCAGCCTTCAGGGCTGTATGTGGTGCCCGTGACCACCAACGCCAGCGCCCCGCTGCCCAAGGTTGGCGAGGTGGTATCGGTACTCTACACGGGCACGCTGCTCAACGGCACCGTTTTTTATTCCACCACCCAGAACGATAACTCGCCTGTCAGCTTTGTGCTGCCGGCCACGCAGGAAGCGTCGGGCTTTGCGCAAGGCGTCGCGCAACTGCATAAGGGCGATAAGGCGGTGTTCCTCATCCCGTCGGGGCTAGCCTTTGGGGGCAGCAGCTCGG
>Ga0308164_10002584_pt1 | contig 17703 bp, 10 predicted proteins | sample PhyTR2_FD_201031 | JGI IMG/M metagenome (GOLD analysis project Ga0308164, IMG submission 201031) | Phyllosphere microbial communities from UC Gill Tract Community Farm, Albany, California, United States - DLSLT.R2 | ecosystem: Host-associated > Plants > Phyllosphere > Unclassified | place: USA... | reverse complement strand
TCGTCGAAGGCATCAACAACACCATCAAGGTCATCAAACGCCGGGCCTACGGATACCGGGATCAGGAATACTTCTTCCTGAAGATCCGCGCAGCCTTCCCCGGTATTCCGCGATGAACCTTTTTTTTGCGCGGGCCTTGGCCTTAGAACCAGACGCGTACGCCGGCCACCCAGCGGGTATCGCGCGCACGCTCGCCGGCGGCCTGGTGGTAATCGGCGGTATCCCCGAACAGGCGTTCATGGCTGAGGCCGATGTACGGCGCGAAACGCCGGTTGAACTCGTAGCGCAGGCGCAGCCCGGCTTCGACCTTGTTCAAGCCGCTGCCAGTGCCATGGCGCGGGTCGTCCTTGGCCGCGAGCGTGGCCTCCAGCAACGGCTGCAGGATCAGGCGGTTGGTCAACAGCAGTTCGTACTCGATTTCGGCCGTGGCCATCATCTGGCCCCCTTCGCCCACGTAGGCGGTGGCCGAGGTCTCGAACTTGTACGGCGCCAGGCCCTGGATGCCCAGCGCCGCCCAGGTGCGGGAATCGCCGGGGCCAAGGTCCTGTTTGACGCCCACCAGCACATCCCACCACGGTGAGACGCTGCGCCCATACAGAACTTCGACATCGGCCGCTTCGGTACGCCCGCCGCTGCGTTCGCCTTCGCTGCGCACCCACAGGCGGTGGATGTTGCCGCCGACCCAGCCGCTGGCTTCCCACGCCTGGCCGTTGCCGTGCTGGCCATCCCACTGCTCCAGGCGATTGACCAGCAGCATGCTGTGGATTTCCGGCGCGTGTTCCATCGCACCGTGTTCGATCGGCGGGAACGCGGCGAGGCGGTCGGCTGCAGTGACGGCGGGAATCGGCTCGCGCGGTTCGCTTGGCGCGGTTGTCTTGTGCGCGGCGTGGTCCATGCTGCCGTGATCCATTGTCGAATGGTCCATCTGGCTATGGTCCATGCTGCCGTGGTCGACCGGCGGATCCACCGGCATTTCTTTGGTGGCCGGGGGTGCAGCGGCGGTGCCGTGCGCATGCGACTGCGCCCAGGCCGGGGTGGTCAGCGCGATCAGCAGCGCGGCGGTGAGCAGGCGGCGGGTTGGCGTGGGGAAGCGGCTCATTCTTCGATCCTCACTTCGCGCATCATGCCCGCTTCCATGTGGTACAGCAGGTGGCAGTGGTAGGCCCAGCGGCCCAGTGCGTCGGCACGCACGCGGTAGGTGCGGCGGGTGCCCGGGGGCATGTCGATGGTGTGCTTGCGCAAGTGGAACTGGCCGTCGGCATTTTCCAGGTCGCTCCACACCCCATGCAGGTGGATGGGGTGCTGCATCATGGTGTCGTTGACCAGCACGATGCGCATGCGCTCGCCGTAATTCAGGCGCAGCGGTTCGGCGCTGGCAAACGGGATGCCGTCGAACGACCAGCTGAATTTCTCCATGTGACCGGTGAGGTGCAGCTCGACCTCGCGGCTGGGTTCGCGGCCGTCCGGGTCGTCGAACAGGCTGCGCATCGCGCCGTAGGTGAGCACCGTGCGGCCGTTGTCGCGCAGGCCGATGCCGGGGTCATCCAGCTTGGGCGCGGTGGCCATGCTTTGCATGTCGATCAGCGGGTTGCCCTTCTCGCTGGCTGGATGGCGCGGGGCCTTGTCATTGGTGCCGTGCGCGCCGTGGCCCATGCTGGCGCCGCAGCCGCCTTCCATGCCCTTCATGTCGTGGCCCATGCCGGCCATATCATGGCCCATGTCGCCCATGGTCAGCAGCGGCCGGGGATCGCGCGCGGGAATCGGCGCCCGCAGGCCGTGGCGCACCGCCAGGGTGCCGGCGGCAAAGCCGGTCCGGCCCATGTCCTGGCAGAAAATGGTGAACGCGTCCTGGCCGGTGGGCTCCACGATCACGTCGAAGGTTTCCGCCGGCGCGATGCGGAACTCATCGATGCTGACCGGATGGATGTACTGGCCATCGGCGGCCACCACGGTCATCTTCAGGCCGGGGATGCGCACGTCGAAGTAGGTCATCGAGCCGCCGTTGATGAAGCGCAGCATCACCTTTTCGCCGCTGCGGAACAGCCCGGTCCAGTTGCCGGCGGGCGCGGTGCCGTTGAGCAGGTAGGTGTAGGTGTGCGCGTTGATGTCGGAGATGTCGGTGGGGGTCATCCGCATGCGGCCCCACATGCCGCGGTCGGCGGTGGCCGCGGCCCAGCCGTCACGGCGCACGTCGCGCAGGAAATCGGGCACGGTGCGTTTGTGGTAGTTATCGAACTCGGCCAGCTTTTTCATGCGCCGGAACAGGGCGCCCGGGTCCATGTCGGTCCAGTCCGACAGCATGATCACGTGCTCGCGGTCGAAGTGGAACGGCGCCGGCTGCAGCGGGTCGATGATCAGTGCGCCGTACAGGCCCGCCTGTTCCTGGAACATCGAATGGCTGTGGTACCAGTACGTGCCGGACTGCTTGAGGGTGAAGCGGTACTGGTAGGCCTCGCCCGGGGCGATGCCGTTGAAGCTCAGGCCGGGCACGCCGTCCATGTTGGCCGGCAGCAGGATGCCGTGCCAGTGGATCGAGGTGGGGTGCGCCTGCAGCGCGTTGGCCACGCGCACGCTGACGGTGTCGCCTTCGCGCCAGCGCAGGATCGGGGCCGGCAGGCTGCCGTTGACGGTGATCGCCGGGCGGGTCCGGCCGGTGAAGTTGGCCAGCGATTCGCCGATGCTCAACTGGACATCGGGGCCGCTGAGCACCTGCGGGGCCGTAGCCACGACAGGGCCGGCGGCGGCGAAGGCGCGGCTGGGCAGGCCGCTGGCCACCAGGCCGGCGACCACGCCACCGGCGGCAGCGCCCTGCACGAACAGGCGGCGCGACGGCATGGGCGGGGCGCCCGGGCCGGGGGGAGGGGAAAAGGACATTGCAACTCCGCATCGGATTCGAAAGGCACACAGGTGCCATCAAGACGCGTACGCATGGCAGCGCACGGCATCGCGTCGCACAGGCGCTCGCGGTGAGCGCAGGCTCAGCCGATCGGAGGGCGGGTGATGCGGTCCAGGGGCGGCATCGGCAACGCCGCGCGGGTGTGGCCCAGGGGCGCCAGCGCGGGCGGCGGCGGGCTGGGCAGCCACGCGACGGACACGGTTAGGCTGGGCTGCTGCGCACAGCTGCGCAGGCAGTCCTTGATCTTGCAGTGGTCGCCGTCGTGCGGTGCCTGCGTGCCGGCGGTGTCGGCAGCGGCGTGGTCATGATGGGCGGGCATGGCCGGGGCATCGCCGTGGCAGGGCGGCGCCGCCGGCTCGGCGCTGGCGGCGTGGGCCATGGCGAGGGTCATCGGGCCGGCCATGGCCGCGTTCAGCCCGTTGAGCAACAGGCTGAGTATCAGTACCACGCGCAGGAGCAGGCCACCGGGGGTCATGGGCGCCACCCTAGCGCCAAAACCGGGCGCCCGCACCTGTGGCTGAACGCGGCGTTCAACTCTGGATGCGGGTCCGTGCGGGCGCGGGGGGGCATCAGCCTTCCTCGCGCACGATCTCGACCAGGCGCTCGCCGTAGCGGGCGAGCTTGGTGCTGCCGATGCCGCCGACCTTGCCAAGCGCGTCGATGCTGGTGGGACGCTGTTCGGCGATGTTGCGCAGGGTGCTGTCGTGGAAGATCACAAAGGCCGGTACGTTCTGTTCCTTGGCCAGTTCGGCGCGCAGGCTGCGCAGCGCGTTGAACAGGACCAGATCCTCGGGCAGCACGGACAGGCCGGTACGCTGGCCGCTGCGGTCGCGCTCGCGGGTCTTGGGGCTTTCGCGGCGCATCATGACTTTGCGCTGGCCCTTGAGGACCTCGCGGCTGCCGTCGGTGAGGCGCAGGCCGCCGTAGGCTTCGGTGTCCACTTCGAGCAGGCTGGCGGCCACCAGCTGGCGGAACACGCTGCGCCAGGTGCGGGCGTCGAGGTCCTTGCCGATGCCGTAGGTGCTCAGTTCGCTGTGACCGAACTGGCGGATCTTGTCGTTCTCGCCGCCGCGCAGGATGTCGATCAGGTGGCCCACGCCGAAGCGCTGGCCGCTGCGGTAGACGCAGCTGAGCGCTTTCTGGGCGGCCACGCTGGCGTCCCAGGCGTCGGGCGGCACCAGGCAGTTGTCGCAGTTGCCGCAGGGCCGGGGGTAGGTTTCGCCGAACCCGGCCAGCAGCACCTGGCGCCGGCACTGCATGGATTCGCAGTAGCCGAGCAGGTGGTCGAGCTTGTTGCGTTCGAGGCTTTTGCGTTCTTCGCCGGCCTCGGACTGTTCGATCATCTGCTTGAGCAGGACCACGTCGCCCAGGCCGTAGCAGAGCCAGGCTTCGGCGGGTTCGCCGTCGCGGCCGGCACGGCCGGTTTCCTGGTAATACCCTTCCATGGACTTGGGCAGGTCGGTGTGGGCGACAAAGCGGACGTCGGGCTTGTCGATGCCCATGCCGAAGGCGATGGTGGCGCACATGACGATGCCATCCTCGCGCAGGAAGCGGCGCTGGTTGGCGGCGCGCACCTCAGCGGGCAGGCCGGCGTGGTAGGGCAGAGCGTTGAGGCCTTCCTTGCACAGGAATTCGGCGGTTTCCTCGACCTTGCGCCGCGACATGCAGTAGACGATGCCGGCTTCCTGGCGGTGGACCTTGAGGAAGTCGAGCAGCTGGCGCTTGGCGTTGTCTTTCTGGACGACGGTGTAGCGGATGTTGGGCCGGTCGAAGGAGCTGACGAAGTGCTGGGCGCCGGTCAGGTCGAGGCGTTCGGCGATTTCGCGCTGGGTGGGCGGGTCGGCGGTGGCGGTGAGGGCGATGCGCGGGACGTCGGGCCAACGTTCGTGGAGGACGGTAAGCTGGCGGTATTCAGGCCGGAAGTCGTGGCCCCACTGGGAGACGCAGTGGGCTTCGTCGATGGCGAACAGGGCGATGCGGCTGCGCGAGAGCAGGGACAGGAAGCGGCCGGTGAGCAGGCGCTCTGGAGCGACATAGAGCATGTCGAGCTCGCCAGCGAGCAGTTCGCGTTCGACCCGGGCGGCGGTGTCGCCATCGAGGGTGGAATTGAGGAATTCGGCGCGCACGCCGAGCTGGCGCAGGGCTTCGACCTGGTCCTGCATGAGGGCGATGAGGGGGGAGATGACGATGCCGGTACCCTCGCGGAGGAGGGAAGGCACCTGGTAGCACAGCGACTTGCCGCCGCCGGTGGGCATCAATACGAGCGCGTCATTGCCGGCAGCGACATGTTCAACGATCGCCTGCTGCGGACCGCGGAAATCGTCGTAACCAAAAATGCGGCTGAGCAGGTCGTGCGCGGGGCGGGAAGACATCGGACTAGTTTACCCCGCAACGCGCGCCGGCCGTGTCCTCCAACAGAGGATCAGTGGGTAGGGGCTTGCCCAGCGGCCTCCTCAAGCCAGAGCCGAAGCCAGGGCCAGAGCCAGAGCCAGAGCCAGAGCCAGAGCCAGAGCCCATGGTTTCACTGCCGATGGTTGGCGGGGGGTGGGCGGGTTGGCGGGACACGCCGTAAATCCCGCTCCGCGGTCCGGCCCAGCCGCTGGCGGCTGGGCGTTCGGGCGCATGCGAGGCAGTGCCTCGCAAGCAATGCGCTCTCACCCCTGGAGGCTCGTGGGCGCCATCCATGGCGCCCAACGGTCCCGCCAACCCACCCACCCCACGCCCCGACAGTTTTCCGGTGCGTATGGGGGGGGAGCCGAAGGCGAAGGCAGAGCCGAGGGCAGAGGCTGACGCAAGGGCGAAAGGCAGAGGCAAGGGCAGAGGCAAGGGCAAATGCAGAGGCAAGGGCAAAAGGCAGAGCTAGAGCCAGAGCCGGATTTTTTTCCCCAATCGCTGAAGAGGGGGGGGGAAACGCAGAACAGGCGCCACCGGGCGCCTGTTCTGCATGCTTCTATCTCTTCCAACCGTCGGATGCACACATCCATCTGGGCGAGGGTTCCACCCCCTTGCCGGGACCGTTGGGCGCCATGGATGGCGCCCACGAGCCTCCACGGATGGATTTACGGCGTGTCCCGGCAAGGGGGTGGAACCCTCGCCGCGCGCAGATAACTAAAGCGCCAGCGCGCTTTACTGCAGCAACGACCGAAGCATCCAAGCGTACTTCTCGTGCGTCTGCAGGCGCTGGGTCATCAGATCTTCGGTGGGGGCGTCGTCGGCGTCGTCGGCCACGTCCAGCACCTTGCGCGCCGTCCGGCACACCGCCTCGTTGGCGGCCACCAACTGGCGTACCATCTCACGCCAGTCCGCACTGTCGGTCAGGCCCGGCTCCTCGGCGATCGAGGTGAGGGCCGCGAACTCGCGGTAGGAGCCCGGGGCATTGAAGCCCAATGCGCGGATACGTTCAGCAACGTCGTCCAGGGCTGCCCACTGCTCGGTGTACTGGGTCTCGAACATGGTGTGCAGCGAGTTGAACATCGACCCGGTGACATTCCAATGGAAGTTGTGCGTCTTCAGGTAGAGCGTGAACGCATCGGCCTGGAAAGAGGCCAGCCCATCGGCAATCTTCTTGCGATCGCCTTCCTTGATCCCGATATCAATGTTCGGGGCCGAGGGGGCGGCCGATGCCAGCTTCTGCTTACCGGTCTGGGTCTTCTTCACCGGTGTCTTGGTCTTCGCCATGGGGATGATGCTCCTTGTGGAATGGATGGCCTTCACAATAGATCAGACTAACCTTTCAGTAGTAATCAAAGTTCTAACCGATTCGATTGATGAGCACTATCGACAAACAATCTGCTTCCCGCCTGCGCCAACTGCGCGCCGCGATCGATGCTGGCATGAGCCGCGACCGGGGTCGTCTGCTCGGCCTGCTCTCGCGTTGCCAGTCCAAGCCCAACGATGCAGGCGTGGCCGCCGCGTTCGAACAGGCCCTGCAGGCATCGGTGCAGCGGCGCGAGAGCCGCGCCCGGCACCAGCCGTCGATCACTCTGGACGACAGCCTGCCGATTGCGCGTGAAGCCGAACGCATCACCGCCCTGATCCGCGACCACCAGGTGGTGGTGATCGCCGGCGAAACCGGCTCGGGCAAGACCACCCAGCTGCCCAAGCTGTGCCTGGCCGCCGGTCGCGGCGTGGCCGGCATGATCGGGTGCACCCAGCCGCGACGGATTGCCGCACGTGCAGTGGCCACCCGCGTCGCGCAGGAGCTGAAATCCGAACTGGGCACGGTGGTGGGCTACCAGGTGCGCTTCACCGACCGCGTCGGCGACGACACCCGCATCAAGTTCATGACCGACGGCATCCTGCTGGCCGAGATCAGCAGCGACCGCTATCTGTCCCAGTACGACACCATCATTGTCGACGAGGCGCACGAGCGCAGCCTCAACATCGACTTCCTGCTGGGCTACCTCAAGCAGTTGCTGCACAAACGCCCGGACCTGAAGCTGATCGTCACCTCGGCGACCATCGACACCTCGCGGTTCGCCGAACATTTCAACGATGCGCCGGTGATCAGCGTCGAAGGCCGCACCTTCCCGGTGGAAGTGCGCTACCGCCCGCTGGAAGGCGAGGGCGGTGGCGATGAAGACGGTGGCCGCGATGGCGAGCGCACCGTCAACGAGGCCATCGTGGCCGCGGTGGACGAGATCACCCGCATGGATCCGCGCGGCGACATCCTGATGTTCTTCCCCGGCGAACGCGAGATCCGCGACGCGCACCAGGCGCTGGAGCGGCGCAAGTACCGTGAAACCGAAGTGCTGCCGCTGTATGCGCGGCTGTCGGTAAAGGACCAGGACGAAGTCTTCAATCCCGGCAGCAAGCGCCGCATCGTGCTGGCCACCAACGTGGCCGAAACCTCGCTGACGGTGCCGCGCATCCGCTACGTGGTGGATCCCGGCCTGGCCCGCGTCAAGCGCTACAGCCCGCGCCAGAAGCTGGACCGGCTGCACATCGAGCCGGTGTCCCAGGCCAGCGCCAACCAGCGCAAGGGCCGCTGCGGACGCGTGTCCGAAGGCATCTGCTACCGGCTCTACTCGGAAGCCGATTTCCAGTCGCGCGATGCCTTCACCGATCCGGAAATCCGCCGCTCCAGCCTGTCCGGGGTGATTCTGCGGATGCTGCAGCTGGGCCTGGGCCGGATCGAGGATTTCCCGTTCCTGGAAGCGCCGGATGAGCGCGCCATCGCCGACGGCTGGCAGCAGCTGGGCGAGCTGGGCGCGGTGGACGACCAGCGCCGGCTGACCCCGGTCGGGCGGCAGATGGCGCGGTTGCCGGTAGACGTCAAGCTGGCGCGGATGCTGGTGGCCGCGCAGGCGCAGGGCTGCCTGCGGCCGATGCTGGTGATCGCCTCGTTCCTGGGCATCCAGGACCCGCGCGAGCGCCCGCCCGAAGCACGTGGCGCGGCCGACACCGCGCATGCGCTGTTCGCCGATGGGCGGTCGGAATTCGTGGGGGTGCTGCGCCTGTGGGATGCCTATCGCCAGGCCCACGAGGACCTCACCCAATCCAAGCTCCGCAGTTGGTGCGAGCGGCATTTCCTGGGCTTCCTGCGCATGCGCGAATGGCGCGAACTGCATCGCCAGCTGCGCGTGCTGTGCGAGGAGCTGGGCTGGACCGAAGAAGCGGCGGCCACTGCGCTGGACCCGTTGCTGGCCGGTTCGTCGGCGCCCGCCCCGGCACGCGATGACGAAGCCAAGGCCAAGGCCACGCGCGGCCAGCAGCACCGCGCCGCGCGCCTGGCCCGCGAAGGCAAGTCCGAGCCGGCCGCCCCGGCGCCGGCCGCTGCGCCGGAGGTGGGGGGGCGCGAGACGCGCAGTGGTTTCAGTGACAAGGTGCGTGCCGCGGCCTACCAGACCCTGCACCGCGCGCTGATTGCCGGGCTGCCCGCGCAGATCGGGCATCGCAGCGACAAGGGCGATTTCCTGGCGCCGCGCCAGCGCCGCTTCCTGCCGTTCCCCGGCTCGGTGCTGGCCAAGCGGCCGCCGCCGTGGCTGCTCACCGCCACCCTGCTGGACACGCAGAAGATCTGGGGCCTGACCAACGCAGCAATCGAACCGGACTGGGTGATCGCCGAGCTGCCGCACCTGCTGCTGCGCAAGCACTTCGACCCGCACTGGTCACGTGCGCAGGGCCAGGTGCTGGCGTCGGAGCAGATCAGCCTGTTCGGGCTGGTGCTGGCACCGAAGAAGCCGGTGCATTACGGCCGCATCGCGCCCGGCGAAGCGCACGACATCTTCGTCCGCCAAGGCCTGGTGACCGGCGAAATCAACACCCGCGCCAGTGTCATCGCCGACAACCTCACCGTGCTCGAACAGGCGCGCGAGGAGGAGGCCAAGTTGCGCCGCGCCGGTATCGTCGCCGACGAAGCCTGGCAGGCGCGCTGGTACCTGGACCGGGTGCCGTCGGAGATCCACTCGGCCACCGCGCTGGATACCTGGTGGAAGGGCCTGACCCCGGAGAAGCGGCATGGCCTGGCCTGGTCGCTGGCCGAGCTGTTGCCCGGCGAAGGCAGCGATGCCGAACGCTATCCCAAGTACCTGCCGCTGGGTGATGCACGCCTGGCGCTGCACTATCGTTTCGAGCCGGGCAGCGACGACGATGGCGTCAGCCTGGACGTGCCGCTGCACCTGCTCAACGCGCTCGATGCCGCGCGCCTGTCGTGGCTGGCCCCGGGCTTCGTCGCCGACAAGGCATCCGCGTTGATCCGCAGCCTGCCCAAGGCGATGCGCCGCAACTACGTGCCGGCGCCGGATTTCGGGCGTGCCTTCGCCGAAGCGTTCCCCGACCCGAGTGCGGATGACATCCGCGGCGAGCTGGCGCGGTTCCTGTCGCGAGCCACCGGGGCACAGGTGGCGGCCACCGATTTCGACCTGGCCGCGCTGGACACCCACCTGCACATGAACCTGCGGCTGTTCGACGCGCAGGGCAGACTGCTGGCCAGTGCGCGCGATCTGGATGCATTGCGCGCACGCTTCGGCGGGCAGGCCGGCGAGGCCTTTGCCGCCCGCGCAGGACGCGCCCTGGCCGTTGAAGGGTTGCGCGATTTCCCGGCCACGCCGATCCCGGTGCAGGTGCCGGGCGAAGCCGGCGTTCCTGCTTACCCGGCCCTGGTGGATACCGGTGAGAGTGCTGCGCTGCGGATCTTCGCCGACCGCAACGAAGCGGCCGAGCAGCATCCGCAGGGGGTGCGTCGACTGTTCGATATTGCCTTGGCCGACAAGGCCAAGCAGGCACGCAAGCAGCTGCCGGTGCCGCCCAAGACCGGGCTGCTGTACGCCGCGCTCGAGTCACAGGAGCGCCTGCGCGGCGACCTGGTGGATGCCGCCATGAACGCGGTGCTGGCCGACGGACTGGGCGACATCCGCGACCCGGCCGCCTTTGCCCAGCGCCGCGATGCGGCCGGCAAGGGATTGTTCGCCGAAGCGATGGCGCGCCTGAAGCTGGCCGAGAACATCCTGGCCCACGTGGCCGAGCTCAAGCCGTCACTGCAGTCCACGCTGATGGGCTGGGCGCGCGGCAACCTGGACGACCTGGAGCAGCAGCTGGCCGGGTTGGTGCACCCCGGGTTCCTGCGTGATACCCCGGCCGATGCATTGGCCCAGTATCCGCGCTACCTGCGCGCGATGATCCTGCGCAGCGAACGCGCCAAGCGCGATCCGCCGCGTGACCAGGCACGCATGCTGGAACTGCGGCCGTTCATCGACGCGCTGGCCGATGCGGACCGCCGCGGCCTGCGCCAGCGCCCGCAATGGCAGGCGCTGCGCTGGGACCTGGAGGAACTGCGGGTGTCGTTGTTCGCGCAGGAACTGGGGGCCAAAACCGGGATTTCGGCCAAGAAACTGGCGCAGCGGATGGACGCATTGCGCCAGCTCTGAGAACGCCCCGCGCCCGGGCCGATGCCCCGCCTACTTGGTGCGGCGGACCTTGGCGCGGGTGTTCACCCCGTCCACGCGGAGATACCAGACGCCCAGGAGGCCGGGGCTGATGGAAACCGCCGGATTGGTCTTGCGCACGCCGGAGAGCACGGTGTCATCGCTCTGCTCCCACTCCTGGCCATTGGCCAGAACGAACCTGCGCGCCTTGCCAAAACCGCGGAACTCGCCCTGCAGGGTGCTGGTGATCGGCTCGTTGCTGCCGAAGTCGAAGAAGCCGCGGTTCTTGACGATGACTTCCTGGCGGCCTTCCTCACGCGCCTGTTCGCGCACCTGTTCGCGCGTATCGGCAGCCACTGCCGCCACCTTGCCCTGCAGCCAGCCATTGAGCGCGGTCAGTTCGGCCGGGCTGAGGTTGTCCAGGCCGGCGGCCTTGAATTCGGCCGGCGACATCTGCTGCTGCAGATCGCCTTCGACCACGCGCTGGGCAAGCGCCGGGCTGGCCAGGCTCAACAGGACGGCCGCACTGGCCAGCAGGCGAAGACGCGAAAAGCGCATGGCAGATCTCCTTGGGTTTGCCGCAGTGTAGGGCCAGCGGGGTGGTGGTGGTGCGGGCCCGGCATGAGGACATGCCGGCCGATGCGGTGGTTTTGATTGTCCGCGACCGGGCTCGGCGCTAGTGTAGGGGTCTCTGTCTTGCCTGCACGATGCTGTGAACCGCGCTTCTGTCCCCGGCCTGGATGCCTTGTTGAACCGACCCTCGGCGGCCTCGCTGCCGCCCGCCCTGCGCGAGGCGCTGCTGCAGCGCTGGCAGCTGCCCGATGCCGACGGGCAGATGCACTCCAGCTGGTCGGTACTGGCCGATACGCTGGATGCGCTGGCGCTGCTGTCTGCCGATGAAAGCGCGCTGCTGGCCACGGTGTTGTTCGACCTGCCCGGGTTGCGGGCCGGCCTGGACACGCTGCCGCTGGGCGCGCTGAAGCCTGCGGTGGTCGGCCTGCTGGACGGCCAGGACGCGGCCGACCAGGTCTGGGCACTGCACGCCGGGCGCGATGCCGGGCGCAACAGCGAAGGCCTGCGCCGCCTGCTGCTGTCGATCATCCAGGACCTGCGGGTGGTGCCGATCCTGCTCGCCCGTCAGCTGGCGCGCATGCGTGGCGCCGACCGCCTGCCCGAAGAGGAGCGCCGCGCGCTGGCCCAGCTGACCCGCGACATCCATGCACCGCTGGCCAACCGGTTGGGCATCTGGCAGCTCAAGTGGGAGCTGGAAGACCTGGCCTTCCGCCATCTGGAGCCGGATACCTACCGGCGCATCGCACGTGAAGTGGACGAGACCCGGCTGGCGCGCGAACGCTACGTCGAGACGGTCAAAAAGGTGCTGTCGCGCGAACTGCTCGCGCAGGGTATCGACGCCGAGGTCAGTGGCCGTCCGAAGCACATCTACAGCATCTGGCGGAAGATGCAGAAGAAGAAGCTCGCCTTCGAGCAGCTGTACGACATCCGCGCGGTGCGGGTGATGGTGCATGACGTGGCCGCCTGCTACGCCGCGCTCGGCGTGGTGCATTCGCTGTGGGCGCCGGTGCCGAGCGAGTTCGACGATTACATCGCCCGGCCCAAGGCCAACGACTACCGCTCGCTGCATACGGCGGTGATCGGTCCGGACGGGCGCACCATCGAAGTGCAGATCCGCAGCCACGACATGCATGCCCAGGCCGAACTTGGCGTGGCCGCGCACTGGCGTTACAAGGAAGGCAGCAAAGGCGCGGAAAAGGCGTTCGATCGCAAGATCACCTGGATGCGGCAGCTGCTGGAACATTCGCAGGACAGTCCCGCCGGCGAACTGGCCGGTGCCCTCGATGCCGAGCTCACCGAAGACCGGGTGTACGCGCTCAGCCCCAAGGGCGAGGTGATGGATCTGCCGCAGGGTGCGACCCCGCTGGACTTCGCCTATCACGTGCACACCATGGTCGGGCACCGCTGCCGCGGGGCCAAGGTCAACGGCCGCATCGTGCCGCTGACCTACCGGCTGCGCAGCGGCGACCGCGTGGAAATCCTGACCTCCAAGGAAGCCGATCCGCGCCGCGACTGGCTGCTGGCGTCCAACGGCTTCCTGGCCAGCAACCGTTCGCGCGAAAAGGTGCGCGGCTGGTTCCACAAGCTGGATCGTGCGCGCAATGTGCAGGCCGGCCGGGACCTGCTCGACCGCGAACTGAAGCGGCTCGGCCTGCAGCATGCCGACCTTGCCGTGGCAGCGAAGAAGTTCCATGCCGACAGCGTGGACGACCTGTACATCCAGGTGGCGCTGGGCGACACCGGTCCCAACCAGGTCAGCCGGGCGCTGCTGGAAGCCGAGCGTGCCGCCAGTCAGCCCGTCGCCCCGGCGCTGCCGCGCCCGACCGCGCGCCGCAACAGCCTGGGCACCTCGAAGTTCACCGTGCAGGGCGTGGGCAACCTGCTCGTGCAGCTGGCGCGCTGCTGCCAACCGGTGGCCGGCGAGCCAATCGTCGGCTACCTCACCCGCACCCGCGGCGTGACCGTGCACCGGACCGACTGCGCCGCGCTGGCGCGGTTGTCGGCCGCCAGTCCGCAGCGAATCCTGCCGGTGGAGTGGGGCCAGGCCGGCGGTGGTTATGAGGTGGACGTGGTGGTCGATGCGGTGGACCGGCGCTGGTTGCTCAAGGACATCACCAACCTGATCGCACAGGAAGATGCCTATGTGCTGGACATCCACAGCGACAACGTGCGCAACAGCGGGCGTGCGCATCTGCGCCTGCGCCTGAAGGTCAGCGACTACGGCCAGCTGTCCACGCTGCTGGGCAAGCTGGATGCGTTGCCCGGCGTCAGCGAAGCCCGGCGTCTAGGCTGACATCACGTGGCAGCGGCTAGGCTCAGCGGATGAGCCCCCATCGCGACCAGCAGGACGCTGCGCACGCCGCCTTGCGCCGGGTGCGCCGTGAAGGGCGCTGGTGGTGGCTGCAGGCGCGCCATGCGCGGCGCGTGTGGCGCTGGGCATTGCTGGTGGCCGTGCTGCTGTTCATGGCACTGGTGCTGCTGCGGCGGCCCTTGGCAAACTGGTTCTGGAACGAACCCCAGATCGAACAACTGCTGGACCAGGGCGATCGCGCGCTGGCCGCCGGTCGCCTGAGCGCGGCCGACGGCAGCGGCGCGCGCGAGTGGTACCAGGCCGCATTGGCGTTGGACGGTGACCGCAGCCAGGCACGCACCGGCCTGGCACGCACGGCGCAGGCGGCGCTGCAGCAGGCACGCGATGCGCTGGACGCCGGCGACCTGGACGCGGCACGGCGCGCCCTGGCGCTGGCGCGCGAACTGCAGGTGCCACAGCGCGATGCCGACCAGCTGGCGCAGCAATTGCAGCAGCGGGGCGGTGCCCACGCCAGCATCGCGGTGTTGCTGGGGCGCGCCGAGGCGGCGCTGCAGGCACAGCGCCTGGATGATGGCCCGGACAGCGCGTTGCCCCTGTTCCAGCAGGTGCTGGCGGTGGCGCCCAACCAGCTGCGCGCGCTGGAAGGGCGCGAAGATGCACTGTCCGACCTGCTGCTGCAGGCACGTAGTGCGTGCGCCAGCGGTGAGCTGGCCACGGCGGCAACCCTGCTCGGCAGTGCCCGCCGCTACGACCCCGGGCATGTGGATCTGCCGCAGACCGAGGCACAGTTCAATGCCGCGCTGGAGCAGGCGCTGGTGCGCGCCGACCGCGATCTTGCCCGCGGCCGTACAGACGCGGCCTGGGCGGGTTATCGCCAGGTCGCAGCTGCCGCACCCAGCCACCCGCGCGCCCAGGCCGGGCTGCGCGAACTGGCCGATCGCCAGGCCCGCCACGCGACCCGGCTGGCGGGCGATTTCCGATTCCCGCAGGCCACCCAGGCGCTGGAGAAGGCGAAGGCAATCGACCCGCAGGCACCGTCGCTGGCCACTGCGCGCACCGCCATCGAGCAGGCCCGGCATGCCCAGCAGGCGCTGCGCGCGCCGCAGTCGACCCGCACCAAGGGCGAGCTGCGCGTGCTGCTGGAGCGTTTCGAACAGGCGCAGGCACGCGGCGACTGGTTGCTGCCGCCGGGGCGCAGTGCCTACGATGCATTGCGCGCCGCGCAGGCGCTGGCCCCCGCCGACCCGGCCGTGCGGGCGGCTGCGCATCAACTGGTGCCGGTGTTGGTGACGTGCTTTGACGATGAACTGCGCCGCAACCGGGTGCGCGCAGCCGGTGATTGCCTGCAGGCCTGGCAGGCGTTGGCCGCACACGACAACGAACTGGGCGAGGCGCGACGGCGCCTGGGACGACGCTGGCTGGCCATCGGCAGCGAGCGCCTGGGCGCCGGCGATGCGCGCTACGCCCGCGAGGCACTGGAGCAGGCGGCCGCGTTGGGCGTGCCGGCCAGTGAGATCGAACCGCTGCAGGCACGGTTGCGCGACGCAGCCACGCTGGAACGCTGAACGCGGCGCACAACCGGGGCGGGTTGGGTCGGCTATAGTGCGGGCGCTGTTTCGCCCGCCTTTTTCCCCGGTATGACCTCTCAAGATCCCGCAGCGACCCGTCAGTCCCTCCCGATTTGCGGGCAACCGGCCATCACTGCAGCAGACATCTGCGCGGTGATCGTCACCTATGCCCCCGAACCGGAGCTGCTGACCCAGGTGCTGGACAGCGTGCAGCCGCAGGTGGGCCATGTGGTGGTGTTCGACAACGGCAGCCCCGGCCTGGATGTCGCCGCCGGATTATCGGGGAGGGAGGCGGTCAGTGTGGTCGCCTCGGCATCCAACGTAGGGCTGGCGGCGGCGCTGAACCGTGCGATTGAACGCGCACGCGCGCTGGGTTTCGGTCATGTGCTGTTGATGGACCAGGACAGCGTGCTCGATGCGGGCATGGTGGCCACCCTGGCGCAGGCCCTGGCCACGTTGTTGCAGCACGGGCCGGTGGCAGCGGTGGGGCCGCAGTTCGTGGATGCGCGCAGTGGGAAGGCCGCCCCATTCGTGCGCATGGGCTTTCCGCTCAACGTCAAGGACTACGGCGCGCCGGGGCAGACCGTGTCCTGCGATTTCCTGATCACCTCCGGTTCGCTGATTCCACTGGCGATGCTGGACCGGGTCGGTGGCATGGACGAATCGTTGTTCATCGACAACATCGACATGGACTGGTGCTTCCGGGCCAAGGCGGCCGGGCTTGCTCTGCATGGCGTGTGCGACGCACAGATGCACCACCGCATCGGCGAACAGCTGCGTGCTTCGCGGGTCAAGCGCGATGGGGTCGTGGTGCACAAGCCGTTCCGGCTGTACTACATCATGCGCAACCGGCTGCTGCTGTATCCGCGTGCCAGCACGCCGCGGGTGTGGGTGGCCCAGGACCTGCCGCGGCTGGTGCTCAAGCTGATTGGCAATGGTCTGTTCATTGCGCCCCGTTGGATTCGGCTGCGGTTCATGTTCCGGGGGCTGTGGGATGGGATCCGCGGTCGTAGCGGGCCCATGCCGGCGCCATAACGCTTGCTGTAGTGCGCCGGAACGGCCGCCACGGCGATGCCGCCGACGCTGGTGTGCTGCGTTAGACTGCGCCGAGCCCACTGTTTCCAGATGCCCGTGCCCCGACGCTACGATACCGACGAGTTCGACGACGACACCGATAGCCGCGGCCCGCTGTGGCGGCGTCGGCTGATCACCTGGGGGATGGCCGCGGTCGCGCTGTCCCTGGGCTTCCTGATTCCCTATACGGTCTATCTGAACAAGCAGGTCACCCAGCGGTTCGGTGAGCTGCGCTGGCAGATCCCGACCCGCGTGTATGCGCGCCCCCTGGCCTTGGCGCCGGGCGTGGCGATGGATGCCTCCACGCTGAAGACCGAGCTGGCCGCCGCGGCCTACCGCGATGACGGCACCGGCAAATCGGCCGCCACCTACCAGCAGGAGGGGGGGCGCTTCGTCATTGCCAGCCGTGGTTACAGCGACGTCGATGGCCCGGTGGCGCCGCGCCGCGTCGAGCTGAGCCTGTCCGGCGGGCAGATCGCCTCGCTGCGCGATGCCGACACCCGCAAGGCGCTGAAGGCCGCGCGGCTGGACCCGGCGCGTATCGCCACCTTGTACGGGCAGAAGCAGGAAGAGCGGCGGCTGGTCCGCATCGAAGAAACCCCCGAACTGCTGGTCACCGGCCTGCAGGCCGTGGAGGACAAGGATTTCAACCGTCACCACGGTATCGACCTGAGCGGCATCGCCCGCGCGATCTGGGTGACCGTGCGGTCCGGTGGCCAGAGCCGCCAGGGTGCGTCCACGCTGACCCAGCAGCTGGCCCGCAGCGGCCTGCTGGGCATCGGCAAGGAACAGACCGTCACCCGCAAGTTCAATGAAGTGCTGTACGCGCTGATCATGGAAGCGCGTTACGACAAGCGCACCATCCTGGAGGCCTACCTCAACCAGGTGTACCTCGGGCAGCGGGGCAGCCAGGCCATCCATGGCATGTCCTCCGGCGCCGAGTTCTGGTTTGGCCGCGACCTGTCCTCGCTCAACACCGAACATGTCGCGCTGCTGATCGGCCTGGTCAAAGGCCCGTCCTACTACGACCCGCGACGCAATCCCGAACGCGCGCTGGACCGCCGCAACTTCGTGCTGGGCAAGCTGCACGAAAGCCAGCTGATCGACGACGCCGAGTACCAGCGCGCGCTCAAGGCGCCGCTCGGCGTGCCCAAGGTGCCCGGCCTGATCGCCGCCAACCGGTTCCCGGCCTACGTGGACCTGGTGCGCCGCCAGTTGGGCCACGACTACCCGGAATCGGTGCTGCAGGGCGCCGGCCTGAGCGTGATGACCGGCATGGCGCCGTCGGCCCAGGCGTACGCCGAAGGCGCGGTCACCAAGACCATCAAGTCGCTGGAGAGCAAGAAGCGCCCCGAGCTGCAGGCCGGCATGGTGCTGACCGACGTGCACAACGGCGACGTGCTGGCCGTGGTCGGC